>OBYR01000322.1_pt1 | contig 43569 bp, 36 predicted proteins | sample 1495491 | NCBI WGS metagenome assembly OBYR01 (sample SAMEA2580206, study PRJEB22360) | human gut metagenome | biome: human gut; feature: human-associated habitat; material: faeces | place: Denmark | collected 2008/2010 | reverse complement strand
GGGAGGGTTTGCGCTCTCCCCGCCGCCCCCCCCATGCCAACAACCGCCATACACACCCGGTGATCCAGGGACGCATATAAAAATAAGGCGGACGTTTCCCGTTTACTTTAGCTATTTCCGAAAACAGCTCCCGGTAAGAGTAATTCCCCCCGTTCAGGACAAACCTCTCCCCCTTCACTTTCCGGTCTTCGGTTAAACGAATCATCAGGCAACACACATCCCTCACATCCACATAGCCGGAAATGCCTTTTGTATAAAAAGGGATTCCCCTGGCAGCCGTAGCGTATAGCCGGACACTGCTCTTATACGAAGCCCCGGCACCCAAAACGATGGAAGGACATACGATCACGGCATCCAATCCCCGGGCGATATAATCCCACACCACTTTTTCGGCATCCCCTTTGCTATGGGAATACTCGGAATGTGCACGTCCCGGTATCACCGGGGTGTCCTCGTCAATCATTTCCCCTTCCTGTGACGCATCTCCCAATGCTGCAATCGAGCTGACATAGCAAAGGCGTACCTTATATTTCAGGCACAACGAAGCAATATTCTCCGTGCCCTGTATATTCGTTTTCCACAATCGATCCTTATCGCCACCGGCAAATGAAACAACGGCCGCACAATGGAAAACATAAACCGACCTTTTCACAGGTTCTTCCAATGTTTCCGGCAATAACACATCCCCTTCGACCCATTCTACCTGATGGAACAATCCCGCCCCGTCCGGAAAATGAGAAAAAATTTTTTCCACTTCCCCGATCCGGCTGGATTTCCGGCACAAAGCCCACACTGCATACCCCGACCGAAGTAAATAATATAACAAGTGACTGCCGACCAACCCGGTGGCTCCCGTAACAAAAACGGTCTTTTTATCCATTATCTCCAATTAAAAATAATATTCTGAACCACCTGTTCATTCAAAGAATAATGAACGGCACAAGTGTTCGCAATCCGCGGAAGAATCAGTTTTTCTTTCTGTGAATAATTTTTAGGAGGCATATTCACAATAATATCTATCTTTCCGATCCGGCGGGGCTCATTGACCATTTCTTTGGATATTTCCGCTTCTATCCCGGTCAGGTCCACCCGATGCTTCTCTCCATAAATCCCCAATACAGTCAGGATACAGGCCGCCAGCGACACGGCGCACAAATCGGTGGGAGAGAACGCCTCCCCTTTCCCCTGATTATCCACAGGGGCATCCGTAATCAGTTTCACGCCGCTCGGCAAATGTACACATTCCACCCGGAGACCACCCAGGTATTTCGCAGTCATTTTTGTCATAATTTTCCGTATTTATCGATAAATCACGATAAATTATACGGAAATAGCAGCAAAAAGTGTCGCTTCCGGAATACGTCAATCAAAAATAGTAATTGCTCCCGGAACATGCTCGACTTTCCCTTCAACCCCTGTTATTAAGATCAAATCGAAACGTAATTCCTTATCTATCCCTCTGGTTTTCAGATAGGCTTCCCCGGCACACAACAAATTATGCCTCTTCCGGCGATCTAATAATTCATCCGGCCTTTCTTCCGGCACCTTCCGGCTCTTCACCTCCACAATAACCAACAAATCCCCGTCCGTACAGATAATATCGATTTCTTTATGTTTCATACGCCAATTGCGTTCAAGAATCACATACCCGCTCTGTATCAGGTATTCAACCGCCTTTTCCTCCCCCATTTTTCCATATTCCAAATGCTCAGCCATACCGGAAGTTTCTTCAAAAATAACAAAAAAAAACATAATTTTCCACTAACCATCAAAACCTTACATTTTTATAATTCGGAAACCAGCTTTTGATTTCTGAACAATTTTCACTATCTTTGTATGGTTTTTTTTGGGAAATGTAGTTATGGCTAAAAAAAAGATTCTTTTTATATCTCAGGAGATAACGCCTTATTTACCGGAATCGGAAATGGCTCACATCGGTCGCTTCCTACCTCAGGGGATTCAGGAAAAAGGCAAGGAAATCAGGACATTTATGCCCCGTTACGGTTGCATAAATGAACGACGGAACCAGCTTCACGAAGTGATCCGGCTCTCGGGAATGAATCTAATCATTAACGACACGGACCACCCGCTTATCATTAAAGTAGCCTCCATACAAGCTGCCCGCATGCAGGTGTATTTCATCGATAATGAAGACTATTTTCAACGCAAACACATCGTTGCCGACGATAACGGGACATTTTTTCCGGACAACGACGAACGGGCGATTTTCTTCGCCAGAGGCGTTTTCGAAACGGTGAAAAAATTAAGATGGGCGCCCGATTTGATCTACTGTCAGGGCTGGATTACGGCTTTAGTCCCGCTATATCTGAAAAAAGAATATCAGGACGACCCGGTATTTGCCCACTCAAAAATCGTATTCTCTACCTATAACGACCAATTCGAAGGTAGTCTTCACAAAGATTTTCACAAAAAAATCCTGAACGACAATATCAATCCGAAAGATATTTCAGTATTGAAAGAGCCTACACACACGAATGTAAACAAATTAGCATTCGACTATTCCGACGGTATTATTTTCAACAGCAATGAAATCGACCCGGAACTGAAAACGTATGCTCAAAAAAGCGGCAAACCTCTGATCGAATATTCCACACAAGAACAATACATCGACGAATATTCTAACTTTTTCGACAAAATACTGGATACGGTTCCGGTAAAAAAATAAGCAAAAGCCTCCGGAATCACAAAGGCGCATCCACCAAACAGGTCTGGATGCCGATAACGGGGAATAAAAAGCGTTTCAAACAAAAAACACTTTTTCATCATATAAAAATAGGGTATCCGTCACGGACACCCTATTTTTTATCTCTCTTATCAGCAATCATTTACTTTTCTTATCCAAAACCTGCTGCCAGCGCCAGGTATTTGCCAGGGTAACTTCAAGCGGCTGTTCCGCTTTCCAGCCCAATTCCTGATTTGCCAAAGTTGTATCGGCCCAAACTTTCTCAATATCTCCCACACGGCGGCCTACAATCTTATAGTTCACTTTCTCTCCGGTAGCTTTTTCAAAAGCTTTGATCAAACCGAGAACAGACACTCCGTTTCCTGTCCCAATATTGAAATATTCATAATTCTTTTTATTCTTACCTTCCAGCAAACGACGGATAGCAACCACGTGAGCCTTAGCCAAATCCACAACGTCGATGTAATCCCGGACTGCCGAGCCATCGGGCGTATTATAATCGTCTCCGAAAACACTCAATTGCTCCCGGATTCCGGCAACGGTCTGAGTGAGGTAAGGAATCAGGTTATTAGGCACACCGTTCGGTAATTCACCGATCAGGGCAGAAGGATGGGCTCCGATTGGATTGAAATAACGCAAAGCCAGTAAATTCAAATTCTGGTCAGCTTTAGCCAGGTCACGCATAATATCCTCGCACATAGCCTTCGTATTTCCATAAGGAGATTCAGCTTCTTTACGCGGAGTTTTTTCTGTCACAGGAAGCACATCTGCCTGTCCGTAAACAGTGCAAGAAGATGAAAACACCAAATTACGCACACCGAATTCCCGCATGGAAGTCAATACATTCATCAGGGAATTCAGGTTATTGTGATAATATTCCAGGGGTTTGTGAACAGACTCGCCCACAGCTTTCAGCGCTGCAAAATGAATCACCGCTTTAATGTCCCGGTGACGTGCAAAAAAATCACGGACAGCAACCGCATCTGTCAGGTCAAATTGTTCAAACTCAGGGCGGATTCCGGTGATCTTTTCAATTCCGTCCAAAACTCCGATATTCGAATTTGACAGATTATCAACGATAATCACTTCGAAACCGCTTTGTTGCAATTCGACAACCGTATGTGAACCGATATAGCCGGTACCACCTGTTACAAAAATTTTCATGCGTATAAAGTTTATATTATTAGCTTTTCACTCTCACGTTATCACTCTACAAAGTAAATAATAAAATACGAATTTTTCCAGAAAACGAACAACTTTCTTAAAAAATTTATTAACTTTCATAACTCATTGAGCAATAAGCCGAAAAAAAGATCATAAATTTCCAACGTATGCATATTGGTTTTAATTCTATTTTTTCTACTTTTGTAGCATGCATAAGTTTATAGATTATATATCGGACCTTCTATTTTTGCACGATTGTGTGATAATCCCCGATTTCGGAGGTTTTATCTGCAATTACAGAAGTGCATACATAGACGCGGACAGCGGAGTGATCTGCCCGCCGGGGAAAGATATTCTGTTCAATCGTAACCTGACGCATAACGACGGACTGTTGGTGAACTGGATAGCCGACAAAGAAAATATCAGTTATGACAAAGCTGCCAAACAACTGACTTTATTTTGCGAAGACCTGAAAATCCGTTTAAACCAAAAACAACGGGTTGTATTCGGGGATATAGGCGTATTTTTCACAGACCGACGTTTCAATATCATTTTCGAACCGGGAAAAAACAATTTCTTTTCGGAAGCATTCGGTATGGAAGCCATTGCCATGGAACCGGTTGCCGTGAACGAAAACAATAAGCCGAAACCGAAACAAATCAATATTCCCACAACAACGGGAGTGCCCGATATTCCGGCTGCTTATATCAATAATTCCGGTAATTTTCTGCACCGCCTCTTAAAATACGGCCTCACAGCAGCAGGGATCGCAGGTATTGCAGTGATCCTGCAAACGGACATTTTTAATTTCAATACGGAAGATGCTACGGGGATCATTACCAATACTTCCACCGTACAGCCGACGCTTCCGGTGAAACCGGCAAGTAAAGCGGAATCGAACTACAATTCCGTAATCTCACCTCAGCATGACTATGTGGATTACGATCCGCTCAACGACCTAATCTGGTAGTCGTCGTTACCGCCTTCCACAAAGCCTCTCCCACAGCGAAAAGAATATACAAGGGGATAATGCACATTATCATGGCTTTGCCAAAAAGCAAGGAAAAAAGAATCACACTTCCCAGGAAACAATACCTGACCTTATTTTCTTTCCAGCCAAAACCGGTAATCTTCAAAGAAAACATCGGCACTTCGCATATCAGCAATATGGAAAGGATCACCACGGACAAAACCAATGTCCAGACGCTGTCGAACAAGGTGATATACAGATCGGGGGCATAGAAAAAGCCAAAAACCAAGCCCACCCAAAACAGGGCATTCGCCGGAGTAGGCATACCTATAAAAGACATAGATTGGCGCGGGTCGAGATTGAATTTAGCCAAACGATAAGCGGAAAAAGCAGGAATCAGCAAAGGACTGAAAAGCAACACTTGCTGGCTCACGGGTAAATCCTGCAAATCTCCGGGCACTCCTGCAAACAAAGTCATTTTTATCAGGAAATGTGCCAAAATCGCGGGAGCAACCCCAAAACTCACCATATCCGCCAAAGAATCGAGTTCCTTTCCCATTTCCGATTTCACATGCAGCAACCGGGCTGCCATACCGTCAAAGAAATCGAACACCATAGCCACGATAATCAAAGCTGCGGCTAACTCGATCCGGTCATACATCACCATAAATATGGACAAAGTTCCGGAGATAACGTTTAAACACGTAATTAAATTGGGAATATGCTTTTTCATGCTCTAATTATTTCAAATCCGGTATTCGGCCTGTTTTCAATTGATTTCTCCATAAAAGCGTAAATTGAATTCAGGGGTCACCGGACAATTACTGATGACACTAATCAGGCAGGTCAATTTGCCTTTTTCTGCCCCACTTTTGGTTTTTACCGTCACCGGAACCGATTCTCCGGGCTGCAACACTTTCTTTGCGGCTTCCACCTCTACCCGTTTATCGTTTGTATAAACCCGGTGAATCTGCATCGGAGCGTTCCCCGTATTTTTCACCTGATAAACAAAAGACACGGACTGACCGGACGAAGTTTTTTCAAAATTATAATATTTCTTATCAGCATCGATAGCCGGAGCTTTCGCCGGATCTGCCTTACTCAGGTCTTCTTCCACATAAATCGTAACAGGCAAAACATACTTTTTACCATTCACCAGCATAGCCACTTCTTCCTCGTTCAATCCGAACTCACCCTGCTGAGCCGTATTATAAGTTGCTGTAATCGTGCCTTTTTCCCGGTTACCGATCTTCTGGGGCTCGATCTTCATCTGCAAATAAGAAGGCAATCCCTGAAAAGTTACGATAGCTTCTTTGCCGGAATTATTAAAAACACCGATCTGCATCGTCTTGCTCTCTCCCTTACGCACTTTCAACAAAGAAATGTTTTCCTGCGGCAACCGAAGTCCGGAGGCCAGCTCATAGGGGAAATCGTCCAGCACCGTGCGGGCGCGTCCTTCCACCGTTCCCTTGATCTTCAGTTCCACCACCGGAGTTTGGGCGTTGGAATACACGGTAATCGTCTTATCGAAAAATCCGGGACGGTCTTTCGGGTCGAAAGTAGCCTTCACAAAACCTTTCTTTCCCGGCAACACAGGCTGTTTGCTCCATTGGGGCGAAGTGCATCCGCAAGAAGATTCTACATTCTTTATCAAAATAGGGGCGCTTCCGGTATTTACAAATTCAAAATCATACGACACAGCTCCGTTTATCTCTTTAATCTTTCCGAAATCATGCCCCCGTTCCGTAAAATTGATAACTGCCTGTGAAAAAGAAACAGAACAAGAAAATAAGAAAACAACGAATAGAATCCCTTTCATACTAATACCTTCTTTTATTTCAAAAACCCGATCCGCAAACCGCCGCACCATCTCGTCAGTTACCGGTATTCAGGTTATAAATGATTAACACTCCTTAATTTCCGATACGAAAATAATGCTTTTTACGGAGGAATTCCACCAAACAAAGATAAATTTTTGCCTTTGTTTCCATAAAATGCTCCCATTGTATCTTATCTTTGCAGATGAATTATCAATTTATTGAGCCGAATGCCTAAATTTCTAATTATTCGCTTTAGTTCCATAGGGGATATTATCCAGTGTATGGGTGTGGTCGGAGGTATCAAAAAACAATGGCCGGATGCGGAGATTCATTGGATTGCCCGGAAAGACATGTCCTCTTTCCTATCCATGGACAAACGAATCGATAAAATATGGGCTTTCGATAAAAAGGCAGGCTTGAAAGGTCTACTCCGGATGGCGGACGAACTGAAAGAAGAGCATTTCGATTACATCTATGATGCCCACAGCAATATCCGCTCAAACATATTGAAATTCAAACTGATTCCTTTTTTAGGCAAGCGTCCGCGCTACGCCCTGCGAAGCAAGGAGCGGATGAAAAGGTTGCTTCTGTTCCGGTTCGGCATAAATCGGTTCGACTGGCCTTTCCGGGGCATGGAATCTTACCGTAAACCTCTCAGGAAATGGGGAATCACGGATTTCAGCACACCCTATACCGATTGGTATTTCCCGGAAAATTTTGCGGCCAAATTAAATCCGCTGATTACTCCGCGCACCGTGACACTGGTACCCTCGGCCAATTGGGAAATGAAACGCTGGCCTGTAAACCATTGGAAACAATTAATAGAATCGCTGCCCGATCGCCGCTTTATCATTTTGGCCGGACCTGCGGACACCTTCTGTGAAGAAATTCGGGCCGTTGCCCCCGAACGGGTGAATAATTTAGCGGGACAAACCAGCCTGCACGAATCCTGCTATCTGGTGAAACAATCGAATGTGGTGGTTAGTGCTGACACTGGATTTATGCATGCCGCCGACCTTTTCGGTATAAAAACACTGGCGCTGATCGGCCCGACGGCCTTTGGATTTCCCAGCGGGCCAACGGTAGAAACACTCGAAACCGCCCTTCCTTGCCGTCCCTGCACGAAAGACGGACGGGGAAAATGCAAACAGTGTGTATATCAAAAATGTATGGTAGACATCACTCCTTCCCAAGTGGCACAGGCTTTGAAACGCCTTCTTCCATAAAAGTCTCAAAATCGAGTCCGGTTACTGAAAATTTCGATTTCAGGCGGGTTTTCCTCTTTTTCAAAGTCTCCAGATTGATCCCCATAATATGGGCTATCGTCTTATTGTCTTTGCGCAACTCGCAAAGCAACAGCAGAATTAAATCCTGTGTCGATAATTTCAAACCACGATCCTGTAATTTTTGCAAACGCTCTCCCCGATAATAATTTAAGATATGCCAAAGTTCCGTATAATAATTTTCCTGTCCCTGTTTTATTAAATCCTGAAAATTCTCGAAAAAACCGGGCATGTGTTCCACCACCTTATGATCGGACACCAGGCCGGACAGGTCGCTCATAATATTGACATTGGCCAAACGAAGCACATCATCCAACCCTCCTGCCGACAAAGCCGTTTCCGGCTCAGACAAAGACATCCGCCCATGTTTTTTCCTACGATATAAAACACCGACAACAAAACCGATAATCAATCCGGCACACAAACAAACAACAAAACCGATCATATCCACATTCATTATTTTATACCATCTAAAGTTACAACAAACTCTGAGCCGATTCCTATTTCACTGGTAAAATCAATCGTCCCGCCCATGCTTTCCACAATCTTATTAGAAATAGCAAGTCCTAATCCCGTTCCGCTCGACTTTGTCGTAAAATTCGGCTCAAATATTCTGGCCCTTAATTCCTCGGGAATACCGCAACCGTTATCCTTAATCCTGACCTCGATCCGGTCGCCGACCCGGTGAGCCACCACAAGCACTTCCCCCTCACGGTCTTCCGGAATACTCTGCTCCGCATTTTTCAGGATATTGATAAACACCCGCCGTATTTGCTCTTTATCCGCCAATACCCGAAGTTCGGGCTCGATCTGGCATTTCAGGGAATGTACATTGTTTTTAAACAACATCACACAATTCTTAAGCAAATCGCTAAGGTTGAATTCCTCAAGACTGGCCACAGGCATCTTAGCAAAATCAGAAAACGCAGAAGCAATAGAAGCCATATTGTCGATCTGTTCGATCAGCATGGAAGACACTTTTTTAAACCGTTCTTTTAACTGCTCCGGATCGCCCTGCGTCAAAGACCGCTGCATAAACTGCACGTTCAATTTCATCGGAGTGAGGGGATTTTTAATCTCATGGGCGATTTGCCGGGCCATTTCCCGCCAGGCACTTTCACGTTCCGATTTCGCCAATTGTCCGATACTCTCATCCAGCTGGTCCACCATATTATTATATTCCAGCACCAACGCTCCCACCTCATCTTTGTGATTATAAATAATCTTCTCATTTTTCCCGCCGATACGCATTAACCTCAGTTTGTCATTCACCATCTGTAAAGGCTTTGTAACCCGTTCCGCCAGCAAACCCGAAAGAATAAATGCCAGTACCATCATGATAATAGCGATATTCACCGTGATAATCACCATGATCAGAATATCCATATTCAGTTCGTCATTTTGGGCAAAATAAGGCACATTCAGGATATAAGTCTTCCCATTATCCAAAATCAGGGGCATGTAGGCCGACATATATTCCAGCTCGCCGATCCGCTCGTTCAAAATATAGCTCATCGTTCCCTCACGCCCGATAGCATCCTTCGCAAGCGGATTGATCAGCAGACCGTCGAATCCATTCTGAAATATCTCCGGACGGGAAGTAGAAACCAAAAAACCATCCGGTAAATATATATTTATATCGACCAGCAACACTTCGGACATGTCAGAAAGCGTCTTCGTAATATCCGGACATATCCGCGAATCGACACAGTCGAACCGTTCCAGCTCCTTGTTTATATAATTTTGTAGCTCTTTGGTTTTTGCATAATGCCGCTCCTCAAAGCTACGGGTATTCAGGTAAATACTCAGGGCGGTCAAAAGTACGAACAACACAAATATCAAAGAGATCACATTATTTTTAATCCTCGCCTTTAATGTTCCCCTCCTGAAATTGATATTCCGGTTTACATTGAAAAACAAACCATAGGACGAAACGATAATGCAGACAAAGAAGGCATACAACACGTTCATATAGTAAAGCGAGAACGTGTTATCGTGCAGGCTGACCACCACCATCCCGTCTTTCTCCACCGGAATGAGCATATGGGAATACCTGTCCTTCACCACCACTTTAATATCTTTATTCAATTCGCCGAATGACGATAACTTCTTGTAATAAATAAAATCGCCCGACGAAGAAATTAAATCCCCATTCTTGTATTTTGCATAAGAATAACGATAGATATTATCCATCTCCGTGACGGATTTCCGCGACAGGATTTGAGGATAACCGTCCCCCTCGTTATCTTTCATCGCATCGAAACGGATATAGAGAATCACCTGCTTATACCTGAATTTCCCGATATAGGTTACCCAGCCGTCAAAATCGGAAATAGAATAAAAATGCGAATTTCCCACCTGGCGACCGAAACGGCGAATCTGGGAATTAAAGTATTCCCGGCAATTCCATAACTCCTTATTCTCGGTCAGCAACAAACTATCAAGCGGACGGCAAAGCGTTATATCCGTATAATAATTATATCCGACAATGTATTTTTCCCACAGCAAAGAATCGATCCCTGCCGCATTCCTCTGTTTCACCATATCGGCGATTGCCGGAGAGAAACTGATTTCCTCACTGATTTCCACCAAACGTTTCTCAAAATTATAGTCCCTTTCCTCGATCAATTCTGTGGCGAAACTGGCACGCGACCTCAGTTCCTTGTCGTGCTCATAAGTCTTTACAATCATCACCAGATAAATCGATAGGAGGAAAATGACAAGGATATACATACTCCTCTGCACATCCCGTTTCACCAAATACTTATTTACGGCCAGTAACAGAAAAACAATCCAAATGAAAAAACAATCCCAGAAGGTAGCGTGCGTATGCCACACATAACTAATCAAACAAAGGACGGAACAGGTCAGGGTCACCAACACCACCACCGAGCCGAACGGCAAAAGCCTCTGAAAGACCGACACCGAACTGTAAATAATGACAACGATCACCAGTCCCGCAACAATCACGGAAGAAAAACCGATCACCGACGACAATCCCACATGCACCAAACGGGCGACATTCATGTGAATATCCATATTTTCAACCACCAGGCTTATGGCTAAATTGAAAAAATCCACATACAGAAAAGTGAGCAGGATAAATATCACCCCAATCACATATCGGTAATGCTTCAGTATCTCGTTCTGATAATTGATTTTTAAATTGGAGAAAGTGATATATAAAACCTGAAAAATACAGAACACCGTCAATAAAAGATCGCCGATAGAAGCTATTAAAAAATCTTTGGAAATCGTATTATCGAAAATAGGTAAATTATAACACGAAGGAGGGATATGAAAAACCGTAACCAGGTAACGAATACCTAACAATATACCGACAAAGAAAACAAAATAAAGCAATTGTAATTTTAAGGTAGCCGCATTTTTCTGTAAAATGTCGTACACATAAAACAAACTCAGGAAAAAAAGCAGGTAAAAACAAAGCAAAAACACATTCGATACCCTCTCCCTGTAATTCCCGCTATAAGCGATATAAAACAACGGCACCTGATCTCTGCTGGAAATAAGCAATCCGTTTTTCACCGGAACAGGCGAAACCTCTATATCGTCGAAATAGTCCGAAGCGATCTTAAAAAAATCACCGAACCTGTTCTTTACATATTTGTTTGTGTAAGGATAATTATCCTTGATATGCAACAGGGCGAAATATTCAACATCTTTATATTCCTTACGCCTGACCTCATAATACGCATTGTTGATTTCAATAATCGGCCCGCCCTGCTTCAATTCATCATACAGATCGATTTCCCCGACCGCTTTATTCGTCCAAAATACGATCCTTTCATTCTGAAACCCCACAAAAATCAAATCTTCATCCCATTCGTGAGAATTAATATCCACGGAATCTTTAAAAGTAGCCAGCAACTGATCGGCCTTCATCTCCTCGCGGTGAAGCCTCATTTCAAAACGTCTGACCCACGTATTTTCTTCCTGACGGTAAAACAAATATTCCGTCAGGGAAGTCAACCCCAACACAATCAACCCTAAAGCCAAAATAACCCACGCTTTTCTTTTCATCCGTCCGGTATCAGTTTACTCGTTCCGTCGTCTATCGTTTTTATTCATGATGATACGGTTCTCCCCGCATAATCGTCATAGCCCGGTAAAGCTGTTCTGCAAAGATCATCCGCACCATTTGGTGTGAAAAAGTCATTTTAGACAATGAAATCTTATCGTTAGCACGCTTATATACCGCTTCGGCAAAACCATAAGGACCACCTACCACAAATACAAGCCTCTTTATTCCATTCAGCATCTTTTGTGCCAAAAATTCCGAAAACCCTACGGAAGAATATTGTTTCCCATTTTCATCCAAAAGCACAACAAAATCAGTCCCCTGAAATTCACCCAAAAGCATCTCTCCCTCTTTCTCTTTCTGCAACACCTCGCTCATATTCTTCGAGTTCTTCACATCCGGCAAAACTTTCATTTCATAAGGCACATAACGAACCAGCCGCTTTTCATATTCCCCGATTCCCGCACGGATATAAGCAGCATCCGTTTTCCCGATCACCAACAAAAGGATTTTCATTTACTCGTCATTCTTTTTAACAGCACGTCTTGTATTTTCCTGTCTCTCCGGCCTTCATTCCCCGTCCTTGTTTCAAAATGGTAACGCACTAATTTATACCAACAATAGAACGAAAGTAACATTTTTTTCTCACATCTTTTGTATAAAACCGGATTTTATCCCTATATTTGCACCCGTCAATGCAAATTGTACAGACACTCGTAAGAGTAGGTCCTTTAGCTCAGCTGGTTAGAGCACCTGACTCATAATCAGGGAGTCCTTGGTTCAAGCCCAAGAAGGACCACAAAACAAAACGCAACTCATCGAAACGCAATTGAGTTGCGTTTTTCTATTTTTAACCTACAACAGGACGTCCCATCCTAAAAATAGCCCGATCTTTATTTTCATCGAAAACGATAATTATCCACATGATCGTGCGGATAAAAATATCTTTTCCTATCTTTATTGCGAATTGTAAATCAACCGTATAAAACGTAATCATAACCGTCTGTTTCAGAAACCGGAATCTTGAATCGGAACAGGCCGGTAAATTTTTAATTGTTATATAACCAAATCCCTATCCGTATGCCGAATACAATCCGCCCATACAGTCAGCAACTTTCCAAACCCCAGTTCGACAATCCCTCAAAAGTGGTAGGCTGGCTGGGAGCCGTACAGGCACAAAACTACACGATGGCAAAATGGGCGGTGGGATTGCGGTTGAAGTCCGGCAATCTGCAAACTGTGGACAAAGCTCTGGAGAAAGGCGAAATTCTGCGTATTCACGTCATGCGTCCCACCTGGCATTTCGTAACGGCGGAAGACATTCGCTGGATGCTGGCTCTATCCGCCCAACGAATCAGGGCTACCAATTTTTGGTTAGCCGAAGACCTTAAGATGGGAATAACCAAAGACCATTACCATCAATGCAACCGCCTGTTCGAAAAGATGCTGGAAGGGCATAAAAGCCTGACTAAAGAAGAGATCGGGCAGGAATTGAACCAACGTGGTTTTCCAATAGACAACCACGGTATAACCCGCTTCCTGATGCATGCAGAAACTGAAGGGCTGATTTGCAGCGGAGTGGACAAAAACCAAAAACCGACCTATGCCTTGCTGGAAGAACGCGTGCCACCCGTCAGCCCTTTATCGAAAGAAGAAGCTCTGGCAAAACTCGCCCACAATTATTTCCGCAGCCACTCTCCGGCCAGCTTACAGGACTTTGTTTGGTGGTCGGGATTGTCGGTCACAGAAGCCCGGCAAGCAATCGGCTCCATCCGTTCTGAATTAGTTTCCGACCGCTATGCTCCCCAGGAACTATTCGTTCACGAATCCTGCCCCGGAACAGCGAGTCCGGACGAAACTCTGCATTTATTACCCTCCTATGATGAATACCTGCTCGGCTATAAAGACAGAAGCGGCGTTATCCTGCCGGAACACTATGCCAAAGCCTATAACACCTGGGGTATTTTTTATCCGGTAATCCTACACCGGGGTAAGCTTATCGGAAACTGGCAGAAAAAAGGGAAAGGGAAAGGAATGAAAATCGAAACTTCTTATTTCGAACCGTCCATAAACCCGGAAAGCGGATTAATTCAAGCCGCTATCGAAAAATATAAAAGCTTTCATTTGTCATAAAAACAACCTTCAGGCAGGTTTTCCAATGATTTAATATTTATTTCTTTCCACATTATCCAAATGATATTCCAATGCCCTGACAGAAATCAATAATTCCCGGATAGAAATTCCCAACGAAATCACCAGCAGCAAAAGAGCGATCCCGAAAATATAAATGGCTGTCAGTTGCCAGCCGATGTATATAAAAAGAGTACAAACCACACACAGCAACAAGCTACTTACCCCGAAAATCTGCATTGAACGCGCCAAATAAAGCCGTTTTCGCAAATTATCGATCTGGCGGCTGGTGATCGGCGTAGGATTATATTCGTGTTCAGCTTTCAGATTACGGATAACGGCGGCATAAGCCAAAAAACGATTCGTATAAGCCAGCATAATCAACGATATGGCTGAAAACAGAATCGAAGGAGTAGTTAATGTTAATTCTTCCATAAGATAAAAAATTTACTGCTCTCCCATCCTCCGCCTGGACAGAGGCAGGATAAAAAATTAGGAATCCAGCGAACAAGCGGGTTCGGGATCGACAGAAGCCACCACAGACCGGGTCAGTAAACCCTTTCGTTCTTCCGGACCTTCGCTTCCGGCAGGATAAAAATACAAATTTTTCTCCGGATCTGCCTCCCACGCCTGTAATATGGGATCGACAAAACGCCAGCTCATCTCTAAAGCATCGGTACGGGTGTACAGCGTGGAATCTCCCTGCATCACATCCAGCAAAAGACGCTCATAAGCATTGGCGATATAAGTGCTGCACAAAGAATCGTATCCGAAATCCATGCTGACCTGTTTCACCTCGAAAAAAGAGCCGGGAACCTTCAAGCCAAATTTCAGGGAAATGCTCTCCTTGGAATCCACCCGCAAGACCAATTTATTACACGAGCCGTCCGGACAAATGCCATTGAATAAACGGTGAGGCACATTCTTAAAATGTATGATAATCTCCGAACGGGCTTCATTCAGCCGTTTCCCGGTATAGAAGTAAAACGGAGTTCCGCCCCACCTCCAGTTATCGATAAAAAAACGCATACCAATATAGGTCTCGGTTGTAGAGCCGGGTGAAACATTCTTTTCCGCCCGGTAGCCCGCCACGGTTTTCCCGTCGATCTCCCCGGCAATATATTGTCCCCTCACCACATCTTCCATTTTCAATGGACGCAAAGCCCGGAAAACCTTTGCCACTTCATCCCTCATCAATTCGGCATCGAAAGAAGAAGGCGACTCCATCGCCACGAAGCCCATCAGCTGCATCAGGTGGTTTTGTATCATATCCCGCAAAGCCCCTGCCGACTCATAATAGGTGCCGCGTCCTTCCACGCCGATCGTTTCCGCTGCCCGGATTTCCACGGCATCGATAAAATTACGGTTCCAAAGCGATTCGAAAATCTCATTGGCAAAACGAAGCACCAAAATATTTTGTACCGTTTCTTTTCCCAAAAAATGGTCGATCCGGTAAATTTCATGTTCATGAAAAATGGATTGCAACAGCTTATTCAACTTTTGAGCCGACTGCAAGTCATGTCCGAACGGCTTTTCAACCACAATACGCCGCCAGCCTCCCGGCTCTGCCGCTTTATTCATCCCGTTTTTTTGTAAGGCCCCGGCAGTAAAGCCGTACTGCATGGGAGGGGTTGCCAGATAAAACACGATCTGGTCGGGGATTTCAAAATCTTTACGCAACTGCCCGACCTTTTCTTTCAACAGGTGGTATTCTTCTATCTTATCCGAATCGAATTTAAGGTAATACACCAAATTCAAAAACCGATCGAGTTGCTCTTCATCCGTATTCTTCCCCTGCCGGAACAATAATAAATTTTTCTTTTGTTCTGCCCGGAACGACTCATCGGAAAAATCCGAACGGGCGGCTCCCAAAATCACAAAACGCGAGGGCAAGAAATTCCGGATAAACAATTCGAACAGGGAAGGCAATAACTTCCGTTTGGTCAGGTCGCCTGAAGCGCCGAAAATAACCAGTATTTGATCGTCCGGTCTGGGCATATCGTTTTATTTTTAATAAGGTTAAACATTATAAGTGCCAGACACCGCACCCCCCGTTTCATTCCAATCGGTATGAAAAAACTCCCCGCGCGGGGCATCTGTCCTTTCATAAGTATGAGCGCCGAAATAATCGCGTTGTGCCTGAATCACATTGGCAGAAGAATGCAAGGTGCATAAACCGTCGAAATAAGTGATAGCGGCTGCCATACAGGGAACAGGAATGCCGTTAAGCACACTGTCAGCCACCGTTTTCCGCCAGGCAGATAAAGATTCGGTTACTTTCTTTTTAAAGAAATCATCGAACAGGAGATTATCCAACTTCGGATCATTACGATAGGCTCTGGTGATCTGTTCCAAAAAGGCCGAACGGATAATACACCCCTTTCGCCAAATCATCGCAATCGTCCCGTAATCCAATTGCCAGCCGTAATGTTCCGAAGCGCGTTTCAGCAATGAAAACCCCTGAGCATACGAAACCAGTTTCGCTGCATATAAAGCCTCCTGCAACTGACCGGGCTCTACCCCCAAATGCTTTTCTATTCCGCCGGAAGCCTGCTCATAAATCCGGGAAGCCTTCTGGCGTTCATCGTAAAGAGCCGACAAAAAACGGGCGTGCACAGCCTCGGTAATCAAAGTCAGGGGATCGCTTTCTTCCAGAGCTGCGATACCAGTCCACTTCCCCGTTCCCTTCTGTCCGGCCACATCCAATATGTGATCCAACAAATATCCCCCGTCTTTTTCCTTAAAACGGAAAATTTCAGCAGTAATTCCAATCAGATAGCTATTCAACTCGCCTTTGTCCCAATCGGAAAACACCTCTGCAATCTTTGCATTTTCAAATCCAAAATAACGCTTTAGGATTGAACAGCTCTCCGCGATCAATTGCATATCCCCGTATTCTATCCCATTATGTACCATTTTCACATAATGCCCGGCACCTCCTTTCCCCATCCACTGGCAGCAAGGAGTACCGTCGTCCAGATGGGCGGCAATGCTTTGCAGCAAGTCTTTCACCAACGGCCAGGCTTCAACAGAGCCGCCCGGCATGATCGAAGGCCCGGTCAAAGCCCCGATCTCTCCACCTGAAATACCCGTACCGATAAACCATATCCCCTGTTTTTCCAACTCTTCCACCCGGCGCTGGGTATCGTGAAAATCAGAATTTCCACCGTCGATAATCACATCCCCCGTTTCCAGATAAGGAAGCAATTCACCGATCACTTCATCCACGGCTTCACCGGCTTTTATCATCAGCATCACTTTTCGCGGACGGTTTAACGAGGCCACAAGTTCCTGAACGGAATAAGCGGGAATAAACTTTTTCCCAGCTCCCCGTCCCTGTATAAAACGATCCACTACATTTTCTTTTCCGGGATGCAGACGGTTGAATACCGACACAGTAAACCCCTTACTTTCAAAATTGAGAGCCAAATTCTCGCCCATCACGGCAAGGCCTATCAATCCAATATCTGATTTTTGCATATAGTCACGTATTAGCGAATGAATATATTTTATCGATGCTATTTTTGTAAAAATAAATTATTTTTATGAGATCAACTTCGATTTAACAAAATAATTAAATTTATCATACCATAAATTTTATCGATAATAACACAAATATTCCTGTATGCCCGACGAATCAAACAGGATAAATCCGCATCTTATTCTTTGCAACGATTCAAGGCATAAATTACAAAGTATACGATTCTACCACCGGAAAGTTCTTTCACCGGAAAAATAAAAAACCGGGGAAATCTTTCGATTTCCCCGGCTCTTTATCCATAGGTCGCTCCGTTGGAATCCAGGTGTTAAACGTTTTTGAATACGATATGCCCGTCTTTCACGTCGACCACAATCCGGCTGTCTTTAGAAACCTGCTCCGACAGAATCTGTTTAGACAGGTCGTTCAATAAATTCCGCTGTATCACCCGTTTCACCGGACGTGCACCGAATTGCGGATCATAACCTTCCTCGGCAATCCATTCCACAGCTTTATCGGTAATTTCTATCGCAATTCCATTCGTGGAAAGCATCTTACCTAAAGACCTCAGCTGCAATCTCACAATATCCACGATCTCAGATTTCTGCAAAGGCGTGAACATGATTACCTCGTCGATACGGTTCAGAAACTCAGGCCGGATCGTTTGTTTCAACAACTCATATACCTCCTTGTTGGTTTGCTCCAGTACCTCATCCCTATTCTTCTCATCAAGGCCTTTCAGCTTATTCTGGATAATATGCGCACCGATATTAGAGGTCATGATGATAATTGTATTTTTAAAATCAACGACCCTACCTTTGTTATCTGTCAGCCTTCCGTCGTCCAACACCTGCAAAAGGATATTGTAAACATCCGGGTGGGCTTTTTCTATTTCATCGAGCAATATCACGGAATAAGGTTTCCGTCTGACCGCTTCGGTCAATTGCCCGCCTTCGTCATATCCTACATATCCGGGAGGCGCTCCGATCAACCGGGACACAGAATGTTTCTCCTGATATTCCGACATATCGATACGCGTCATCAACGATTCATCGTCGAACAGAAATTCTGCCAACGCTTTAGCCAATTCGGTTTTACCGACCCCGGTAGTTCCCAGGAAGATAAACGATCCGATCGGTCTTTTGGCATCCTGCAATCCGGCCCGGTTACGCCTTACGGCATCCGCCAGTGCAGCAATCGCCACATCCTGTCCCACTACCCGTTTATGCAGCTCGTCCTCCAGCGACAGTAATTTCGCCCTTTCGCTCTGCATCATCCGGCTGACCGGGATACCCGTCCATTTTGAAACCACGGCGGCAATATCATCGGCCGTCACTTCCTCGCGGATCAGCGATTCGCCATGCTTCATATCCGACAGTTTCTTTTTCACCTCTTCAATCCGTTCTTCCGCTTCTTTTATCTTACCGTAGCGTAACTCGGCCACTTTACCGTAATCACCCTCTCTTTCAGCACGGCTTGCCTCGAACTTATACTGCTCGATAGCATCTTTATTCTTTTGGATTTCATCGATCAGCGAACGTTCCGATTCCCACTGGGCACGCAATTTGGTGCGCTCGTCGTTCAAATCGGCAAGTTCTTTCTGAATATCGGTGAGCTTTTTGCTCGAAGCTTCCCGCTTCAGGGCTTCTTTTTCAATTTCCAACTGCTGAATCTTACGGTCCAGTTCATCGATCTCCTCCGGCACGGAATTCATTTCCAACCGCAGCTTAGCCGCAGCTTCATCCACCAAATCGATCGCCTTATCCGGCAAGAAACGATCGGAGATATAGCGGTGCGACAATTCCACCGAAGCAATGATCGCATCGTCCGTGATCCGCACCTTATGGTGATTTTCATACCTCTCCTTCAATCCCCTCATAATACTGATTGCACTCATAACATCCGGCTCGTCGATCATTACCTTCTGGAAACGGCGTTCCAAAGCCTTGTCCTGTTCAAAATATTTCTGATACTCGTTCAGGGTGGTTGCGCCGATAGCTCTCAGGTCGCCACGTGCCAAAGCCGGTTTCAGGATATTGGCAGCGTCCATAGCACCTTCTGACTTCCCCGCACCGACCAGCGTATGTATCTCGTCGATAAAGAGAATTATCTCACCTTCAGAGGCCAGCACCTCATTGACCACCGCTTTCAAACGTTCTTCAAACTCTCCCTTATATTTCGCTCCGGCAATCAACGCCCCCATATCCAGCGAGAAAATTTGTTTGGAAGTCAAATTCGAAGGAACGTCCCCGTTCACAATACGCTGTGCCAACCCTTCGGCAATGGCAGTTTTACCGACACCCGGCTCACCGATCAGAATCGGATTGTTTTTCGTACGCCGGGACAAGATCTGCAACACCCTTCGGATTTCATCGTCACGCCCGATCACCGGGTCGAGTTTTCCGTTACGGGCACGCTCATTCAGGTTAATCGCATAACGTCCCAAAGCATCATAGCTATCCTCGGCAGACTGGGAATTTACTTTAGACCCTTTCCGCAATTCAGCAATAGCCGCTTTCGTTTCCTTTTCGGTCATTCCGCTGTCTTTCAGCAACTGCGACACCTGATCCCGGTTTTCCAGCAAACCCAATAAAATATGTTCCAAAGAAATATATTGGTCGCCCATCTCCTGAGCCAGTTTGGTCGCTTTTTCCAAAGCCTTGTTGCTGTCGGAAGACAGGTAAGGCTCGCCTCCGGATACTTTCGGATAAGCATCTACAATCCGGTCGAGAGCCGAAATTAAGTTGGCGCTGTTTACTCCCAGCTTATTGAAGATAAAATGAGTAATGTTTTCCCCGACATTGATCACGGCCTTTAACAAATGCCCGGTCTCAATAGCCTGTTGTCCTTTACTCTGCACAAGTTGCACCGCATTTTGCAATGCTTCCTGCGATTTAATGGTATAATTGTTCATGTTCATAGTTCAACATTTTCCTTTCTGAATACAGGAAGTTACAAATCTTATACCGATTTCAGTATTTAAAAGTTTCAGGGAAATTTTTACAGGCCCAAAAGACAATTTGACATAATTAATCAAAAATGGCGATGACAAATTGTCATCGCCATTTTGATGTTTTTTTGTTATCTAACTGGTTATGAATATCTTTCAGTTTGAAAAAACATAGGACACGATATTCGCCCCCATTTCCAATGCCTGCTGCCGTTTTTGTTCGGGATCTTTATGCACTTCGGGATCTTCCCAGCCGTCCCCCAAATCGGTTTCATAAGTAAAAAGCACCACCAAACGCCCTTCCTTCACAATCCCGAACGCCTGCGGACGCTTGTTGTCGTGTTCGTGAATTTTAGGCAATCCTTCTTCGAATTTATACTTCTGCTTAAAAATGGGATGTTCCCACGGGATTTCCACCAACTCATCCTCCGGAAACACCTTCTTCATTTCCCGGCGGAACGATTCTGCCAATCCATAATTATCATCGGCATGCAGAAAACCGCCTGCCAGCAGATAATCCCTCAGATTCTGCGCTTCCACCGGAGTAAAAACCACATTCCCGTGTCCCGTCATATGCACAAAAGGGTAATTGAAAATGTCCCGGCTACCCGGCTCTACGGTTGCCGGCTGCACAGCCAGATCGGTGTGCAGGTTAGTATTGCAGAATTTAATCAAATTCGACAAAGCCGTGGGATTGGCATACCAATCGCCACCACCTTTATATTTTAATAAGGCAATTTTCGTCTTTGTGTCTTGTCCCCACAACCAACGGGGCACAATAGCGAACACCAATACGATCAACGCGATCTTCAAAATATTTTCCATAACAACTTCCATTCGTTTACTTATAATTTCCCCACCCTGACGGTATTTTTTTATCGCTCACACCCGATTCATAAAATCGATAGTATGGCAAGCCACAATTCCAGCCGTTTCCGTACGCAAGCGGCTTTTCCCCAATGTGATGGGAACAAAACCGGACTTCCCGGCCAATCCTACCTCCTCCACGGAAAAATCACCTTCCGGCCCGATCAGGATCACCACATCTTTTCCCGGCTGATAAATTTCGTCCAACCGTTTTTTCTCCCCCTCGTTACAATGGGCAATAAATTTTTGCACCTCCCCGCACGAAGCCACGAACGATTTAAAATCGGTCATCGGATTGAGCTTCGGCAGATAGGCCTTCAAAGATTGTTTCATGGCGGAAACAACCACTTTTTCGAGCCGTTCATCCTTCACCACTTTCCGCTCGGAATGGGCGGTATTGAGCATGGTGATTTCGTCAATTCCCATTTCCGTGCATTTTTCCAGCATCCATTCTATACGGTCGATATTTTTGGTAGGAGCAATCGCCACATGCAAATGAAAATCCCTTTTCCCGAAATTTTCTATTTTTTCATGACATTTCACCCGGCAGCCTTTGGGATCGGCCGACACCACCACCCCGTTATACCAATTGCCCCGGCCATCCACCAGCGACACTTCTTCACCTTCCGCCAACCGGAGTACCCGCACACAATGCTTCGATTCCTCGGCATTCAGGGTGTAGTTCATATCCTCAATATCCGGTGTATAAAACAAATGCATATCCTATCGTTTAAAACCACGCAAAGGTAATGATTTTAATGAATTTACCACGAACGGAATTTACCGATAAAAGAACGGGGATGCCGGAAACCTCCTGCAACCCCGTTTATTGCGTGTTCTTGCCGAAAATGAAATTTATAGGATTCCGGCAAAGAATACACATCATTTCTCAACCTGCCGACAACCCTTTATTCGTCGTCGTCAGTTTCCTGATAAGATTTCAGCAATTCTTCCTGTACCTCCGAAGGCACTTTTTCGTAACCGGAAAAGGTCATCGAGAAAGAAGCACGCCCGCCGGAAATGGAACTCAAGGCCGTGGAGTAACGCTGCATTTCCTTTAAAGGCACTTTAGCCATGATCTTCTGGAAACCGCTATCCGCATCCATTCCCATAATCAAAGCCCGCCGGGTTTGCAGGTCGCCCATCACATCACCCATATCTTCGTCCGGGACAAGCACTTCCACGTCATACATCGGCTCGAGGATTTTGGGATTGGCTTTCTTGAACGCCTCGCTGAAAGCATGGCGGCCAGCCAGACGGAAAGAAATTTCATTGGAATCGACCGGGTGCATCTTACCGTCGTATATACAAACCCGAATATCCCGGGCATACGATCCGGTGAGAGGGCCTTCCTCCATTTTTTCCATAATCCCTTTCAGGATTGCCGGCATAAAGCGGGCTTCGATCACCCCGCCGACAATACAATTATAGAAAACCAGTTTACCTCCCCAGGGCAATTCGTGAACTTCTTTACCTTTGATCGACATTTTACTATCGACACCACCGATTTTATAAGAAACAGGCTCAGGCATTCCCTCTTCAAAAGGTTCGATCACCATGTGGACTTCACCGAACTGCCCGGCACCGCCCGACTGCTTTTTATGACGGTATTCCGCCTGTGCATATTTGGTAATGGTTTCCCGGTACGGGATTTTAGGAGCATAAAATTCAATCGGAATTTTATCGTTATGCTCGATACGCCATTTCATCGTGTTCAAATGGAATTCCCCCTGACCGGAAAGGATCATTTGTTTCAATTCTTTGGAATACTCCACCAGCAAAGAAGGGTCTTCTTCGTGCATCCGGTAAAGCACTTCTGCCATCTTTTCCTCGTCCGCCTTATTCACCGCTTTCACCGCCGTACGGAATCGGGAGTTCGGGTATTTAATACCCGGAAATTTATAATCACACTCTTTGGCATTCAGCGTATCGCCATTCTTGGTGTCTTTCAGCTTCACCGTAGCCCCAATATCCCCGGCACGTAATTCCGGCACCTTCGTCCGGTTTTTCCCGGCCACAGCATATAGCTGGGTAATACGCTCCTTTGTTCCGGTGGTCATATTCACCAAATCATCCCCTTCCTTCATCACGCCGGAAATCACTTTAAAATAATTAATATCTCCCAAATGCGGCTCGATGGAAGTGCTGAAAACAAAAGCAGACGTCATACCCTTTACATCATAAGGCACCAAACGTCCGTCCCCGGTTGTCATTCCCGGCATAGCAGCCGCAGAAGGGGCTACATTCACCAAAAATTCCATAAAACGCCTCACACACATATCTTTTTCAGCCGATACGCAGAACACCGGGAACATATCACGACTGATCAATCCTTTCCGTATTCCGGCGCGCATCTCGTCTTCGGACAGGCTTCCTTTTTCAAAATAAAGTTCCATCAACCCCTCGTCATTCTCGGCAGCCGCTTCAATCAACGCATTATGCAATTCTGCGGCTTTCTCCTTTTCGGAATCGGGAATCGGCAACACATCCGGCTTACCGCCTTCCGGCTTCCATTGGTACATTTCCATTTTCAATACATCCACCACCCGGTTAAAACCCGCTCCCTGATTCACCGGATACTGAACCAACACCACCTTTTTCCCGAACGAAGCCTGTGCATGCTCCACAGTTTGCTCGAAATTAGCTTTCTCATGATCGAGCTGGTTAATGACAAAAATCACCGGCTTGTTCAATTTTTTAGCATGGCGGCTGATGATTTCCGTTCCAACCTCGACACCCCGCACGGCATTCACCACCATAACGGCAGTATCGGCAACATTTAGCGCAGAGATCACACCCCCGACAAAATCGTCAGCACCCGGCGTATCGATGAAATTCAGTTTCTGCTCTTTCCATTCGGTATATAATACTGCTGGAAAAACAGAAGAACCGTATTCCTGTTCCACCGGTCTGTAATCGGAAGAAGTGTTTTTAGCACTTATCGTACCCCTGCGCGGAATGACCCCGCCCTCATACATCATCGCTTCGGCAAGTGTGGTTTTTCCGGAACCCGCACTACCCACAAGAGCGATATTCTTGATTTCATTCGGATTGTAGGTTTTCATAGGTTATTGTTTTTAGTGATTCATTGAAAAATGTATCTCAAACGTTTTAAATAAGGATTCCAAATTAAACAAAACTTTTTAAAAAAACAAGTAGCCACCCCGGAGCGGCAGGAAGATATTTCTGGCAGTATTTGTTAAATTACCTAAAAGAAAACCTGTAAAACATGACATCAGCCGTATAAGCAAATAAGTTGGCGTATTTTTTGATTAGAATAAAAAAGAAACATTATTATTAATAAAACATTATGGAACAAGTAGCTACTCATTCAAACCTATGGATTTGGGTGATTTTTATCGGATTTACCATTATTAGCTGGCTGATAAGCCATCAACTGAAAAGCCGTTTCGAAAAATATTCCAAAATACCTACTGCAAATGGCATGACAGGCCGGGACGTCGTGGAAAAAATGTTACGCGACAATGGAGTGACAGGAGTGAAAATCGGATCGGTAGAAGGTCAATTGACCGACCACTACAACCCGCTGAACAAAACCATTAACCTGAGCCACGATGTGTATTACGGCAATAGCATTGCGGCGGCGGCCGTAGCAGCCCACGAATGCGGGCATGCCCTTCAGCACGCCACCTCATACAGCATGCTGAAACTCCGTTCGGCCTTAGTTCCGGCGGTAGAGTTTTCATCCCACTGGGTGCAATGGATTCTGCTGGCGGGTATTCTTTTAGTGAACACATTTCCCAGTCTTTTACTGATCGGTATCGGTCTTTTTGCCATCATGACGCTGTTTAGCCTGATTACCCTGCCGGTAGAGATCAATGCCAGCCACAGGGCCTTAATCTGGCTGCGAAACTCTGGAATTACAGATTATCAAACCCAGGGATACGCTTTCGATGCCCTGAAATGGGCTGCCTATACATACGTAATCGCCGCCCTATCGTCATTGGCCACCCTGCTTTATTATGTGATGATCTATCTGAACAGAAGAAACTGATAACGGCATCCCCGGAAAAATAAAAAAGAGATTACCGTTTGGGTAATCTCTTTTTTATTTACTTCCCCGTCAAAGCGGGCATTTACTCTGCCGGAAAGAAGAAAAACCTCAATCCGGTAAGGCTCTTTTATCAATCCTTCTTTTTGAATTCTTTAAAAACCTTTTTGATTTCATCCACATAATCGAGTTTTTCCCAGGTGAATAATTCAACTTCTTTTTCCACAGTCGGCCAATAGTTAGACGTGAAAACTTTCTTCACCACCTGGGGTATACGCCCCATATGTCCGTAACTGGCAGTTTCCTGATAGATCGGATTACGCAATTTTAACCGTTCTTCGATAGCCCTCGGACGAAGGTCGAAAATCTCATTTACCTTCTCTGCTATCTCCATATCGCTCAAATCCACTTTAGCCGTCCCATAGGTATTCACATACACTCCCACCGGACGGGCAATCCCGATCGCATAAGAAATCTGAATCAAAATTTCGTCGGCTATTCCGGCAGCTACCATATTTTTAGCAATATGCCGGGCGGCATAGGCGGCCGAACGATCGACCTTCGAAGGGTCTTTTCCTGAAAAAGCACCGCCTCCGTGCGCTCCTTTTCCCCCGTAGGTGTCCACAATGATCTTTCTTCCGGTAAGCCCGGTATCCCCATGAGGTCCTCCAATCACAAACTTCCCGGTAGGATTCACATGCAGGATCAGATTCTTATCGAAAAGAGCCTGTACCCTTTTAGGTAACAAAGCCTTCACCCTGGGCAGCAGAATATCGACCATGTCTTTCTTGATCCATTCCACCATAGCCTCATCGGCTTTCAGCTGGGCTTCCGGCGTTTCATTAGCTGGCTTGATAAAATCGTCATGCTGGGTAGAGATCACCAAAGTATGTACCCGTACAGGTTTATTATTATCGCCATATTCAATGGTGACCTGTGATTTGGCATCGGGACGCAAATACTGCATCAATTGCCCTTCTTTCCGTATCTGTGCCAGTTCCCGAAGCAGTAAATGAGCCAACTCAAGCGACAAAGGCATATAATGATCGGTTTCATTACAAGCGTAACCGAACATCATCCCCTGATCGCCCGCTCCCTGCTCCATCGGATCTTCCCGCACCACTCCCCGGTTTATATCCGGTGATTGTTCGTGAATGGCACACAGCACCCCGCAGCTATTCCCGTCGAACATATACTCGCTTTTCGTATAACCGATCTCGTTAATCACCTCTCTGGCAATCTGCTGCACATCGACATAGGTTTTGGTTTTGATCTCTCCGGCCACAACCGTCTGTCCCGTCGTCACCAGGGTTTCACAAGCTACTTTAGCATCCGGGTCGAATGCAATAATCCGGTCGAGCACCGCATCTGAAATCTGATCGGCCACTTTGTCAGGATGTCCTTCCGACACGGATTCTGATGTAAATAAATATCCCATAATAATTTAAGTTTAGACTTTAAACCGCACACCACACACGTGCAATTTAAAATTTACAATGAATATTAGGGAAAAAGTAATGGATGGTTGAATTCAGAATTATGCATTTTAGCAATTTTTTTCTGTGGTCGCAATCAGCCAAATCTTTCCACATTTAACGGGGGCAAAGATAAGACATTTTGAAATAAAAACTAAACGGTAAAAATTAAAAAGTTGGAAATTATATTTTTTACCTTTGTCCATCGGAAAAAAATGAACAGGAATTAAAGAAAAACCGATCAAAATGAGCATATTCTATAACGCCGGAATCAGAGGCTATCAATTAGCCGTCCGGCTGGCAACCCCTTTCAACGAAAAAGCCGCCCTTTGGGTGAAAGGACGAAAAAACATCCGGAAACAAATCGCACAAATCCAGCGCAAAGGCGAACGCCTGGTTTGGTTTCATGCAGCCTCGCTGGGAGAATTCGAACAGGGACGCCCGGTCATGGAAGCCCTGAAAGCAGCAGAGCCTTCCACCCGGATACTGCTTACATTCTTCTCGCCTTCCGGCTATGAAATACGTAAAAACTACGCCGGAGCGGACTATATTTTATATTTGCCTTCGGACACTCCGGGAAATGCCCGTTTTTTCGTGGAACAGCTAAAACCGGACGCGGCGGTGTTCATTAAATACGAATTTTGGTATAATTACCTGCATGAACTATATAAAAACCACATCCCCGTTTATCTGATCTCGGCCATATTCCGCCCCGGACAACCTTTTTTCAAAAGCTGGGGGACATTGCACCGCCGGATGCTGGGATTTTTTAACCGGCTTTTCGTACAGGATGAAGAATCGGTGCAGTTGCTGGACTCAATCGGTATCCGGAACGCCCAGCGCACCGGGGATACCCGTTTCGACCGGGTGAAACAAATAGCCGGAGCAGCCAAAGAGATAGAAAGGGTAAAACTATTTTGCAACGGACTGCCTGCCGTGGTCTGCGGAAGCACCTGGCCACCCGACGAAGATATTCTGCTGGACTACATCAACAACGACAATAGTGCTTATAAATGGATTATCACGCCTCATGAAATCGGGGAAAGCCACATAAAAGCCATCCTCGAAAAATGTAAAAAGAAAGTTGTCCGCTACACCGATGAAAACGCTTCCCTGGCAGACTATGAAGTTTTGATCGTGGATTACATCGGACTGCTGTCTTCGATATACCGCTACGGGCAAATTTCATACATTGGCGGAGGATTCGGCGTGGGTATACACAACACCCTCGAAGCCGCCGTATATGGCATCCCGGTTATTTTCGGACCCAAATACCAAAAGTTCAAAGAAGCGGTAAGCCTGATCCGTGAAGGGGGAGCTTTCTCCATCAGCAATGGCGAACAATTACGGGAAGTTCTCAACAGCCTGATTCAAACTCCGGCGATTGCCGAAACAGCCGGACAAAAAGCACTGAACTACGTGGATAGCCAGCTCGGAGCAACCGAGATCATCGTAAAGGAACTGACACAAAAACAAGGAAAGTGAAACCTATAAACAAATAAGGCAGAGCCGTCAAAAGCTCTGCCTTATTTTAAATATATAAAACCCCTGGGTATTACTTCTTATCTTTCAGCCATCCTTTTAAAGTCTCGATCAAATCTTCCTTAGACACCGGGTCGAAATCCTTAATGCGGCACTTATGATCCAAATCTCCCGCCACATACTTACGGCAATTCCAATTTCCTTTAGGATCTACGGACGTAGCATACCAGGGATCTTTCCCTCCGTATACAAGCAACATATTTTTAGCATCGGTTTGCAACCATTTATTGATTGCCTGCATTTGTTTGGCGTTAAAAGGCTTCTTCTCCACACCGTCGGGCATTGTAAATGAAAAGTCGATCAACTTTTCTCCTTTAAAATATTTTTTGAAAGGTTTGGTATCATAAGCATACATACCGATTTCTGTCAGGGCGGCATAGAAAAACGGCTGCATCCGGACAATATATTTATCCTCGAAAAAGTCGGGCGTAGAAATCCGTGTCAGGTAATCGAACACCAAATTCATATCTTCCGTATCCGGTTCCGGGATCTCGTCGCAACTGTTCCCCCACTGCCAAAACGCAAAAGGATACTCCAAAATCATCAGTTTCAATGCCCTTTCCACTCCTCCGGCACGCTGAAAAGTGTATCCCTTGTCCTGTGCCAATTCTTCCAGCATCGGAGTGAGCTTGTCGAGATTCCGGAAACATAAGGACTGAAAATCACGAACGCTCCAACGGCAATCGCGCTGGGTGCTTCCCCCGCTCATAATATCCGTAAAAGAGAGGCGGTTAGCTCCCAATTTTTCCAAAAAACTTTCCAAACGCGGATCGATATACTCTAAATTCAGGGGAGCCACATAAGGAACACTGACATCCACATCTTCCGGGTAAAAATAGCGGTGAAAAATAGTAGTTTGCCCCCCTTTGCTGATTCCGGTGGAAATCCATTTAGAATCGGGATAAAGATTAGCCCGAATAGCCTGAATAATCTCATGATGATCGGCGGCCGCCTGCCGGATGGTGAGGTACTCCCAGGGAATCTCCCCGGCAGGTACACTTTTATCAAAGAAACGATGTTCGATGGTCAATTGATTGGCATTGAATAGCGTTGTCAACTCTCCGGCCTGCTCCGTCCATATATTATAACCTTCCAGTTCAGCCACGACAGGTGCATCTTGCTTTTTATGCCCCAAAAGGACTTTCTGCTTAAAAGTGCCTTTCGAAGGATCGTTGTGATCGACGGGTTGTTCAAACCAAAATTGATAATACTCTTCGAAAGAACCGACCTTCAACTCCTGAATATCGCTCACCTGTGGGATTTGCTTCAATTTTGCCAGCACATTCTCTTTGGCAAACAAAGTAACCGAACACCAACACACTACTAATAAAGCTCCTAAGAATTTTTTCATAATTCCATACTTTTTTTCATTTCAACTACATTATTTCCTCCATCTCCGAAGACTTATCTTAGAGGCGCTAAGGTATAAAATTTACCTGAAATATTCCTAACTACTTTTCAGGAAGAATAGCCTCTTCATTGCTGTTCCATCTTTCTAAAAAAAATAATAATTTATTCTATCAATCAATAAAATTTTATCTTTGTAACATGAAATATTTTGAACAATACAAGGAACATTACAAATCCCTGACAAAACTTGGCATCCCCATCGTTATCGGACAATTAGGAATTGTCGTTGTGGGAATTGCCGATAATGTGATGGTAGGCCAGTTTGCAACGGACGATCTCGCCGCCGCCTCATTTGTAAACAGTGTTTTTAATATTCCAATTCTTTTCGGCCTGGGCTTTTCTTACGGATTAACCCCTTTAGTGGGACAATTTTTTGGAAAGAACGATAAATTCAGGATCGGCAGATTATTGCGAAATAGCTTACTGGTGAACTTGCTCATGGGGATTCTCATGACCGTAATTATGACGGTGGTATGGTTTAATGTCGACAAAATGGGACAACCGGAAAATCTTTTGCCCCTGATCCGTCCTTACTTCCTGCTGCATTTAGCTTCGCTGATCTTTGTCATGCTGTTCAATTCTTTCAAGCAATTTGCCGACGGAATCACAGATACCAAAACCCCGATGTACATTATGATTTCGGCCAACCTGATCAACATTGTGGGAAACTATATCCTGATCTATGGAAAACTGGGACTTCCCGCTATGGGAGTGGTTGGCGCCGGAATATCTACCTTGTTCTCCCGGATTGTCATGTTCGCCGCATTCGCTCTGCTTTTCTATCGGAATATCGCTTACCGCCGTTATCTGGTGGGATACAAACGAAGCGCTTACAATATACCGGATATAAAATCCCTAAATAAAATGGGCTGGATGGTTGGATTGCAAATGGGATTGGAAACCGGACTGTTCAGCCTGACGGGAATCATGATCGGCTGGCTGGGTAGCATTGCACTGGCAGCCCATCAGGTAGTGGTGTCGATCTCCACGCTCGGCTTCACCATTTATTATGGGGTAGGAGCGGCCATATCCGTGAGAGTGAGTAACTTCTACGGACGCGGCGACATTGCCAACGCCCGTAAAACCACGATGGCGGGTTTCCACATCATTCTTCTGCTGGCGGTTATCGCTTCGCTGATCTTCCTGTGTTCCAGCAATTACATCGGCTACCTTTTCAGTACCTCGGCAGAAGTGGTCAACCTGGTATCGACGCTGATGCTCATGTTATTGCTTTACCAATTCGGCGACGCTTTACAGATCACCTATGCTAACTCCCTGCGGGGAATCGGGGATGTGGTATCGATGGCTGTCATATCCTTTTTGGGGTATCTGGTCATTGCCCTGCCCGTCTGTTACATCTTCGGTTTTGTTTTGAACTGGGGCATCACCGGAATATGGTTAGGCTATCCGATAGGACTGACAGTCACCGGATTAATGTTGTGTTTCCGGTATTACTACATCACAGGAAAAATAAAGCCATCGTTATGCTGAACGGAAAGCAGATTTTAATTACAGGAGGAACAGGGTCGTTCGGTCAACAATTCACCCGCACCGTGCTTTCCCGGTATCCCTCTATCCGGAAAATTGTGATCTTTTCCCGCGATACCTGCAAACAGGCCGCGATGAAAGAACAATTCAAAGACTCACGACTGGAATTTATTGCCGGGGACATTGCCCTGTCCGCAGACGTGAGAAAAGCCTGCCAAAATATAGACGTAATTGTCCATACGGCAGCCATGCGGATCGTGCCCGAAGCAGAAGCCCATCCTTTCGAATGCATACGCACCAACATTTTAGGAGCGCAAAATTTGCTGGACTGCGCCGTTCAACTCCATATTTCGCAAATTTTAGCCCTGTCCACCGATATGGCTTCATCGCCACACAACGTGTATGGTGCTACGAAAATGCTGTCCGACAGACTATTTATCGCCGCACATCACGACCATCCGGAATTAAAAACATCGGTTATCCGCTACGGGAATATGTTGGCTTCTACGGGCACTGTAATTCCTTTTTTCATCCGGAAAGCCAAAGAAGACGGCATACTTCCGGTCACCGACAGCCGGATGACCCGCTTTATGGCATCGCTCGACGAATGTGTGCACATCGCCCTGCAAGCCTTAGAAAAAAGCATGGGAGGCGAAACATTCGCCCCCAAATTAAAGTCCTATAACATCATGACCGTTGCGGAAGCCGTCGCCCCGCAATGCGAAACAAGAATTGTCGGTTTACGTCCCGGAGAGAGACTATTCGAAACGATGGTTTCCGCCGAGGAAGCCTGCCACACCATAGAAGCCAAAGGCAGCTACATCATTGTGCCGCCCTACGGGGACAAATCCGCCTATTGCCACCACCACGGAGCACAGCCTGTTCCCGACGGCTTTGAATTTAACTCCGAAAACAATCCGGACAAATTCACCCCCCAACAGATCAGGCAACTCATTGAAAAACTGAACTTATAACTTAAATTCCCAGCAACTTATCGATCTGCTTATACCCTTGTTCGCGATTGGCAAACAAAACGGTATGGAAACCGAGTTTTTCGGCAGCTTCCGTATTCTTGCTCAAATCGTCTATAAAAAGCGTTTCTTCCGGTTTAATCTGATAGCATTCCACCAAACGCATATAAATCTCAGGCTCCGGTTTCACCAATTTTTCCAAAGCAGAAATAATCTGCCCGTTAAAATAAGTAAACACATCACGCACCTTCAGGTAATCGTAAAATTCTACCGACATGTTCGACAGGCAATATAAATTATACCCCTCTGCCGAAAGCCTTTTAATCAGGTCGACCGTTTGCGGAATATCGTTCAGCGAATGCTTGATATATTCCACAAAGTCCCAACACTCCTGGAACGGGCGACGAGCGAAATCGCTCATCTTTTCCACCACTTTTTCCTGCGACACCGTTCCCCGGTCAAAATCCACCCAATACTCCTGAAAAAATCCCTTTTCAAACAAAGAAACGGGCAACGCCTTATCGCCGGGATACTCCTTCAACAAACGCTGCGGATTCCAATCGACTACAACCCCGCCTAAATCAAATACAATATTTTTCATACTCTTCACAATCTGTTTTTCTTTTAATAAAGGTTTACAAAAAACATACCACACCCTATTCTTTCGGTGATTTATAGCTAAATCCCCGATATTAAAAATCGACAATCACCCCAACCGAGGGTAAAACCGTTCCTCCCAAATCATTCTTAATATGCCGCATCAGATAGTAACCTTCCCGGTTTGGGTCCTTTTTATAACTTCCGTCAGGATTTTCCGCCGGGACTAAATAATCCGGCCCTTTTTCCTTATAATTATAAATATTTTGAATATCGGCATATAAAACCAAAGACCATTTCTTAAAAAAGAAACTTTTATCCACCCGCACATCCAGCTGGTGAAAAGCGGGTAAACGCCCCGTATTGAAAAGCGTATAATCATAATAAGGTTGCTTACGGGCATCCCAGGCATCGATCCGGGAAGAAGTTTCCACGTCATAAGGCGTGTAAGGGCCGCCTGCCACATACCTCCATTTCAAACCCAAATCCCAGCTTTTCCCCACTTTCCGGGTAGCCGTCAATGAAAAAATATGCCGATTATCCCAATTGCTCGGCACATAGCTGCGGGTGTTCTGCAATTGAGCATCCAGCTTTTTAAATTCCGAATGATACCAGGTGTAGGCAAGCGAAGCCACAACCCCATAAAACTCCTGGGTACGCAACATCAACTCCACCCCGTAAGCCCGGCCTTCCCCCACAGGTTTTACGGCTTCATCGCCGACAGCCACATAATCCGTACCCTTGTTCGCCAGCGCAATAGAATCGGTAAGCGAAACCGGATAATGGTCATAATGCTTGTAAAATCCCTCCAAAGTGATCTGCGTCGCCCGTCCCGGACGATACTCCACACCTGCGACATAATGGGTGGAACCGATATATCCCAAACGGTTATCCTTATTCACCAGCCGCCCATCGGCATCGGCAAATCCCAGCGTCGTATAAGCAGGCAACTGATAATAACGCCCGATATTCCCGCTCAACGACCACTGGTCGGACAAAGCATAGGACGCAGAAAAACGAGGCGATAACTGTTTAAATAAATTCCGGGTGCTGGCGGCATAATCCGCCCCGTCGGCACGGACACCCAGCGACAGGGACAGCCGATCATAGAAAAACGATTTGGACACCTGCCCGAACACCGCCCATTTCCACATATCGAGACGGCGGGAATAATCCAAAGGATGCAAAGCCCCCTCCGTGAACATCTGCCGGAACGTGGTATTATCATATTGTGCATATTCCAATCCCACCCCGGCACTCCATTTATATCCGCTTCCGCTACGGTGGTGATGTTCGAAACGGAGCTTATTTTCAGACTCACCCGAACGGTAATCCACAATCTTCGGATTCCTCTCATCGTTTCCGCTGTACTTTTCCACTTTATTGTCCAAACTGCTACGGCTCAATACGAACAAATGATGCCAATTATCGCCATAATGCCGGAACGTAGCCCCCACGGTGTAACTCCATTGCTTACTTTCGGGCAAATAATTCAGCAAGTATTTCTGACCGTCGTCCGGGTCTTTCATATCGGAGTTCAAATGATTCACATCGTATGCACCTATACCCAATAACGTTAATTCATTCTTCGGATTAAAACGGGTAACGGTTTTAAACTGAAAATCATTATACACCGGAAGAAAGGGCAAACCGATAATTCCGAACAACATTTTCAAATAACTCCGCCGGGCAGACACCAGAAAAGTAGTCTTAGGAGCCAAAGGCCCGTCGAGCGACAGCCCGTAATCGGTAGCTCCAAACGTAGCCCGCACCTTCACCCGGTCGGGATTTCCCTCGAACTGGCGGAAATCCAGCATAGAACTCATCATATTCCCATAGGCCGCCGGAAATGCCCCGGCATAGAAATTCACTTCCCGCACAAAATCGATATTTACAATACTGACCACGCCGCCAGAAGCCCCCTGTGTAGCAAAATGATTCAAAATCGGCAATTCCACATCGTCCAGATAGAATCTATTCTCTGCCGGACCTCCTCCCCTAACCACAAAATCGTTCCGAAACGCCGGAGAAGAAAGCACACCCGGCATAGACTGCACCACTTTAGAAATATCCCGGTTGCCTCCCGGATTCTTCTCGATCTCGGCAATACCGATACGCTGAATGGATATAGGGCTTTCCAAGGTCTTCCGGTAAGGGTTAGCCTTCACCGTAACCTGCCCCAGCTCGGTGGAAGCCTCTTCTATCCCGACCTCCATAAAACGCTCGGTGGCAGACGACACCATAAATTCTCCGGATATTTTAGTTTTATACCCCACACTGCTCACTTCCAACCGGGTAAAACCGACCGGAACATTTTCAATCCTGAAATTCCCGTCCGCATCCGCCGCACCGCCGACCGTGGTCTGATAAACCACCACATTGGCAAAAGGTACAGCCTCATTGTTTTTCACGTCAAAAACCCGTCCTTTCACCACTCCTGTTTTCTGAGCCATCACCCCATGAGCCAACAGCAAAAGCAAACAGCATAACCCTAAACCCAAACACGTTACAATCTTCTTCATAAAATAGTCCCTATTTTTTCCATCCGTTCCCCAATCAATAAACCACAATCTCATCCACGAACTGAAATCCGGCATGCTTTTTAGCAAACACTTTCACATACCGCCCTCTATCGGAAAAACGGACGGTAAAATCTTTCAATACCAAAGTAGATACATCCACCGGAACATCGTTTTCCACCAATCCCACTTCCCGGAACACTTTTCCATCGTCCGACACGCTGACCTTCACATAATCGGGCATATACACCCCAGGCCCGGTCAGTTGCATAAACTTCAAAGAAACATAACTCAGTTCCGTCACCTTTTCCAAATCGACCGTTACCTCCAAATTCGTCAAAAATCCCTGCCAACGCCCATCGCTATAAGTCAGTCCGCCCCGGTAACCGTCCGTCAGGGTTGCTGTTCCGGCTGCCGGATACCCGTTGTTATACCGATAACGATAATCAACCTTCTTCCCGATCGCTTTATGATAATCCAAACGGGCAGAGGATACCGACTCACCCCGTTGCTCCCCATGAAAAACGGCAGCTTTTACCCAGGTAGAATCAGTAACATAAAACGGCTCCCGGTATATGGGTGACTGTCCGTCAGGCTCCATGCCATTCAAGGTATAACGAATCACAGGACGGTATTTCTCCGAATCGAACCACACCTTAATCCTCCGCCCGGCGGTATCCACCTCCGTTAGAATATCCACCCGGTCGCTCAACCGGAACACGTTCACCCCCTTTTGTGCCAGCAAAGCTAGGTGTTTCTCCACCCGGTATTTAAAATCTTCCGTATCTTTTCTTTCCCGCGGTGTCCAAACCACCTCCGACAAGGCCAGCAAACGGGGAAAAACCATATACTCGGCATGCGACGGGGTGGGAATATATTCCGTCCACAAATTAGCCTGCGCACCGAGAATATACTTTGCCTCATCGGGTGTCAAGCCTTCCGGCACAGGGTAATAGGAATACGTTTTCAAATAAGGCGTGAAACCGCCGATCGCATAAGGCTGCGTTTGCGGCTCGGCCTGATAACTATCGAAATAGCAATATGCGCCCGGAGTCATAATCACCGGATGTCCCGCTTTGGCGGCCTCAATGCCGCCTTTCTCCCCTCTCCACGACATCACCACAGCCCCCGGAGCAAGCCCTCCTTCCAAAATTTCATCCCAACCGATCAGCTGACGTCCATGCGAATTTAAAAACCTCTCCACCCGGTGTATCATATAACTTTGTAACCCTTTTTCATCTTTCAGATGTTCCTGCTGTATCCTTTTTTGGCATTTGGGACACCTTTTCCAGGCACTTTTCGAAGCTTCGTCCCCACCGATATGAATATACTCCGAAGGAAACAATTCCAACACCTCCGTCAAAACATCCTCCACAAACCCGAAAGTTTCCTCATTGCCGATGCACAACTCCCCGTTCCGATAAGGTTTTCCGGTACACCCCAAACGCGGAAACACCGCCAGCACCTCCTCCGAATGTCCCGGCATTTCGATTTCAGGGATAACCGTCACATATTTCGAAGCCGCATAAGCCACTACCTCCCTGATCTCTTCCTGCGTATAATATCCACCGTAAGCCTGAACGGAATCCTGCGTCGCATACTGCCTTTTTCCCTTCCACCAAGTTAAATAATCCTTCTCCATACGCCACGCAGCCATCCGGGTCAGTTCGGGGTATTTCTTTATCTCTATCCGCCAACCTGCACCATCGGTGAGATGCCAATGAAAACGGTTCAGCTTATAGGCCGACATCAGATCGATGTATTTCATCACAAACTCTTTCGGGAAAAAATGGCGCGAAACATCCAAATGCATCCCCCGGTATTCAAATGCCGGACGATCTACGATCCGCAAGGCAGGCAAATTCCACTTCCGTTTTTCGGGAGAATAAAACTGGCTGTCGGTCAATAACTGTGCGAGCGTTTGTATCCCATAAAATAACCCGGCAGGCGTTTGGGCAGCCAGTACGATGCTATCCGGACTTATCTGTAAACGGTACCCTTCCTCGTTCCGTTCTTTTCCCAAAGAATCCAACCGGAAATAAATTCCTCGTTTCACCCTCCGTTCCTCTCCTTTCTTCAAAGGTAAAGTATAATTACTTATACCTGCAATCACATCGTTTAATAAGCGTGCGCAATCTTCCGCTCTCCGGTCGTCAGAAACCACAATAGGTGTTCCGGCATCCAGATGAAAATTACCGGCATCCAGCACCACACTTTCAGGCAAAGGAATAATTTGCAACTTAGGCAACTCCTGTGAGGAACAGGCAAACGAAAATAAAATCAGAAGCGAAGGCAGAATAGTCTTAAATCTCATCAGATACACAAAATGTTAATAACACAAAAATAAGCAAAGCATCCAATTAACCCACTTCTTCTCAAAAGAAAAATTCCCTGACGATGCGACTTCGTCAGGGAACAAATTTAAGAATATGAATATTGAACATTAAGAATACAAACCATATACGCACAGATCATAAAAAAAGTTCTAAAAAAATCATATCGATTATTTGGTGATTACTGGAAAATATCTACCTTTGCACCCGAGTTCTTTGCTCAGGTGGCGGAATTGGTAGACGCGCTGGACTCAAAATCCAGTGTCCTCAACAGACGTGCGGGTTCGATTCCCGCCCTGAGTACACCTAAATAAAAGACTTTTAAAACCTCTGAAAAATCAGAGGTTTTTTTATTTCCATACGATAAAAGGCACGATTTTGAAAATAGATCACAACTCCAAAATCATCGATAAAAACAATATCATTAACTCCCCTATTATAACATCAAAACTTCATCCCGTTCCGTTTCAAATAGCTGACGAGCTTTTTATCTAATTCTTTTTGACTTTCTTCAATAGATTTATGAGCTGTATCGATAACAATCCTCTCGCTTTTCCAGGGATGAAACACCCGGTTTTCTACGTCTTCCCATGTCGGTAATTTCAAATTTTCCACTTCTGTCATCCTCATTTCTATCCGCCGCCTGTGTTCAGCCTTGTCCGAACAGATAATTTCTATATGAATAAAATCACCATGATTATTCTCAGCCACTTCCTCCCATGCCCTACGAGTGAGATCCACCGGATTACAGGAATCCACCACCACATGAATTCCTAATTTCAAATGATCTGCGGCAATCCGATAAGACAATTCATAACCTTCCGAAACAATATCGACACGACATAAATCTCTCAATCCCTGCTCTATGGTATCGATCCGGAGATATGGGATTTTGTATTTCTTCGCCCAAAATTGTGAAAGAGTTGATTTCCCGGAACCGGGCAAGCCTGACAGAATAAATAATATCGGTTTCATAAACTCCCTGTTTTCTTTTATTATCGATCGAATGCTAAGTTATTATTTTTAATGGAAATAACAGCAGAGCCATAAATCCCATACACACTCACCCCGAAGCAGTTTAAATGAAGTAAAACAGGACAATACCGGGCAGAGAAAATGAGAAACATAAAAATTCGATCAGTAATTTCTTAGCTGAATTATGGTTGCAAGAAACCTACTGTCTAAAAAAGATGTATTTTTGTTTTACAACCGACCCACAGAACGTTTGTAAATGCAAAAAATCAACTATATTTGTAAAGTTTTTGTGACCTCAGTCACATTAACAGACATATTAGTTTCATAAAAGCGTTTTTGTTTCATCCTTCGTAAGGAAATCGCCAATTTTTTAACAGAAAGGATAAACGATACAAACGTTCGCTTGCCATATATTATACCCCATATAATACATGGCGGAGTGTGGGTTGGTTGTTTATTTTTCATTGGACTTTTGGTAAATTCCCTGTAAGATAAACAAAACGGTTCCCACGCTTTTTTTATTTTAAACTTACCTTTCTGGGAATCTAAGGTGCTAAATAATCAGTCATGAAAAAAATTATTATGTTGGCAGTTCTGACTGCCGGAATGGTGTTTAGTGCTACGGCACAAGAATCGGGATTCGGCGTAAGAGCCAGCTTAAACCTCTCCAATGTCAACAACAAATACGACGGCGAAGTGGGAAGCGGAGAAAGCAAATCAGACTATGAGTATGATTTTAAAAACCGGGTGGGATTTAAGATCGGTGTAATCTATGACTGGGGAATCAGCGAAAGCTTTTACATCCAGCCGGGACTGTACTTCACAACCCGCGGAGCTAAAATTAAAGAAAGTGAAGAGGATTACAAATATGAAGAAAAATGGAAACTCAATTATCTGCAGTTACCCATCCTGGCTTCATACAGAATCGCATTGAGCGACAACGTAAAATGGCACATTAACGCAGGTCCGTATGTAGCTGTGGGAGTTGGAGGAAAAGTAAAATGGGAGGTAACTGACGACGGTGATACCGACAAAGGAGACTACAAGGCTTTTGGAACTGCCGATGAAGACTCAGATCAGGAAAAAGGCGGACTGAAAAGATTCGATGCCGGATTAAGCTTCGGTACCGGTGTTTCCATCAACAAATTCTACGTTGGCCTGACCTATGATTTAGGTTTAGTCAACGCAGCCGATAAAGATGCATGGAAAGACTATAAAATGAGAAACCGCAACTTCTCGATAGGAGTTGGTTATAACTTTTAATCTCCATTAATAATAGCCTGTTCGATTTGAACAGGCTATTTTTCTTTTAAACTCAACCGGAAGATGATTAATCAGCCTACTCAATTCATCGCCCACCCCCTCTTCCCTGATTCCACAAAATTTATATACAAACTTTTGACTGTTCTCTCTATTTACAAGTTAATAGCTCTAACAATTTTAGAAACAAAAAAACCGCATTGAGTGCGGTTTATTTTAAGAAATACAGCAAGTTTTTTTAATTCTAATTTACTCGATATATTACTGATTATAAAAACGATACACATAATCAGCTGTATTCAATATATCAAAGGTACGATTTTGAAAGCAAATCACAACGGCTTCCTCTATGGTGATTTCCCGGCTCATGCTGTATTCAATATATCAAAGGTACGATTTTGAAAGCAAATCACAACCAGTTGAATACAGTTGTTGAGCGCTACCGGCTGTATTCAATATATCAAAGGTACGATTTTGAAAGCAAATCACAACTTTCTCCCCCGTCAGGATCTCCCGGTTCTGCTGTATTCAATATATCAAAGGTACGATTTTGAAAGCAAATCACAACTTTTTAGGTGGTTTACAATTCTGATTTGAAGCTGTATTCAATATATCAAAGGTACGATTTTGAAAGCAAATCACAACCTCTGTCCCTGAGACGAAAAATAATCCTAAGCTGTATTCAATATATCAAAGGTACGATTTTGAAAGCAAATCACAACTTGTTTCTACATTCCGCGAGGACAGGAAACGCTGTATTCAATATATCAAAGGTACGATTTTGAAAGCAAATCACAACGACTGCATCAGCCAACATTTCATTCAAATGCTGTATTCAATATATCAAAGGTACGATTTTGAAAGCAAATCACAACACATCCCATTCTCTTTACTTAAAATTAAAAATTCATTTAGTTTGAAAATAAAATATTATTTTTGCCATAAGTGGTAACAAATAAGTATTTTATTTATCAATGTATCAACATTTATGGATAGACGAAAGTTTTTACGTTTGGGAATAAATTTATTGGGAACAACCTTTTTATCCTCTATTACAGGATGCATAGCGATATTGAAAATTTAATAAGTAGTAACTCGAATTTAGCTAAAAAAACAAACTTATCAAGTGACAATGATCCTATAAAAAAGATAATTACAAGTTTTTTGGAGCAGGAAGAGATGATCTGCTATGACGATTATCCTAAGTTATTCCTTCGTGACAGAAAGATTTTTGTAATAAATGATTATGAGTTTATTACAGAAGAAAAAGTATTAGAGAGGAAAAAAATAGATTATTATATAAAGCTGGAAGTTTTGGCTGTCTTGAATAGTGCTTTTAAAATTCCAAGTTTTGAAAATAAAATAACTGGTGCAAAACAGGTCGATGAAAACCAATACAATTTCCTCACCGATTATCCCGGACAAACCTTAAATCTAAAAATAGCTCCGCAGATACATAGAAACATATTTGTTCCCATTAGAATAGACAAAACTAAAAGTACATTAGCATTCGATAAATTATATCGACTACCTTGTTTTATAAATGTTAAAACCTTTAAGAACTTTACAAACAAACAATTATTGATATGGCAATAGAATCAACAATTCCATGTAATGGCTGCGGCGCATGCGCAGAAAGCTGTTCGGCAAATTGTATTACATTAGGTTATGTAAACGGCTATATAAATACGGTGTTTATCGATGCTGACTCATGTCTTTGTTGTGGTGCTTGTATTGATTGGTGTCCACATGACGAATTTATGATTTTCATGAGAGATTATATATGTGCCGGACATGATATCGGATGGGGAAATTTAGGTGAAACTGAAGAAGGAGGAGAGGAGGGAGGTGCTGAAGGCGGTGGTGAAGGCGGAAATCCAGGAGAGGTTGTGGGTGGGGACGATGGCAGATATAGAGTATTGGGGATGCAAGGCTTTAGAAAAATCCAAAATGATTTAAAGAATAAAAATGTCGTTATAAATCAGGTGAAATATAGAGAGGGATATCCTGTGTTAGATGCCGCAGGAGTAGGATTAAATACTACGGGTATTATTACCTCCTGCTTAAATTTTCTTGAACAGACAAATTTAGACAAGTATGCATTATCTTTTGGGAAAAAAATGGGGCTTGCGAGTTTTATCACAGGAGCAACTCAAACCGCTATTGCTTTTAGTGACGGTGATATTTCTACTGCTGATATTTTAAACGCAGTTTCAACAGCACTTGCAGGTGCTTCATTAGTTTGCGCACTTTTCCCAGGAACTATTGTTGTTGGCGGGATATTAGGTGTAGCAAGTTGTGTGGTTGGACTTGTTGCAGTTGCAGCAGGAGCTCGTTCTACCGGTCCATTAATACTGAACGTTGATGGAGAAAGACGAATATATCTTTATTTAGAAGAAAATAATTGAGGGCATCTTATGAAAGTATATAGGAAAAAATTGTCAAAAGACTCTCTTATTTATGGTTTTATAATAATCCCCTTACTCGGTGATATATTTATTACCGCCTATTCGTATAAATTAAATTTCGAAAATCTAACTGTATTTATATGCGTTGCTTTTGCTATTAATTTTCCGACATTAATTTCATTGATTCATTATAATTATCTTTCTATCAATGAAAATGAATTAGTTATTGGGAATGCCATATATACATTTCTTACTAAAAGATATAGGAATGATAGTATTACAAAAGTATTAATTGGCCAAAGAAGATCTTACGCACCATATATACAGATATTCACACGACAAAAAAAATCAAGAAAGATCACGCTTATGTTAGTTGTAAGATCAGATTTTAAAAAATTTATAGATGACTTAGAAGAATTACATATACCAATTGAATTGGAGGATATAAATATTACATATAACGGTTGAATTACATTCCGAAAATATACTTGTAAATACAATAAGGTCTGGCGTTTACTAGGTTTTATTATTTCTCACTTCACATTGAGACTCTAAATGTTGTATTCAATATATCAAAGATATGATTCCGAAAGCAAATCACAACCAAAATAAATCTTATCAATCAAAATAATGTCTTCAATTATAATTCTGCAAGTTCTTTTTCAATCTTAGCGATGACTTCTTTATTCCAACCATACCCCGGTGTAAATACAAAGACATTTTCTTTCATATTTTCTACATTAAACTTAGCCCTTAGAAAAAATTCTTTAGCCTTTTCCTTATTGCCAATATATTTTTCTTCTTCCGCCATATCTAAGTACTCTTTAAGAGTTGGCCTCCTATTAATGTTCTTTTTTATTTCTGAAACATTAGAAGCCATACCAAAGAATACAAATAAAATAATAATCTGCACAAGTACAATAATAATAGGAATAACTGCCATAAACTCCATAAATTAATATAAAAATAGGTTTGTAAATTATTTTTAAAATCAATACACTACAATAATATTTTACGCTTTTCTCATTTTATTTTTATCAAACAATCCGACACGCGGAATCATTGTTATACAACAAGGAGATAAACACAAAATCCACTCACAAGCAAATAAAACTTTTCCATACAAAATAAATTGTAAATATTAATCAAATTATAAATATAATTAAAATTTGAT
>OBYR01000317.1_pt1 | contig 44111 bp, 31 predicted proteins | sample 1495491 | NCBI WGS metagenome assembly OBYR01 (sample SAMEA2580206, study PRJEB22360) | human gut metagenome | biome: human gut; feature: human-associated habitat; material: faeces | place: Denmark | collected 2008/2010 | reverse complement strand
TGTAAATCCCGGCACTGGCAGACATTTTCTCCATTATTGCCGGGATTTACCATTATTTGTATTCGAACGCTTTTGCGTTTGATATATATCAAACGAATAGAACACATATATGCTTCTTTCATTTGATAATTGTGTTCCTTTCGTTTAATATTGCTGGAACGATTGTTTGTTCAGTATGAAAATTGGTTTTGGCTGGTATTAATTTAAATGCCCGTCATATACATACAAGCGCAATTTCTGTTAAATAATAAGCTATTTATTTGTAAAGAACTGGAATACCGGATTACCAACGACGGAATACACCCTGAAATTACAGGAACATTCTACGAAGTGATATAAAAGTAACAAATTTGTTACTTTTATATTTGGTCATTTGGAACAAATATGTTACTTTTGTAGTGTTCAATTAAACAATAGTTCTTTTACACAATGAAGTATTCCGAGTTTTACAAACTGATTGAAGCCGCAGGCTGGACAATCAGTAAGGGTAAGAAACATCACAAGTATGTTCACCCGGACTTCGACTATTTCATTCCTGTCGGACGTCATCCGAGTAAAGAAATACCGAAAGGTACACTTGAATCGATGATGAAGGATGCCGGACTGAAAAAGTAAAAGTTCTGCCACTCCCTTCGGGGAGTGGCTTTAATTGGACTAAACCTCAAAAAATCTGTTGTATGAAAACAATTGTAGCAATTATCGAAAAAGCAGAAGACGGCGGCTATGGTGTTTACACCAAATCTGTACAAGGTGCGTACGGGTACGGTCTGACTGAACAAGAGGCTAAAAATGACTTCGTAGACGTACTAAACGAACAGGCCGAATTTTACAAAGAAAAGAAAGGTGTGTTTCCGGAATGGTATACGGAAAATATATCAATAGATTACAAATATGACTTTTCTGGTTTTTTTAAAACCTTTCCTTTCTTCAATGTATCACAATTTGCGCAAGCTGTCGGGATTAATCCTTCATTGATGCGCAAATATAAAGAAGGACTGGCTTTTGCTTCCGAAAAACAAAAGGCAGCCATACAAGACAAATTCAACGAGATCGTAACTAAAATGAGTCTGGTCCAGTTTTAAAAAGAGCTATTTTTAATTGAACACCTGTACCGCTCACATAACAAAGGGGAACCAATTGGTTCCCCTTTTTCGTCAAACCATGTAACAGTACAAATGCACTGGATAATAACGATTGCCTTATTGGGCAGCTTTACTCTTTTCGTATTCCCTATTCTAATTGCAATTTTCAAATAAGAAAGGAGACCCAAAAACGATTTATTCCCCGAAAATCGCCGTAAAGATTTGTTAAACAATTCTTATTTAAGCAGGCGCGTAATATGTTGGTACACATATAAAACGCAAAAGGCGACACCTCTAAAAAGAGGCATCGCCATTTACAAAAATACTTTAAACCGTGACCCGGGAGGGATTCAAACCCTCGACCTTCAGAACCGGAATCTGACGCTCTATTCACTAAGCTACCAGGCCAAAGACGGGGCAAAAGTAATTATAATATCGGAAGAAACCAAACGAACGGCAGAAGAGTTTTATATCTCTTTCTTTTTTCTGCCCTACAACATAAGTTTTGATAATTTGCAACACACTTTACCACATATACTGCCATTTTGCAAATAAAAAAGGCTTCAACATTGCTATTTTGCCATTAATCATTATCTTTGCGTCGCATATTTTACAAACACAAAGCACAACAAGTATATGAGCTATTTAATTAAACCTGCGGGATATAAGGCTTTGCTAAACCTGTCACAAACAGAGATGGGAATCAAGAAAATCAAAGACTTTTTCCAGCAAAACCTGTCTTCGGAGTTACGCCTGCGTCGTGTCACGGCACCTTTGTTCGTTCTTAAAGGGATGGGAATCAACGATGACCTGAACGGAACCGAACGAGCTGTCACATTTCCGATCAAAGACCTGAACGATTCCAAAGCCGAAATCGTACACTCTTTGGCGAAATGGAAACGCCTCACTTTAGCAGACTATAATATCGAAGAAGGGTACGGCATTTATACCGATATGAATGCCATCCGCTCTGACGAAGAACTGGGTAACCTGCATTCATTATACGTCGACCAGTGGGACTGGGAACGGGTGATGAGCCCCAAAGAACGCAATGTCGAATATCTGAAAGAGGTCGTACGGCGTATATATGCAGCCATGGTGCGTACCGAATATCTGGTTTATGAGATGTTTCCGCAAATACGGCCGACACTTCCCCAGCATATTCATTTCATACATTCCGAGGATTTGTTGCAAAAATATCCTACCTTTACACCGAAAGAACGGGAAGACGCTATCGCCAAAGAATATGGCGCAGTCTTCATCATCGGTATCGGATGCAAGCTGAGCAACGGAGAGAAGCATGACGGACGTGCTCCTGACTACGACGACTGGTCGACTGTCGCAGAAAACGGACAGGTAGGACTGAACGGTGACTTACTCGTTTGGGACGATGTATTGAACCGCTCGCTCGAACTCTCTTCAATGGGTATCCGTGTAGATAAGGAAGCGCTGGAACGTCAGCTGAAGCTCTCCAACGCTGAAGAAAAGAGAGAACTCTACTTCCACAGACGCCTGCTGAACGGTGAACTGCCTCAGAGTATCGGCGGCGGTATCGGACAAAGCCGTTTGTGTATGTTCTATCTGCGCAAAGCTCATATCGGTGAGATCCAGGCTAGTATTTGGCCGGAAGATATGCGTCAGGAAGCCCGTGCTGCAGGAATGCTATTAATTTAATTGAAAATTGAGAATTGAGAATTGAAAATACCCAAAAGCGACTCTCAATTCTCAATTTTCAATTCTCAATTTTCAATTATAAAGTTATGGACGTAAAGATCGAACAAAGCTGGAAAGAGCGGTTAGCCCCCGAATTTGAAAAAGATTATTTCAAAGAGTTAATCAACTTTGTAAAACAAGAATACAGCCACGGTGCTATCTATCCTCCCGGACCATACATCTTTAACGCTTTCGAACATTGTCCTTTCGATAAAGTGAAAGTGGTCATTCTAGGACAAGACCCTTACCACGAACCCGGACAGGCACACGGCCTTTGCTTTTCCGTGCAGGACGGAACGCCTTATCCTCCTTCCCTGATCAATATTTTCAAAGAAATAGAAAGCGACCTAGGCAAACCCATGCCACCAAGCGGAAACCTTTTGCGTTGGGCAGACCAGGGTGTTCTGCTATTGAACGCCACCCTGACAGTCCGTGCACACCAGGCAGGCTCACATCAGAACCGGGGATGGGAAACATTTACCGATGCCGTGATCCGTACACTGGCAGAAGAGCGCAGCCACATCGTTTATATCCTTTGGGGCTCATATGCACAACGCAAAGGGGCGGTCATTAATGCTTCACGCAATCTGATATTGAAATCGGCACACCCTTCTCCCCTCTCCGCTTACCGGGGATTTTTCGGAAACAAACATTTCAGTAAAGCAAATGATTATTTGATAGCCACCGGGCAAGAACCGATAGAGTGGTAATTAATACCAGCTCTGTCCTTCCCGGGCAGAGCTACTCTGGTTATACTTCAAGTCTTTCAGCAGCGAAGAGCTTACCGCAATAGAGAATGTATATGATTTATAAGGCCCTACGGGTACAAAGCTTGCAGACATCTGGAAACAGTGCAGGTTACGTGTCACGTTACATGTCATGAACGAAATTTTGTTATTGTCAAAATCGTACGTGGCATTGAAATTAAAGCTCCAGTTCTTCGTCGGCTGAATATTTCCGTTAAAACTCAGGGCATGCGTCAGCTTATACTTATACTCTAACCGGTTAGGATCGAAATCACCGTAACGCAACTGCATACTGTAATTGAAAGAAAGGCTCCAGGGGATCTTCGAGATCAGATAACCGTCGGCATCATACTCACCGGTATCTTTCTTCTTGCCGCGCAAACGTCCGCCTTCAGACTTTCCTTCGCCATCCGGATTTTCTCCGTCCTGGTTTTCCGCAGTCAGATTTTCGAGTTCTCCGTCACCCACATTATCTTCCGGGATATTACTGTCCGTCTCACCTCCGAACCATTTCTTGAAGGTATCGTTATTGAAAGTATAAGAGAAGCTGGTTCCTGTCGAACGTAAACGCCCGATACCTTTACCGGCTTTCCAACGGGGAATATCCAGTCGAATCGGTTTTCCGTTCTTATCTGCACCATAGGTGTAGGTATCGAACTGCCCGTTCAGATTCAAGGTATAACTCTTCGAGAACTTCAAACGTAACCCGACAGACAAGTCACTCCACTTGAAAGAATCTGCCGCCATATTATAGCTCATGCCCAATGATAACTTGTCGATCAGACTGATCTTACGGAAACCGGTAGTATCCTTGTCTGATTTGATCTTCATTTCGACATTGTTATCCAACGAGAAGTTCAGGCTTCCCTGCTTTCCGCTAGGAATAGAACCGTTGTGGGCAAAAGGAGAATACACATAGTCGATCGGATCGCCATTGGTATCGATATACTGGTAATGATCATAGAACCCGAAAATACTGCTGCCAAAGTCAGGAGCGGCACTGATACTGATCGACGGTTCCATACGATGGCGAATCATCTGCACTTTATCTCCCAGGAAAGGTAGCGGTTTATAAGAACCATACAGTGTTGTAGATGCCGATAAAGATGCATTATAATTATAAATACGATAGAATCCGTAAGTCGTATCCCGATTTACCAGCGTGTTCAGCTGCGGATCGAACTGTTTGGTGATCTTGCTGGTATACCAGCTTTCCTTGTAGTTGAACGAAGGAGAGATATTGATATACTTGAATGCCGTAAATGTAGCACTGACCGGAATGCTATGTTCAAAAGAGTTTTTCCAGTCTTTAATAAGGTTCGACTTGAACAGCTGATCTTCTTTTGTCGTGATGCTATTTCTGAAATATCCGGAGTAACTCATGGAGATCTTCTCATACCAGCGTTCTTTACCGACCGGATTCTTCCGCTTAAAGGGGAATATACGGCTCAAAGTAATGGTCAGGTCAGGCAATGTCATAGAGATCATCGAGTCCTTGGAATTTTGGTTCACGTTCATGGTTGCCGAAAGCGTCAACGGATTATTCGGAAAACGCTGTGTTATATTAATACTGGAACCTTTTGTATTGTTCGTCGTATTAGGGTTGTAGATACCATAGGCACTGTTACGGTCGAAGCTGGATGTCTGAAAATTGACACTAGCCGAGAAAGTCCGGTACGGATTGGCTTTCGGGTCCTGGCTGTGCGTCCAGTTCAACCGGAAGTCTTTCGACAAGCTATAGTCTGCCAATCCTTTATCCCCATACTTACTTACTTGGTAAGCTGCATTGAAATTCCCTGAAAAACGATATCGCTTCTTATAAGATGATTGCGCCTGAAGCCCCCAGGAACCTTTCGTATAGACCTCCCCCGTCACAGCCAAATCGATATAATCGCTCAGTGCAAAGTAATACCCACCATCACGCAAACCAAAACCCCGCTGGGAGTCGTCGGCATAGGTTGGCATGATCACACCCGACGAATAGGTACTCGAAAACGGGAAGAAACAGAAAGGCAAGCCGATCGGATATAAAGGAACATCTTCTATTACCATGTAAATCGGTCCGGTCACAATATTCTTTTTAGGACGGACCTTCGCCTTTGTCATCTGAATATAAAAGTGAGGATGATCGTGTTCATCGCAGGTAGTATACTTACCGCCCACCATATTCAGCACATCGTCGTCCATCTTCTTCGTGCGTCCGGCAGTAACAAAACCTTCCCCCTGCTGGGTGATCACATCCGTGATATATCCCTTCTTGGTATTGAAGTTATATCGCATCGTTTTAGATTCATACTCTTGATCCCCGTCTTTAAACAAGGGATAACCGAACTCTTCACCAATAGAGTCAAGACCGAATTTGGCAAACACCAGGCTGCTGTCCAGGCTCATCTCGATATTCTCCGCCTGCAGCCCGATCTGTTGATATTTGACATCTCCTTCACCATACAGATATGCCCAGTTACCGGCTGTCATCACCATAGAGTCTTTTGCCTGATAAATAACCGGAGCATCCAGTCCTACCTGCTTAGACTGAGTAGAATCGGAAGCAAGGACCGTACTATCGGTGACAGCTGTCGCTATCGTATCCCCTATGACAGGCAATACGGTATCCCGCGGGGCTACCAGCTCCTGCGAATACATCATCAAAGCCCCGGTGAGGAAATATAATAGGATAAATAGCCCTCTGTGTCTCATTAATTAAGTTGACAGTTGACAGTTGACAGTTGACAGATAGGAGATGAAGCCACTGTCATCCGTCATCTGTCAACTGTCAACTGAATCGTTACAGCGTGCAAATGTATAATAAATTAATGAGCCCTTTAGCTTTTATTCCCCTAAAAAGAGTTTACACCAGTTATCAAAACGTATAACGGTCTCCTCTCCATACCTGGAAAGGCTCTGTTTCACTTTTTCAACCGGCTTTTCCTTATCCAGTTTTGTCTTACTGTAAAACTTATCGGCAAAACAGATGAGCTGCTCTTCCAACGATACCGGAACCATTACACGCGACGGAAGCGGAAGATGTCTTTCTTCTATCATCTCCGCCGTTATCCCGGTTCCTGTATGACGTTCACAGACCAGTGCATGCCGGGGAAAACCTTCTTTACGCATCAGGTCGGCACCCAGATAGCCGTGACAAATATATTCGGCATCACCCAGGCAACCGATCTCCGGTGCATTGCAAAGAAAGATACCGATGTCGTGAAGCATGGCTGCTTCTTCAATGAAAGGAATGTCCAGATTCATTTCCGGATGCATACGTGCCAGGCTCAATGCTTTCTCCGTCACGCTCCGGCTATGGGTTACCAGGATATGGTAGGCATCCGATCCTGCCGGATAATATTTAGATATAATATCAATAGGATTCATTTTATCTACGCTTTATTTTTAACCGATCCGACTGCGAAGATACTGATATTTTATATTGGCTATCCATTATCCGGCCGATAAAATGCTAACCTCTGCATCCGAGGCTGTTCAAATCCGGATTAATCTCCTTAACGGCATCTTTCACCTTTTTCTTTGTTACTTTACCTTCGGTAGACACCTGTTGTACCGGATACCGATCTTCTTTACGATCTAACACTAAAGCTTCGGTTTTCGCTTTTTCTTTGATTTTTGGAAGTCTTGTTGCCATATGATTATTCTTTTTGTTTGTAATAATCCAACACAAAAAGAAGCCTGATAGTTCAAGTCAAACATGTTAAATATAAACACATTTAACCGTTTCATAGCTTCAATAAGGCGAACATTTGCTACTTTTGCAGGCAATAAACAGTTGGATACGGATTATGAAAACAGTTTTCAGGCTTACACTTTGGTTTATCGGCATATTACTCACAGCAGAACTGCAGGCGGCAACAACTCAGGGTGCTTTGGTTTTAGGGGCCGAACGTATGGATGTGATCACTCGCTTACTGAAAGACAAACAGGTCGGATTAGTCGTCAACCAGACCTCTATCCTGGAAAAACAACAGAAACATTTGCTGGACGCACTGGTAGACCAGGGTATCCGGGTAAAAAAAGTGTTTGCCCCCGAACATGGTTTCCGGGGAACCGCCGATGCAGGTGAAGAAGTGAAAGACAGTCGTGACTTTAAAACCGGTATTCCTATTGTTTCCATCTACGGTAAAAACAAAAAACCGACAGCCGAGCAGTTAAGCGGGCTGGATGTGGTTGTATTCGATATTCAGGATGTAGGCGCACGTTTCTATACATATATAAGTACAATGCATTATGTCATGGAGGCGTGTGCTGAGAACGGCATTGAATTTCTTGTGCTCGACCGTCCGAATCCGAATGACTTCGTAGATGGTCCGGTGCGTCAGAAAGGCTTTGAATCGTTTGTCGGTGTCGACCCGATTCCATTGTTGCATGGTTTGACGGTCGGGGAACTTGCCTGGATGATCAACAGCGAGGGCTGGCTCAAAAGCAATCCGGACAGCTGCAAGCTTCATATCGTCAAGATGGAAAACTGGCGGCATGGCGATCCTTACTGGTTACCGGTCAAGCCGTCTCCCAACCTGCCGAACGACCAGTCGATCCGGCTATATCCTTCTTTATGCTTTTTTGAAGCGACCAATATCAGTATCGGACGCGGCACCTATTACCCGTTCCAGGTGATCGGATTTCCGGACCGAAAATATGGAGACTTTACTTTCACGCCCGTATCATTGCCCGGTTTTGACACGAATCCATTACAGAAAGACAAGGAGTGTTACGGTATCGATCTTCGGGAATATCCTTTCGAGGGAGGATTAACGCTGCATTTCTTCCTTGACTTCTACAATAAAGCCGGGAACGAACAGGCTTTCTTTTTCTCCCGTCCGCAATGGTTCGACCTGTTGGCCGGAACCAAGGAACTCCGTTATCAGATTGTCAGGGGATTATCGGAAGAAGAGATCCGTGACAGCTGGAAACCGGAACTGGACAAGTACAGGCAAATGAGAAAAAAGTACCTGTTGTATCCGGATTATCCGCAAAAAGCGACAAAGAGCCAATAACCGTTGATTTTATTTGGTTTTTAATTATCTTTGCTCACTCGTAACAAAGAATAGGACGACAGTGTTATGCCCTGATTATATTACATGCATAACACTGTTTATTATAATATTAAACTTACAGTGCAGGGTTAATAACGGAATACTCATTGAAACGTTTTTGGCACATATTGCTGTTCTTCTTTTTATTCGCTATTGGAATAAAAGGTTATATAGAGGCTGCCGGTAGCAACTCCCCCTATAAGGTGCTTATTATCCAGTCGTACACGGAAGACCTTATAAACTACTCCAGGTTTAGCGATCTGATTGCCCAAAAATTGAAGAAAAAAGATATCCTGGTAAATATGAAGACGTTCTTTCTAGATTGCGAACGTTACAATGAGCAGGAAGAAAACACCCGCATGTACCACTATTTAGATTCCATAAATAGTTGGGATCCAGATATTATTTTGGTTAATGACGATCAGGCAACTTATACCTTAATGGCCTGCGGTCATCCGCTTGGAAAAACCAAGCCTGTCGTCTTTTCCGCCGTAAACTTTCCCAACTGGGCTTTGTTGGAACAACATCTCAACTTCACCGGTTTTTGGGATAAGCCTAATTACTTGAAAACAATCGAACTGATAGAAAAATTATATGGTGCTTCCAATATTCTGTTTTTCAAGAATGCCCGTTTCATGAGCAGGGAGTCATTCAAAACAATCCAGGAAGAGATCAGAGGCACAGGAAGAAGTTTACGCATTGGTTTGTACCATCAAAAAAGGAATGAATATCCTAAGGAAATTTGCCCGGGTGAACCAGGGAAATCTGTCTTATACACGACTGAAACGGCTTTTCTTTCAGCCCAAAGCCTGTTAGCCATTTTCCAGAACAAACCGTATACGGCCTGTTTGCAAATCATCCTCGATTTTGATGTGCTGACGATAGGGCGCCTGGCAAATGTTCCTAATTTCACAGTGATCAACAACGGATTCAATGATGACAAAGGGATCACCGGAGGATACTTCACGACTTTGGATATACAGACAGATATTGTTTCTGCGCGGGCCGCCGACATCTTGTCCGGAGCGTCTCCCACCAACTATTCTATTATGGAAAGTCCGAAAGTATATGCTTTCGACTGGAACGAAATGGAACGCTTCAACATTAAGAAAGAAGATTTGCCGGAAGGCTGCATCATCTATAATCTCCCATTTTATGAACGTTATCATAAAGCGATGATCATTGGGGGGAGTTTATTTCTGATATTGATCATCTATGTTATTATCAAGTTAATTCTCATGTACAGGCGTGAGTTCAACCGCAAAAAACAAATACAGATTAATTTATTTAAGGAAAGACGGTTTCTGAGACTCGCGCTGGAAGGTGGTAATACCTATGCATGGAAACTGGAAAAAGGACTCTTCATTTTTGAAAATGATTTCTTTGCTGCTAACCAGGTCACGCCGAGGGATATGTCTCTTACTGAACTATTAGCCATAACACATCCGGATGACCGGGAACATTTGCGCAGTCATATCCGGGATATTTACACCGGACAATGGGATGAGACGACCATCCAATGCCGGTTCAGTTTTGATGGGAAAGGGTATTGCTGGTGGGAACTTCGTTATAATCACAGTGAGGAGATGGTCGACTCCGAACAAACGGTTATAGGTCTGTGTCTGAATATACAATCATTCAAAGACAAAGAGGAAAAGTTGATGATCTTACAGGAAAAGGCAGAAGAAGCCAATAAAATGAAATCTGCTTTTCTGGCAAATATGAGTCACGAAATACGAACTCCTTTAAATGCAATCGTTGGATTTTCCAATCTGTTACAGGAAGAGAACGATATCACGGAAGAAGAAAAAGAGATATTTAAAGAGACGATCAATAAAAACAGTGATCTGCTTTTAAAACTGATCAATGATATCCTGGAGTTGTCGCGCATCGAATCCGGCCGTATGACATTCAGCTTTGAAACATTCAAGCTAAATGATTTAATCAGTGAAATATATCAGACACACCATCTGCTGATCCCTGCACATCTCCAATTCATTAAAGAAGCTCCCCCTTCAAATATCGAGGTACATGTCGACCGCTTCAGATTTACGCAAGTAATCACGAATTTCATTAATAATGCAGTCAAATTTACCAAGAAAGGCTATATCAAACTGGGATATGAATACAAAAGGGAAGAAAACAATGTCTATATTTATGTAGAAGACTCTGGTATCGGCATTTCCCGGGAAGCCATCGAAAAAGTATTCGAACGTTTCTATAAACAAGACGAATTCGCCCAGGGGACAGGCTTGGGCCTTTCCATCTGCAAAACGATTGCCGAACGTTTGGAAGGCGATATCCTGATCTCGTCAGAAGAAGGGAAAGGGAGCCGGTTTACTTTAAAGATTCCGGTTAAATTATAATGTCACAATATATTGGTGACAAATAAAATATTTATTTGCATATTTACAGCAAATAAAGAATGTTATGAAAAAAGCCGTATACCTTATATTATCTACTCTGACAACCTTCACCTCCGTTGCTCAGAACATACCTCCAGATACTATCAGCAATAGACTTTGGCAGCAAAGCTGTCTGTTCCCTAACGAAAAAATTCATGTACATACAGACAGATCGGTATATGCCGGCAGTGATACGATTTGGTTCAGGGCATATCTGGTGAATGCCGTTAACAACCAACCGGAAACCACCAGCCGCTATATCTATTCCGAACTTATCAATCCTTTTGGGAACGTAGTCTCAAGAGTCAAAATAAGAGAGGATAAAGACGGCTTGTTTTATGGTTATCTGCCATTGGAGGAAGATATCCCTGCCGGAGAATATATCATAAGGGCTTATACCCGTTACATGACGAACAGCGGAGAGGAATACTTTTTCCGCAAACCGATACATATCGTTTCCCCTTTCAGCCACTCTTTGGCAACAACCGTCACTTTTGAAGGGAAGCCACAGCAAAACCAAATCAAAGGATTGATCGGACTGACCAATACCCTCACAAAGGAAAAAATTCCACTGGAAAACATATCCATTTACGACGAAAACGGTAAAATTGAATACTGGACAGAGGGAAAACAATGCCGGTTCAAAATATCTCCGGACAAATATAAACATAAAGTCATCAAACTGGAAGCAGCCAACTTCCAGCAATTCCTGCCCGTTTCGCTTCCGGCCAACGACTACCACGTCGATTTCATGCCTGAAGGAGGGAACCTGCCTGCCGGAGTTTCATCGACGATGGCATTCAAAGCACTAAATACTTACGGGTTATCCGAAGACATAACCGGAGCCGTTAAAGACGAAGCCGGAAAAGAAGTCTGTTCTTTCCAAACGCTACATGCCGGTATGGGACACTTCAGTTGGATTCCGGAAACAGGTAAAAAGTACTATGCAGAGTGCATCTCCAAAGCCGGTGTTGAAAAACGCTTCGAACTGCCTGCCGCCGAAACAAACATAAATACGCTGAAGGTAGAAGAAAGCAACGACGACTATCACATAAATATCCTCTACTCCAACGGGATCGCTACCGACGAAACACAAACTTTGCTAATCCACCAACGAGGTTTTCCGCTGTTTGTACAACCTTTCCGCCAAACCCATCGAATCAGTATCGACAAAAAGGCATTCTCGCCCGGCATCATACATCTGTTATTACTCTCTTCACAAGGTCAAATAATCAGTGAACGCCAAGTATTCGTTCAATCTGAAAAACAAGTTACAGCCCATATACAGACTGATAAGGAAACATATACCCAAAGGGAAAAAGTACGTCTGGATATCACATTACAGGATGCAGAAGGTAAACCCGTACAAGGTAACTTCTCTCTCGCCGTCACCGACAATGCCGATATCCTGCCTGATTCCTCCTATACCATATACACCTCTCTCCTGCTCTCTTCCGATTTAAAAGGGTATATCGAAGATCCGGGATGGTATTTCCGAGGAGACAATAACGTACGCAAAGAGGGGCTGGACCTGTTGATGCTGACACAAGGGTGGCGAAAATATAATGTAGAAAATGCATTGACAGCCGACTACAAGCAACCGGTCATCCTCCCCGAAGCCAGTCAACGAATTACCGGCTCCGTTAAACGGCTGGTCGGCAACAAAGCGATTGCCAATGCCAAAATACAAATCCATATCCCCAAAGAAAGGGTTTTGGAAGAGATTCATGCCAGAGAAGACGGTAAGTTCGAGTTCTATCTTTTCGAGTTCCCGGACAGCACGATCTACAACATACAGGCAACAACGAAAAAGAATGGCAGGAATGTACTGTTGTCGCTCGACCCGGAAACCTTTCCGGAAGCCGATCAAATATGGCCTGTCCGTTCTCATTCCTTCCAATACACAGCAAACTACCCCTATTCCGATCTTCCGGCATCAGTTGAATTTTTGGACAAGACAAACAGAAGAATGACATACGAAAACGGCATACGTAATATATTCTTGGAAGATGTTGTGGTAACAGCCAGAAAAAAAGGATATAAAACACCTTATGAAAGTATCCCTAGTGCTATAACCATCAAAGAGGAAGATATTAAACAGTCTTCGATGATAGAACTTCCCTCATTTTTAGCATCCAGACTACCTGGGCTAATAATTCTGCCACAAGGTTTATTCCAATCAAGGGAGTTAGGAAGTTCTAACCCAAAACCTATTCAGATCATTTTAAATGGATTTCCCATTTATGATACACAAACTACTAAAATGATATTAGAGACATTACAATTACGGGATATTGAACAAATCGACTACAACAAAGAAGCTGCAGAAGGATTAGCATGGTTCCCTATGACCGGATCAGCTTTTATCGCCATTACATTAAAAAAAGAAGCGGAACCATACGACTACATACCCAAAAACATACAACAAGTACAGTTACTGGGTCATCAGAAACCGATAGCTTTCTATTCTCCCAAATATGAGACTCTACAACAGAAGAACAACGAGACTTCCGATTTGCGTACTACCATCTACTGGAATCCTAATATCCAAACAAATAGACGAGGGAAAACATTTGTCGAGTTTTATACGGCAGATGGGAACAGTCCTTATTCAGTAGTTATAGAAGGGAGAACACAAAAGGGAGAACTTGTTCGAACTGAGAAAGAAATAATAGTCCAAGGCAACTGCATAGATTTTTCACTCTATAAGCAAGTCGGTGACTAACAAGATTATTATCAAGTGAAATTTAAAAAATCATATTATCTATAACATCTACAATTAACACTAAAATCTGTTGAAAACAAAAGCTTTAGATAAATATCCGGTTTGAATTAAGGAACGCAGATGACGCAGAATACGATCTGACTAGGTTCATATTTGCCAAATATTGAAAAATTCACATCTGACAATAATTGAACCAAACATCTTAAAAAGATTTATTATATAGACTTTTACCCCTCGATTATTTTTATAAAAAAAATACATAAAAACGTTTCTTCAAATAACGAGTACAAAATAATCATCCACAAATAAGATTTATAGAAATGCTATAATATTCACGAGTAGTAAAACACTATAACCTAAAAAAAGATTTTTTAGCCCAATAAACTCTTCTATAATCGACCTGAGTTCGTAGAGAACTATGGTTAATTATTTTGCAAATATTATAAAAAATATCGACTATTAGTTGACTATTTCCGATAATTAGTTTGCATAATCCGTTTTTAAGAGAAATAAAATTAGACAAAAAACACTCTTTTATGTTTAATCAAGCCATATACACCATAGTTCTCTACGAACTAATTAAATTAATAATATTATGACATTAACAGAGCCTAAAAAGCGTAGCATTACAGGGAAATTAACCCCTAACAAATTAACTGAACGCGACGACGGTCAATTAGCTGCCGTAAACAGTAAATTCTCCGAGTCAGAATAGGAAAATACTTACAACACTTTAAAAGAACAGGCTAAAATAGAACTTTAAAATCAGTTCAGAGAGTAGGAATAACACAGTTCAAAACGTTGGAAAGATCTATACCTATTTTTAATCAATATTAATTCAAACTAAATCAGTTATGTTGAAAAACTTAAAACCGATTGGTCTCATGTTGTTTGCAGGCATTTTATGTTCTCCCGAGAGCATAAAAGCAGACACGACTCCCAACAGACCGAGCGTGAACATTTCCCAGCAAAACGGGAAAGTGACGGGAACAGTAGAAGATGAATTCGGTCCCGTAACCGGAGCATCAGTCATTGTAAAAGGAACCACAAACGGTATTATTACCGACATAGACGGTAATTTTACATTGGAGGGAGTAAAAAATGGAAGTATCATCCAGATATCTTTCGTTGGTTATACCACCCAGGAAATCAAGTACACAGGACAACCATCCATTAATGTTAAGTTAGAAGAAGACTCACAAGCTTTGGACGAAGTGGTTGTAACCGGTTTTAGTGGTGTCCAAAAAACTAAAACCTTAACAGCCGCCGCTGTTAACGTAAAAATCGAATCGATAGCCAAGTTACCGGTAACATCTCCTAGTGATGGATTGGGAGGCCGTGTATCAGGTATCATCTCCCAGGCACGTTCAGGTGCACCGGGTGAAACTTCCAAGATCTGGATCCGTGGTGGTAGTAATATCTTATATGTAATCGACGACGTAGTAATGGAAACCAGCCAGGGGGAAGTATTCTTCAACCGTTTGCGTCCTGACGACATTGCATCTATGAGTATTTTGAAAGATGCGTCTGCTACAGCTGTATACGGTCCTCGTGCAAGCGATGGTGTTGTGGTGGTTACCACAAAAAAAGGGCAAGAAGGTCAGTTGGAAATATCATTAAGTCAGAAAATTACAATGATGACACCATCTTACAGACCTAAAGCAATGAGTACATGGGATTATGTAAATAAGAAAAACGAATTGTATGCCGCCAGTATGGCTGAGAATCCTGCTTTCAATGCGACGGAAATGTCAAAGTACTACATGGGATATTTGAACGGGCAAGGATATGGTCGTCAGGAAATCACCGACATGGTCAACCAGAAATACGATTTAGGATATTCACTCAGTGACATAAACGATTTGTTCAACCCATTCGTAACACAAGGGAAAGATATTGAAAATTATTATGGTGATTACGATGCCTGGGACTTCTTCGACCATACTCAGCCGATGACCCAAACAAACCTAAGTGTACGTGGAGGTAGTGAAAGGGTTAGATATTATTCCAGTTTAGGTTACATGAAACAATCCGGTATCAGTGACAGTTACGACTACGAACAGTATAATGCAATTGTCAACACAGATGCCTATTTATTGAAAGACAAGAGTCTGAAGTTTACATTAAACCTAAATGGGGTAATGGCAAAAAAGAAGCAACCACAAGGTGGCGACGGAATTTTCAATTCTGTCTTGATCGAAGGTAGTGAAATGCACAACCAGCCTCAGAACTGGACTACCGGTTTGGAGAAAGCCGGAGGGCTAGATTCGCGCTTACGTACCGGATTCAATAATACGGATGACTATCGTTTACAAACGAATATCGGACTTAAATGGAGCTTGCCCTGGGTAGAAGGGTTATCTGTCAGTAGCAGTGTAAACTTCAACTACAGTAATTCGATGAATAAAACATTCGAACATCCGGAAGTTGGTGTATATGCCAATCCTTATGCAACACAGGAAAAAAGTTATAATCCTAATGATGCTCATTTATCGCAGACATGGGACAACTATTCTTTGACAACCGGTATCCTGCAAGCTGATTACAGCCGTTCTTTCGGCAAACATAATCTGACAGCGATGATCAATTACACAAGTCAGAAACGCAGAACCAATTCGACCATGGCTAAAGCCTACGGTTATCCTTCCATTTATACTCCACAAATCGAAGCAGGAGCTACAATGCAACAAATGAAAGGAACTGAGGGACTGTGGGGGTCAGCATCCTATGTAGGACGTATCACTTACGACTATGATAGCAAGTATTTGCTACAATTAAGTGCTAACTACAATGGTTCATTATGTTACCATCCGGATAAACGCTGGGGATTTTTCTACGCAGCATCTGCCGGCTGGGTATTAACAGAGGAAGAGTTCATTAAAAATATCATTAACAAAGATATAATCAGTTCCTTCAAAATCCGTGCCGGTTACGGTGTTGTAGGTCAGGAACTGGCATCTCCATTCAGTTATATGAACCAATATGGATTATCCAAAAATGACGGTAAGGCTAATAACATCTTGTTGGGGGAGAACATGACCTCCAATTCTGTTTGGACAGAAACAAATGTATCCAGCAATCTGACCTGGGGAGAATCACAACAAATCAGTGGTGGTGTCGATTTCGGTTTCTTAAATGAACGTTTGACCGGTTCGTTTGATACCTATTTATACCTCAACAAAGGGGAAGAAATCGATATGAACCCAGAGATAACATACACTCCTATCTTAGGTTTACCAAATACTCCGAAAATGAATGCTCCTTATGTAACAAATCATAAAGGTGGTGTTGAATTTTCTTTGAACTGGAATGACCGCATCGGTGACTTCACCTACAGAATTGGAGCAAACTATACGTATTGGGAAAAAGTAGCAGTTAGACATGCCAAAAAAGATGAAAGCTATTACTATCCATACCTCAATGATTTAGGAAAGAATAATGAACAAAAGACATACAACGTTTCCTGGCAAACAAATGGTCTGTTTACTTCGTATGAAGATATGTATAACTCATATATGCACTTTGGACGCAACCACGCATTAGGTACTTTCCGTATGAAAGATCTGAACGGAGACGGCGTACTGAACGGAGGTGACCAGGTTGTGGATGAAAGAGGCGGTATAGTCCCCCAATCTCTTTACGGCATCACTTTAGGCTTAGGTTGGAAAGAATTCAGTTTTGAAGTATTCCTCCAGGGAGCAGGACATGTAACCGGCGATGTAACTTCACCGGCCCGCTCACAACAGGATTATTACTGGAATTATGGAAAGTATCTGTATCCGGAATCATATACACCAAGCAATCCTATCACCAATAAACTGCCGTTACCAACCAACTCCAGCTATGGCTGGGGATACAATTATGTCGATCAGTGGGTATATGATGCATCTTATCTGAAGTTGAAAAATATCAGCGTCAGCTATGACCTGAAACGTCGGGTTCTTAAAAACGTAAGTTATATCAAAGGTTTGCAAGTCAACTTTGTTGCCAACAACGTCTGTACCTGGGTTAAGAAAGGGAATCCATTCCACAATTTAACCGACCCTGAATACTTACCGGCAAACTCCATTTGGGGAGGCAACAAACTGGGTAGTTATCCTACTCAACGTTCGTTCACTTTGAGCGCTACATTAACATTGTAATCACATTAGAACATACACAAAATGAAAAAATTAAATATACTAGCTTTATGCACTGCGGTTTGTCTGTCCAGCTGCGATCCACTGGGAATCGATCCGACTACCAGCGTATTTGAAGATCAATTTTGGGCAAATGCACAGTTATCTCGTACTTTTGTCAATCAATTCTATCTATGGGGACCTGCGGGAGCCAACCAAGCATTCCAGGCAGAACAATGGTCTGATAATGCATGTGGAAATATAGACCGTGACCAGAACACATTTCGTCAATACGACTACAATGCCAGACGATATGACGAACTGAATAGTGCGGGCATAGTCGGAGCTCCTTGGGGAGATGGATATAAAAGAATTCGTCAAGCCAATATGGCCATCGAACGAATCCCAAGTGTTCCAAATATCACCGAAGCAGAGTCAAGTCAGTTATTGGCTGAAAGTTATGCATTCCGTGCTTTATATTATGCCGATATGGAACGATATTGGGGTATCATGCCGATTGTCACCAATACAATGACCATTTTCGATGAAACAATGCTTCCCCAAAACAGTCGTGAAGAAGTTTTCGATCAGATTCTGAACGATTACGATAAAGCGTTGGATTTATTCAAAAAAGTATCGGCTAAACCAACATTAGGTTTACTCAACGAAGATGCCGTACAAGTTCTGAAATCACGCAGTGCACTGGCAGCCGCTTGTGCAGCAGAAGCTTCAGCCAAAGGATTATACGATAAATTATCAGGTTCTGCCGAAAGCAAAGCGCTTTACAAATTCACAAAAGATGCCAAACATTATTATCAAATGGCTTATGACGCTGCTAAATCGGTAATAGGAAAATATGCTTTGGAACCTAATTATGCCGATTTATTTAACAAGCCTAATGCCCATACATCGGTTGAATCTATCTGGCCGGTCATGTTTAATGAATCAAACAGATCCGGTTTTAATCCTGGAAATTATTCACACCCCGTTTCCTGGGCTAAAATGTACGGAGGAACAACAGACTTTGGTCCTGACTGGGATGGCGGACGCGGAGGTGCATATCCGACTCAAGACTTAGTTGATTGCTACTATCAGAAGGACAAGGCTACCGGAAAATGGATGCAATGGTGGAAAACAACTCAGTCACAGGAACTCGGACTAAGTAAAAACGAAAATGGAGAATTTACCGCTACCAGTGAAAATTACTTGAACATGTATACTGATAGAGACAAACGTTTCTATGCAACGATCCTGTATGACAGTACTTATTATGCCGGTGTTGAAAATGAAAGGTATCTGATTCGTACCTGGATTGACTTTTCCGAACCGACTAAAAGTGAGAAATACAGCTCACTGGGAACCTATTATCATCACACCGAAAAATTAGATATTACCGGTGCTGCACAATCTACAGTGACAAGTTATTACGCAGCGAAATATACGATCGGACGTTTCAACGAAAACGGAACTGTTAATTACACACAATCCCCCTCCTGCTACTTCATGGTTCGATACGCAGAAGCTTTACTGAATTATGCCGAAGCTGCATATAAGTTAGGGGGTAAAGAAAACGAAACGTTAGACGCAATTAATCAGATTCGCAATCGTGCAGGGCTCGATAATTTCGACGCTTCAGTAGTAGGTCACGATCTTTGGGAAGAATACAAATTGCAACGTCGCATAGAATTTGCCTATGAAGTACCCGGACACCGTTATTTCGACTTGCTCAGATGGGGAGAATCAGAAGGTAAAACAGTCATTGACGAATTAAACAAAAACCCGAGAGGTATGTTTATCTTCCGTAAAGGTATTGAAAGTGAAGAAATAGGAAGCAACGGATATTTAGCACCGAAGAGTGATCCCAAATATTTCACACCTTACTTCTATGTTCGCACGATTGATCAAAGTGTATATTATGATCGAAAATTCAATGATGCCGTATACTACAAATTGCCATTTGCACGCTCTACATTGGAAGTAAACGACAATTTTGTTCAGAATCCGGGATGGGAAAACAGAAGTTACCAATAATCATTTTAACAGAAGACTAAAGTCATGAAAATTAAAAATATATTATTAGCATTAACACTCGGCTTAACGACTTTATCCAGTTGTCAGAGTGGAATTGAGTGGGATGAAGTTCCTGAATCGGTCTATTCGAATCTTGAACTTGGTACAGGTTTAGTCAGAAATCGTCCTCGTGAATTATTCACAAATAAAGTATGGCAAGTCAACCACAACAATGGCAAGGGGCAATGGTTGGAAAATTATATTGCTATGTCTTTGCTCGACGCTTTTGAAAATGGTATGGAGTATACAAACAATACCGGATCCAATGTTACAATTCTGAATAAAGTACTTGCTCCGGGAGAAAAAATGTTGGTGAAAAATACGCAGGAAATAGTAGAAGACAGTGCTGCACCGGAAGGTAAAAAATATATTGTCCACATGTTTACATTTGATAAAGTTAAATATCATACACCAAACAAAGGACATTTATTTGTCAAATCAGCATTTGATAATGAAACCGTCAAACCTATAAAGTTTGTCGAAGAAGTACAAGAAGGTATGTTTCGTTATGTTGTCATGCCTATAAAACAAAAAGAAATGGTACTGGAATTTATCATGTCAGACACTTATGCCTTCAAAGTAGAACCGGTTAACGGAGCGCCTACATTAGGGACTCCCAGTGATTATACGAAACCGCAACAATATATGGTAACCAATACAGCCTTCAGGCCAAAAGGCGTCCCTGAATATAAACGTTTATACGAAGTTCAGGTACATGTATTGGAAGTTACAGTTGACGAAGCCATTGAATTCACAAAACCATCTTTATAATACATTGAAATAACTCAAAAGAAAGTAGTGAGGAATTCTTCACTACTTTCTATAAAGTTCTCACATCATCTCTAAAGAATAATATGAAATATACTTTGATTCTATTCTTTATTTACCTAGGATTATCGAATGCTTCAGGACAGGACAGACATTCCTCCTACCTATTTCCTGAGTTTACAGATTCTTATATCTATTATAAAGATGGAAGAATCTTTCAAGTTCCGGTTAATTATGACTTATTTGAAAACATATTTGTCTTTATAGATAAAGATAATGAGAAGAAAGAGTTCTCAGATCCGGATATGATCGTATCTATAAAAACTGGCAACCGGACTTTTATTCCTGTATCAAGTAATGGAATGGCAGAGGTTATTCAAAATGAACCACTGATTTTAGTCCAATATATCGGAAATAAGCGGGTTAAAAAGGATTTAACCTTCGGAGGGAAAACAGAAACAGCTTCTGTCGATAGCTATTCTAATCTTATCTATGGAACAGGAAATGATGATAAAAATTCTGTCATCGTTAAAATAGACTACCAATTTTATATCAAAAAGAACAAGCGACTCAAAGGGTTCTCTACTAAGAAACAATTCTTAAAAATATTCTCTCAACATAGAGAACTACTCAAACAATATATTGATGGTAATAAGATAGATTTCGAGACTATTGGCGAAGTCAAAGAATTATGCAACTATGCTCTATCTTTGAGCTGAAAAGAGGTGGCCTCCTTCAACAGGGCCACCTCTCCTTTTTATGAAATTACTTATTTCTTCTTTTCAATAACCATCAGTTTGCCATTATCGGTACCGTAAAAGGCTACTGTATTCACTGGTTTGACATCGCCTTCCGCTTCAAAACGAACTACTTTGTTCAAAGCTTCCAGAAACTCCTGTTCACCTTTCAATTCCGGACAGGCCATGCGCGTTGTCGCTACTTGCGGAAACTTGATGATATTCTTCCGGGCTTCAGAATATTCAATGCTGCCGTTCATACGGTTGCATCCTGCATTTCCGGACAGATGGTTGCGCGCTACGTCTATGACGATAAGCTGGTTACTTTTGTCCGGATCTAATTTATTACCGTTCAGTTCCACCACGCTCCATTCACCATCTAGGTCTGAATAGGAAGCAACCACTGCTTTTTGAGATTTACAGGAAGCAAATACGGCTATCCCTACAACTGCCAGGCATAGATATAGATACTTCTTCATTTCATTTAGTTTTTAGATAAGACAAGCAGAACATTACCGTCCTGGTCTACTAACACCATTTCATTCTCTGAGCTACCGGCTTTTACAGCTTTCACATTACCCATCGCCTGCATGATAGCATCTTCTGTCGCCATGTCCGGACAAGCCATCATGGTAGCAGCACCCGGTGCTATCGTGATTGAAGAAATGTCCTTGTCATCTAACGTAAAAGAAGAATTGAACATGTTGCAACCGGCATTTCCATGCAATTTATTTTGTGCCATATCAAATTCCATATAAGGTAATCCTTCTTTCAGAATCTTTTCACCTTTTACTTCTATTACATTCCATTTACCTTCCAGTTTCTTTGCATCTGTTTTGGCTTCAGAACAAGAAATCATCATCCCAAGTACCATCGGGAGCATCAATACATAAAAAATCACTCTTTTCATATTCTATACTATTTGTTATATCACTTACAAAGATAAGACGCTAAATCCGTCGAAATTGTTCCCCAAAAGTACTGTATTTAGTTAACATTAACAATCCATTTTCACTCTGCCGCTCCTATCCTTCTGAGCATTTACATTATTTTCTGTAAGTTTGCACCCGACGAACAAACTATAAATGAGGATATAATGATGAGATCGGGCATTGCACCTATTTTGATTTTACTGTTTATATTAGGTATCTCCTGCAAAAACACACCTAAACAATGCGAAGAAGAAGTTGACAGCGAATGGATCGACAGTGTGCAACGCGCATATCAATACGGCATCTGTATCGACACGCTGGATATCAAAGAATACAAGATGAAAAACGGAGACAATCCTGCCGCCATTTTCTCAAACCTGGGTTTCTCTGCCCTGATGGCGGACAGCATCAGCCGCTCGTCAATCGAGGTACTGGATCCAACTAAATTACAGGCAGGAATGCACTACTATACATTCAGTATGCAGGATAGTGCCGCCCAAATCCGCTATATCGCTTTTGCCAAAACGAAAACGGACTATGCCGTAATCGACTTTACCGGTGATACGATCAGTGCCTATGAATTTAACAAACCGATCACTTTAAAGCGACAATATGTGGAAGGAACGATCAATTCCTCCCTATGGAACGTGCTGCAATCAAAAGGTGTAAACCCGTTGCTGGCAATTAATATTGCCGATGTTTTTGCCTGGCAAATCGACTTTTACGATGTAAAGGAAGGGGATTCTTTCCGCGTACTCTACGACATTGCTTATATCGATGATACCACCGCTTTAAATATAAGCGGTATCCAGGGAGCAGTCTTCACCCACCAGGGCAAAGATTTTGTAGCCATTCCTTTTACACAGGACAGCGTCTTCGAGTATTTCGATCAGGATGGTAATTCTCTCCGGAAAGCTTTCTTGAAGGCACCGCTGGATATCTTCCGTATCACTTCACGTTTTACCAATGCCCGCTTCCATCCGATTTTGAAACGCTACCGTGCACATCACGGGGTCGATTATGCAGCTCCGGTCGGCACTCCGGTCAAAAGTATCGGAGCCGGGACCGTGATCGCAAAAGGATATCAGAATGGCGGAGGAAATTTTTTGAAAGTAAAACATAACTCAGTCTATACGACAACCTATATGCACCTTAGCAAGTTTGCCAAAGGCATACAGGTGGGTAGCCATGTTCAGCAGGGCGAAGTGATCGCCTATGTCGGTTCGACCGGCCTTTCGACAGGTCCGCACCTGGACTTCCGTGTACATAAGAACGGACAACCGATCAACCCATTGAATATGGAAGCACCTCCATCACTTCCAGTCAAGCCGGAACTTCGCGACAGCTTTCAGATCGTAAAGCAACAAGTGCTTGCGGAGTTAGACAGTATGAGCAATGCCTATTCGTTTAAGGCTCAATAACTATTGCTTTTAATGAGAATTATGCTACATTTGTGAAAACGATAAATTCAGAGACATATGAAATTTTTAGGCAACATCATTTGGCTAATATTCGGCGGACTGATTACCAGTATTGAATATCTGATTTCAAGCCTGCTGCTGATGATCACGATCATTGGGATTCCTTTCGGGTTACAGACCCTAAAACTGGCACTACTAGCATTATGGCCTTTCGGGAGTACCGTTACAGATAATGGAAATTCGGGCGGTTGCCTTTGTATCATCATGAACATACTCTGGATTATATTGGGAGGTTTCTGGATTTGCCTGACCCATCTCGGGTTCGGTTTGCTGTTGTGTATCACAATCATCGGTATTCCCTGGGGTAGACAGCATTTTAAAATGGCAGCCCTCGCACTGACTCCTTTCGGAAAGAATATCAATTAATCCAGTACCGGATAACTTTGCCGGGCTTCTGCCCGGCTACAAGCATTGAAATGCCACCATTCATATGGAATGATGCGGAATCCGGCCTGTTTCATAATCCGACGTAGCAACCGCCGGTTGTCATAGGCTGTACGATCTATCTTACCAGCATTCAATAAAGCCTCCTCATTATTCGTATGGGCTTCTTCACCAAAGAAATCAAAAGGCGTTCCCATAGGAAGAGCTACGCCCGCTTCATCCAGGATAGTGACATCTACTGCCATCCCGTAATTATGCAGTCCTCCTCCATTCGCCGGGTTACTCACATAATTCACTTTGTCTGTTCCCCGCACAAGTGCCCACATTTTTCGTTGTACCGACATCGGGCGGGCGGCATCATATACAACCAGCGTTAAACCGGGCTGCTCTTTTTTCAATAATTGTTGTGCAGCCACAAGCTTTTTTGCCGCATCCGGGTGAAGCCATGCACGTGTTATTCCCGAGTAAACGGCTTTCCCCATAAAATTGTCGGATGTCGCATAGATCAATTGTACGCAAATAGTAGAGTCCAAAGTCGAAATATCCACCAGCCCTTTATTACGCAAATAAGTATCCGGCTCCTCCGCACTACTGCACGGACTAAAACACAGTATCAGCAACAGGAAAACATACTTTTGCCAACTCATAAACACTATTTAATCGATGGATATCTGTTCTACCTCTATCGGATCATTCAAGAAGACAGAAGCTGCATCTGAAAACTTTACAGCCGATTCTGTCGTTAGAAAACGACAGAATCCACCACGTGTAAGCCGCCTGTTCATCTCCGGATGTCTTTTTAAGTAGTCTACCAGACTCTCTGCCACGTATTCTCCTTGTGGGAGTACGGTAACCCCATCCGGCAAATATTGTCTGATTTTACCCATTAAAAGAGGATAATGCGTGCATCCCAGTACCAAAGTATCTATCTGTGGATCGATGGAAAGAATATGCTCCAAATGCTTTTTCACAAAATAGTCTGCTCCCGGCGAATCGAACTCATTATTCTCAACCAAAGGAGCCCACATCGGACAAGCCTCGCCTGTCACCTTAATATGCGGAAACATTTTACCTATTTCGAGGGAATAGGACTGTGAAGAGATCGTACCGGAAGTACCCAAAACACCGACATGTTTGGTCACACTGACCTGATCCATTATTTCCACTGTCGGACGAATAACCCCCAGCACACGGCGTTCCGTGTCCCATCCGGGAAGATCAAGCTGCTGGATGGATCGCAATGCCTTTGCCGAAGCCGTGTTACATGCCAAAATAACCAACTGGCAACCCTCTTCAAACAACTTCAACACCGCCTGGCGCGTAAACCGGTAAACGACTTCAAACGAACGCCCACCATACGGAGCACGTGCATTGTCTCCTAAATAAATATAGTCATATTCCGGCATGGCCTGACGTATCTTATCGAAGACAGTCAACCCGCCATAGCCGGAATCAAAAATTCCGATCGGTCCTGTTTGTTGTGAAAACATATTTCTTCCTTCTTTTATAATACAACAAAGGATGCCCCTCCATAGAAAGGCATCCTTTGTTATATCCTAATTAGAATCGATTATTTCAAACCTAATTTAGCTTTTACCAGCGGAGTTGCATCAATTGCTGAATTACCAGTATAAAGAACAATACCAGGATTGTTATCGAAGATATAAGCATAGCCTTTTTCATCACCTACTGCCTTGATAGCTGTTCTGATCTTGTCCTGGATCGGAGCCAACAGTTCCTGCTGTTTTTTGTCCATATCCTGACGAGCTACCTGTGTAAAGTTCTGAACACGCTGTTCGATATCCTGCAATTCCTGCATTCTTCTTACTTTGATATTTTCAGTCATTGAATCCTGTTGAGCGATATAATCAGCATATTTCTTCTGCCATTCATCTTCCATCGTCTTCATCTCGCCAGCATATTTGTCATTCATCTGCTTCATAGTTTCCTGCATAGCAGTCAATTCCGGCATTGCAGCCATAATTTCATTTGAATTTACGATTGCTACTTTAGCTTCCTGAGCAAAAACGCCTAACGGCAGGATCATCAACAAAAAAATAATCAGTTTCTTCATTTTCTATAAAATATTACTTGTTATTAATCAATCATATTTTTGTGCATAAAGCGCACAAATGTAAGCATTTATTTTGAATATCCTAACTTTAACAGCACTTCATTACTGATATCTATCTTCGGAGAAGCAAAAATAATGCTCATGGCCGATGCCCGGTCGAGAACGAGTTGATAGCCCTTGTCTTCCGAAATCTCCTTTACAGCGTTGTATATCTCATCCTGGATAGGCTTCATCAAACTCTCACGTTTCTTATACAGCTCGCCTTCCGGTCCGAAGTACTGACGTTTCAAATCTTGTGCTTCCTGTTCCTTCTTTACGATCTCTTCTTCACGCTTTGTTTTCATCTCAGCGGAAAGGAATACCAAGTCACTCTGATACGTCTTATACATATTCTGTGCTTCCTGCTGAATGGCTTCCACCTCGTTCTGCCACTTCTTCGATACCTGACTCAATTGTTCATTTGTCATCTCGTATGCCGGAATATTCTTCAGGATATATTCCATATCTATCAAAGCAAACTTTTGCGCCATACCGGCAAAAGAGCAGAGGAGCATCATACAACTCAAAACAATAATCTTCTTCATACGCTTTCTTTTTATAGTTTCACTCTCTGACCGCAAAGATAAGAGAATTGAAAATTGGGAATTGAAAATTGAAAATTAATAATACACAATTAACACTTTAACAGCATAACCAATTATCAATTTTCAATTTTTAATTCTCAATTAACTAAAACTCCTGTCCGATAATGAAGTGGAAGTTACTACCACCTGCACTACGTGAACCATCCACCTTGTCGAAACCATACGCCCAGTCGATACCCATCAAACCGATCATCGGCAGGAAGATACGAACACCGACACCGGCAGAACGTTTCAAGTCAAACGGATTAAAGCTCTTCAAATCTCTCCATGCGTTACCAGCTTCAGCAAACACTAGACCGTAAATAGTAGAAGACGGTTCCAGCAAGAACGGATAACGTAACTCCATTGCCAGACGGGAGTAAGCATAACCATACGAGTTATAGCCACCGTTACCGGCGATACTACCGTTTTCGTAACCTCTCAAACCGATCGTTTCCGTTGCGTATGTACTGGAGTATCCGCTCATACCGTCACCACCCATATAGAATGTTTCGAACGGAGAACGTTTATGTTTGTTGTAAGATCCCAGGAATCCGTATTCCACACGGGTCATCAATACCGGCGTACGTTTAACAGCCATAGGAGCCAACGGAGAGAAAATCTTTGCTTTGAACTTCCATTTATGGTATTCGATGAACTTAAATTTACTTTCATCATTGTCACTCATGTTTTCATAATCCTTTCCATCCCACAAAGAGTAAGGAGGAGTCGCACTGACGGAGAAAGAGAATTGTGAACCACGACGAGTATACAACGGGTTGTCGATAGAGTTACGCTGTAACATCAATTCCAGGTTTATATTATGGCAATTGCCATTCTGAACCAGGAAGTATGCCCAGTCATGCATCATATACAACTGATAGTTCAAAGTTGCCATGAACTGGAAGTAGTCATCAGGCCAGCTCAAACGTTTACCGTAACCGGCAGAAAGTCCGAACATCATGATCGATTTATCCGGGTCATAGGCAAGTTCGTAGTTATTATTATAGTAACCACCATAATTACCATAGTATCCGCCATACATGCCGCCATAACTACCATAGTAAGGATAACCTCCATAATAATTAGACATACTATTATTATAGTAGTTACTACTGATATCAGTCTGTTTAGAGAAATAAGCACTTACAGAAAGTGTATTCGGACGTTTGCCACCGAACCACGGGTCCATAAATGAAATACTGTATGCCTGATAGTATCGTCCGTTGGTCTGACCGCTCAATGTCAAAGTCTGACCTTCACCCTGCGGAATGATACCTTTATAGGTCTTCGGATTCAGGAAGTTCTTCATGGAGAAGTTCGTAAACTTCAGACTCAACTTACCGATCACACCTGTCTGTCCCCAACCGGCCGAGAACTCGATCTGGTCGTTGGCCTTTGACGTCAGGTTATACTGAATATCCACTGTTCCGTTTTCCGGATCGGGAATTGGCTTCGGATCCATGTTTTCAGGGTCGAAGTGTCCCATCTGGGCAATTTCACGAACGGAACGCATCAAGTCTTCACGACTGAACAACATACCCGGTTTGGTACGAAGCTCACGACGTACGATATCTTCATACAGACGGTCGTTACCATTGATGATTACACGGTTGATGGTAGCCTGCGGACCTTCCTGGATACGTACTTCCAAAGAGATGGAGTCGTTATCCACATCTACTTCCACCGGGTCGGCACTAAAGAAGATGTAACCATTATTGTAATACACATTGGACACGGCATCTTCATCCGTAGACAGACGTTCGGTCAGTTTCTTCTGGTTGTACACCTCACCCGGCTTCATTCCGAGGATAGCTTCCAGGTAATCTGAAGCATACTGTGTATTACCCACAAAACGAATGTCTTTCAGATAATACTTGTCTCCTTCTTCCAGTTTCAGGTAGATATCGACTTTCTTCTCATTGTAGTTCACAACACTATCAGCCAGCAATACGGCATCACGATAACCGTGTTCGTTATACTTGGCAATAATGTTCTGCTTATCTTTTTCGTATTCTTCAGTAGTAAACTTCTTCGTACTGAATGCTTCCAGGATACTGGTCTTCCAGTCGTTCGGCAGACTGAACTTTTCGTTTGTCTTCTTCATCGCCTTTTTCAGGTCACGGGCTGTAAGTTCCTTATTTCCTTCAAAGTAAATACGATGAATCTTAGTCTTTTCGTTCTTATCGATATTGATATCGACGATCACTTCGCCTTCCTTTGACAAGTCGTCGCGCTGTACAATATCAACGTCTACATTCTTAAAACCTTTGCCGTCAAAGAACTTCTGAATAACGATCTTTGTACGGTCTATCACGTTCGGAGTGATTTGGAATCCCTTCTTCAAGCCCAGCTTGGCTTCCAGGTCTTCCCGCTCTCCTTTCTTGATACCATGATAATTTACTTCCGATATACGGGGACGTTGCTTCAACTGAAATTCCAGCCAGATCTCGTCGCCTTCAATCTTGGTTGCCAGGATTTTTACATCCGAGAACAATCCGTGTTTCCAAAAACGCTTTACCGCTGCTGTAATCTCGTCGCCGGGTACGGTGACTACATCGCCGACCGATAGTCCGGAGAAACCGATTAACACGAAATCATCATAATTCTTAATACCCGTTACCTTGATATCGGCAATCTTATACCGCTTAGGAGTCATCGAGTAATTAATGACCGGCACTTCCGCCGGTGCTTCAACCTTGGTAGTGTCACTTTCCTGGGCAAATGCTCCGCAGGCAAAACCTAGGAAAATAAAAAACAGCACTATTCTTTTGTACATATAACAGCTATTGTTTATAAGATTAATTGCTCACTTGTCTTACCGAAACGGCGTTCACGTTGCTGGTAATACAATATAGCTTCATACAACTCTTCTTCTCTGAATGCCGGCCAAAAAACATCGGTAAAGTAGAACTCCGCATACGAACATTGCCACAGCAAAAAGTTACTGATGCGTTTTTCTCCTCCGGTTCGGATCAGAAGATCCGGATCAGGAATGCCTTTAGTCGTCAGGTGGTCCGAGACAACTGCCTCGGTTATATCGTTGGGGGTTATTTTCTTTTCCTCTACCAGGACGGCGAGCTGTCTGACAGCTTCCGTTATTTCCCAGCGGGATGAATAACTAAGAGCCAATACCAGAGTCGTCCCCGTATTGGCAGAAGTTTGTTCGATACATTTCAGCAACGTTACATGCGCATCTTTCGGCAGACGGTTCAGATTACCGATCGCCATCAGACGTACATTATTTTTCATCAGATCCGGTGTTTCCCGATGAATGGCAGAGACAAGCAAGCTCATCAGCGCCCTCACCTCCTCTTCCGGCCGGTTCCAATTCTCTGTAGAAAACGTATACACTGTCAGGTATTTCAGCCCAATAGCCGTTGCCGCCTCTACCACTTTACGAACAGAGACAACGCCTTCCTGGTGTCCATAGCTCCGGTCTTTCCCCTGTGCTTTGGCCCAACGTCCGTTTCCATCCATAATAATCGCCACATGTTGCGGCAAGCGATTTTTGTCTATTTCCTCTATCAATGACATAGTGTTTCTCAGTATCTAAACGTACTGTTACTGTTTATACTATTACATGGTCTGTTACGCGGACCGAAGTCCCAGGTAACAGATAGCAGTAAAAATGAATACCAATCCTTGTTCTTCAAAAAACTGCCGCTTATCTGATAAGGATTATCCAGCATTGCATTACTTCCGTCCGTAACATCGAAATTGTCTCCGAACAATTTACGGAAAGAGAACTCGCAACCCAGGTTGATCCTGTTCTTTATCTTATATTTCACGCCTACTCCCAAGGGAATATTCGGTCCGAAAAACGCTTCATTCCCTGTGCCGTATGTAATTCCCAGTCCCAGGAATACGTACGGAGTGAATCGCTTCGCCCCTGCGTAATCAAACTTATCACTGTACGGAAAGAAGTTAAACTCCATCTGTCCGCCCAGCTCCACCAGGCTACGGCTAAACGATGCCTGCGCATTGTCCGGAAAAACATTCTCCAGTCCTTCCGTGCTGCCCGAAACCTGTCCCCACATCAGATTTGCCTTAAAAGCCCATCTGAAGTTGGCGTTATAGCGGAACACTGCTCCCACCGCCGGATTCATTCCTTTGAAGAAAGCATTTTTGTTGGCATCCCCCATATAGAAAGCGCCTCCGGCCATTCCGCCTATTTCATATTTATATTCCTGCGCGTGAATACCGGTAAATGAACCGGCCAGCAGTATCAGTATAAGAACCCGTTGAAAAAAAGTTGAAGTCATATGGCAATGCTGTTATGTTACTACACCTCTTTTCTAACGCTAAATTCTTCTTAAAATTATACTACACTTCACGAACTTTCTCAATCCTTAAAACCTAAGCGGTTTATGCGACCTCTCCAGATCTGATCCAGATCATTTGCATTATTCGTCTCTTTTCCTCCGAAAATCAACATGAAATTATCTTTATCCACCGATACCGATGCAAAACCTCGTGCTTTATAATTATCCGGCATCACGGTTAATGTGTCGGACAACGTCCATGTCACACCACCATCTATAGAGAAATATAAATCTTTCCGTGCTTTATTTGCTTCGTCGATACCGCCTATCAGACAGAACTTATTATCATAAGCAGAAAGTATTACACCTTCCCGCTTATCGAAATAGTCAGATTCCTCGTCTGTCAGCAATATCCACTGTCCGCCATTCATGGTCGCCCAGGCAGAGTTGAGCAATTTACCGTTTTTGTCTTTTCCTGCAACAACCGTCAGACTGTTCTGCTTGCTGCCGGTAGAATAAGAAGCTAAAGAGCCGAAACCACTAACCGGGAATCCGTCAGGAACGGCATCACCGATTGTCCATTTCATCTCTTCGTTCAGATAAGCAAAATCCAACGTTCCGTTATTATCTACGATGGCAGACAGGAATGAAGGTTGCTGTAATACATTATTATCGACTGCTGCGATTGCTCCCAGCAATGCTTTTACATTATTAGACTGATCGACCAGAATCCAGTCCTGTCCGTTTACAGAGCGGTACAGTGCCCCTTTTGTGGTAGGCACAAACAAAGCATCCTCATATTCTGTCATCTGTGAAAGACGGACTTCGCCAGCAGGCAGCCCGCTCAACGTCGTTTCCGTCCAGGAGATAGCATTCGACACAGAAGAGGTGTGCAATGAATATCCTTTGCTTGCATCAGCAGCTTGTGCGTACATATAATAGTACTCGTTCTCCTGATCTCCCCAGGTAACCACTTTCTGTTCCTTCACCGGAAATCCCAACACGTTGCTAGCATACAGCTCCCAGCTCATGGAGTCAGGCACTACCTGATGGATATTGACCTGTGCGATATAAGTTTTCTTAGTGATGCCATCATACGCAGCCGTCACAAATTTAACCGGCTTGGAAAAATCCAATGAATCTTCCGTATTCCAAAAAAAGGTAGAATCCGGCAACGCCTCCTGTGTCACTTCAATAGAAGCCAACCCGGACGCACGCGATATCGTACAGACAACTTTCTCGATCTCAGTGCCGAAAGGCATAGAGTCCGGATTAAAAATACGTCCGTTTACCTGATCGATCACAAACTTCACTGCTTCCAACCCTTTGACAGAATCACTTTTTAAAGAAAAAGACGTTATCTGACAATCCTTAGGTATTTCATACTCCTGATCGTCCGAATTCAGACAAGAAGACAGAAACAATGCAATACATCCCGCTACAAATAGTACTATTCTATTTTTCATCCAAAAATAAGTTTGTTGCATATAAAGCCACAAAAGTAGAAACATTTTTTGCTTTATTCCCAATATCGGCTAATATTTATAATATTTTAGTTCCGTTAAACTACTTCGCTCACTGATTTTTCCGTAAAAAAACAGAGATTACATGATCCTGCACTTTTTTCACGTCTGTCAGCGACAGAGATGCCACCCTGCTAAGATCCGGCGCTTTCACGCCCGATTCCAGATTGACCGGGGCTGTTTCAACCAACATCTGATCCCATAAACCGTCCTCCAGAAAATGACCGAGAAGCGTAGCTCCCCCTTCCACCATCAACGAATCCAGTTTACGGACATACAACTCATGCATTACCTGCGGCAAAACCGGCTGCCCGAAATCAATCGTGACATATTCCACATTCTCCCGGCTGACAGCCTCTACCGCTGTAAAAATCAGCGTTTTCACCGCCCCGTCCAACAGATGATAATGAGGCGGGATACGTAAAGTCCGGTCGAGAACCACCCTTACAGGCGATTTCCCCGCCCAATGGCGTACCGTCAACGAGGGGTTATCCAGCAAAGCCGTTTGTGTGCCGACCATGATAGCCGCCACATTCGCCCGCAAATGATGTACCCTGCGCAAAGTCTCCGAAGAAGACAACACGACAGCCGGCAACGAATTATTCGTCCGCAGCCGATCCATAAAACCATCCGCACTCTGCGCCCATTTCAGATAGATATAAGGCCGTCGCTTTTCCTGGAAAGTCATAAACACCCGGTTCAACTCCCGGGCTTCCTCCTCCATCACGCCGGTCACCACCTCCACACCTGCCTCACAAAGCATCCTCACTCCTCTCCCCGAAACTTCAGGAAAGGGATCCAGACATCCGATCACAACACGGGGAATCTGCTTTTTGATGATGAGTTCAGCACAGGGAGGTGTTTTCCCATAATGAGAACAGGGTTCCAGGCTCACATATATCGTCGCCTCTTTCAACAAAGATTCATCACGGACCGAAGCGATCGCATTCACCTCGGCATGTGCCTCGCCATATTTCCGGTGATAGCCCTCTCCGATAATTTTCCCCTGATGTACAATCACAGCCCCAACCATCGGATTTGGCGCCACATTCCCGATCCCGTTACGGGCCAGAGAAATACAGCGCGCCATATATTTATTTTCAACCTCGACCATTTTCTTTGCGTATAAATGGTTTTTGCATTACTTTTGCATTAAAATTACATTGTTATGACTGAGACTGTCGCTTATATACAAAATACGCTCAAAGATTATTATCCGCTAAGTGAAATCAAAGCATTCATTCGCCTGATAATGGAGCGCGTGTGCGATATCCAGCCGCATCAATTCTTACTCTGCAAAGATAAAGAATTATCCGATAAGGAAAAGACCGAGATTCACAATATCGTAGAACGATTGACAAAATACGAACCGATCCAATATATTTTCGGCAAAACCGACTTTTACGGATTCGAGTTCCTGGTAAACCCGTCAGTCCTGATCCCGCGTCCGGAAACGGAAGAACTGGTCGAGTTGATCGTACACGATTATCCCAAGAAAAGTATCGACATACTGGATGTTGGTACCGGCAGCGGTTGTATTGCTATCACTCTGCGGAAATTACTGAGCAAATCACAGGTTTCGGCACTCGATATTTCGCCGGAAGCCCTGAAGGTAGCCCAAAGAAACGCTATACATAATCGCGTACAACTCTTTTTTTACGAAAGGGACATTCTTCAACCATCCAAAACAGCCGATTCCATAGAAGATGAGTTCGACGTGATCGTCAGCAACCCTCCTTATGTGATGGAGAAGGAAAAAGCGGAGATGGAGAAAAACGTCCTCGATTATGAACCGCCACTCGCCTTGTTCGTTCCCGACGACAATCCTTTGCTGTACTATAACAGCATTGCGCGTTTCGCCGAACAGAAACTGAAGAAAAAAGGATACCTGTATCTGGAGATCAACTCACAGATGGGTGAAGCCGTTGTGAACATGCTGCGCATGATGGAATTTAAGAACGTAGAACTGATCCAGGACCTGTCCGGGAAAGACCGCTTTGTAAAGGCACAGACATGGAACAGATAACCGAAGCGGAAATGTTGCGCCGTGCTGCCGCTTATTGTTCGACAGCCGAACGTTGCATCCAGGACGTGCAAAAGAAGATCAAAGCAGCCAGTCTCACCCAGGAGGAAGGCGAACGTATCATCGCCCGTCTGCTTCAGGAAAAGTTCATCGACGAACACCGGTTTGCCCGTTACTTTGTAAACGACAAGCTGCGCTTCAACAAATGGGGGCGCATCAAGATCGCTTATGAACTTCAAAAAAGAAACATCCCCGCTCCCATACGTGCGGAAGCCCTGGAGGGGATAGACGAAACAGAATATACCCATATACTCCAATCGTCTCTTAAAGCGAAAAAGAAATCGACCAAAGGGAAAGACGACCGGGATATTTATATCAAACTTCTGCGTTTTGCTGCCGGTCGTGGTTTTGAGAGCCGTGAAGCTTCCCGTTGCCTGAAACAACTATTCAATGGTAACAACTATGAGGAAGATTTTGAATGACCTGCTGAATCTCTTCTTCCCCAAGCTCTGCATGATATGCCAGACACCCCTCACCGGAGGAGAGGAACATATCTGCCTGAAATGCATTTGCGACCTTCCCCGTACAGGGCATGATTTCCGGAAAGAGAATCCCGCCACGTATCTGTTTGCCGGGAAAGTACCCGTTTACCGGGCAGCCGCTTTTCTGCATTACGAAAAAGGCGGCCATGTGCAACAGCTCATTCATTCCCTGAAATACCACGACAACCGCGAGATCGGTTTCCGCCTGGGACGCATGGCGGGTTTGAACTATCGGCAGGCTTTCCTGACAGATTGCCCGGATCTGCTCTTGCCTGTCCCGCTCCATCCCAAGAAGAGGAAGCAGCGCGGCTACAACCAGTCCGAATGGATAGCCCGGGGACTGAACAGTGTTTTAAAACTTCCGATAGATACCACCAGCCTCCGCCGTATCAAAGAGACAGACACGCAGACCAGCCGGCAGACATACGAACGCTGGCAGAACGTACAGGATATATTCTCGGTCGCAGACCATAAAGAACTGGAGGGGAAACATATTCTCCTGATAGATGACGTCATTACTACCGGCTCCACCATCGGAGCCTGCGCCGAAGCACTGCTGGCGATTCCCGAAGTACGGGTCAGCGTGTTGGCGATCGCAATCGCTTGAGAAAACAACTCATATTCATAAAATACAGAAAGCCCGGCAGAACTTCTAAACGGGCTTTCTTTCTGTACTCTCTCTTCACAGAGGTAAAACAGAGTTACTTTATTTTCATTACTTTAGTATTACTGATACCACTTGTTCTCCTGTCGCAGGGTACTTAGCGGGTATACATAGCTGCGTGGTATCTAAATTATTTGATTTTTAATTCTTATTTTACAATTGCTTTAACAGCAACTTCGCCTTCAACAGCTACAACTACTACACCAGCAGGAACGTTGATCTGAGCTTCGTCAGAAGACAGAACCGTGCTAGCAACAGTCTGACCCAGTACATTGCTGATCACAGCAGTCTTACCGGCAGCCCCCTTGATTGTTACTGAACCGTTACCTGAGATAACAGTGAATGTAGTTACAGAAGGTTCCTGTTCGTTAGCAACCGGATTGCCGTTGTAAGCTTCTTCCATGTTGAATGTTTCACCGTGTGTAAACTTATTAGTTACAACAACAGTACCATTCACCCAACGTAAGTAACCTTCGTTAGTTGCAGATTTTTCAAACAGATCCTTAGTAGGTGCACTATAATCTTTGTACTGTGTCTGGATCTTGAATGAATTTGCATCGTTATCTACATAACGGAAAGCAAACTTAGCCACATTGAAGTCAGGAGAATCCATACCCAATTTAACGACTTCACCACCCTTACGAGTAATATACAGCGTATCATCTTTATGATAACCTTCTACGAATGACAATTTAGCCAGGTTTTCGTCAGCTTCTATCATATTGATATACGGATTATTGTGCATATGTTCCTGTTTATAAGCATATGCCGTATCGATCAGGTTGATCAGGTAACGACCCTTCAATGCTGTAAACGATTTCGCATCAGAGCACGGACCACCGTTAGCTTCCAGCCATTCAGGTGTATTGTGTTCCGGATTATAGTCACAATGTGTTGTCGTTTCTTCCTTCACACTCAGACCCAGCAGATACTGGTAGCAAGTATTAGCGATACCGTCTGCATCCACACGGTTTACATAAGCTGTATCGATGAACAATGCAGGATTTGCACCAGTTACACTATTGTTCACATTCAGGAAGCTCAAAGTATCATTGTCTACAACAGACTTAACGTCAGCTTTTTCAAACAATACTTCTGTCGGATATTCTTCGCGATAGATCTTCACTACGTCACCCCATGCTTTTGCAACCTTACGGTATTCAGGTCTGTCGATCAAGTTCAGAACCATCAAAGAGTTATCGTCAGCTTTATAAGTTTCCATCGGTTTCAAAGAACCCCACTGGTTACTGTTACCTACATATATCTTATCAGCAGCGAGAGCGTCTTGAGAAACATTATTTTGACGATTAGGCAGAGTAACAATATTATATGTACCGTTAGGTTTTGCCTTCAAGGCGAAACGATCTTCAACTCTAGTATCAGCCACTTCGTGACATACATAATAATCCAGATTAGTAGCACTTTCCAGTCTTACATATTCCAGGTTCGCTTTGTTCTGAATCTGATACGGAAGAACTGCCAATGTATCGACAACTACATCTTTATCACCTACATTACCTTGTACCAACTTACCGTTCTGTATAGTAGCCATCGGAGTCAGGATGAATACTGTATCTACTTCAGAGATTTCACTACCGCTCTTCAACTTCTTATCCAAGCGCAAAGTCCATTCAGCAGCATTTGCAATATTATTAGTAACACCTAACTGGTGAGTACCATTACTCTGATGATTTTCTGCCCAGTAACCAGCTGTATTACCAGTTTCGTTATGATACTGACCGATATTGAATACCTGATTTCTCAGTTCGTTTACAGTTGCAGTTCTGAAACCATCGTACTTAGTACGGTTCGTTACAAATGCAATTTTGATAATATCGTCTTTCATATTTGTTACAGAAGCAGACTCAACAAGGTATTCATTACTTACTGTAGTTTCGCGTAAGATAACATTTGTAACAGTTTCACCACTTTCGCGGTTTGTCAAAGTCATCGGATTATTCGCTTTATTTACATCAACAGCAGTCACAGCCCACTGAGCTTCCGGAGAAGTCAATAATACAGTGCTCTTGTTTACATAGTCAGCTTCCTTACCTGTATAATCAGCAGTTGCTAAAACACCATTCTTCTTGTATGCAATATCCGAAGCAGTTTCAGTTTCATCACTTACAAAAGTAATGTTCATGAATTTACCCAGGAACTGCTTGTAATCAGCGATATTAGAAGATGTCAGGCTCAGATACGGAAGAGCATCACCTGTACCAAAATTATCTTTAGCTGTCAAATAATAATCGCTATTGATTTTATGAACAATTGCAGTCTTAGCGTTATTCATAGAAGCATCAGCAGCAACATGCAATTCAGCAACTACAGCTGTAGACGTATAAGCAGTGCTCTGCAATACACTAAAGTATGCCAAATGATCAGCTGTTACATTGTCTACCAGTTCGAACACGCCATCACCATTGTCACCGTTTGCTTTCTTTGTATTCAATACAAGGATTTTATCACTAGACATCAAGCAAAATTCTGTTTCGCTACCTGTCAGATCGTCACCATTTGTATTTTGAACAGCAGTCAGCTTGCCAGCAAAAGCAGCAGCATCTTTTAGAGTTTCACTTCCTGTAGCAGTTACTTTAACTGTCAGGTTGAAACCTGTTCTCAGTAATTTATTCAACTCTTCACCCACAAGAGCGTTCAATGTAGCTTTGTAGATACCGAAAGTAGCCTCATCTCCTGTTGAACCTGCATCAAATGCGCCATCAACAGGTACACCTGCAGAGATAAATAGCGTAAAACCTTTTGCATAAGCTGTATTTGCATAAAACTCAGACGTCACACCAATTGCTGCAGTTACTGATTTTGCTTTATTTACAAACTGATAATAATCAACTTTGTCATTACCAACTGTTTTTGTTGTTTTTACCACTTTCCATAAAGCAGCATCAACCTCTGCACTAGTCAAAGATGCAGCAACCTTATCTTCTGTTTTTCCTGTTCCATCATTATAAAATAAGACATTCCCTGCATTAGATCCGATGAAATAATATACATCTTTACCGAATTCCGGGCTTGCAACCAATGATACTTCCTGCCCAATCGCAGTCAGATCTAAAGTAGGTTCTGCTTGATTGGCAATAGTAATCACATTTGTTGCAGAAGCACCAGTTTTTAAATCTGTGTCTACAATTAAATATTCACCTGTAAGAACCTTACCTGCAGCTCCATCTTCAGCGACAACAATCTCATTGCCATCAAGTTTAAACTTCAAGGCATTAGCCTTATCTACAGCAGGAGTAGAACCCAGTTCAAGTTTACCTGGATCACTACCTTCTTCCAGTAAATAATTACCCGCAGCATCTCTCAGGTTAAAAACAGAAACACCACCTACTGTACCGTCAGCTTCAAATGTCCATTCTTTACCAAAAGCCAATACATTAGTTGTAGTAGGAGTTGTTACACTTTCAACCAAATCAGTTACCGAATTTCCGGACGCAGCAGTTCCCAACACATAAGATTTACCAATCGCAGGGGCATCAACCACTACAACTTCAGCATCCAGTGTCGTCCATGCGCCAGCTGTCAATAGGACAGCCATCAACGTAGAAAACTTTTTGTTCATAATCAATAAATTTAATTAATAATAAAACTATACTAAAATTCGAATTATAAATTCCTCTCAGACATTGATAATCGTCAAATGACGAATTTAAACGTCCCTTTTTTCTCGTCATTTTCTGGGTTCGGTTTTGATTTCATGTAAAAAAGAGATAACTTCGTCCTCGTTTTTCTATCATCCTGATAAGAAAGGACATATAAACAATAAAAAAGATTGGTTAAATGATTGTCGGTTAAAAATATTGTCGTATTTTTGTGACGAGAAAAAAGGGACGTTTTCTTTAGTCACTACAATTCACTACATAACTTACTGTTTTTCAAAATATAAAATCATGTTTTTCATCACGTAAATTTTAGTGTTTTAAACATTGTGTGTTCGAACACAACTACCCTCAAAAGAGTTTTTTTCATGAAATAAGGCACAAAAACTTAAAAAAGCCGGATTCTACCACTTTTTCTTCACTAATGAATAAACTCAATTACACGATCTATAAACCTTATACCCCAAAATTTCTTTACTTAAATTAAGTCAATAATACCTCATACGAAATGATGGTGAAAACATCACGCTCAAAACCTTATTTGATATCGTAGAACGTGGGCTCGGTGGCAAACTGAAAATCGAAGTACAGCTGTAAAAACATTGTAGAAATAGAGCACTACAACCCAAAAGCCCCGGCAGGAATTCCTGTCGGGGCTTACTTTTTGCCTGTCTTCACTCTTCACAGAGGTCGGACAGAAAGAACTTTTATTTCATTACTTTAATATTAATATCTCACCGCTTGTTCGCCCTCACGGGATACTAGTAGTGAGGGCGGTTCACGAACCGCCCCTACGACGCGCGGTAATTGATTTAGAATATTTTGATTATAAATTACTTCTTATTTTACGATTGCTTTAACAGCAGCTTCGCCTTCAACAGCTACTACAACCATACCGGCAGGAGCTGCGATTGATGCTTCAGAAGAAGAAACGACTGTGTTAGCAACCTGCTGGCCAAGTACGTTAGTGATTACTACGTTCTTGCCTTCAGCACCCTTAACGATTACGGCACCGTTAGTTGCAACAACTGATACACCTGTTGCTTCGATACCTTCGTTAGAAGTTGCTGTTTCGCCTTCAGCAGCAGCCATTACTTCGAATGTTGCAGCTTCAGCAATATTGTCTACCAATACAGGTACTGTGTTGTGAACACGTACATAACGTGCAGGACCATTTTCGCTAGCCGGAACAGCTTCGATAATGAATGTAGCCTTGTCGCCTTCAGGATCAACAGCACGGTCAACCAACTTGAATGCGAATGTAGCAGCGTTCATTCTCTGTTTGCCGTCTTTCTTAACGAAGCTCAATGTATCGTTCTTAGCAGTCTTTGTACCAGTATACTTAGAGCTTGCGATGATCAGAGAGTCGCCTACGTGTGTAGCATCAACGAATGCCAAACGAATGTTACCCTGATATTTAGCCTGTGCATAAGTAGCTACAGAATCGTCCAAAGTTACCAGGTAAGCACCAGTGCGATGGTCAGGAGTTCCTGCAGTCCAGTGCGGACAGTTCGGATCGAATCCGTGATCCGGACATGCAACAGCTTCTTTTCCTTTTACAAATTCATTACGTACAGACAGCAGATACAACGGTTTACGTGTTTCGTTGCGGATGTAAGCAGTATCAACCAAGAACGGCAGCTGGGCGTTAGCAGGCTTGTCAGCCAAGTTAGTTTCACCTAAGAAGTTCAGGCTAGCAGCACCGTTGTTAGCGTTGCGGTTCATTGTATTTTCATACAAGAACTGGTTTTCATCATTTGTACGGAAGAACTTCAAGATGTTCAAGTCACCTTCCATGTCGTTATAACCATCTTTCACTGTCTTACCCAGACGACGGTATTCCGGACGGTTGTTGTCAGCTACCATGAACAATGTGTTCTTGTTGTCGTCATACAAGCAGTTTACAGAATACATGTAAGAGTCGTTGTTACCTACATATACTTTACCATCCCATTTAGCAGTGTTCTTTCCTTCAATATCTTTAGCTTTAGCCAAGTTGAAGTGTTCGCCGGCAACACGGATAGCCATTGCTGTAGCTTCATCATCCAATAAAGCGAACTTGCCATCTTTATTCAAACCGAAATCCAAGTCACCTACAGTAAACTCGTAAACCGGAGCCTTCAGAACAGGTTCGTTCTTCTGCCATTCTTTCTTAGTTGCATCGTAGTAGTTGATCAACGTTTTAGCTGCCACTGTATCAACTGCTGTAGCAGTAAATTCAGCCTGTACAGCTTTCGTATCGATGAATGCCCAATCTTTGTCGTTGATAGCTACGTTAGCATAACCGTTGAATACTGTAGACCAGTAAGACATTACGAATGACTTTTCAGCCAAGTCAGGATCGTTCTTATCTGTACCTTCGCTCAAGAACTTGTAGTATTTACTGCTTGCGTCTACCGGTACAAATGTGATTTCGTATTTCTTACCACCGTATACATAGATGTTGTCTTCTTTGTCACCGTTTTCACGCAACTGAGTGTAAGGAACTTCTACACTAACCGCTGTATTTTCACGGTTCACCATCTTGTAAACTTTCTTTTCTACATCGTAAGAAACAGCCCATTGTTTTTCTACGTCGTTAACAACTGATTCAGCCAATGCAATTTTATTGTCACAAGTTGACGCAACAACGAACAAGTCTACATCTTCGTTCAACTGTTTGATAACAGCGAAACCGTTCTTCAAGAATTCTTCCGGTTTAACAGTGTAGTCAGTCAGGTTGATAGAAACCGGAGCCAATTCTGTTTCAAGAGAAGCACCCAGTGTCTTTGTATTGTCGGTTGTCAAACCGTACGTACCCAGTGTAGCCCAAGCTTTTACATTAGCTGTTTTAGTCGGAACATATACCTGGATGCTATCGATCTTCGTCAGCAGTGCATGGTTATCTTCCACGTTGATAGGCGTATGCCAGAAACGGAAAGAACTTGCTTCAGCAACTTTGTCTGTCAATTCGAAAGCATATACATATTCGTTCACATTAGAACCCGCTACGTTTGTAGCCTTAGCGATGATATAGCTGCCATCTTCGTTCTTCAAAACAAAGCTTGTAGCATTTGCAGCACCTTCAGCCACTAAAAGACCGTTGAATGCATCTGTACCAGCAACATCCTTGAAGCTGATATAGAAACCACCGTTATGCAGTGCGTTCATAACTTCTTTTTCCAACAGGTGAGAAGGCTGACGGTACAGACCGAAATAAAGAACTTCGTCTTTGGTCAAACCTTCCAATGCACCAAGTTCTTCTGACACTTTCAGAGCCACACCCTGTTTGCCATAAGCTGCCGGGTTAGCACTACAAAGTTCCAGTTCTACACCTGCCTTATTAACAAATACGTAGTCAATATGATCGTGTTTGTTGGAAGTTGCTGATTTTACAGTCCACAAATAATTGTCAGAAACTCCAGTAACAGCTGTATTAGCTTCTGCTGCCAGTTTACCGTCATTTGTGCTCAATAATTTAGAAGCATCAGTAGTTTTTACCACCAAGTAATAGTATTCACCGTCTACATAAGAGGCAGCCAAAGCTACTTTAGGATCAGTAGCACCGCTTCCAATAGTTAATGTTTCTTCCGGCAGTTTCACACCCGGAGTAACGGCACCGTCTTTTGTGTTGACTGTTATATTAGTTTTGTCTGTAATTCCACTTGTCGATGTAGCAAATTCTTCTGCTGTACCGTTGAAAGTGATTTCAGCACCCTCCAAAGCCTGTTTTACAGCATCAGCAACTTCGCCACCGTTTACTAACTTATCATCCTTATACAACGGTGTAATTAACGTTTCGATATAACCGCTTTGCGTCCATTTACCACTTTCCCACTGTTCTTCAGTGATGCAGTAATCAATCGCGCAACCTTCGAAAGTATTTCCGGACATCGAGATAGTCAAGTCAGAGTAAGCTGCAGACTCAGCACCTTCGCCTAACTTGTCTTTCTGCCAGGTTTTATCAGTCGGAGCCTCCGCTGTGATCAACAAACCTGAACCTGTCCAAGTACTTTCATCATCTTCCACTGATTGAGCAAATCCTTTAAACGAACAATTTTCCACCTTGATAGTCTGCTCACCACCAATCGGCCAGATAACCAAACCGTTGGTCCAAACATTCTCCACTTCTGTTTCTGCCAGTTCAAAATCACAATTTTGCACTGTCGCACCCTCAGCATTAATCATGATAGCGCTCGACATTGCATCTGTGTTTGCACGAGCGTAAACGACCTTCAAATCTTTGACAGTCACATTCTTTCCGAAAACAACGATGTTACCATTCAAGGTTTTACCCTGCCCATCGACAACAACATTGTCTTCAGTGATCTCGATATATGCCCCATCGGACAAAGTCGCATCACCTGTAAACTTGATTGTCTTCGGTGTCGAAGCTGTTGCGTCAACAACTTCAATTCCTGCCACCTTAGACAAGTCAGAAACAGGTTCAGCATTCAACGTAAACAACGCACCGCTTAACAGTAACGTTGCCACAAGCGTAGAAAACTTTTTGTTCATAATCAATAAATTTAATATTAATAATAGTGTTAATTAATGTCTAAATGACTAGCAAAAACGTACCTTTTTTCTCGTCA
>OBYR01000316.1_pt1 | contig 44294 bp, 35 predicted proteins | sample 1495491 | NCBI WGS metagenome assembly OBYR01 (sample SAMEA2580206, study PRJEB22360) | human gut metagenome | biome: human gut; feature: human-associated habitat; material: faeces | place: Denmark | collected 2008/2010 | reverse complement strand
TAAGTGTAGTTTGTGTTTATCAATCATCATTTTTTCTTCATTTTACTTGCATATTAACTTAGGATGCTATGTTCTGACGAACATAAAAATCCGTTCTAAAACGGATTGGATAAATAGTCTATAAATAAATTCAGAAATTTATAAACTGGTTGCATTTGCTCAGAACAAAACTACATTAGAAAAGAAGATGAATTGCTATATACAGTAGTGTCAAAAGCTGCCATTACGAAGCCATTCTGACGATTCTGCCAAAACATCCGTATTCTGGGAAGTATAGACACAAAAATCAATATTAAATTAGCAAAACATGACCAATACATCCTCAAATATTCAAATATATATTGATTCAATTTACTGATAATTCATTGATTTATAAATCTATTTCTACACTGATTTACAGTTTCACAATGACACTATTGTACTGATTCATAGATTTACTGTCGTACTCACGTACGTACGACAATACAACAGAGCAAACTTTGTGATTTTCAGTCAGATATAATTAAAAGAAACAGAATAATTTCATCCAATCATAATAAATCAAAATTTGTTGTATATTTGTGGTGCATGTCACATATAAGGAAGCAGAGAACCTGCTTTTTCAGTAGCAGGTATTTTTATGCCTGCTGCTTTTGCCGATATTCGGTTCCGTACCCCCGTGGGGAGCATTAATGTGCCCCCGGCTTCCTTGAAGTGACATGCAACGGGAAAGGCGGAACCGTTTTTTCTTTTCTGCCTATTTTTAACATTGCTATTATGAATGAAAAAGAAAACAATGTACCCGTTGCTGACACTACAAGTTCACAACAGGCAGTAGACCAATTTCAAAGTGAAGTAACCAGAGTTTTAAATGATGAGTACTTCAAAGAACAATCTGAACGGATTCAGGAAGAGTTCAGTAAAAGGAGCACTCAGGACTACCGTCAGTACCTTTTAAACCAATCCAAATGTATGAAAACACTCCTGACACGTTTGGAACTTCCGTGGGATAGGTATATCCCTATCCTGCATTATGGATTTGTATTGTATTTACAACGGGTGGAAGGAGCAGACTGTCGGAAGAAGACAGCTAAACTAACTACTGATTTGATGTCCTGTGTAGCTTTCCTTTCACAATCTGGTCGGTTGATTAACAACATGGCAGGATTCTATAACCAGCAGATTACAGACCTTGAGAAGTTGATAGAAGAAGTCAAAAGTAATGAGGTCGTAACAGAACCAACAGAAAACGATTCTCAACCCCTTTAATTATCCGGTTATGGTAGCAAAGAATAAAGGTTTGGGACAAAGTACAATCAGGGAAGAAACAGAGTATTGTCTATCTTATGGGGAAGGTCTTATTTGTGGCATTTCCTACAGACAGTTAAAAGAGCTACACGATACGATAAGGAGTTTTATCGAACGGGAAAATTATCCCTCCGGTTGTAAAACAGAAACGTATGGTATCTTTCCTGTGGAGATGAGTAAAACGGTCAGCCGTTATTCACATGATGATGGTTTCTTTATAGATTACGGGGTGGAAACTTTTGATAGTAACCTGCAATGTATGGGCACACAGCAGTTAAAACGGGTAGCACTTTCAATTCTGGCTTTCTTAGGAAAGTTTGAGGAAAAGGAAGAGGTTTGTGATACTAAAGATACTACATCCAATGGATTGTTTTGTATCTGTAAGAGTTTCAAGCAACCTGTAATGAAAGCAGCACCACTGATTACAAAGTATGTCACCCAATGTGATGAAGAGGAAGCTAATATTACCTATTTTGTCGGTGTGAATGAATTGGAACTACCGGAATTGTCATTCCATGAGTTGAAGGTATTGTATGATAAGTTGGGTAAGTTCCTAAGAGCTGTAAAGGAATAAAAAGGTTTGCTACAAAGCAGATACTTTGCCTGTGAGGTGGAAAGAAAATTGTTGGAAAAGCCGGAAATAACTCTAACGAGTTATTCTGACTTTTTCAATGATTTTGAGGGCGTTCGGGGAGTTTCGGAGCCCCTCTATCAGGCTCAGGAAATCTCCCCGGACAGGATTGTGAAGAACCTCATTTATTGAAATAAGTAATTAAAAACAAAGTCACTCACAATTCGGGTGACTTTGTTTTTTAATTCTCTATAATACTAAGGTTTGCCCGAATTGAATCAGAATGGGCGGATTCGGATGGTAGGCAATGGGGGATTTTATTCGTTCGTGTACCCACTCTCTAAATGATAGGCAAATTCCACCTTTCATGTAGAAGCCTAAAGTAAGTATGACTTCCAAATTATAGAGTTCGGTCTGGCACTCTTTATTCTGATCGTTGGTGAAACAATGGATTTTGGTCACCTGTTCTTGTAACAGCAGTTCTTTCTGAAAGATGGTTTTCAATCCTGCTGTTACGGTTTGGATATATACCCCGAAAAGGTCGGCTATCTGGTGTTTAGTGAGCCATACTGTGCCGTCTTCTGATAGTTGGATGTGTACTGAAAATTGTTTTGTTTCTTCTTTCACCCGTATTTCGATTTTACCTGTTTCCATGTCTGATAAGTTTTAAAAGTTTACTGCTTCGTTTTGTTGTTGTTTCCGGCTGTTGATTTTGCGCTCTAATACTGCCATATCGTGACTGATTTTACGGTCTACTACACGGGCGTAGATTTGGGTGGTTTTGATGTTGGTATGCCCTAACATTTTGGATACGCTTTCGATGGGAACTCCCTGTGTGATACAGACTTCTGTCGCAAATGTATGACGTGCAGTGTGATAGGTCAGTTTCTTATTTATCCCAACGATTTGGGCGATTTCTTTCAGAAAGCGGTTCGTGTTTTGATTACTTATCATTGGAAATAATTGACCGTCTGGCAATTTCCCTTTATACTTGTTAATAATTTCCGCAGGTACATCTAATAATAAGACCTTAAAATTTTCTAAAGTTTTTGCACGGTTTTTTATAATGTATTGATTACCGTCGATGTATTTCTGTAAGTCCTTTTGCTCAAAACTGCTGGCATCAATGTAGCTTAATCCGGTGTAACATGCCATGATGTAACTGTCCCGGACACGGCTCAAAGTTTCGGATGCAAAAGGATATTCATACAATCTGCATAATTCTTCTTCATCTAACCGATCTCTTTCTGTTTCTTCAAAGTGGATTCGGAATAAACTTGCCGGATTCGTTGGGATGATTCCCATATTGAAAGCTAAGTTTATGATAGTACATAATTTTTGTATATTCTTCATTGCGGCATTATGCTGGCAAGGAAAATTTTTAAGCATGAACATTTGAAAATTCTTGATAAAGAATATATCAACTTTTTTTATGGGTATAGCCCAATCCCCGTATTCCTCCAGCATAAATAAAATTAAACGGTTACGGGTGCATAGATAACGACCATAGGTTACATGCGTTAATTCTCCCGCTTCTACTTCCTTTCTCCGAGATTCTATGTATGTATCGAAATACTCTAATAAAGTTATTCCAATTTCTTCCAATTCCTTGCGTTCCCGTTCTTCTTCGATTTTTCTCCGTTCTTCTTCTTCTTTTGCTTTTTTTATGGCTTCTTCCTTAGCTCTCTTTTCAGGTGTTTTGCTGAGTTCGACGTAAGCATCCCGAACGGTAATAGCAGATATAAAACCGTCTTTTAATAATAAATCAGTTTTTAAATTTTCAATAATCTCCCTGATCTTTATTAATGAAATATTTATCCTTTGTGCTTCCGGGCTGCGTCCTTTAGCTTGGTTACATTTAGCATCCCATATTTTTTCAGATATACGTAAGCCGGTACTGAACTTTCTCCGATCTCCGTGAATAACGATGTTTCCGTGAATTGATCTTTTACCTTCCGTATCGAGCATTTGGCGGTTAATAAAAAATGTAACTCCGTTGTCTGTGCTTCTTCCCATAATTTTACATTTAAAGGTTACAAAAATACGTTTACATCCTGAATGTTTGATGTTTTAACCCTTAGACAATGTGGGAGTTATGCAGTCATGTGGTCTTCTTCCCGTCCACGCCATTTTAGGCAAAAAAGGCGAAAAGTACATGGACGAATAGTGGACGAATAACTGGCTTTTTTAGGCTTAAGTTGTCATATGAAAAAACAACGATTGTTTGATATAAGACACAAAAAAACCTGTAATGTCTTAATATTACAGGTTTTACAATAAGTATTGACCGACTTTGACACGGTTTTTGTGATCCGCCTGGGGACACTTAGTGATCCAGCTGGGATTCGAACCCAGGACCCCAACATTAAAAGTGTTGTGCTCTACCAGCTGAGCTACTGAATCGTGGTTTGCTTCTTAATTGCGGGTGCAAAGATAAGTGGTTTTTCGGTTTATACAAAGAAAAGTTTTATTTTTTGAAAAATATTTTACACGATAAAAAGAAATAATCTTATTTTCAAACAATTAAGAAAACACTAAAGATGTCACAAAAAGAAAAATCAGTTTTTATCGCTGACATTCAAAGATTTATCGTATCTTTTACAAGGATTTACCTTAAAATTGTGTGCTATGGTCTTCAATTCTATACAGAAGAAAGGTGTTATCATACTATTGCTTCTTATAGGCATTCTGGTGTTACCCGGCCAGTTTTTACGGCAGGAGCATGACTTCTTTTTACTTGTCGACACTCAAGAGGTTGAGATCGACACCTCCATCTTAAACTCCGATCCTACCCTGTCGGGAGAATTAAAAGCCAAATCCAAATCTCCCAAACGTAAAATTAAAAAAGTGGAATTAAATACCGCGGATAGTGCAATGCTGGATGCTATTCGGGGAATCGGTCCCTATTATGCAAAGAAAATCATTCGTTACCGGGAGTTGTTAGGCGGTTACCACTCTCTTGAACAGCTAAAAGAAGTTAAGATGACTTATTTCAATACAGATTCTGCCGGATTGTATTTCTCTGTCGATCCGGCACTGATCCGGCAACTCGATCTCGATACCATGAGCTTTAAAGCTGTGTTACGGCATCCCTATTTAGAATATGAAAACGTACAGGCAATCTTCAATGCAAAACGCAAGTACGGAAAGCTATCTTATGCCTTGCTCGAAGAAAAACAGATCATATCTCCACTTATTCTAAAAAAAATAAAACCTTATTTCAAATAAGTGCGTTGAGTTATTATTATTTTTGTTTATTACAATTATTTACCTCACATCACTGAGCCATGAAAAAAGTCTTTATTATTTTAGCAATCATCTTAGTCCTTCTGGTAGCGGCTTTATTTATTATCCCTTCCTTTTTTAAAGGGGATATTATAAAGATCATACAAAATCAAACTGAAAAATATATCGACGCAGAAGTCTCTATCGGAGACATTGAATTAAGTATGTTCAAAAGTTTTCCCAACCTGAATGTGGCGGTAAAACAAGTATCGATTTCAGGTAAAGAAGAATTTAAACAAGATACGATTGCCTATATTCCGTTATTCGAAGCTTCCGTGAACCTGAAATCTTTGATTTCCGGGAATGAAATTATCATAAACAAGGTGTTACTTAAAAATTCCCGGTTTGCGCCTCTGGTAACGGCTTCCGGCAAAGCCAATTGGGATATATTGATTTCGAGCGATACCACATCTGTTTCATCCGCTCAACCGGAGGCATCGACAGAGAAAGACAAAGAAGATAAAGGATTGGTATTTAATGATATTGCTATCGAACATTTGCAAATGTCATATTCCGATTTGCAAAGTTCCACTTATGCTGGGGTCGAAGATTTAAACCTGCAACTATCCGGTAATTTTTCAGCCAGTCATACTTTACTAAAGCTCGTGCTCACCCTTCAGGATATTTCTTTCCGTCAGCAAGACAATGTTTGGGCTAATCAAATGGATTTTGCCTGGAATACTGAAATCGGAGCCAATTTCGAGGAACAGGTCTATGAATTACAAAACAGTAACTTATCTATTAACGAGTTGCTGTTGAATCTGGACGGGAAAGTGGCCATATTAAAAGATAAATACCGGATTGACCTGACCATGAATGCTCCGGATACCAAATTTGAAAGCCTGTTAGCCCTGATCCCTAAAAATTTCAAACATTATCTCGACGGCCTCAATGCTTCCGGAGATTTCAATTTAAACATAAAGGCTAATGGAGAGGTATATGAAAACCATTTGCCCGCAATCGACGCGCAACTAAAAGTAAATCAAGCAGAAGTTCAATATTCCGGATTACCCGAAGCGATCCGCAAGATCAATATTGACCTGAATGTCACCAATCCCGGCGGCAGCCTGGATTCGACAACACTGGACCTGAAACGGGTTTCATTCGATATTGCCGGAAATCCTTTTAGCATGTTTTTAAAGATCAGCCATTTGGACGATCCTTTACTAAAAGGCGGGGCTAACGGAACGATCAATTTCTCAAATCTGAAAAAAGCGCTGCCGCTAAAGGAAATTACTCTCGCAGGAGTGGTAACAACCGATATTACATTAGAAGGGAAGTATCAGTATATCGAAAAGGAACTGTATGAGAAATTTATTGCAAAAGGAAACATCTCTTTAAAAGACATCCTGTATAAAGATGCCGATTTTCCCAAAGGAATTTCTATTCCACAGGGAAGTGTCACGATCACTCCCGCAAAATTGAATCTAAACAACCTGTTAGTTAAAATCAATTCATCCGACTTTAGCTTAAAAGGGAATATCTCCAATTATTTGCCCTATATTTTAAAGAATGAAACGTTAAACGGTAATTTCTCGCTTTCGTCCCAGATGATTAATTTAAACGAATTTATGGCAGCTCCGGCGAAAAGCGCAGACAGCGTTCCCACAACGCAGGCAAAGGCTTCCACTCCTGCCACCGAGTCATCTGTCGCCAGCACTTCCGGTTCAGGCAGCACGCTGGAAATTCCGCGTAATTTAAACCTGCAGCTCAATACAGACATTCAAACGATTCTGTTTGACAAGCTGACCATTAAGGACGTTACAGGAAATATCAGTCTGGCGAATGCCATTGCCACTCTCAAAAACCTAAAAATGAACATGCTGAACGGTTCTATGGTAATGAACGGTAAATACGATGCAACGAAACCCCTGTCGCCTACGGTCAATTTCGATCTGAATGTTAAGGATTTCGATATAAAATCAGCCTTTAATTCATTCTCGTTCATCCGCCAGAGCCTTCCTATCGCAATGAATTGCCAGGGCTTAATTTCATCGAACATGAAATTTGCGGCAACTTTGGATCAAAATATGGAACTGGTGATGAATTCGGTAAACGGAAACGGTTTCCTTGAATCGAAAGAAATATTAATCAACGACAATCCGGCCATGACACAATTGGCGGGAGTTTTGAAGAACGATGAACTCAGCCGTTTAAGTATCAGCTACCTGAAAATTAATTTCAAGCTGGAAAACGGAAATATCGTAATCGAGCCATTCAAAACAACGATAGCGGGTAACCCTGTTACGATCTATGGAGAGCAATCCGTGGAAGGTCAATTAAATTATACATTCTCGGCCAACGTCAACCGGAAGTACTTCGGAAAAGAGATCAATAATTTATTACAAGCTATACCTGGCTCGAATAATATCCAAAATTTAGATGTCGATCTCAAACTGGAAGGCACATTAAACAAACCGGTAGTCAAACCCGATTTGACGAAAGCGGTCAATGCTTTAAAGAAAGAGGCCGAAAAGGAATTGAAAAACAAAGCTAAAGACGAAATTATCAAAGGGCTGGGAAAACTGTTCAAATAGGATTTCTAATTTATTCGTCGCACAAGACAATAAATATCATTCATATTTTGCCATTGCTCCTCCCTATAAATAACGAGAGGAACAATGGCAAAATTATTTTCCCTTTTATCCCGATCCAAAGAGTAGAATTAATTCTCTATCCTATCGAAGTATCCGGTAAATCGGCAACATTCAACATCCCCTCTTGTATCATACTCCTATTACTTAGTATCATCCCTTATCATAAAAAGTCCATCCTCTTTCAAACGATAAAGGGTGTCCCTTTGTCGTTGACTGTTCTTTCGTGTTCCGGTAATCTTCTCCTCCACATCAATCATTGCCAAAAAAATGGCTGCCCTTTACAGAACAGCCATTTTCAATTATGGAGGAGATTTTATTTATTTTACGAAAGCATGATGGTATCCGTCCAGCTTATTCCAGCCACCACGGGTGAAATCAGGAATAGCTACAGGAGCACTGTTGTTTTCGATAGAAAGAGCGGTCAGCTCACCTAAACAGCACCATTCAGCTAAGTCGTAAACGTCCATATCCAAAGGCAAGCCGTTACGCAGGCAATAAACGAGGCGGGAGTCCATAATGAAGTCCATACCACCATGTCCACCTACTTTTTTAGCTTTTTCTTCCAATTCTTTGTGGATCGGATGTTTGTATTTTTCCATCAAAGCCTCTCTCACGTCTTTAGAAACGAAATTATGAGAAGAAAGATCTTCATGGTTCGGAGTTACGTCCGATGAAACCTGAGAAGCCTGAAGGGCATAACCCTGAGTCGGGTATTTATTAGCAAATCCTTTGGTTCCGGTCAATTGATACATACGGCTGTAAGGACGCGGAGAAGTCACATTGTGCTGAATCTGGATAGTTTTACCTTTTTCAGTACGGATCATGGTCATTGTATGTTCACCGTTTTTGAAATCGGTAACATTTTCACCTGTTTTTTTCTTTATATAGGCAGGAGCATTAACTGCTTTTGTATCCATAGCCACCAGATAATTCATTTTATCTCCACGGTGAATATTCAACAACTGGCAAGCCGGGCCCATGCCATGAGTAGCATAGATGTCACCGCGATGATTGCGATTGTAATCCATACGCCAGTTATTCCAATATGCACCCCAGAAATCTTCCAGATTATGGATATAAGCACCTTCTACGTGAAGAACTTCTCCGAAAACACCCTGCTGAGCCATATTCAATGTGGTCAATTCAAAGAAATCATATACACAGTTTTCAAGCTGCATACAATGTTTACGTGTTTTTTCAGAAGTATTGATCAGCGACCAGATTTCATCCATCGTCATTGCAGCAGGAACTTCAATAGCCACGTGTTTTCCATGTTCCATGGCGTAAACACCCATCATTGCATGATGTTTCCAGTCGGTAGCAATATAAATCAAGTCAATATCATCCCGGTTGCACATTTCTTTCCAGGCATCTTCGCTACCGGAATAGGCAGCAGCTCTCGGCATTCCGGCTTTTTCCAATATTTTCTGGCATTTTTCCACACATTCAGGACGAATGTCACAAAGAGCAACGATATTTACACCGTCGATATGAGTAAAACGGTCAACAGCACCCGGACCACGCATTCCTAATCCGATGAATCCAACGCGTACTGTTTCCAATTTCGGTGCGGTCAAGCCTACCACATCTTGCTGTCCGGCAGGACGGGCAGGTGTTTTCACTTCAATCGGAGCGATTTTCTTTCCAGATTGTTTGTTCTTCTTTGCAGATGCCCCTGTGGTCACCAACATCAAAGCAACAACCAAAATACTTAACGTTTTTAACATAGTAAATTGTTTTTGTTATTTATAAATTTATTCACACGATAAAATACAACCGTTTGCGGGGTTAAAGATATATTATTTTTTTATTCAACCAGCAAGCCTATCTAAATTTTTTTATAAAGATTCCGAACTTACGCAATAAAAAAATTATACCCTATCAACTGGCTGTCCAAGTGTTACACCATCCCAGCATCATGATAACAACAAATATATCAACGAATTAAGAAATCAGGCATTCATTTCCATGCTTCATCTGCTCTTTTTCTTAACTCTTTCCCGCACCATCACTCATTTTTCACGCCTCATGCGAACAAAGATAATTATAAACTTTATACTAAATGACTGAGAAACGTAAAATATCATTAAAATCAACCACGAACCATCATTTTGTTTATCAATGGATTTTATATATTTGTAAAATATCTTAATTTCCCCGAGGCAGGAATTTATACCTGTTCATCCGAAAAGCGTTAATAAAACAAATATGAAAAAGAAACTAATCACCGTATTTGCCGTCATTTTGTTGATAGGTTTTGCATTGCAAGGTATTTTCGGAATAGTTATTTCGCTTTTACTATGCGGAATAATAGGTTTTGCCATCGGGCTTTACCGGAAAGACAGGTCGGTCTGGCAACCCTCTTTCCTCGTTATCCTTGCCAGTATCGGCGCCATTCTCACCTTTATCATCCTGCTGATAAACTCAGACATGTAACCCAATCTCCATTTCCGGAAAATTCAGGGAGATAACGATGTTTATCCGAAGAACTCAAAAACTCTTTGCGATATGCCTTCAAACATTCGGCAACCTCTTGCACCTGTTAGTGCAGCAACGAGCTGAAATAAAAAATGAGCCCGGATAATAACCAGGCCCATTCCAGCAATAAATTTAAATCCGTTTCATTGTCGGCGGGACGATCGAAACACTTCATCATTCCCTCATCATAAAACAGTCTTCCGTCTTATTTCTCTTTCTTTTTCCGTTGCTCCGCTTCCCATTCTTTCTCTGTCAATGGAGAAGGACGGCCAACATTCTCGGATTCTTCTTTCAGTTCATCCATATAATCGGACAAATTATCTTTGGCATTTTCATCATCGTTATCGATAATTTCGTCCATCACCCGATTGTAAACAGAAGTCTGCTTAGCAAAAATCCCTTTCGATTGGTCGGCTTCCGCCCGTTCATAATTCGATGCCCCGACAATATCGTCCGGATTCGTTTCGTCGTCTTTTAAAGACTGGCTTTTCCCTGCTTTCCCGCATTTACATTCTTCTTCGTCAGCCTCTCTTTTTACATTTTCCTTATTGTTCATAGCTTAGTTGTTTTATAGTTTAGTTTGTTCTCATTCTATTCAGGACAGGGTGTGGCCTTATAACCGGCAGCGGCAAGAATTTTTTCAACCACAGCGGCATCACCCGCCTCATCTAATTCTATCGTTAAAATGCGCTCCGGATTTTTCAGGTCAACAGACCATTCCACAATTTCTTTTGCCTCGTCCAACTGCGGTTTTACTTTCGCAACGCAATTCCCGCACTTCAAGTTGGTCTTAAATTTTAATGTTCTCTTGTTCATATTCTTAAAATTATATTATATTACTTCCAACGGCTTTTCCCCGGGAAATGTTACATACCACTCGGTTCTGTCCGCTTTTCATGGCATTCAAATTTTTTTCCTCTTTATCCTCAGACTGTTGCTGACCACCGATACGGAACTGGCTGCCATTGCCGCAGCAGCAATCATCGGATTAAGCAGGAAGCCGCAGCAAGGATATAAAACTCCGGCAGCTAAAGGAATACCGATCACATTGTAGATAAACGCCCAAAACAAATTTTGCCGGATCGCCCTGACTGTTTGCCGGGACAATTCCAGGGCTTTCGGAATGGCATTCAAATCCGAAGTGATCAGGGTGATCTTAGCCACATCGATAGCAATATCCGAACCCTTCCCCATAGCTATACTGACGTCGGACTGGGCTAAAGCCTGGGAATCATTTATCCCGTCACCCACCATAGCCACCACTTTTCCCTCCTGCTGTAATTCTTTCACAAAATCCGCTTTATCCGAAGGCATCACTTCCGCTTTAAAATGTTTTACCCCTACGGCATCCGCAACAGCCCTTGCCGTAATCACATTATCTCCGGTCAGCATATATACATCTATTCCGGCCTTCTGCAAACGCTCTATTGCCAATATAGAATTTTCCTTTATCCGGTCGGCAATAGCGATCATGGCTATCATTCGTTCCGAATCGGCAAAATAAACAACTGTTTTCCCGGTAGCTTGTAAAGCGTCGGCCTGTTCCGCTTGTTCATCATTCAACTGAATCCCGCTATTCTCCAACAACCGCCGATTCCCCACAAAATATATTTTTCCGTCGATCTCTCCTTTCACCCCTTGCCCGGTAAGGCTTTGAAAAGTGCCGGACAACGAAGAGGTCACTCCCAGCCCGGCCAAATGCTGTACCACCGCATCGGCAAGCGGATGTTCCGACCTGCTTTCGATATGGAGCAACACAGGCATAAATTCCGTTATTTCTATCTCCGGATTCCAAAATATGTCGGTCACTTCCGGCTTTCCTTCCGTAATCGTCCCGGTCTTGTCCAATACGATAGCCGTCACCTTATGCATCCGTTCAAGGCTCTCTGCATCTTTAATCAAAATATTATTTTCAGCACCTTTGCCGATCCCCACCATAACTGCCGTAGGGGTTGCCAGCCCTAAAGCGCACGGGCAGGCAATGACCAGCACAGTCACAGAGGTCAACAGGGCATGAGTAAAAGCCAATTCTCCGCCTGCAAGCATCCAGCCTATAAAAGTGATGATGGCTATGCCAATTACCACCGGAACGAATATTCCTGCGATCTTATCCACCAATTGCTGCACCGGAGCTTTACTTCCCTGTGCCTGTTGCACCATTTTGATGATATGAGCCAGCACCGTTTCGCTTCCCACTTTTTCGGCCATAAAACGAAAACTTCCTTTTTGGTTGATCGTACCTGCATATACGTGTGTGCCTGAAATTTTTTCCACAGGAACGGGCTCGCCCGTAATCATACTTTCATCCACAAAAGATACGCCTTCCTGTACCGTGCCGTCCACCGGGATTTTATCGCCCGGTTTCACCACCAAAATATCACCTTCCTGCACCGCTTTAATCGGAATTTCCTGTTCCGTACCGTCATCCCATACGCGGATCACGGTTTTAGGCTGTAAACCGATCAGCTTGCGAATAGCCGTGGATGTATTTGCTTTCGCCCGGCTTTCCAATAACCTGCCTAACAGAATCAAGGCTATAATAACGGCCACCGCTTCATAATAAACATGAGCTTCCAAGCCTTTGTTTGTCCAAAATTCCGGCCATAATGTGTTGAAAAGGCTGAACAAAAACGCTATTCCGGTACTTACTGCGACCAGTGTGTCCATATTCGCCCTTCCATGCTTCAGTTGCCGCCAGGCATTCTTAAAGAAATCACGACCGAAAACCATAAGCACAGGAATCGTGAACACCAGCATAATCCAATTTCCATAGGACATGTGCATAAAGAACATGCCGATGATAAATACGGGCAATGCCAGCAGGATTGCTCCTGTGGTTTTCCGTTTCAATTTCAAATATTCTTCCTGCTGCAATTTTTCAGCCTGGTTTTCCTCTTCCTCCCCGATCACCAAATCATATCCGGCAGCTTGCACCGCTTTTTGCAAATCGGCAGGAGTAACCTTATTTTCATCATAAACAACCATAACTGTGGAAGCTGCAAAATTCACTTTCGCCTCTTTCACTCCTTCTTCTGCCGATAATGTGCTTTCGACAGATAGCGCACAACCGGCACAACTCATACCGATCACATAGAATATGTCTTTTTTCTCTGAATCTTTTATCATAACTTATACAAATACGTTCATCTTTACGTTCATTGAAAAGATTTGTTCTTTACAAAGTTAATCAAAATACCGCGTTTCTGTCTCCCCATTTATGGGGATTTCCCGTCGCGGAATAACGATCTCACTATCCCTCAACTGCTTTAAAAATATACCTTAACATTATTTTAAGTCTTCTTCTCCCGATAAAGCTTGTCCCCATTTTTCCTATCGACATCTTTTTTTCCTTCAGTCTAAAGAATCATGTACACAACAGGCAAAGACAGGGTTCCTTTCGGCAATCAGGAAAATACGAACAGATAAAACACAGATTTCACCCGGAAGTCAGGACACACAAACACTCCTTCCGCCGTCATTCCTTCCCATAACCAATCAGGGGCATATTATCCTGAGATAATATGCCCCTTTTAAGCCCGGTATTAATAGGCATAGGATTAACTACAACCTAAATCCCATATTATAAAATACGCCGATATTTTTATTGCACCTCCAGGCAAACCACCGCACTGTCAAACCTTTTTTTGCATGAAAATGTCAATCCCTGTTTCATCAATTCTTCTCCCGAAATCATCTTCCCGTTTTCCCGGCAAGCGGCTTTCTCCGGTGAATCGATATTCACTTCCTCCACCCGGTATTGCTTTCCGGCATCCAGCCCTTCCAGGCGCACCACACAATCTTCCCCGGCATCCCTCACCTGATAAACGAACAACACCGCCTTTGCCTTCTTTTCAGGCTCCACGTACATCAGCGAAGCGCGGGATGTTTCATAAGGCGATAGCAAACGGTAGAGATCACCAAACTGAACAGTGTTTCGCAATCTTGTTTTATAGAGTTCAACGGAACGTTTCGTGATTTTCTTTTCTTCCTCATTCATTTTAGTGGGATCGGCATCCATCCCCAAGCAACCGCTCATGGCTACATCAAAGGCAAATTTAAACGGCTGATTTCCCATGTGGGTCACATGGGCTCCCACGGTCTTCGAAGGAAATATATGGGAATATCCCCACTGAATATACACCCGGCTCAAAGGCGTGGTATTATCGCTTGCCCAAAATTCATGGAAATACCGCATAGAGCCGTAATCCGAGCGGGCTCCCCCGGCAGAGCAAAGCATCATCTGTAAGTTCGGCTGCAACCGTACCACCTCACTAAAGATATGATATAAACCTTTGGTATATTCTATCCAGAGATGTTGCTGGTTATTGCCTAAATAATGGGAATACGGATTATGGAAAGGGCTATTACAATCCCATTTCACAAAAGAAATTCCCGGATTATCCCGCAGGATTTTATCAAAAGCTTCTATACAAAATTTCTGCACTTCGGGATTCGACAGGTCAAGCACATATTGCCCTCTCTGCAAATGTTTTTCCCGTTTCGGTTCACACAATAACCATTCCGGATGCTCTTTAACCAAACGGGCATCGGGATTCGCCATTTCCATTTCAACCCAAAGTCCGAAATCGATCCCCGCTTTTCCGGCTTCCGTAACCAACACTTTCAAGCCGTTGGGGTGCATCACCGGAGTAGGCTCCCATTCTCCCAGCACACGGGCTTTATTAGGCAACCCGAACCAGCCGTCGTCCAACAGGAATAATTCAAATCCCAAATCGTGAGCAGGTTTAAAGAAAGGCACAATTTTAGAATCCGCCGTATTCATCCCCGTAGCCTCCCAATTATTAAAAATTGTCCGCAAAGGAGTTTTTCCATCCCTGATTCCATATTCGATGGCCCAATGATGCAAATTCCGGCTCGCCTGTCCTTTTCCGCTGGCGCTATATGTATAAATCAAACGGGGAGTGACAAAGCGTTTCCCGGCTTCCAGCGTATAATCGGATGCCCAGGGATTCATTCCTGCCAATGCCGTCAGGCGTCCCTGTCCATCCACTTCAAATTGCAGTTTATAATTTCCCGACCAAGCCAGAGAAGCAGCCACCACGCGTCCTGCATTTTCCGAAGGTTTCCCGTCCAGCGAAATCATAAAATGCTGTTGCCGTCCGTTAGAACTGGTAATTCCCCATTTATTTTCAAGCACTTTAGAGCCCTTTTCCAACTTGAGTTCATCCACCCGAAATTCATTCGCCCATTCGCCTGTGAACTGTGTCAGCCAATACTCTCTGGAATGAAAAGCCAATGCCGCCGAAGCAAAATTTTTCAAAGTCACAGGTTTCCCTTCCTGATGATAAATTTCCGACCATTGCTGAATTACATCGGTTTTTCCAAAACTCTGGAAACACAAGTCTGTATAAAACTCATAATTCGGATCTTTCAAAGTCACTCTGGTGAGCCAAACTCCCGGCGATACTTCTTCGGTTTTCACTCCCTGGTATTTCAACACCGTGCTCATATGTCCGTCCGCATGCAACACATGCAATGCCGGCTCGCCCCAATAGGTAAATTCACTGTTACTGTTAATTGTCGGGTATGCCTGATCTTTCGGCGTTCCCCCGGCGAATATCTTTTCAAATCCTCCCCGCTCTCCAAAATATTGCTGAAAGAAATTTCCGTTTTTATCTACCCGGAACACTAAATCGAGCCCTTCAGTCGACACTGTCACAAGTTCACAATCGGGAATCGCCAAAGGTTTCCCCTCGTCCATCGTAATCTCGGCGTCAGCCCAATCCGCATGGTCGAAATTTTTCCCGTCGGCTGTGGGTAAAGCCTCCAGCATCAATTTATTTATCCCTTTCAACTTTACATCTATTTTTTTCGGACGGTCACCGCATTTCATAATTCCGGAATTGAACAATTCTTTTCCGTCCCCCACCACCCGGAACATCACGGTTCCGGGCCCTCCGGCAGCATCGTCCACACCAACCAGCGCTCTAAAACGATTCCCTTTCCCGTCCAGCTTTATCAGCATTTTACTCTCGGCATGCGTACCCACCCCCTTATACTGTTTCCCTTGCAGGGTTATCGGCTTTCCGGAACTTGCCACATCTGCCCTGACGCTTCCAAAACCTACGGACATCATCCGCAAATTCAATGAGGACAAAGGAAATTTTTCCTGTCCTTTAACTCCCAGAGCCAAGCAGGAAAAACACAAAACACAAAACAATAATTTCGTCATATTCATATTTCATTCAATTTATAGTCTCACTTCAGGACGTTGTTCAAACCATTTCCCCCCTCATTCCCTCACCAAAGAAATAACCTCTCCCGCTTCCGTTGGAATTTCCAATATATTTCCGTCATTTCTGAACTCTTTACTATTACCCGACACTTTAAACGATTCCCGGATAAACGGGGAAAACAATTTTAGTGTACCGCCTTTTTCAGAACAAATCGTCACTTTCTGCACTCTGCCTCCCTTCATTTCGGCAGAAACTAAAAATGCTCCATACGTCCTGAGTTGCCGGAAAGAAACATCTTTCCACTCCTTAGGGATAGCTGGAAACAAACGGATCACCCCGGTATGGCTTTGGATCAACATTTCCTGTATCCCGGCTGCAAAAGCAAAATTTCCCTCTAAAGTAAAAGGACGGTAGGTAAAGCGTGATTTCCCGCTTTTCGACTGGTCGCCGTTAGCATGAAACGTATTTTTCAAACAAAAACATTCGGCAAATATTTTCAAGGCTTCGGCAGCACCTTCCCCGTCGAACGCCCTCGCCTTCAGATTTCCCAGCCAGCTATACGAATATCCGGTCCAGTAATCCGGCCCGTACCTATCAAAGTTATCTATCGTTGCCCGGATAATCTGCCTGTCCTGTTCCCCTTTGCTCCAATCGATCAAGCCTAAAGGATGAATCGCCATCGCATTCGAAAAATGACGGTGCGAGCTCCGGTAAGGAAAACCGGGCGCAAACATCATCGCTCCGTTCTTTTCAAGGCTGTAAGCAGGCAATTCCCCGGCTAATTCCGCCCAATGGGCTGCTTCATCCTTTTGTCCGGCTTCGGCGGCCAGTTCCGATGCCGCAATGAAAGCAAACTTCACCAAAGCCAAATCATAATTCGTCATATCCGTAAACCAGGCTTCCCGGCTGTTATCCCTGATCTCAGGGCTGGAACTCAAAGGCAACCGCCTCTTTCCATCCCGTCCCTTTTCCGTGAAATGTTCCAAAAAGACAGCCACCTCCTTCAAATAAGGATAAGCGCGGTTTTGCAGGAAATCACGGTCACGGGAATACTGCCAGTGCAAGTAAAAATGTTGTGCCAGCCAGGCAGAAACGGTCGGCGACATCGCATACTGAATCCATCCGCCCATCGGCTCACCTGTCAGGGTGGCCACCCCCGGCACATTCAGCCCGTCGGTTTCAAAATACTGGCGGGTGTAACGCTTATTGGTTTCGCGCTGCTCCCAAAGCGTATTCAGATAACCTTCCCCCTCTTTCAGGTAATTACCCGCATAGGCAGGCCAGTAACTCAATTGTGTATTCAGGTCATGGTGATAATCGCCTTTCCAGGGAGGCAAATTTCCATTATCTGCAGTCCACACCGCCTGCAAAGATATGGGATATGAATTTTCCCTCGCCACAGAGCCGAATTTATACAATTCATTATAATATTGTTTTTCCAATACCGTATCAGGCAAAGAAATAGCCGATTGTTTCCAAAAATAATTCCAAAATTCCAAATGAGCCGTATAATCCGGGCCGATTCCCCGCTGTAAAGCTTCGCTTGCCATAGCTTCCGCATTTTCTCCCGACAATGACGAAGCCACACTCCACACCCCGGTAAGGGTATTTCCGCTATATTCCCATTTCACAGCCACCTCATAAGAAAAATCACCCCATCCCTGCTGACGATAAACCAAACTGTTTTTACCCTGCTTCACTTCTCCCTGTTTATATCCCAGCCTGCGTAAATCCAAACCGGATACGGGACCCAAATCTTCTCCCGCTTCTCCTTCCGCATACACCGGAGGAACCAGCCGGGGAATAAACCCTTCTTTCACATTCTCGAACCGGAACCAGCCCACTGGTTTCGTCGCATGCACAAAACTTTGCATCCGGATTCCATTTTTCCAATCCACTTCACACACGGCATCGTTCAAATAAAGATGCACCCGTTCCGCCTGTCCCAATCCTGCCATATCAAATTCTATTCCTGCACCCGGAATTTTAGAAGGGGCAGGCAACCTGTCATAAGGAGCATCAAATTTTCGCTGCACCTTTCCATAATCGCCCTTCATCCGCTGTTCATATACCCATTTAAAACGGTTATTCTCACCGGAAAGGCTATCATTGGGGCGCAAATCCCAAAGATCCACCCGGTCTAACGACATCCTTAACGCTGAATCTTTTTGCCACACCAAAGCTCCTACCACCCCATTTCCCAATGGGATACCTTCATCCCAGGTTTTAGCTAACTCCGTAAACTGTAAATCATGGATTGAATCCCGGGTTTTCAAACTATTCGAGCAGGCCACAGACAAAGCAGCCAGCAGCAAAGCCAGTACACTTTTTCTCATCTTTTAATCAAAAATATTTACAAACGCCATTATTATTTTTCAAAGAAAAGGAAAAAAATCCAGCTTTCTGAATTTTATTAAGGGATTTTTAAGGTTTACCAAACACATTTTTTATCGGCAGGAGAAAGATCCGCACGAAAAAAGGTATCATCTCACATTTATCAGGTTTTGGGTTTTCCCCTCCTAAAAATGAAATAATACCTTACACGATGAAATCCTCCGGGATACACACCCTCCGGAATCACTATCTTTTAAAACGGTTTGGGTCAGTTCTCTGCCTGCCGCATCGACAAACCGATCCGTTTCCGTTCTTTATCCAGCTGTACCACCTTCACCGAAACATGCTGGTGAAGCGATACCACGTCGGCAGGATTTGCCACATAGCGGTCGGCCAATTCAGAAATATGCACCAATCCGTCCTGCTTTACCCCCACATCTACAAAAGCACCGAAATTAGTGATATTCGTCACAATTCCCGGCAACACCATCCCCACTTCCAAATCGTCGACTTTTGTCACCCCTTCTGCAAAACTGAACACTTTTGCCATCGTCCGGGGATCGCGTCCCGGTTTTTTCAACTCTTCCACAATATCCTGCAAGGTCGGCAACCCCGTTTTTTCATCCACATAACGCGACAAATCTATCCGGCTGCAAAGTGCCTCATTCCCGATCAGGCTACTCACTTCCACGCCTAAATCTTTTGCCATTTTCCGTACAATATAATAGGATTCGGGATGCACCGAGGAATTGTCCAAAGGATTTTCCGCCTGCTCGATCCGCAAAAAACCAGCACTCTGCTCGAATGCCTTATTTCCCATCCGCTTCACTTTTTTCAACTCCTCCCTGCTTTTCAATGCCCCGTTTTCGCGGATATATTCTTCGATATTCTCGGCTAAAGCAGGCCCCAAGCCAGATATATGCATCAACAGATATTTCCCGGCAGTATTCACGTTCACCCCCACTTTATTCACACACGACTCCACCACCCGGTCTAAAGCCTCTTTCAATTTTCCCTGGTCCACATCATGCTGGTATTGCCCCACGCCGATAGATTTCGGGTCTATTTTCACCAATTCCGCCAACGGATCCATTAAGCGCCTGCCGATGGAAACTGCGCCTCTGACCGTAATATCAAATTCCGGAAACTCTTCCCTCGCAATTTTCGAGGCAGAATAGATGGAAGCCCCGTTTTCGCTCACCACAAAAACCTGTACCTTCCGGTCGAAACGCAAATTTTGGATAAAACTTTCCGTTTCCCGTCCGGCCGTGCCGTTCCCGATGGCGATAGCCTGAATATTATAGGTAGCTACCATATTCACCACTTTTGCCGCCGCCTGCTGCTTTTGGTTCTGGGGCGGATGCGGGTAGATATTTTCATTATGGATCAGTTGCCCGGTTTCGTCCAAACACACCACCTTACACCCTGTCCTAAAACCCGGATCGATCCCCAACACCCTTTTATTTCCCAAAGGAGGAGCCAGCAACAATTGCCGCAAATTTTCAGCAAACACCCTGATAGCCTCCTCGTCCGCCTTCTCTTTCGAAAGTCCCATATATTCCGATTCTATGGAAGGGAACAACAAACGTTTATAACCGTCTTTCACCGCCAGTTTCACCTGCCGGGCGGCTTCATTATCGCTCTTCACAAAAATCCTTTCCAATCCTTCCAAAACCACCTCATTGTCGACCTCCAAAGCCACTTTCAACACCCCTTCCGCTTCTCCCCGGCGTATCGCCAACATCCGGTGTGAAGGGCAACGCCTCAAAAGTTCCCGGTATTCAAAATAGTCGGAATACTTCTCTCCTTCTTTTTCTTTTCCTTTCACCACCTTAGCGCATACGTAAGCCTCACATTCCACCTGCCGCCGGGTACGGTTTCTCGCCGCTTCACTCTCGCTCACCCATTCCGCAATAATATCCCTCGCTCCTTCTAAAGCGGCTGCTTCATCCTCTACCTCACCCTTCACAAAACGTTCAGCTTTTGCCACAACATCCCCATTCTCCTGCCTCATCAGGATAGCCGCCAAAGGTTCCAAACCCTTTGCTTTCGCTTTGGCAGCCCTGGTTTGCTTCTTCGGCTTATAAGGCAAATAAATATCCTCCAACACCCGCATATCCGAACATTCCTTGATCTGCTTTTCCAGCGCGGGGGTTAATTTCTCCTGCTGCCCGATGCTTTCCAATACCGAAGTTTTCCGCTTTTCCAGTTCCTGATATTGTTCATACAGAGCCTTTATTTCCGCGATCTGCACTTCATCCATACTCCCCGTCCGTTCTTTCCGGTAACGGGCAATAAACGGAATGGTAGCTCCCTCATTCAACAACTCTATCAAATTTTTTACACAATGCGCATCCGCCCGGCTCTTTCCGGCAACAAAAGCAACGGGGTCTATATAATATTCCATATTCAATCGTTTAACGCTGTTTTTCTCATCATTTCTTTCCAATGCCTCAAAAATAGTCATTTCCACAAGTTCCAGCTAATTCTGCCAAAAGATAAATTCAATTTCACATAAAGCACACCAACTTGAACAAACATTCAACACACTCCAATCCTGTCCTAAACAAAAAGTTTCCCATAGGTAAAATTTACCCTCCCTTCCACAGCAAGTTGTCCTGAAAAATATCCCATATAAACCCTAAGAAAATTCATAACACCCACCCCATCAGGCAAAATCACAGGGAAATAAAACCGTTACAGGAAATTAGGGAACGATCTTGCGCAACATACTTCAATACACATGCCGACACCACACGAAATCACCTTCCGGAAAAGAATGTCAAAAAAGAATACCGAATAAGAATTTGCACTTTTTTTGCACTTTTTTTTATCAAATTCCTATGGATTTCTACGGATTTCAACACAGAACGTTCATTACAAGGCACGAAAAAAGGGTTGTAAATCCATTTTCTGAATTTTACAACCCTTTCATTATCAAGCGGAAAGACGGGGATTCGAACCCCGGAAACCCTTTAGAGGTTTACACGCTTTCCAGGCGTGCCAGTTCAACCACTCCTGCACCTTTCCAGTACAGCGGTGCAAAGATAGAATAAAAAGTGACAAAGTAAAAAGTAAAAGGTAAAAAAATCGTACCTTTGTTCCCGGATAAAATGAAAGTGATCATGGAAGATTTTCAACACATCGGTTATAGTAAAGAAGTCATCGAATTTGTTGCCGTAGCTAAAGAATTCTGCGACTTTGTAGAAACAGCTCCCCAAATGCAGCGAAAAGATTTTCTTTCCCGCCTACAAAAATTCATCCCCTTAATTTATCTGAAAGGCTCTCTGCTACCTTCCAACGAAAGTTCAGAAAACGGCCTGACCGAAGATGTGGTGACCGAGGAAGACTATAATTACCTTTTCGGCAAATTACACCGATTGCTGGGTGAACACGACGAATATCTGGAGGTTTTCGACGAAGACATGCAGTATAGCGAAGCTCCAGTCGTACATTCTATTTCCGAAAAAATCTGCGACATCTACCAGGATCTGAAAAATTTCACCGCTTCTTTCCGCTGTGGCATACCGGAAGTGATCGGCGAGGCCTTGTGGGAACTCAATAATAATTTCGAATTATACTGGGGCAAAGCCTGTGCCGGAGTGCTACGGGCTGTACATCATGCCGTGTATGCAGTGGAAGAGGATTTGGAACAAAATTAAAAAGGTAAGTAAAAACAGTTGGCATGTTAGTGGAGTATAAAAAGACTATAGATAAAGAAGAAATAAAACTTTATCCTCCCTTTGTCTTTTCCGGAGAGGTGATCGTCGTGGACGATCCGCAACAAGTGAACCAGGCAGTAAACGACCTGTCAAAACACGGCTGCGTCGGGTTCGACACAGAAACCAAACCTTCTTTCCGAAAAGGGGAAGTGAATCAGGTTAGTTTGTTACAATTGGCGATAGAAGAACGGGTATACCTGTTCCGGTTAAAACTGTGTGGTTTTCAGCCTTCCTTACGTAAACTACTGTCCGATCCCGATGTCATCAAAATCGGCGTGGGAATCCGCGACGACATTCGCTTTCTCCGCCGGCTCGGTGATTTCGCTCCGGCTTCATTTGTCGATTTACAGAATTATGCAACAGAGTTCGGTATTGAAGAAAAATCTTTTTCAAAACTGATGGCGATTATTTTCAATGTGAAAATCTCCAAACGGCAACGTACCTCTAACTGGGAAGCCCCGCAGTTTTCCGAAGGACAGGTGCGTTATGCAGCCACAGATGCGTGGGGAGCTTTGAAAATGTATCAACGATTGTTCGAAGTAGCAGGTAACATCGGATGCCGGGGCACTGTGAAATAAAAAGTCGTGCCCTTGTTCTCCTGAGAGGAAAACCATAATTTCCCCTTATTCATCTTCACAAAATCCCGGCAAAGAATCAACCCCAACCCGCTTCCTTTTTCGTTCTGTGTGCCATAAGTGCTGATATATTCGTTTCCTTTCAACAATTTAGACTGAAGTTCCTTTTTTATCCCTTGCCCGTTATCTTTCACAGACACCACAATCATATCCGGCATTTCATTCAGGTCAATATCGATCTGTCCTCCCGGAAATGAAAATTTAATCGCATTGGAAAGCAAATTTCTCAATACGGTACGGATCATATCTTCATCTGCATAAACCGTGACCTCCTGCTTTGAATGATTGTTCATTTTTATTTCTTTGGAAGCAGCGATAGCCGTAAAAAGAGTAACCACATGATAGATTGCCTTAGACAAATCAAAAGTGGCCGGCAACACCCGTGTTTTCCCATTTTGGTTACGGCTCCAACGCAATAAATTTTCCAAAAGATTGTAGGCTTCCTCGGTTGTTTCATGAATCATATCGAACGATTTACGGATATGGGGATCTGTCATCCGGTCTCTTTCATTTTCCAAACTTGCCGTAATCATTTTAATCGTTCCTATCGGAGCACGAAGATCGTGGGCAATGACAGAGTAAAGCTTATCCCTCGACTCTATTGTCTTTTGCAATTTCTGATTTTGCAAATGAATGGTTTTCTTGGCCCCTATCAAAGAAAGCTGGTGCTGGATACGAATAATCAGCTCTTTCGGGCGAAATGGCTTTGAAATAAAATCAATATTATCATAGAACAGGCAATCGGGAATATACGTTTGCTCCGTGATGGTCGCAATAAACAGCATAGGTATCTCCCGGGTATCCCTGTGGCGTTTGATCTGGCGAATAATAACATTTTCCTGTTCTTCCGAAGTTTTCACATGAAGAATCATCAAATCGGGCTGTTTTATTTTTACAGCATGCACAATTCCGTCAAAATCGGGGGCAGTCACAAGCTGAAATGCAGCATCCCGGAGTATTTTCAATATCTCTCCGGGTTCTTCAAACGACGAAGTAATGACTAATAAAGTATATTGACTATTACGGATCAGCATCTTTCTCACTTTACAGCCACAACCCGGCATATTCTGTTCAACGTGTAGATCTGCTTATCGATTTTCTCTGTATGAACTTCCGTTTCGCTGATTTCCGCATATTTTAAATGAGCCTTCAATTGTTGCCACACGGGCTGCAATTCTTCATTCAGGCTATGTAACTGCGCCCTCAAAGCCAGGGTTTTCTGTTCATTCTTTTTCAATAACACCAAATGGTGGTATAATTTATCTATGAGCCTTTTCTTATGCAGGCTTGTTCCCACAACCGACGCCACAGACTCCATCATATTGATTTCCTCCTCAACCCGGTCATGCGCCTGTGCACATTGTATAAAAGCGATAAATGCAAATTGAGTTCCCGATTCGATCAGAGGGAACAGGAACACCCTCTTCCCATTTTGGTGAGTCAATTGCACCTTAATTTCAGGATTAACCGCTTCATCCGTTTCATCAATAGCAATGTAATCATATTGGTATAACTGTTCCACTAATTTCTGGTCACTCAATACCTCCTTTGATTTAATCGTATAATCAACAAAAGCCAATCCTTTATTATGCCACTCATATAAAATCTCAAGGGACATATCATGCTGTATCTCTACGATATGAACACGGTCATAGTGAAGATATTCCCCTATCATTTCCAAAGCGGTACTCATATTTTCATCATAATTAAAATGCGAAGCCAACCGGTTATTCAGGCGCGCCAAAAAGTCCACATTTCCAGTCCGGTTCTGGATTTTACACATCATTTCTTTCTCCATAACAACACTGTTAATTTACAGTAGTTTTTTATAATTTAAACATTATATGTGTATACAGAAATAACGGTCAATTAGTTGCACAAAACTTTAATTTTAACTTTTTTCCTTCTGTCCGTTCCATTTTCAATCCCCCTTTTTCTTCTTTTATATTGACTATAAGAATATTAAAAAAATGCTATACTTTTTCATCATAAAAAACAAGAGAAATATTTGGTGGCAATATTAATTTTTGTACTTTTGTGCCCGGGTAAGTCCTATGCGACCAGCTCCTACTGAACTCCCCCAGGGTCGGAAGGCAGCAAGGGTAGGTGGTTGTAGCGGTGCGACATAGTAAGCTTACCCGTTTCTTTGAAATCTTGCCTCTTTAGCTCAGTTGGCCAGAGCACGTGATTTGTAATCTCGGGGTCGTTGGTTCGAATCCGACAAGAGGCTCAAATGCTGTTATAGCTCAGGGGTAGAGCACTTCCTTGGTAAGGAAGAGGTCGTGAGTTCAAATCTCACTAACAGCTCCACTAAAATACAGACAATTAAAGCCTTCGAAAAATCGAAGGCTTTTTTCTTTCCATAAAATTACATACATTTAAGCCGTTTTATGAGCAAATGTTTCATAAGAGTTCCATACGATTAAATCAAAAACTATGGCTACGTATAATATTAATTATGAAAAAAAACGGTTATTAGAGGGGAAAAACGCAAAATTGTATATAAGGATTACGCAAAATTGCGAAAGGGCTTAACTAACACTTTCCTGGCTACAAACTCTCGCCGAAAGAAACATTTTGTACAAAAGAAAGTGAATAAAAAGCAACAATCGATAAAAGTTACTATATTATTTTTGTATAGAATCCATTCTATCAATGAAATAATTTATGAAGAAGCCGTCGAAGTAAAGGTATTTTGGAAAATAAACGGGACGATGATCCCGACCTCCTCAAATCATATGATGCAAATAAACCCGGTATTACCTAATCAAAATGATTACATTTTAGATTACTAACTCCCCCTATTATATAGATAAAACAGGATGGTCGAATTAATTGGGCCATCCTGTTTTATTTCACCCACGATTTATTTTTTTATTTCAGGTTTGTGATTTTTTATTTTTCAAATACGTATACCCCACAGTCACCAAACAAACAGCGATGAAACCTTTTATCCGTACCGACAATTTTACCAGGACCATATCCCGAATACTTATAACAGGTTATACCTTTCTTTATAAAGTATTTACATAATAGCCAACTCATTAATCATAAATAAAAAATTATTATCTTTGTTTCTCTTTTTATTTTAAATATGGAAAACATTTTAGATATAGCTTCAAGAAACCAGAAAAAAGCATGGGAGATTATCGAGCAGACGGACATCATCCATATCTGGCGTTCTATCCATGCTGAAATTAATCTCGTCGGTTCACTGCAAACGGGTCTGCTGATGACCCACAGGGACATCGATTTTCATATCTATACCCCAACATTCGATTTAGCAGACAGTTTTTCAGCCATAGCCAGACTGGCAGAAAATCCGGCGATAAAAAATATCACCTATACCAACCTGATGGACACAGAAGAAAAATGTATCGAGTGGCATGCCTGGTATCTCGACGACAATCAGGAAACCTGGCAAATAGACATGATACACATTCTAAAAGGCTCTTTTTACGACGGATATTTCGAACGGGTAGCAGAACGGATCAAGGCGGTATTAACTCCCCCACTCCGGGAAACAATCCTAACCCTTAAATATGAAACTCCGCCTTCGGAAAAGATAATGGGCATAGAATACTGTCGGGCAGCCATACAAGGCGGTGTCAGAAATTATGCCGAATTTTCAGCCTGGAGAAAGGAGCACCCTGTTCAGGGAGTGGTCGACTGGATGCCCTGAACTAAAATCACCCCTATCGAGATCATGTAATAGGAATAAAAATCTTTATTTTAGTTTTTTCACAAACAACACTCCTCCTTTTTCATCCATCTCATAGGAATCACTATATTTTTCTGCTTTTCCCGTAAAAGATCTCCATCCTGAAAGAAAAATCCAGATAACCAGCGATTTTTTATTTAACACTTGCTGTTTAGGGGATTTTTACAAAAAACATAATTAAATTTACACGTCGGACGGAAGAAATGGATAGGATTAAATTATTCCCATTTTAAATGATTTATCGTAGCAAAATCTTATCAGATACATATTTTAATAGTTATTTACAAAATAATGCAAATACGCTGAAAATCCCGATGAAATATGTGTCGATTCATTTATTTAGAATATTCACCCGGAATTTGTAACCACAGGTTAGTCTCTTTTCGTAAAAAAGAAAAGAAATTAACATTGCTATGCATTCTACGATCTTCTTTTCCATACTATTTCTTTTCTTTTTCTCTGCCTGCCAGCCTCAAAAAGAAAGTTCAGCTCCCCTAAAGCCACGTCCCGTCAGGGTGGCCCAGGTAAAAGCCTTAGGAACAATCGACCGTCAATACACAGGAGTGGTTGAGGCCACCGAATTTAGTGTTCTGGCCTTCAAAGTTTCGGGAACGCTGACAGAACTAAATGTGGAAGAAGGACAAAAAGTGAAGCAAGGGCATTTAATCGCCAGCATTGACCCTTATGACTATCAACAGCAGTACAATGCAGCCGCCAGCAATTATAACGCAGCAAAATCGATTTATGAAAGAAATGAGCGTTTATTAAAAGCTAACGCAACGGCCACCCAAAACGTCGAAATTGCGCAGGCGGACTATATCCGTGCCGGATCTGCCGTAGACATAGCACGCAGCACCCTGGATTACACACGTTTAATCGCCCCGTTCGACGGTATTATCGTAAAAAAATATGTTGCCAACCATGAAGAAGTGATGGTGGGACAATCTATTGCGAAGCTGGTAAACCCGGACAATATTGAAATTTCTTTCGTGCTTCCGGAAACGAGTATCGAACTCCTGAAGATGCCTAAAACCATCTATGTGGAATTCGACTCCCAAAAAGGGAAGCTGTTTACTTCGGATATAAAGGAATATATCTATTCATCCAATGGTTTCGGCATTCCGATCACCCTGAAAATCACCGACAAAGGATTCATGGCATACCGGGACAACGTATTTCCGGGTTTTTCCTGCAAAATAACATTCCGGATTCAAAATACGGTTTTAGACAACTTTATCATTCCGGCAAGCGCTTTATTCCGGGAAGGGGAACAAGAATTTGTATGGATTGTCGACCCTCATTCCTCGACGGTGAAAAAACAGGCGGTAACTACCATCCGTTTCGAGCAGGAAGCCCTTGCCAAAACAGGCCTGCATAGCGATAATATCATTGTAACGGCAGGCGTACAGGCACTAAAGGACAATCAAAAAGTAACTATATTACAATAAACTAATACCATTAGAATTATGAGCTTTATACAGGAATTCAAGACTTTCGCCATGAAAGGTAATGTAGTGGACATGGCGGTAGGTATCATCATCGGAGGTGCTTTCGGCAAGATCGTATCCTCTGTGGTTAGCGATATTATTATGCCCCCTATCGGTTTACTGATAGGAGGTGTAAGGTTCGATAACCTGAAAATCATCTTAAAACACGCCCACCTGGACGAAGCTACGGGTAAAATGACAGAAGCGGTTTCGATCAATTACGGGAATTTTATCGGCACAACGTTAGACTTTCTGATCATCGCCTTTTCGATTTTCCTGTTTATCAAGATGATCAATAGCCTGAAACACAAAGAGGAAACAGCCGCAACACCGGCAGCCCCACCCGCACCGACAAAAGAAGAGGAATTATTGACAGAAATCAGGGATCTGCTGAAAGCACAAAAGAAATAGAAGTAAAAACCATAAATAAAAACTCCCGGAACATGTTCCGGGAGTTTTTAATAAAACCTTTATAACCTTCAGTTTAGAATAAGTCACCAAACCGATAGCCTACCGATAACTGAAATACATGATTCTTATTATTTCCTCCGACATCGTCTTTATCGAAAACATTGGTCAAACCGATATTATAACGGGCTGAAACCATAAATTCTTCGTATTCATACGATAAGCCCACAGCAAAGCTCACATCACAGGTGTTGAAATTTGTGATCTTATGTTTTACTGTCGTTCCACCGACTTTTGATTTGCTTTTTGCATTCAGGGCAAATCCCAGCTGCGGTCCCAAATCCACGCTTAAACCTTCCAATACATATAATTTCGCCAAAATCGGGATATTCAAATAATTCACTCTCACCTTAGTTTTCACATCTCCGTCCTTCAAACGGTATCCCTGACGGGAATAAAGCAACTCCGGCTGCAATGCAACGTAATCGTTGAATTTGAATTCGGCAAATCCTCCTACGCTCACACTCATCTTATTCTTTGAATCTGAAATGTTTGAAATATTGGTGATATTCCAACCTAATTTCGGTCCGATCGTGATTTCGGTTTGTGCCTGTGCAGCCGTAACACATACGCATGCAATAATCGCTAAGAATAATTTTTTCATCTCTCTTTTTAATTTAAGTTATTTAATTTTTTTCTACAAAAATCGTGCTAAAATATCATCGTATCGCTCTGTATTTTCATTTTTGGGTTTACGCAACCTCCGAACAAAAAGATTCCACTTTTCGGATTTACCTAATTTTTAAGTCGATAGGAGAATACCAGCAAATAGAGAATACAAATCCACAAAACTGCTAACCCTGCCGTCTGACCTGCATAATCTGCCACCATTCCCATCACCGGGGTAGAAATGGCACCTCCTGCCACTCCCATCAACACCAATGCCGAAACTTCGTTAGCCCGTTCGGGACGGTGATGAAGAGCCAAAGCCAATACAATGGAGAAAATATTGGCGCACATCAATCCCAATATAAAGATCAGGCAGCCCAATACCCAAATTCCTTCCATAAATAAAAGCAAGCCAAAGGCAATAACCAATACCACCAAGCTCCATCTTAAAAATTTTAAGGCAGCTACCCGGAGCAACAAGAAAGAACCGACAAAAGAGCCCAGCATACGGGCGGCAAAATACAGGCTTGTACCGAATCCGGCGCGATCCAGGGGAAGCCCTGTTTTTTCCATTAAAAACTTTGGTATATAGGTGTTTAACCCGACGTCTATTCCCACAAAAAACAGGATTCCTAAAAAACAGGCTAAGATATATCCTTCTTTGAATAAAGAAAAAGTCGAGTTCCAGGAGATCGGCTTTTCCTCCCTGGCCTCTTTGGGTATGGCCGTAAAGAAAAGCCAGGCAAAAGACAGCAGGGAAACAAAAGCATATACCCAGAAAATCAGCTTCCAATCGTTAAAATAAGAAGCGACCACCCCAGCGATAACCGGGCCCAAAAATGAAGCCACCGAGCGGGTAAATTGCCCGAAAGTAAGGGCACTGGTCAGCTTTTCACTGGAAATCACATTCGTCAACAAGGGATTAAAAGAAATTTGCGACACCGTATTTCCAATACCCAGCAAAGCAAAGGCCAGCAACACGATCACAAAATTGTAGTCGATCAGAGGCAAAGCCAACCCGGCCACCGTGATCAGCAGGGACAGCAATGCCGTATTTTTCCGCCCGATCTTTCCCATTAAAATACCCGTCGGGACAGCAAACACCAGAAACCACAGGAACGCCAGCATCGGCACCAGGCTGGAAGTGGCATCGTTCAGGTTAAAATCCTGTTTCACATAACTGGTAGCTATGCCTGCCATATCGACAAACCCCATGATAAAGAAACCGAACATCACAGGCGATACCAATAAAAAATTTATGCCTTTTTTACCCATAAATTCATTCTGTTTGGTGAACAATAAAGGTATCACCAAAAGTGATACCTTTACTATATTCATGGAGAAATCCGCTTACTTTTAATCCACTTTCGGCATCTTAAATACTTCCAGAAAGGAAGCTCCCCTGCCCTGTCCGAAACTCCCGCCGATCACCAGGAATTGATCTCCTTCCTGATAGCCGTTTTCCTGCAACACATGCGGCAGATCATGCATAAATTCATCACGCGAAGTAGGCTTGGTCGTATAATAGGGACGGATACCGAACGACAAGGCCAATTCCCTCATCACCTCTTTATCATAGCAACGGGCATATACAGGCAATGCAGCCCGGAATGCCGACAGATAACGGGCAGTACGTCCGGAAAGCGTGTCTACGACGATCGCTTTGATAGGCAGCATCGTAGTCATTCTCACCGCCACACGCGCCAAAGCCGCAGTCACCTCATTATTGATACGCACCAGGTTTCGTCCGGAGTCAGGCGGGGTGGTCGATTCGTTCGCTTCCGCCACCTTGGTCATCACCTTCACGGCTTCCACCGGGTAATCCCCATAGGCCGTTTCCCCGCTCAGCATAATCGCATCGGTTCCGCTGAATATGGCATTGGCAATATCGCTCACTTCCGCCCGGGTTGGACGGGGATGGTCTATCATGGTATGGAGCATCTGGGTGGCCACGATCACGGGCTTTTTACTCTCGATGCACTTACTGACGATATAACGCTGTATCCTCGGTATTTTTTCCGCATCGATCTCGATAGCCAGGTCACCCCGCGCCACCATAATCCCATAAACATGGTCGAGAATTTCGTCGATATGGTCTACACCTTCCTGGTTTTCAATTTTAGCAATGATTTTAATCTTGCTATTATGTTCATCCAGTATCTTTTGGATTTCAATAACATCCTCCTTGTTCCGCACAAAAGAATGGGCGATAAAATCGAGCTTGTTCTCTATGGCAAATTCAATGAATATCCTATCCTTATCGCTAAGTGATTCCAAATGAATATTCACACCGGGAACATTGATACTCTTTTTGTCTTTAATATCCCCCGGATTCGAAGCCACCAATTCCAGCATATCCCCTTTCTTGTCGCGTACCACCAATTCCACCTCTCCGTCGTCGATCAAGATTTTTGCCCCGATATTTATATCCCTGGCAAAATTTTCATAAGAAACATGCACCAGTTTTTTATCGCTGGTTGCGCTCAGGTTCCCACTCATATAGATCATTTCTCCCTTTTCAACCCTCACCGGAACTTCCACCATACGGGTTCTTATTTCAGGTCCTTTCGTATCGATCAATAAAGCTATTTTATCCGAAACGGCGCGGACATTCCTTACCACTTTCATCGCTTCATCCAATGTCTGATGAGCCGTATTCAACCGCACAACATTCATCCCGGCTTCATGCAATTCCTTTAAAAAACCGACTTCACACCTTCTGTCCGAAATAGTTGCTACAATTTTTGTCCTTTTCATAAATTCAATATTATTGTTTGCAGTCAGGCACTCTTATCCTGATACTCATTTTTAACAAAAGAGTTTCACCTACCTGCCATTTTTCTTTTTAATCTCCGGAATCCGCTCAGTTTTCCAGAAAGGCCTGCAAGGCCAATTCGTAAGACTTCAAACCGAATCCCAAAATCACCCCCCGGCAAACCGCAGTGAGGAAAGACACATGCCTGAAAGCCTCCCGGCGGGCCGTATTAGAGATATGCACTTCAATCACCGGAGTCGTCACCCCCGAAATAGCATCGGCAATAGCGATCGACGTATGAGTGTAGGCTCCGGCGTTTAAAATAATCCCGTCGTAGCTAAAACCAACTTCGTGAATCTTGTCGATCAGCTCGCCTTCGATGTTCGATTGGTAGTAAGAAATATCCACTGCCGGATATTTGGCTTTCAATTTCTCCAGGTAATCCGTAAAGGTCTCTTTTCCATAGACCTCCGGCTCCCGAATCCCCAAAAGGTTCAGGTTAGGACCGTTTATTATCAATACTCGCATTTTCATCATTTATATAAAAAACTTGCTGAACAAAATTAGTTATTTTTTTTGGGTATTCATACGTCTTAATTTTCCAAATTTATATCCACAATTTAATAAAATATTTTTTTCCTTAAACATCATATATTCCACGTCACAAAAGGGATTTGATGAATTTTTGCTGATTATATGTATACACAACATTGTTAAACTTTGGAAATTGTAAGTTGGATATTAAAAAAATAATATATCTTTATGCTCAGTTTCAATTAACCTTGTGGTGATAATTATTAATGAATTTGACTTACGTAAAATCAAAAAACAATGACTTGGGATAATGCTATTGAGAATTATAAGACCTTTTTAATTCTGGAAAAATCACTTTCCTCAAATTCAGTTGAAGCCTATTTGAACGATATTAATAAACTCGCGAAATACTCGGCTGAATTTCACAAGGTGACAGAACCAGATGGAGTTACTTACGATATTCTGAAAGAATATTTAGTTTATGTCAGTGATCTGGGTGTAACAAACCGGACACAGGCCAGATGTATCTCCAGTATCAGGTCTTTTTTCAAATTTTTGGTTTTCGACGGTATTCTGTCGGAAAACCCAACTGAATTATTAGAAGCACCGAAAATCGGTAGAAAACTGCCTAACATTCTGACGATCGAAGAAATCGATTCTATTCTGAATGCCGTAGAAATGTATAAACCGGAAGGACAGCGCAACAAAGCTATCATCGAGATGCTATATTCTTGCGGACTTCGTGTTTCCGAACTGATCGGCATTAAATTATCGAATATCAATTTCCGTCAGGGAACGATCAAAATCGAAGGTAAAGGCAACAAGGAACGAATCATTCCATTGAGCCGGAATGCTAAAGTTGAGATCAAACGATACCTGAAAGTTTACAGGGATTATTTAGATATCACAGAAGAATGTAAGGATATTCTTTTCTTAAACAAGAGGGGAACAGCTTTATCAAGGGTTATGGTGTTCAACATCATCAAGCACTTGTCAGAAAGAGCCGGAATTAAAAAGAATGTATCACCACATACCTTCCGCCACTCTTTCGCTTCTCACTTAGTTAGCGGAGGAGCAGACTTACGTGCCGTACAGGATATGCTGGGACACGAATCGATCCTGACTACCGAGATTTACACTCATTTGGATGATCATTATCTGAAAGATACGATCACTAAATTCCACCCTCGTTCACAAGAGGGAAAAAACTAAAACCAAAAGAGCGTTTATAACGCTCTTTTTTTTTACCTTCGTGTCATTCAAAAAAGGGGAAAAGCATGGAAAACAAAGACGAACTGCTAAGAAAAATCAACACAAGCAATCCGGAAGCGGTGGAAGAAGCGATCAGGGAAATTAAAGAAAACGGAGACAACACCATTATTGTCCCCCTTCTGGATATTTTAAGCAGCCAGCCCGAAGTGCACGTCGTTTCGGAAATCGTGGGACTACTGGCGGATGTCAAGGATAGCGGTTTTCGTGATGTATTGTTGGAACGAATCCGGCAGGAAAAAAATCCTCATGTAAAAGCCATTCTGCTACGTATCGCCTGGGAATCTTCCCTGGACTACTCCGGACATCTGGATTTATTTACGGATATTCTTTTGAACGATGAATTTGTCGCAGCTTTTGAAGCCTCCACTCTCATCGAGAACTTTGTTCACAATCTGACAGAGGAACAGCATCGGCAGTTACATGCCTTTTTCGGGCAAATACCCGCAGACAAACAATTTCTGATAGAAAACATTATAGAAGAAATGGAACAGGAAGAGGAATAAACCTTATTTCTCTTTCATCCATTCCCGGACTTTCGCCACTTTTTCATCCAAATCCAAAGCAGCGTCCAGCCAATGAATATGGAATCCGTCGCGTTCCATCTTCCGAAACCACGTCATTTGCCGTTTAGCAAACTGATGAATAGCCACATTCAGCTTTTCAACCATCTCCTCATACCCCAGTTCCCCGGTCAGGTATAAAGTCAGATACTTATATTCCAGTCCGTAATAAATCAAATCCTCCGGCTTTATTCCGCTATCGAGCAAGCGTTTCACCTCTTCCACCATGCCCTGTTGCAAACGGGCATGCAAACGGGCCGTTATCCGTTCCCGGCGAACCTCCCTGCTCACATCCACCCCCACAGTCAGGGAACGGAGTTCCGGAAAATCTTTTTCTTCATAGGGATGTGTCAGGTAATACTCTTCAATTTCAATCGCCCGGACGGCCCGCTTCACAGTATCGACATCCGTCGTATTATGCAATTTTTTATAAGTGGCCAGGCGTTGCGTCAATTCCGGTAGCGTCAATCCTTCCAAAGATGCCCTTAACTCCTCGTTGACAGGCACAGCCAGCAATTTATATCCTTTCAGCACAGCCTCCACATACAAACCGCTTCCGCCACACAAAACAGGAAAGACCTCCCGTTTCCGGCAATCCTCCCACACTTTCAGGAAATCGTTCTGATACTCGAACACATTGTATTTTGCCCCGGCCTCCGCAATATCGATCAAATGGTAAGGCACCCGATGCCCTTCCCAGCAATACTCTTCCAGGTCCTTCCCGGTTCCAATATCCATTCCCCGGTAAATCTGGCGGGAATCGGCGCTGATCACTTCTCCTCCCAATCCGGCAGCCAACCTGACAGCCAAAGCTGTTTTTCCACTTGCCGTTGGCCCGACAACACTTATTAAATTAAACATTTTATTCGGTTATTACGTATATTAAACGTAGTCTAAGGATCAGCAACATAAAACGGGCTGCCCTCGGACAAAAGTAATGAAAATTACCTAAAAACTAATATATTTGCAGGGGATGGGAAAGATTGACGGAACGAGAAGGAGGTGCGGGAGATGCCTGTTGTTGTGTGCGCTCATACTCTTTGTGTTTCCGTTTTACTCTTTTTCTTTCATTCAGGAACAACAAGTTCGAAAGGAATCGAAAGGAGACGACACCTCCCCGAACGTACGGGCAATAGCCTACAAAAGCGCATTCCGCTCGCTGGAGGCTGTTCCTCAGGATAAAGTGGTATCATCACCTGAAAAAACATGCTATACCATTCAGATTTGCAGCCTGACGGTTTTAATGGACGATCCGTTTCTCAACGGCCAGTATAAAATAAAGGCTGTGCGCATGGGCGAACTTTACCGGTATATTTTTTCCAGCTATACCACTCTGGAATCCGCCCGTAAAGAATTATCCGAAGTACGGAAAATATTCCCGAAAGCCTTCATCCGGGAATACGACGGCAATAAATTAGGGAAGGCCATAGATTTAGATATATAGAACATTAGAATAAAAACGAGAAATTATGATGAACGACGAAAACATCCTGATCCGGGCTTTAGAACCGGAAGATTTGGAATACTTGTACAAATGGGAAAACAACATGGATTTATGGGAGGTCAGCGATACCCTTACCCCATTTTCACATTTCGCCCTGAAAAAATACATTGAAAATGCCGATATGGATATTTACTCCGCCAAACAACTGCGGCTTATGATTGCGGACGTTAATACAAAAGAGCCACTGGGCTTGATCGACCTGTATGATTTCGATCCCTATCATCTGCGCGCCGGATTGGGAATTATGATCCATAACATGGAAAACCGGAAAAAAGGATACGCCACTTCTGCCATAAAACTCATGCTCGACTACTGTTTTGAAACACTGGGCTTAAACCAGGTATACAGCAGCGTGCCCAGTTGCAATATTGCCAGCCTGAAATTATTCGATGCCACAGGATTCAGCCGTACAGGCTATCGGAAACAATGGCTGAAACGGGGTAATGAATGGGAGGATGTGATCTATTTCCAGCAATTAGCCTCCACCTGGAACGGCAATTAAAACGGAAATACAACCGAATAAAAAATAGTCTTTATGCCACGCCGGATCCCCCCCCCGAATCTCTTGCAAAATTCGAGGGTAAAGTTTTAAACACCAACAGGAAATCCGGCAAATCAAAAATCCGGGACTTAAAGCCTGTTAAGTCCCGGATTTCTGATTAATCCCATATTTTCAGGAATACCCCAACGCCATTTACCCTCATTCCACACTCCCCCCTCCTGCCTATCGGCATCCTGTCAAATGTATTTCTCTACGATTTTTTTCCAAAGCATGTAACCGTTCCCCAATAAATGTAGCCCATCGTTCGTATATTCGGGATTCAGCTTTTCATTATCTTTATTTTTAAAATGGGAATAAAGGTCTATATAAGTAACCACCTCGTCCTTCGCCAGTTTCACCAGTTGCCTGTTCACTTCCAACACCACATTTCCCCGGGAAGTATGTCCGCCGAATTTTCCAAACTGATCGTTCACGGGCAGTAAACTCTGGATATAAATTTTCGTCCGGGGTGTTTCTTCCTTAATCCGGCGCACAATCTTTCCGATACGCTTCACAATGGTATCGGCAGAAGTCCCTCTGGCCACATCGTTTATCCCGATCAACAGGAATATTTTCTTTGGCTTGCCTTTCGTGATCGCTCCCAATCGGTCATAAACGCCCTCGGCAATATCTCCGCTGATCCCCCGGTTCTTCACATGCGGATTACGGAACAATTCTCCCCATTCCGCCCCATTGGTAATGCTGTTTCCCAAAAACACAATATCGGAAGAGGTCACGGGCAATTTTTCAAATAAAGTAGCCCTTTGATAATAAAATGTGGAATACTTCTCTTGCTGCGCTCCGGCTGTCCACACCAAAGCAACGATCCACAGGAATGTAAAAAACGCTCTTTTCATTATTTCTGCTTATCAGGAGAATAGATTAACCCTTTCACGGAATCCTTTCCATCGGGAGTCACAAATACGGCCGAAAACATCCATTTCACCAATCTTACCTGTGAACTTGAGAATTGCCCGACGGGTAATTTCAATAACACCTTATTCCAGCCTTTCTGCAAATGTACGGGGATAGGCGGACGGACTTCAAAATTCTCATTGCCCAAAGGAATCTCACTATCCTTCACCGTATGGGTGTTCGTCCATACCGGAGGTAAAATTTCCGCATCGTTCACCCACACCCGGCTCTCGCGGAAATCCCATTTCCCGGCGGGAGGCGGAACATCTTTTTCCGAACGTCCGTAATTTTGCGTGCCAAGCCACATGCCCACTTCCTGTTCAACCGGAGACCATACCCACGTCCAGGCATACGCCGTATGGTTGGGCTGCGGATCTTTATAAAATGAAGGAATCAAAGTTCCCCAAACATGCCTCAGGTAAATCCCCGCTCCCTCTGCTTCGGCAGAGCCATAATTTTTCCCCTCATATAAATAAGACGGCTGTAATTCTTTTTCAGGCGGAAAACTTTTCAGCAGATCCCCTCCGTTCGGGAAAGGATCGGTAATACGCCAGCGCACTCCCGTTTGCTGCACATAAGCGAAAGGTAAATCCTGAAAATGATGTTTCTTATGCCATAACATTCGTTTCTCAAAATCGGCAAAAGCCGCATATTCCGGCGTATTCCGGGCAGGAAATAAAGTACCCGCCTCATAAAAATAGCGGTTTCCTCCCCCTTTCCAGGCACGTTCGGCCATCGTCAGCATTGCCGGATAAAACCCGTTTTGCACCAGAATATTTTCCGCACCATCCACCCGGCGGTCATTCCACACCGCTAAAATCGTCCCCGCATAATCCGCACTTCCTTCCGATTGCCCGGCGATATTACTATTATATAAGGCCACAATATCCGCAAAGGCATCATAATGATTCAGGTAATGCAAACGGGAATCGATCACCGGAATACCGGGATGTGGTTTCCCTCTCGAACTCCACATATGCAACATATCTATTTCTCCCGTTTTATAGCTCCAGCCGGGATTCCAGGAGATTACTTTTTTCCCCTTTCCCCGGATATAAGCCACCATTTCGGGAACAAACTTCGGATTGGTGAAAGCCACCTCATCCGTCCCGATATGGAGATAAGGCACATCTTTAAATGCTTCACACACCTCGTCCATTAAAAGTTTCAGGATCGCCATTCCTTCCGGGCTTTGCATATCGTGACGGAATGTTTTGCGGAAAGCCGCGCTATGTCCCGGCATATCGACTTCCGGAATCAGCATCATTCCGTGCTTTTGGCAAAAAGCCACTACATCCCGCACCTCTGCCAGCGTATAATATTTCCCCGGATAACGCCCGAAATTCGTACTATCGTTCAACATAGGAAAAATCTTACTTTCCAACCGCCATCCCAGGTCTTCGGTCAAATGCCAATGGAACACATTCACTTTATACTGTGCCAGCAAAGCTATTTCCCGTTTCAATTCGTCCACAGGAATATATCCGCGTCCGACATCATGCATAAACCCCCGGACACGAAAGGCCGGCCAGTCGGTGATCCGGCATCCCTGCACATAACCTGTCTTTCCGGTAAAATCCGTCAATTGCCGCAAAGTTTGCAATGCCCAATAAGCTCCTTTCTCTGTGACCGCTTCCACGATAATTTGACTTGAATGAACATTCAATCTATATCCTTCCTCCTCGTTCAACTCAATCCCTTCGAGATGGTCTGTTAAGCGTATTTCTATCACACGTTTCGCTTTATCGTCTATGCGCCCGCCGTTTTCCACCACCCAGTTTTCCACTTCTTCTTTCAAAATCCCCGTCCGGACGGCTACATCTTTTAAAACAAATTTCTGACCGTTCCACTCCACCTGCTGGGGAGAGGGTAACAACTGCGGGACAGCCAACAAGGAAGTGCCCCATCCCAGTCCCAATAATAACGCTATAACAAATACAATTCTCATCGGTATGCTTCTATACTTTTAAACGTCGAAGCAGGCAACCCCGCCCCGTTAATCAGATTAGCATCGGTATACGGCTGCCAGCCATAACGCACCTGCCTGGGTTTCTTCACTTTATCGCACCAAACTTTCACCTGCTTTCCATCCACTTCCGCAGCCGCCGGAACAAACAAACCGTCTTCTCCGGCAATCTCGAACGTCCGCAAAGGTTTTCCGTCGGACGACCTCATGCCCTCTCCATGATCGAAGTCCACATAGGCAGCTCCCCGCCGGAAAGTCACCCCACGAAATAAAGGGCCTGAAGGAACAACATTTTCCATGTTGTAGGTATCATGCAGCGCCCAATGCGCCAAACGTTCGCCAACGGCTTGTTTATCGGTGGGATGCACATCGGTAGGATTTCCTTTGTCGGAAGTAACGGCCATTCCGCTATACGGTATTTTTTCCAGCATGGCCCGCTGGCTATCCCTGAAATGCGGCCAGCTCGGACGATTCAAACTGGAAAGCTGGGTATAGTAAAACGGCAGTTTTTCTCCCCACACGTTCCGCCAGCTCTGTACCAATGCCGGAAAGATTGCTTCGTGCAATTCCACATTATGCGCATTCGATTCTCCCTGATACCAGATCACCCCCTTTATGGGAAAATCGGCTAAGGGACGAATCCCGGTTTCAAACAAATAGCAAGGCTCGTAAGGATGCCGCTGATTTCTCACCGGAGATTTTTTCATATTCAAAGCCGCACGTTCCCTCACCCAATCCTGAATCATGTCGTTTCGTGTCCAGTTATAAAGAATATCCACCAAACGATCGTTAAATTCCAAACTTTTCCGGTCGATGAACGCCTCGGCAGGCGCACCGCCAATGGCATTGCAGATCAACCCGACAGGTACGTGCAGGCTATCGGCAAGCATGCGCCCGAAACAATAAGCTACGGCGGAAAAATCGGCAACATTTTTAGTGTCGGGCAACTCCCAACGGGCATCTGCGTAATAATCCAAACGGTTCAGGGCCACCAGCGCAGAGGAATCCCAACTAACGGCATCCGTAAACACTTTAGGTTTCATATCGAATAAACGGAGATCAGAACCGGCAGGTAACCGTTCCAGCAACTGAGCTGCATTTACAGCCTGTTTCACCATAAAAGCCATGTTCGACTGCCCGGAACACAACCACACCTCCCCGACCATCACATCGTTAAAACACAATTCTTTATCCGGCGATTTTACGGTCAGTTCATAGGGTCCGCCCGCCTCCAGATTCTTCAACACAACCTGCCAGCAGCCATCCGCCCCTGTTATCCCGTTCACCTTCTGTTTCCCCAGCCGTACGGTGATTTTATCCCCGGCATTGGCAATACCTTTTATGGTCAAGGCAGGCCCGCGTTGCAACACCATATGGTCACTGTATACGGCAGGCAAACGCAATCCTCCGTAATTCCCGGTGATCCCGGAATATACCGTTTCGGCCAATATTCCCGCACCTTCCGCGTTCGGATGGAGGGCATCGGGCATTAAATCGGGACGGGCATACAGGCCCGCCTGTAAATCGATCAATCCCGTATGGGCAATTTGCGCAATTTTTTCAATAGCAGCCTGTTCCTGCCAATACCAGTCGCGCGTTCCCGACTTAAAACGGGGATGCCAGTGAAAAATAGGCGACATCCGGCATATCCACACCTTACACCCCGGACGCACCGTCCGGAAAGAATCGATCAGCGCCAGATAATCGGGGATAAATTCATCCCGGTAGTTCGGCCAGTTCCGGGGATCGGTATCGTTCAATCCCAAATGAATCACCACCCAATCCGGAGCGAATTTCAACGCCTCCTGAAATTCAGGCTGCTTCATATAAGGGCGGTGTCCCTTGTTCAATAAGGTAGCCCCGGATTTTCCAAAATTCCGGACATCATAACCGTCGCCCAGCATCCGGGACAATTGAGCGGGATAACAGTTCTTTTCCCGGTTGGGAACCAGGTAACCATAGGTAACACTATTCCCCACACAAGCCACTTTGATCTTCGAGGCGGCTTTTGTGTACCCCAAAGAGCAGATACATAAGAATAATAAAAGAAACCGGATCATTTTTATTTTAATTTTTCCAACATTTGCCAGCATTGATATAACCCGCGCGGCACATGGAAACACCCTTTCCATTTTCCACCTTTCAGCGGAAGCAGCACTTCACCCTGCCGATTCAGGTATCCGAACCATTCCGGATATTCTTTATCGGCAAAATGCGACCATACATATTCATGCACTTTCTCAAACCAGTCCAGACACTCCTTCGATCCTGTCAATTGGTAACCTTTTAAAGTCGTAATCAGGGTTTCGACATGCACCCACCACAATTTCTGGTCCCATTCCAATTGCTGCACCGGATGTCCGAGCCTGTCCATAAAATAGAAAATGCCGCCATACTCCTTATCCCAGCCATATTCAATTTCCTGCAAGGCAATCTTTACCGCCTTCTCAATCAGCTCCTGCCGGTTAAGGCGTACACCCAAATCCATGATAAACCACATGGCCTCTATCGCGTGTCCCGGATTCAGGGAACGCCCATCGAAATTATCCAACAATTCCCCGGTAACGGATACATTCTCCACCACCAATCCCAATTCCGGCCGATAGAACACTTCCATCACCTCATGGATACAGGTATCGATGGTTTTTTCCATAAACTCTTTGTCCAGCAACGGTTCGATTTCCAAAGCCAGGTTGCAAAGAATCATCGGCAAGGCAAAACCTTTCATATTCCGGGTTCCGGGATAGGCTTTATTCCATTTGCCTTTGGGATTATCGACCTTCGAAAGCACAATGTCAAACGTTTTTTTAGCAATTTCCGCATACTCCTGGTTTCCGGTGGCAATACTCAACTGCCCGAATGCCATGGTTGCAAAAGTATAGGAAAAGATATTATAAGGCTCCACCAAAGGGGCACCTTCGCGGGTCAGCGAAAAATACCAGTTATAATGTCCGTCATGACCGTATTTTTTCAGAAATTCAGCTCCCTGTATCGCACAATCCAGCCATTCCTGCCGCTTTTCCACCTTATTGTATAACATGGAAAACATCCATACCTCCCGACCTTGCAGCCAGATAAATTTATCGGTATCGAAAACATTCCCTTCCCGGTCCAGGCAAGTAAAATATCCCCCGAATTCCTTATCCTGGGATTTTTCCAACCAAAACGGCAATATACTATCCAGTAATTCTCTCTTGTACTGTTCTGCTAATACTTTAAAATCTACCATACTGATCCTATTAATGATTTCTTATTTTTTCAATTGTTTCCAGGTCAATCCCGGCTGTTTTTCTTTTTCGGAACTAAACAAACTGCAAACGAGTGCCACTCCCACCGATACCACGATTCCGATCGCTCCATAAAGCAGGAACGACACCGGAGAATAGATGCTCAGGGCAAAAACCACCACCGTTCCCGAAATAAAACCGATTAAAGCGCTCCGGGCATCGATCCGGTCGAAAAAGATTCCCATAATGAACAATCCGCCCAATCCGCTGGATAACAATCCGAGAATCGAATTGAAATAATCGAGCAGGGATAAAATGTTCCATGTAGCCATAAACACCGCCAGCAACGTACCGATCAACCCGGCCAGCAGGCAAGTCCAGCGGGCTACTTTCAAAATATGGCGGTCGCTGGATTGTGGGAAAATATGCTTATAAATATCCATAGAAAACGCTGTTGCCGTAGAATTGATGTTCGATGAAATAGTCGACATCGTAGCGGCAAAAATCGCTGCAATCAGCAGCCCGGCCAATCCCACCGGAATCTGGCTCATCATGAAGAAAGGGAAAATAGCATCCCCGTTAGACAGGGTGTAATTCAATTCATCGGGGCGGGATTTGAAAAAAGTATATAACCCCGTACCGATCACATAGAATATCACAGATATAAACACACTCATCACCCCATTCATCAAAATACCCTTTCCTGCACTTTTTTCGTCTTTCGTGGTCAGGTAACGCTGAATCACGGTCTGGTCGGAAGTATAGGAGATCAGGTTATTCGCCAGCCCGCCTAATATCGTCACCCAGAACACCGCTTTCGTACAATCGAAACTCCATTCGAAAAGTTTGAATTTATCATGTTCGGCGGCAATCTGTATGAAACCCGAAAAACCACCATCCGTATTCATAATCAGGTAGCCTGCCGCAAAGAAAGCACCTCCCACAAGAATAATCCCCTGAATCACATCGCCCCAAACCACAGCCTCGACCCCGCCCATCGTGCAATACAGAACGGTCACCACTCCCATCAGGATAATACAGATATAAATATCGATTCCCGTCACCGTTGTCAGCGCCAGCGAAGGCAAATACAGCACCAGAGCCGTACGGGCAACCATAAAAGCAATAAACAGGATACTCGCCATTAAACGGGTGGAGTAATTGAAGCGCCTTTGTAAGTATTCGTAAGCACTGGTGACATTCAGGCGGCGGAAAAACGGTAAATAATACTTAACCACCGGAAACGAAACCACCAGGATGGTAAGCAACATGGCATAATACGTCCAGTTCGTAGCAAAGGCTTTCGCGGGAATTGCCATATAGGTAATCGCACTAAGCATGGTTGCATAAATACTAATCCCCGCAGCCCACCAGGGAATACGCCCGCCTCCTTTGAAAAAGTCATCGCTGCTGCCGGCACGCCTCATAAAATAATAACCTAAAAACACCATACCCAGCAGATAAACGCCCAAGACCGTCCAATTAATCCAGCCGAAATGGGTTTTCGTTCCCATTTCCAGCACATACACCCCGGCAGAACGGATTCCGGGCTTGCTTTCACCATTCACCACCAGCCATTTTCCCCGGTAGGGCACAACGGCTGCTCCCGCTTTGGCAATGTGGCTTCCG
>OBYR01000292.1_pt1 | contig 47419 bp, 42 predicted proteins | sample 1495491 | NCBI WGS metagenome assembly OBYR01 (sample SAMEA2580206, study PRJEB22360) | human gut metagenome | biome: human gut; feature: human-associated habitat; material: faeces | place: Denmark | collected 2008/2010 | reverse complement strand
TATATATATTTATAAAAATTTTCTATATTAATTGAATAACATCTAATTTATTTTATTCTAAATCTAACAAAATTATGAACAACATCAAGTTTTACAAGATAAAAGACATGCCGTTGGAATTGCATAAAGTGCGTGTTGTCCAGAAATTACATCTTGTACCTATAAACCGTCGTCTCGAAGCCATCGAAGAAGCAGGATTCAACACTTTCCGCCTGAATACAACCGATGTATTCCTGGATATGCTGACCGACAGCGGAACAAACGCCATGAGCGACAATCAGGTGGCAGCCATGTTCCGTGCCGATGATGCATACGCCGGTTCACAATCCTTCGAACGTCTAAAAAAAGCAGTGGAAGATGTGTTGGGGAAAAACTACCTGCTTCCTGTTCATCAGGGACGTGCGGCAGAGAATATCATCTGCCACACCTTCGTGAAACCCGGTTCTGTCATTCCAACGAACTACCATTTCACCACAACCCTCGCCCACATTATGGAGAACGGAGGAGTTATTGAAGAATTGCTCTATGACCATGCTCTGGAAATCAAAAGCTCGCATCCGTTTAAAGGGAATATGAATATTGAAAAGCTGGTGGAATGTATCGAGCGTCACGGAGCCGAGAAAATTCCGTTCATCCGGATGGAAGCATCCACCAACCTGATCGGAGGGCAACCATTCAGTATTGCCAATATGATGGACGTACGTCGTATTGCCGACAAATATGGGATTATGCTTGTACTCGACGCCTCTTTGTTGGGTGAGAATGCCTATCTGGTTAAGCAGCGCGAAGATGCCTGGAAAGAAAATTCAATGGCAGACATCATTAAAATGATGACCAACCTCGCCGATTTAGTTTATTTCTCGGCCCGCAAACTCAGTTCTTCCCGGGGTGGAGGTATCTGCACCAACCGCAAGGACCTCTACGGCAAAATGGAAACCTTTGTGCCCTTATATGAAGGATTCCTCACCTATGGGGGTATCTCTGTGAGAGAAATAGAGGCTATGGCGGTCGGCTTATATGAAACCCTCGACGAAACGATGATCTCGCAAAGCCCCAGCTTTATCAAATATATGGTCGAAACGTTAGACTCCCTGGGAATCCCTGTTATCACACCTCCGGGTGTGTTGGGCGGCCACGTAGATGCCCGCCAGTTCTGTCCTCATATCCCTCAATCGGAATATCCCGCCGGAGCTTTAGCGGCAGCGCTTTACCTCATATCAGGCGTGCGGGGCATGGAACGCGGAACTATTTCAAGCGTACGGGATGAGAATGGCAATGACATTTTAGCCGATGTGGAGCTCGTCCGGCTGGCCATCCCGCGCAGAGTGTTCACCCTTTCCCAAATCAATTATGTTATCGACCGTCTTCAATGGCTTTACGATAACCGGGAATTGATCGGAGGTTTGAAATTCTGTTATGAACCCACCGTGCTGCGTTTCTTTATGGGAGGTTTGGAACCTACCTCCGATTGGCCGGAACGTTTAGTGGCAAAATTCCGCAAAGATTTCGGAAACAGCCTTTAATTTTGCTGAAACAGCATTCAATATTAAAAAATCCGTGTGTAAAGTTTTACACACGGATTTTTTACAGGAACGGTTTTCTGTATCTTACATTTTAGACCGACAAAACCATATCTCTATTTCAGAGAATCCTCCCGACCATCTTTTATATTTTACCTATTCTGGCACCACACTTTCTTAAAATCACTTTCTAACCTTCCGCTTCCCCCGAACTCATCTGTTCATATATTTCAAATGAAAAGCATAAAGGGCCACAAAGGCAAAAGATAAAATTCCGGAAAAAAACATTTTAATCAGCACGGTTAAATTGAAGCCTGAAAAATAGGGTAATACAAACAACAACAGGATTTGTGCAGCTACATAAAGATAGAATCCCGACCGCCGCAATTGAAACATTAAGATAGCTCCCGAAAATACCACCACGCTAAGAATCAAGCGCGAAATGACGATCTCCCTGGCATATTGCATTTCTGTCTGCATCAATCCCAAAGACGAATCCCAAAAACCCGAAAAGAAAGAATTAATCCCCTGGCTTTCCAGCTCGCCGACCACGGCAGAATTTTGTTCGATGCTGATCGCACTATCCATGATATTCGCCGTAAATAAATAAAACAAACTACCTAAAATATTCCAACCGCTACCGACAAAAGTAAGTATACACAGCACAACTACAAATGTAGGGCGGCGAAAAGGACTTTTTTCCAAAGAATTTTTCATAATCGATAAATGTGCTCTCTTTATTATAATTAAGGTGCGAAATTAGAAATTAAAGCTCAATTCTAATCTTTTCATTTTAAAATTTATTAAACCTCTTTGCTGCATTTTCCGGGAAATAAAAATTGAAAAACTTTGGATTCCAAAAGGTTTTGGATAATTTTGACAAAAATATTTTAAATGCTCAATTATGAAAAGAGATACTGTAATATTCGACCTTATTGAAAAAGAATGCCAGCGTCAAAAAGAGGGTATAGAATTAATCGCTTCTGAGAACTTTGTCAGCGACGAAGTTATGCAGGCAATGGGTTCTTGCCTCACGAACAAATATGCGGAAGGTTATCCCGGTGCCCGTTATTACGGAGGTTGCCAGATTGTAGACCAAACGGAACAGCTCGCTATCGACCGCGCCTGCAAACTATTCGGGGCAGAATATGCCAATGTACAGCCTCACTCAGGAGCACAGGCCAACGCAGCGGTATTCTTTGCCTGTATGAAACCGGGCGATACCTATTTAGGGCTTGACCTGGCACACGGAGGACACTTGTCTCACGGCTCTCCTGTAAATTTGTCGGGTATTAACTATCATCCTATCGCTTACCATGTGAAAGAGGATTCGGGATTGGTGGACTACGATGAAATGGAAAGTCTGGCTTTAGAACATAAACCTAAAATGATCGTAGCAGGGGCTTCTGCCTATTCCAGAGACTGGGATTACAAAAGAATGCGTGAAATCGCCGACAAAGTAGGTGCTTTGTTAATGTACGATATGGCACATCCCGCCGGGCTGATTGCCAAAGGTTTGTTGAACGATCCGTTTCAATATTGCCATATTGTCACCACAACCACCCACAAAACATTGCGCGGACCGCGTGGGGGAATGATCCTGTTACCAAAAGATTTCCCAAATCCGTGGGGTCTGACCACTCCGAAGGGAGAAATCAAAATGATGTCGCAGGTCCTGAATTTCGCCGTATTCCCCGGACAACAGGGAGGGCCGCTGGAACATGTCATTGCAGCCAAAGCCGTAGCATTCGAAGAAGCGCTTTCAGATTCTTATACCGAATACGCTCAACAGGTACAGAAGAACGCCAGAGTAATGGCACAGGCTTTTATCGATAAAGGCTATAAAGTAGTGTCAGGAGGTACGGACAACCATTGTATGCTGATCGACCTTCGCACCAAATTCCCGGAATTGACAGGAAAAAAGGCTGAAAACACTTTGGTAAAGGCCGATATTACTATCAATAAGAATATGGTTCCTTTCGATAGCCGTTCTCCGTTCCAGACCTCCGGAATCCGTATAGGGACTCCGGCCATCACTACCCGGGGACTGAAAGAGAGCGATATGAAAGTGATTGTCGACATGATCGACCGGATTTTATCCAATCCCGACGATGAAAAAGTGATCGCCGACGTGAAAAAAGAAGTAAATGCCCTGATGAATCCCCGACCTATATTCGCATGGTAACTTTTTCAAAGATATAACCTGATACGACCTGGAGGCTTCCGCCTCCAGGTCATTTATTATTCATGCTAAATCGAATACCGGAGAAAGAAAAATAAATACCGGACAAAATAAAAAGATGGAGATATGAAAAGACTACTACTATTACTATTAACATTATCTTTCTATTGCTCGGCTTCGGCAGCAGAACGTATCCGTATCGTTTACGGTCCCTATTTGCAAATGGTGGGTGAAAATGAAGCATCTATCGTTTGGGTGACCAACAAAAAAGCACAATCCTGGGTTGAAATCGCGCCCAATGACAGCCTTAATTTTTACGCCGAAACACGTCCGCAATTCTACGAAACACTGTTCGGACGCAAAGTATCGGGAACTGTGCACAAAGTAAAAGTAACCGGGCTTGAAAAAGGTACAACTTACCGCTACCGGGTATTTTCAAAGGAAATTTTAGACGAGCAACCTTATCTCATCGTATACGGGGCTGTTGCTTCGACCAGTGTATACGGACGTGCACCGCTTACTTTCACCACCCTCGATCCCCGGAAGGATAAAGTCCAGTTCACGGTTGTAAACGACATTCACGCAGACAACGATAAACTAAAAGCCCTGTTGCAAGACGTGAAAAAAGGACAAACCGATTTTGTTTTGTTTAACGGAGATATGGTAAGCCATCTGGATTCGGAACAAGACCTTTTCGACGGTTTTATGAACACTTCCGTTAAATTGTTCGCCTCTGAAATCCCATTCTATTTTTCAAGGGGAAATCACGAAACCAGAGGTGTCTATGCTTCCCGCTATATCGATTATTTTCCCACCAGCACCGGAAAACCTTATTATAGTTTCCGTCAGGGTCCTGTTTTCTTTATTGTGCTGGACGGAGGCGAAGATAAACCGGACGACGACATAGAATATTTGGGAACCGCCGCTTTCGACCTTTACCGGGAAGAGCAGGCCGCCTGGTTGAAACAGGTGACGGAAAGCGAAGAATTCCGCGCCGCGCCGTTTAAAGTAGCGGTGATCCACGTTCCACCCATCCGTGACACCTGGCACGGCCCGCTGCACACGAACAAATTGTTTGTCCCGATCCTGAATGCAGCCGGAATCGACCTGATGCTTTGCGGGCATTTACATCGTTATTTTTATGTGGAAGCCGGAGAAGAAAACTGTAATTTCCCGGTACTGATTAATTCCAACAAAGAAGCACTCCATGTTACTGCCGATTCTAAAAATATGACACTGGAAATCAAAGACCAGGCGGGAAAAATAACCCAAAAATTTTCTTATCAGGCAAAAGGGAAATAAGCCGATACCATAATAAAAAAATCCCCGGGGTCACCCCGGGGATTTTTATATCAAAGCTCAACAACAAAGCCTTATCAGTCGTCAATTCAACATTTCACAAGCATTGCCGAATTAAAACTATTCTCGTATGGATGACTTAAAATAACAGCAACTTTCATGGTACTTTATTCCTTGTTTGCTAACCCCGATCCCGTTTATTTCAATATCTTAAAGGCTATATCCAGATAATCAGTTACGTCGATCGTACGTTCCCGCACAGGCACATCATTCTTTTTATGTCCGAGGCGGACAACGATCGCATTTTTTTCCGGGATAGCGAAAATATACTGTCCTCCCAATCCCCGTAAATAAGGGAATTGCATATCTTTATAATTCAGTACCCAGATTTGAAATCCATAATAATCGAGCGCGCCGTCATCAAATTCATTTTTCAGATAAGCCGCCGGGGAAGTAGCCTCTTTCATATAAGCCTCCGACACCAGCTGCCTGCCGTTCCAATTACCGTCGTGCAGCATCAGGCGGGCAAAACGGGCCACATCGCGGGCCGTGGTATTGAAACAGCAGTATGATTTCTCGTCGCCGTTTTTCTTGTCCAGATTCCAGAGAGCATCGTTACAAGCTCCCATAGGCTGCCACAACTTTTGTTGGGCATAATCGCTAATGGTCATAGCCGGATTATTCGTACTTCCTCCCTCCGCGGTCGCCCCACCGTTCACCGTATCTTTTTTCCATTTCCCGGAAAGAGCCGATTCCAATACAAAAGAAAGCAACTGAGTGTCGCCACTCTTATATGAAAATTGTTTTCCAGGTTCTTCAACGGCTTCCAGCCCCATAACCAAGCCCCGTATATTATCGCCATAGTAGGCCTCTGTCGTTTTTGAAAACAATGCGGTGTAAGCCTCATCCCAGTTTAACCCGGAACTCATGGTCAGCAGATCACGGATCGTGATTTTATCCCGATCGTCTTCTTTAAACTCAGGTAGATATTTACTCACCTTATCATCCAGGCTCTCGATATACCCCTCATCGTGGGCAATGCCGATCAATAATCCGACAATACTTTTCGTGGCGGAAAATATATTCGATAAAGTTTCAGGCGTCCAGCCATCCCGGTATTCCTCATAAAGGATACTGTCATTCTGAATCACAAGAAACGAAACCGTACCGTATTTATCCAGATAAGCATTTTCTTCCTCTGTCATCCGGTAAAGGTTATAATCCTTTGCTTTTACCCACTCCCAGCAGCTATCAGCTTTATTCACCGTGTGGGAATGAAACAGATAAGTATCGGAAATATCCGGATACCAATGAATCAGAGCCTCACGCACATAGGTCGGCATAACCAAAAAAGCGATGGCCACCAATACCAGTATTCCGGAAGTTATTTTCTGCCATTTAGGAATAATTCTTTTCATAGATATTCTGTAAAGGTTTTAAGATTACAAAAGAAGGTGCACTCATAGCCACCGCCCGTTTTGCCAATTAAAATATTTATATTCCCTAACCGACAAAACCCTGCATAAAAGTATTTCGGCGACGGTCTCCTGTTCACATCCCCGTCCCCGCTTCTATTTGCCTACTCCCTCACAGGCTTTCAAATCCTCCGTCGTCAGCTTCTCCGGCAGGAAACGGGTAACATCACCACCGTTCATATAGATATTACGGACAATCGTAGAACTAATAAAGGTGTGCTCTGTTGAAGTAAGAATAAAAACGGTTTCGATACGGCTATCCATAGCTCGGTTTGCCTGCCCCACAGCCCGCTCATACTCGAAGTCCGCTGCCGTACGTAAGCCGCGAACAATAATATGGGCATTCATTTCCCGGCAGAAATCAACGGTAAGCCCTGAATAAGGGGCCACCACAACCCGGTCGGTATCGCTAAAGGCTTTTTTAATCAACTTAATCCGGCATTCTATATCTAAAAATTCTTTCTTAACGGGATTTACCCCGACAGCTATAATAATCTTGTCGAATAATTTCAATCCTCTTTTAACAATTTCTTCATGTCCCACCGTAAAAGGATCAAAGGACCCGGGAAATACTGCTATTTTTTCCATAATTAATGACTCAAACCCAATATCTGAAAAAAAGAAAATGCACTCTTACGTTCAGTATTTGGTATTTTTTAAATGAAATAATGTTTGCAAACATAGCGAAACATCTGTTAGAATTGAAAGATTTTACTGAAAATCTCGTTCTTACTTTCAAATTAAAACTACAAAAAAGATATGGCTAAACAAATAACGAAATTTTTCCATATTTTCTTACGATTCTTTTAGAAAATATTATTTTATTTGATAAGTTTGTACTACAGAAAAACGAATTACTAAAAGCACTATGACACAGAAATTATTAATCAGAGATTTAACGTTGCGCGACGGTCAGCAATCTTCTTTTGCCACCCGAATGACACAAGCTCAAATCGACCGGGTTTTACCGTTTTATAAAGACGCTAATTTTTATGCAATGGAAGTATGGGGCGGTGCAGTTCCCGATTCCGTTATGCGTTACCTGAATGAAAACCCCTGGGACAGGTTGGAAAAGATAAAAGCAGCAGTCGGCAATGTATCGAAACTCACAGCTTTGTCCAGAGGCCGGAATTTATTCGGTTACGCTCCTTATACAGACGATATTATCGATGGTTTCTGCCGCAATGCTATTGATTCGGGTTTAGGTATCATGCGTATTTTCGATGCCCTAAACGACGTGAATAACGTAAAATCGACAATTAAATATGTAAAAAAATATGGCGGAATGGCCGATTGTGCCGTTTGCTACACCATCGATCCTCATTTCACGGCAATGCAACGCCTGAAAGCCAGCTTAAAGGGAAAACCTCTGCCGAAAGCCGTGTTTACGAATGAATATTTCCTGGACAAAGCAAAAGAAATGGCCGATTTGGGAGCTGACATGATCACCATTAAAGACATGAGCGGATTGATCCAGCCTTCAAGAATTGCAGAATTAATTCCGCTATTTAAAAAGAATCTATCCATTCCTGTGGATTTTCATACCCATTGTACCCCAGGCTACGGCTTAGGGGCTGTTTTAATGGCTATCGTGAAAGGAGTGGACATCGTGGATACGAATATCTGGAACTTTGCAGGAGGCACAGGTGCTCCCGCAATTGAGCTGATTTATATATTCTGCCAAAAATTAGGCGTAGAGCTGGATGTGAACATGGAAGCCGTTGCCAAAATCAACCAGGAACTTTACGGTATCCGCAAAGAACTGGAAGCTTATGATGCCAGCAAACAGTTCCCGAACGCGTTCAATCCGCTAACCGACACATTGCCTGCCCATATCGATAAAGAGTTTGACAACGCCATAGCAGCAGCGAAAGCCAATAACGAAGAGGCTTTATTAAATGCCTGCCATGCCATCGAAGCTTATTTCAATTTTCCAAAACCGAATGAATTAGTAAAAAAGGCAGAAGTTCCGGGAGGAATGTACAGTAATATGGTAGCTCAGTTAAAGCAATTGAACCAAATGGACATTCTTGAAAAGGCGATGGAACTGATCCCTACGGTACGTTTGGCAGCAGGACTTCCTCCGTTGGTAACCCCCACCAGCCAGATTGTAGGAGCGCAGGCTGTAAACTGCGCACTGGATATAAAAGCGGGGAAACCGATGTATAGCAATGTTTCCAACCAATTCGTAGGACTTGTAAAAGGTGAATATGGTAAAACTCCTGTTCCGGTCGATCCGGAATTTCGTTTGAAAATAGCAGGTACACGGGAAGAAATGCCTTACGACACGTCGAAGTATCAAATGCAGCCCAACCCCACCCTGCCGGAAGCCGGAAATGTGAAATTAGCAGCCAATGAAAAAGAAATATTATTGTTGGAATTATTCCCGCAGGTTGCTAAAAGCTTTTTAACGAAACAAAAAGAAGCTGCCTACCAGTCCCAGCATAAAGAAGAAGAACCACAGGCCGTTGCGCAGGCAACAGAAACTGCCAAAGAAGAGCCGATCACCGGAAAAGTCATCGAATCTCCTATGCCGGGAAGCATCCTTCAGGTTTTGGTGAAAGCCGGAGATGCCGTAAGCAAGGGACAGCCGGTGATTATTCTTGAAGCGATGAAAATGGAAAACAGCATCACTTCGGATTATGCCGGAACAGTGAAACGGGTTTTTGCCAAAGAAGGAACAACCGTAAGTTCAAACGCTCCTCTGATTGAAATAGAAGCATAAAGAACCGATACAAAAAACATTCAAACGGAAGGATACCGAATAATTCGGTATCCTTTTTTTATTTTTCCAAAGGAGAGCCGCTTTTATCCCCAATTCCTTATCTTTGCATGCCCGTACAGTAATTGTACAGGCATAAATCTTTCAAAATGAAGCCTTCTTCCAACCGCCCTGTACGCAGGACACCTTCTTCCAAAAACCAGATCGTAAATATTACGTCGGAAACTACTTTGTTGCCTTTTCTGTTTGAAACCTTAAAGAGCGAAAGTAAAACCACAGTGAAATCCCTGCTGGCTCATAAACAAATTGTTGTAAACGGTACGCCCAACACCAAGTTCGATGCTCCGTTAAAGCCGGGGGACAAAGTCGGCATTTATTTTGACCGGAGCCACTCGGTGCTTAACCATTCGATGCTAAACATCCTTTATGAGGATGATTCTATCATCGTTATCGATAAAGTAAGCGGATTGTTGTCAATGGCAACCGAACGGGATAAAGAAAAAACGGCTTATCATATCCTCAGCGACCATGTAAAGCAAAAAGATCCCCGGAATTGTATATTTATCCTGCACCGCCTCGACCGGGAAACATCGGGAATCATGATGTTTTCCAAAAGCCTGAAAGTACAGGAATTGCTTCAAAAAAATTGGGATCAGGCCATCCTCGAACGTAAATATATCGCCGTTGTCGAAGGGCAATTCCGCCAACCTCAGGGAACCATAAAGTCGTACCTTGCAGAAAACAGCAGCTATACGGTACACACAACCACTGCCAATAAAGGAAAACTGGCCATCACCCATTACCGGGTAGTGAAATCCTGCGGACCATATTCTCTGGTTGAATTAGACCTGGAAACAGGCCGAAAAAACCAAATCCGTGTACACATGCAGGAATCAGGATGTCCCGTTACAGGAGATAAAAAATACGGGGCTAAAACAAATCCCCTTCATCGCCTGGCCTTACATGCCTATAAACTTCGGTTCACTCATCCCATCACGCACAAAGAGATGAATTTCGAAACTCCTTTCCCCAAACGTTTCGAACTTTTGGTGAAAAAAAACTCCGGTAGCAAATAACTACCGGATAACAGGGAAAGTCACTTTTTCATCTTCCTCTGCCAATGTCGCATCTAAATCTTCATCTTCCTGCAAGTAGAGATTTATATTGTTGATACGGGCAAACTGATGCCCGCTACGAAAATCTTCATATCGGTCGTCCAGCAAGTCGTCCAAACGTTCCAAACGTTGCTCTTTTGTCATTTCCTTCAGTTCATCTTCCTGCTCTTCCAGCAGATCAAGAATAAACTCGGCCGCCCAACTGCCTAACTCTTTTTCTTTATTCCAATCCGGCTCATACCTATCAAGGGCTGTAAAAAGCTCTTGTAAATATTCGGAATCTCCCCACTCGTTATAGACCTGAATAATGTCTTCACTATCAGGAAATTTTTTCGCTAACTTATTTAATATGACTTGATCCATAATATCTGTTACAATTGTTCTATACATACAAAAATAAAAAAATATATATAAATACAACCTTTTATTCTTAAAAACATCATAAATTTTTACGATATTAAGGGCACAAAACCGTATATAAGAAAAAGCATGAGATAACATCATGTATCTCACTAAAAATTAAACTATTACTCTAACCATAAATTAATTTTATTATGATCCTCGACACCGGAAACATTCTTTTGATAGGTGCTATCCTTCTATTTTTTAGTATTATTGCCGGCAAAGCCGGGTTCCGTTTCGGCGTTCCTGTCTTACTTTTATTCTTAGGCGTAGGGATGCTTTTTGGAAGCGATGGCTTAGGCATCCAGTTCAATAACCCCGCAAGCGCGCAATTTATCGGTATGATCGCTTTAAGTATCATCCTGTTTTCGGGAGGTATGGATACCAAATACACCGAGATCAAACCCATCCTCGGCCAGGGAGTGATTCTCGCCACGTTAGGAGTTGCAGCGACAACAGCTATTACAGGACTATTCATTTTCTGGATTTCAGGATTCTCCGAATTCACTTCCCTGACGCTTATTGAAGCATTATTAATGGCCGCTGTAATGTCGTCTACGGACTCGGCCTCGGTATTTTCTATCTTACGAAGTAAAAAACAGGGGCTTAAAGAACAATTACGCCCCATGCTTGAGCTGGAAAGTGGTAGTAACGACCCTATGGCCTATATGCTCACCATCCTGCTTATCCAGATCATTCAAACTCCGGCGGGAGAAATCAATATATGGTATTCCATCATGATGTTTTTCGTGCAAATGAGCGTAGGTGCCGTTGCTGGTTTCCTATTGGGTAAATTGGCTGTTTGGGTAATGAACCGACTGAATATGGATAATCAATCGCTATACCCGATTTTGCTGCTGGCTTTCGTATTCTTCATTTTTTCCGTAACCGAATTGGTAAAAGGAAACGGTTATCTTGCCGTTTACATGGCAGGCTTAGTGGTAGGTAACCACAAAATGCAGCATCAAAAAAGCGTCATGACTTTTTTCGACGGTTTCACCTGGCTGTTCCAGATCGTCATGTTCCTCACTCTGGGTCTGCTGGTAAATCCCAGCGACCTCATCCCGGTTGCCGGGCTGGGCTTGTTGGTGGGCGTATTCATGATTATTTTCGCCCGTCCGATCAGTGTATTTTTATGCCTTCTGCCCTTTCGCAAAATGAGTGGAAAAGCAAAATTGTACGTGTCGTGGGTCGGCCTGAGGGGAGCCGTACCGATCATCTTCGCCACCTATCCTCTGATCGCCCAAATCCCGCAGGCTTCGCTCATTTTTAACGTTGTTTTCTTTATCACCATCCTCTCCCTGTTAACTCAGGGAACTACCGTAAGTTACATGGCTAAATTATTGGGATTGACCGAAAAAGAAAAAGAGTCCAAAAATAATTTTGGTCTGGAACTATCGGAAGATATAAAATCGGCGATGTCGGAAATTATGGTCGAATCCTCTCTATTGGAGCAGGGTAACCGCCTTATGGATTTAACTTTACCGGATAATACGCTGGTTGTTATGGTAAAAAGGGAGGACAGCTTTTTTATCCCGAAAGGAAAAACAAAACTCAAACCCGGAGATAAACTATTAGTCATCACTGACAATGACGAAGAATTGCTAAAAGTGTACCAGCAATTAGGTATCAAGAATTATACCTTTCAAAAAAATTAATACAAAATTTATTCCATTATCTTTGCCTGGTAAACGGAGTTGGATAGATGAAATTTTCGGTATTATTCTATATGGCTGTGGCTATTTTAACCTTAGCCTCATGCAGCAGCCAAAAAAAATTATCGGGACGGCAGGCAGAAGCCGCCCGCTTATCTTCACAATTAGGATTCAAAGTAACTCCTAAAGACGATTTACGGCTCTATTCGGAAGCAGGACGCTGGCTGGGAGTACCTTACCGTTACGGTGGAAAAAGCCGGACAGGAGTGGACTGTTCGGGATTTGTCGGGCAGGTCTATCAAAATGTGTATAAGATTCCTTTACAACGGACAGTAGAAGGAATTGCAGATAAGAATTGCCGGAAAATCACCAAAAGCGATCTCAAACCGGGCGACCTGGTATTTTTCAATACCTCGAAACGCAAAAAAGGGATCAACCATGTGGGTTTATTCCTGAAAGGTCATTATTTCATCCATGCTTCCACCTCGAAAGGAGTTATCGTGAGCAGCCTGCATGAAAGTTATTATCGAAAACATTGGAAAAAGGGAGGAAGGGTAAAAAAATAGTTTTCCCTCCCTCCCTCTTTTTACAATACTCTTTGAATGGTTTGGAACAATTGCTGTTCACTCATTTCCCCATTCTGTCTCCATAATTGTTCGCCCGATTTAAACACCATCATCAAAGGAACGGCCTGCACCTGATAGTATTCTACCAATCTCCGGTTTGCCTCCTGATCGATGTCGTACTGTCGCACAATCAGTTTGTCGTTTGCCTTTCGTTTCAAATTTTCAATAATGGGCATCATTTTCCGGCAATGAGGGCACCAGGTGGCAAAAAATTCTATAAACACCGGGGTTTCGCTCTTTATCAATTCTGCAAATTCTTCCATAAGCCATTTGTATTAAATTATTATTATGATAATTTCTATCTTCTGAATGTTTTTTCATTTATTAAATAATGATGTGTCCTCCGTCGACAATCTCCCACTTTCCATCCACTTCCAGCGAAATTTTCACTTCATTTTCCGTTTCAAACAGAATATTGACCCGCGTAATGATTCCCGGCACAAGATGTAAGCGGTCGTCGTCCACCAGAATCGACGATATTTCAGCACCTCCCGTCAATTGTATATTTAATAAAGCCGGAGTTTCCGGGTATGTGGGAAAAGTATTGATCCCGGACCAAAAAGTGGAAGCAGCCGGACTCCTGACCTCCAAATGCTTAAAAATATGTGTCGTATCACCTAAAATAAAATCGGAAGTAATTGTCCCGGCAATATTACTGATATTCACATCCAGCCCGGTCATCCAGGCAGGAGGATTATCTACCCGTATTTCAAGCCGGGAAACCAGCAAATAAAGCTCCACAGGAAGTAATATATCCTCCTGTACATCGGCCTTTTCTTTGGCAGCAAGCAATAACGGAGGCTCTTCGTTATCTAAAATCAAAAAAATAGCCTGTAATTCGCCATTTAAAAATTTCCAGTCCAATTCTTTGGGATCATAGAGATTAGCCACAAAAAGAAAGTCCTGTCCGCCTGTCTGTGTATAATAAGGAATCATCGGGTGGGTACGGCAATACTCATAATCATACGTATTTGTGTTTTGTAGCCGTTCTTCTGCAAACACAAATAAATTCAGGCTTTCGGTAAACGTATAATACGGGCGATAAGCCACCGTTTCATCTCCCTGAAAAACATACGGCACATCTTCCATATTAAATACCACCTCCTTCCGGCAGTCTTCTTCATTATAGTTTTCACGAAGACAGGCCGCCGACAGCAATAAGACCACTCCGGTAAATAACGTTCTTCTCATCAAATACTGGGTTTTACTGTGAAATCCGGCAATTTATCTTCTCCCCATTTGTCGAAAATAGATACGGTTACAGACATATCGAAACTCAACAAAGCTCCGGGAGCGTCATTAATTGTTCCGCTTAACCGGAAATATTTATCAGGCAAAAGCAGCAACGAAGGCATTTCCTTCACTTTTTCAACTCCGCTTCTCGACGTAAAAGTCAATGAGAAAGGCGAACGGGTCCCGGTTGTCGGCAAAGTCAGTAATTCATATACCACAGTATCGCGCCTGCCGACATCGGTATTGGTGTTTATAAAAGTTTTTTCCACAGTTATCCTTTCGGAAGATACCCCTCCCGATAAATTATAGGAAGAAGCTACATTTTCCAAAGTTAGTTGAATGGAAGCTACCTGCGCCGGAACTCCGTCGAGCACCAGAATCACTTTGCTCACCACCCGCTTTAAAGTAACTTCATAAGGATATATGTAATCTGCCACCACACGCAGCGGTAATTTCCCCAGAAAATAAACGCTATCCTGCCCATTGCCATTTCCTATAATTGAAATATCTTCCGGTCGGGAAACTCCCTTCTGGAACTCTCCGGCAATATTCCGGGCTGCATTTCCCACAAAATAAAGTTCATAAGTCCCGACAGCCAACTCCCCTTTATAGTATTTTGCATTTCCCCTGCCGGAGACATTCTCCAACGTCTCTATTTCCTCTTTCGTCAAATCGGCCAATGTGCGGTCATAAACATAATCACCATCGCTGGTCAGACGAAACGCATAAATCGCCAAGGTCTGTACATAATCACTGAAATTACCCGCTCCCTCTGTAAACATATTCAGGGTTACGCCATGCTCTTCCGGCACTTCAACCGCATTAGAAGAACACGACAATAAAAAAACACCCCATAATAATTTACATATTTTTTTCATCGTACCTCCATTCCAAAATAACATCTTGCCCGGCAGACTCGCCAACAGTCCGGCTTTTAGACGATACGGGATTTTCCTCAAACGAGCAGGAAATCATCATTCTCACTCCATATTTAATAAGAAAAGGCTGGGAACTGCCGGAATAAACCAATTCATCGGCAGCATTATAGCCATATACATCGATCGTGCTTTTATCGTTTGCCTGCGCAGACGGAAAACAATTCATCGTTAACGTATAGGAACTGTCCGGGCTGGGATTCCTTAACTTCATCGTTAAAGGGGGATTCATATCCTCTTTCAAGTAACCATAGAACCCGATGCCTGAACTGGTGTTCGATATGGGAGCTTCTATCCGGGATATTCCTGCCGGAATATTCTTTAGCGTTAGTTCGATCCGCGACACGAGCAGTATCATCCTCAACACCCCGGAAGTGTCTGTTCCTACATTAAAATAATTCAACCCGTGATATATCTCCGGCGGTTCTATCCCTCCCTGGTAAGAAAACCAAATGCTGTCTCTTGAATAAGGAGGGCGTTCCACAATCCTGTCTGCACCGATATTTCCCCAAAATGCGACCAAATAATACCCCACCGGTAAATCGAATTCAAACCGTTTGGGACTTATTCCGATGTCGTAAATAGTTTCCCGTAGAATTAAAGTATCGGTCTGGGCAAGATTACGGAAAAAGAAAACCTGTGCGCTGTCTGCCTGTAAATCATCGGGCAGGACAACATTATATCCTACCTTTCCCTGAGTTACCGCCTCTACTTCCTGCTCTGTACATCCGGGCGTTAGCAGCCCGAAGACCACCAACGCCACGAATATCCATATTTTAGTCATATTTCCTTATTTTATACAGAATACGGTATGTTTTCCAGGTTTGCTTATATGGTAATCGGCGGTTCTTGTTCAACACTCCACTCTACATCGACGGTAATTAGTGTGTTAATATCCACCTTCCAAAGATTGCCCGATTGATCCGTATCGATGGTGGCGGTTACTTTTGTGATCGTATTCGGCCTCAGGATATATTTCGGAAGGTTCACCACTTGCTTGGGACCATTTACCAGATAGAACGAAGCCTGAAAAGAAGAGCTGTCCCCGCTCACCGTGGGCAATGTCACATAAGTCAGCGTGATGCTATCCTGCACCTGCTGTGTATATGCATCGTTCGCATTCACAAAATTATTATCGTCGGGCGTATAAGTACCGCTCATATCAAAAGACCCGTAAGTATCGGTTATATCCATCGAAATCTGATTGACAACGTCCGGAATTTTTTCCAAAGTCAGGGCAAACATCGACACTTTACGAAACATCCTGAGCATAACAGGAGTCGATCCCGTGGCTCCGGCCCTGACTGTTTCCGTTTTTCCCAAAAACAAACGCGACGCCTGATCTCCATTTTTAATTTCAGCCAATATCTGCGACATTCCGTTTCCCGGAACAGCTCCTTTTAAAGCCACTTCCGGCAAGGCCGTTCCCGTGGAGTCGCTTATATTTCCAATTCCCACAATCTGATAATCATCGAGAGGCAGTCCATCAAAAGTAAATTCCTTCAACGTGGTGAAACCAGCCTCCGCTTCTTCTTCCCCATTTTCCAAAGCCTCCAATTGTTGTTTATTCAGAGACACCATCCGGTATAACACATAGCTTCCGGTTTCCCCCGCCCGAAATAAAAGTAAGTCCAGAGATTTCACATAATCGGTTAAAGGATCTCCAACCTTTGTTCCGACCCGGGTAGTCAGCGTCAGACTCAGTTTTCCGGGGGTGGAAGGATCCGGCTGCTCCGGTTTATAACTATCGTCTTCCCGGCAACCGGAAAAGAGCAATGCCATCCATAAAAATGACAATAAAAATGTTTGCTTCATCATATTTTCTTTAGGTACTTGTTTAGAAAGTATACATTCCGAACGAAAGAAATGTTTCACTTTCTCCTGCCAATATAAGGGCAAGCAGGAATATTTCCCCCGATTAAACTATTCTTGCCGATTCCACGTTACACAGATAAATCTTAATATTAACATCTTATGAATACAGCATTCCATGTCGTTTCCATTTTGTCGGTTATTTCCGGTTTCCTGTGTGTTCTCGTGATTCTGTTTTATATCTTCCCACACCGCCGACAGCCTATGAAAATCATGGAAATAGTCTGGCCGCTTACCGGTTTGTGGGCCAGCTGGATCGGCCTGTGGGCCTACCTCCGGCTGGGCGCAATCCGAAACAAGCAACCGACAATGAACATGAAAAATACATCTTCCCAAAGTCATTTATCCGAATTATCCGACAGACGGGACATGGAAATGGAAACGATGGAAATGAATAGGCCGAGCCGTTCTCATTGGGAAACTGTTATTCTTTCCACCCTCCATTGCGGGGCAGGCTGCACACTGGCAGATATAATCGGGGAATGGTTCACTTTTTTAATCCCGTTATCCATCGGCGGTAGTTTCATTGCAGGCCAATGGACACTGGACTACTTATTGGCACTTGTTTTCGGTGTCTTTTTCCAATATGCGGCTATTCGGCCTATGGAGCATCTATCCCGCAGGGCCACTGTGATAAAAGCTTTTAAAATCGATTTTTTTTCTTTGACTTCCTGGCAAATCGGAATGTATGGCTGGATGGCAGTTGTTATTTTCGGCCTACATCAGGGAACCCCGCTTCCCCGGAATAGCTGGGAATTTTGGTTTATGATGCAGATTGCCATGTTTTGCGGCTTTCTTACTTCCTATCCCACAAACTGGTTACTGATTAAATTAGGGATTAAGAAAGGGATGTAAAAATAAAAACGGGTTATCTGACAAAACAGATAACCCGTACATCTTTAATTACAATTATTTTTTATTCTCTCATTTTACTGAAATAGTAGAAGTCCACTATTTTTCCGTTCTTCACAGCCGCTTTGTGCAATATGGCTTCCAGTTTATAACCTGCTTTTTCCAGCACGTGCTGAGATCCCTGATTATAACCGAATACGATGGCATAAATTTTCTGATAATGAAAATTTTCAAAAGCGTATTCCGTTAAATCCCTCACAACATGCGACATTACACCGTGGCCCCAATATTTTTCTCCAATCCAATAACCGATTTCAGCAGTGACCCGCTCTACGTCGCCTTCCGATCCGAAGCCGACACTTCCCACTGCTTTCCCGTCTATTTCTATGGCAAAACGCATAGGTTTTCCCGGCATGGCTTTTACCATGCTGATGTAATCAAAAGCATCCTGTTTCGTGTAAGGGTGTGGAAAATGATCCATCAGATTATTCCAGATCTTTTCATTGTTGGCATTTTCAGCCAGCGATTCACAATCGGAATAAGTTAATTCACGTACCACATATCCGTCACCCTCAATCCTTACACTCTGTCTTTCTTTCTGTAAAATAAAGAACTCATCCCCCTTATTTGTCGATCGGGGAAGATCGTTTTCACTTGTTTTCATAATTGTCAGATCCTGCCGGATCTCTCCATTTCAGTTTTTTGTTTTTAATTTCAAGCACAACAAACATACGGAGTAAATAAATCCGATGTTATCTGAAATACCCAAAAAATGTTATGGAATTAAAAGATATTTTTCACGCCAAAATAGCATATCATTCAAAAAAACAATATCTTTGTGATTTTTTGAAAACAATGGTATAATTTATAGGTTTTCGGCATTTTTTTCAAACGCCTAAACATATTTCTCGATGATTTCCTTTAACGGTTTAGCCTGTACCACACCGCTTTGCCTCCACAGCATTTTTCCGTCTTTAAACAGCATCAGCGTCGGCACGGATTGCACCTGGTAGGTATACACACTTTGCCGATTCGCAGGCACATCTATATCTATCTTCAATATTTTCACTTTATCCCCCAATTGCTTTTTCACGTCTTCCAATATTGGGTGCATCATCTTACAGGGCCCGCACCATGTAGCGAAGTAGTCCACCAATACCGGGACATTCCCTTTTATCAATTCTTCGAATTTTTCCATAATACTTTAAATTTAGTTATACCATTTATACTACGGAAAGACAGGCAGAGTTACGTACTGCAATATCAGATTTACAATAACCGCTGACCGTTAATGATTAATTCAAACTTGATATTCAAAAATTCAGCGGCTTTCCGGCTCAACATCATCCGCCCCAAAAATATTTCGAAATAATCCATAACCGCCGATATAGTGGTATCGATTTTCAATTCCAGAACAATAGCCGTTTTGTCTTTATTAAAATAAATCTTCGATTCCTCCACAGCATAATTCACCCGGTCATGAATATCGAAATTGGCGAAATCGCGGTTTCTCACCCGGCTTCTCCGCACATCCGTCTTATCTGCCAAAATCAATGCGGCGGCAATAGGACTAACAGCGGCGGCAGTGCTTTCGTCGTGGTTACCAATGGCACAGATCACCTGAGCGATTTCATCTTCTCCCATGCCCATATTATCCAGCAAACGGAACGCCAATATAGCACCGCTCTGCGCATGGTCGATCCGATTGACCACATTCCCGATGTCGTGCATATACCCTGCTATTTTAGCCAATTCTGCCGTCCGTTCCGGATAGCCCAGTGTCAGCAATATTTTTTCTGCCGTATTTGCAGTCTTCACCACATGCGCAAACGAATGTTCCGTATAGCCCATGGCGGCCAAAGCTTTATCTGCCTGTGATATATAACATTTTATACCTTCATTATCCCTCACGTCCTCGAACGTAACCTTCAACTTCTCATTCATAAATTTCTCTGATTCTATTTTCTTCCATTTTAATTCCACACCCCAACGCCTCTATCTCCGTTTTGAATACCACAAATATACTAAATTCCGGGCGAAATCGGAAAAGGAATCCGATGAATCGCATCCGATAAATCCCTGTAAACAAAGCAAAATAAAGCTTATTTTCAAATAACAGACCGACAGGAACATTTCCACTCCCCGAATTAAATATTATTTTTGTCTTTTAAACCAATAAGAGAAATGAAAACAATGACTTATATGACAGCTTTTATATTAATGGTGGCCTGCCATCATAAAACAGAAAAGAATCCCCTGCTGGAAAATTTCGAAACAGCGCATCATACGCCCCCTTTCGACCGGATTGAAACAGCACATTACGAACCGGCTTTCGAAAAGGCAATCGCAAACGCCCGGAAAGAAATCGAGCAGATCGCCCGGTCCGGATCTGCTCCCGATTTTGAAAATACGATTGCGGCTTTGGATCAGGCCGGAGAAAGATTGAGCGAAATATCTTCTATCTTTTTCAATCTGAATTCAGCCTGCACGAACGATGAAATGCAGCAAATCGCCCAACGGATCTCCCCCAAACTGACGGAGTACGGCAACAGCATCTACATGGACCCTGTTTTATTTAAACGTGTCAAACAGGTATACGAGAATCGGGAAAACATCACCCTGACCCCAGAACAGGCAACTTTACTGGAAGATACCTGGAAAGCTTTTATAAAAGGCGGAGCGAACCTAGAAGGGGCCGCCCGGGAAAGGTATAAGGAAATCTCTATGGAAATCTCTCAGCTCGGACTGAAGTTCGACGAAAACCTGTTAGCGGAAACAAACGGTTTTACGCTGCATATCATCCGGGAAGAAGACCTTGCCGGATTGCCCGAAAGCGCCAAAGAGCAGGCCGCTTTAACGGCTAAAGAGAAAAACCTGGAAGGCTGGGTATTTACCTTACATGCTCCCAGCTATATTCCTTTCCTGAAATACGCCGACAAGCGGGACTTGCGGGAAAAATTATACCGGGCCTACTCATCGAGAGGCAATAAGGATAATGATTACAATAACAACGGTATTATTAAAAGAATGGTCGCACTCCGGCTGGAAAAAGCGAATCTGTTAGGTTATAAGAATTATGCGGAATATGCTTTAGCCGACCGAATGGCACAAACGCCGGAAGCGGTGAACGATTTCCTGGCCCGTTTGCTCGAGGCCTCACATCCTTATGCCCTGGCAGAAAAAAAGGAGGTGGAAGATTTTGCCCGGAAGTCCGGATTTACGGGGGAATTACAACGCTGGGACTGGGCTTATTATTCCAATAAACTCAAACAGGAAAAATATGCTTTAGACGACGAGATGCTGAAACCTTATTTTAAACTCGAAAAAGTGCAGGAAGGTGTTTTCGGGCTTGCCCATTCTCTTTACGGATTAACTTTCAAAGAAGTAAACAATATTCCAAAATATCACGAAGATGTGAAAACATTCGAGGTCTATGACAAGGACGGAAGTTTTCTCGCTGTGTTATATACCGATTTCTTTCCCCGCGAAAGTAAAGGAGGAGGAGCCTGGATGACCGAATTCCGGGGACAACACAGGCAGAACGGTAAAGATGTACGGCCTCTGGTTTCCATTGTTATGAATTTCACGAAACCTACGGAAACCAAACCTTCGCTGCTGACTTTCGACGAGGTAACCACATTCCTCCATGAGTTCGGGCATGCGTTACACGGGATGCTTTCCAAAGTAACTTACAATTCCACTTCAGGTACGAATGTTTACAGGGATTTCGTGGAACTTCCGTCGCAGGTGATGGAAAACTGGGCTTTCGAAAAAGAGTGGCTCGATCAATGGGCGGCACATTACGAAACAGGCGAAAAGATTCCCGCAGAATATATCACGAAAATACATAATGCCGCCAATTTCCAAAGCGGTTATCAAAGCGACCGCCAAATCAGTTTCGGGCTGGTGGATATGGCCTGGCACACAGTGACCGGAGAGGTAAAAGAAACGGTAGCCGCGTTTGAACAACAAGCAATGTCTGCCACCGAAACTTTCCCGGCAGTAGACAGCAGTTGCTTCTCCGCCGGTTTCGGCCATATCTTCGGCGGCGGCTATGCTGCCGGATATTACAGCTATAAATGGGCCGAAGTTTTGGATGCCGATGCCTTTTCGGTATTCAAGCAAAACGGCATTTTCAATGCGGCAACAGCGGATTCGTTCCGTAAAAATATTTTGGAAAAAGGTGGCTCGGAACATCCCATGATTTTATACAAACGCTTCCGGGGACAAGAGCCCCAGATCGACGCTTTACTGGAACGGAGCGGACTGACCCCTAAAAAGGAATAGCCCGGCAGGCTTATTCTCCGTTTCATTCAAGTCCGGATATATAACAATATTCCCCGCCGGAATCCGGCGGGGAATATTATTTAAGGGTCATTTACTCATCAATTAGTCAATTTCAGCATAATCTTGCGTTCTTTGCGACATACCGTCCCGTCATTCAACACGCCTTCAATGATAACCGTATAAGGCCCGTAACTATCGGAAGTGTAGAATGAAAATTCTGCTTTCCCGGCATTGTCCGTCCGCACATCCGGATTCCAATATATAGTAGAGCGTTCGTCAGACACTTTCGCCAATGCCTGCCGCACAGAATCCACCTCATATTTAGGCATATAAAACTCTGCCTTTTTCTGGTACCCTAAAAACGAAAGTACACTGATATTTAGCCGCTGTTTTGTGTTCACAAAGTTAGGATTCGTCGTAATGACCAAAGCCCCGTCAGCAGCATAATCCCCTATCAACACACCTGCCTGCGCCCCGTCGATATAACTGATATTCAACAAATCAACAGGCCGTAATGTCATCACATAATCGTAGTCTTCCTGTAAGTCGTTCACGATAAACACCAAAGACCTCGACAAACGGGTAACGGTCTTCTCCACCTCGTCCACCCGAATACCGGGGATCGACTCAAACACCTGCTTCATATCCAGATCGGCCATACTTGCCAGTTTTGCGGAATCCACGCCATACGTCGCGGCAAAATCATACATAGAATAAACCTTAGGTGCCTGTTTCCGGGTGACGATGGCCTCATCGAGCACATATATTTTTATTCCGTTTTCATAATAATAGTCTTTCACAAATTTCTTATAAAAATCGTCTTCTTCCTGTATCGATTCCACATTATAGGGGAAGTTGATTCCCGGTTTCAAAAATTGCTCTTTTTCCACTTGCAATTCCACCGTACGGCGTCCCTTTTTACTGAGTGCCTGTACAAAAAATTGTGTACTGTCAGGAAAAGATATTCCATCGAGCATAAAATATCCGTTACTATCGGCATCTACGGTTTCTATGATCTTATTCGTTGAAAATACCATCAGTTTTGCATTTAAAGCATCTTTCCCCCAGAAATTTTTGACATATCCGGAAATGGCCTGTCCCTGTTCCAAATAATAGGGCAATTCCGGCAATTCGCCCCGGATCACTTCCGGCAAATTAAAGCGTGTCCATCCTTGCGTCATCATGAGCAGGTCGAGCATACGCTCCGTACCCCGGTTTACATTATTGAAATAGAAAGCCGGATCTTCGATATAGCCTTTCAGGTCGGAAGTCAGCAGAAGATAAGACAAGATATTGTTTTGACCCACCGAATCCTGTGCGTTCTGCACATCGTCGGTCACCGCCACAGAGAAAGATCCGCTTAATTCCTGCCCGGCTTCGGCAGCAATATCGATGCTAACCCCAACCCGATCGCGGACAATGTAAGATTTTTTGTCGGTCTCGATATTCAGTTCAGGACGTTCCTGTTTCCGGATAAAACACATACGCTGGCTGAAAATTTCATTTTTCGCATTCATCAATACCAACTGGACCACTCCTTCCGGCAGGACATTCAAAGGCAATCTACCGACTGTCCTTGTCAACGGAGAACATAAAAGGGGCACACCACGGCTTAACACAGCCAGGTAAAGCCCTTCCGAAATATCGGTGCTGTCGCCCACTAAAATAGAATAGGTCAGGACAGAATCGCGCTGCCAAACTTTCAAGGCCAGCCCTTTGCTTTTAGGAACAGGCAAATCTACCGTTTTTTTCACCTGATCGGAAGAGGTCACCACCGCATGATAGCGATGTCCGACTTCCGGCTTGAGATCAAAGCCCCCCATCCCTTTGTGCATGCTTTTTATGACAGCAACAAATTCATCCTTATCGTTATACACATTACCTTCTATATCTTTTCCAAATCCGTCCGTCCCGATCGCTTTGAAAGCAACGGTTTGTGCAGCACCTACCAACAGGTCGCCACCTTCCGGGAAAAATTGCAGGTCGAAATCCTTTTCAGGCTTAGGAATCGTCAAAAGACGCTCGAATTCAAAAGGCTCGGAAGCCCGGAAACGGACCACGATATTCCCGTCTTCTTCCAGCTCTTTGGCATCTAAACGCAACACGCCTTTGTCATCCGTACGTCCGATTTTATTCTTTCCTCCGCTTTCATATTCAACAAACACTTTATCATAGACATCCTTTCTCGAATTCGTGAAATGGATTTCAATCTGTTCCCCGTTATTCGCATACTTTATACTGGTTTGCACTTTAGAATCCTGCACGTTTACAAGCCGGATTTTTTTCTTAAAGATAAAATCTTCCCCGGCATTTTGCATCCAGTATGAATAAGCCCGCACAAAATATTCTCCCTGTTTCATCTCTTTAGGCAGGGGTAAATATCCCGCATATATGGAATCGGTTTGCCTGATCTTTACGCGCAAACGCACACTATCCATACGGTCTACCAATTCCACATACACATAACGGCTATATTCCGAAGGCTTATGAGTGACAGCATCCAACAAATAAGCCCGGAACCATATTTTTTCACCTGCGGAATAATGGTCACGGTCGGTCTGCAAATACACTTTTTCCTGAGGTTGCACTTTTACCCGTGTCAGCAAATTCCTTATAACGCTTGTCGCAAACGGATCGTTCGCAGGCAAAGTGAAAGCACTGGCCAGAACAACGATCGCCAGCAGGCTAAATATTTTTTTCATAATCGATTGAATTAATTTGTTCATTTACAAAGCCTGAAAAAACAATTCCGGTTCCCGGCGCACACTAAAATTTTGAAATAAAAAATCAGTGAACGGAGTGTCGAAAACCAGGGCTTTTTGAGGACATTCCTTCACACAGGCACAACATTTTATGCAACATTCCGCATCGTTAACCACTTCTTCGCCCACCGTAACCGCACCCACCGGACAAACCTCCGCACACAAACCGCATTGTGTGCATAACTCCGCCAGCACCACCGGAGCCTGCGGAGTTTTGTTCCCTTTCACCTTATAAGGGCGGTTTCCCTTTACTTCCAATTCCGGCAACTGCTGCCCCTCTCCCCTTTCCTTCAAACGCACCATAACCTCCCGCCCTAAACACTCCGCCACCTGTAAATCGTCAGCATCAGGACGGTTTTCCGCAACAGGACGACCAGGACGGCTGAAAGAATGTTCTCCGATAAAAGCAGCTCCGGCCACCGGAACGAATCCATGCGCCAGCGTCCAATCGGTCAATTCAAGCAAAGCATCTTCATAATCCCTGTTTCCATATACAACCACAGGCACCACCGGGCACTTTCCGCCGGAAATCCGTTCCAGACGTTGCATAGCGACTTCCGCAACACGTCCCCCGTATACAGGCACCACCACTATGCACAAATCATGATTCGCCACAACCGATGTAACCGGCATTTCGTGTGTCAGATCCGTTTCTATGATTCCGGGAATCCCCGTACCCCGGGCGATAGCTCTCCCCACAGCCCGGGAGGTATGAGTAGGAGAAAAGTAGATTAAACGGACAGCATCCAATTGCATAATATCTTCATTCTTTATGTTTGTGCTACAAAGTTAATTTTTCCGTTCAATTTACCATTATTTTATAAACTTTTTCAATAGTTTGAAATTCCGGTAAGGGGGATATTTCAAAGGAACATCCCACCAGGTGGGAGAACTTAAAACCGAACGACGGTTACTGAATGTGGAGAAACTCTCAAAACCGTGATACCTTCCCATTCCGCTATGTCCCACTCCGCCAAACGGTAAACGGCTATTGGAAATATGCATAACGGTGTCGTTTATACACACTCCGCCGGAACTGGTTTTAGCGATAACGGCTTTTGCCACAGCCGCTGTCCCGAAATAATATATAGCCAAAGGCTTTTCGCGGGCATTGATATAGCCGATCGCTTCGTCCAAATGATGAAACTCGACAACTGGCAATAAGGGCCCGAAAATTTCCTCCTGCATTACGGCATCATCCGGTGAAACATTTTCCAAAATCGTGGGAGCCACAAATTTGTCTTCCGGGATAATTTTTCCTCCGTAAATAATTTTCCCTTTTTGCATAAGCCGTTCCAGACGCGTCACGGCTTCCAACCTCACTATCCGGGGATAATCCGGGCTTTTTTCCGGTTCATCACCATAAAATTGCCGGATATAATAAATCAACTTTTCCAATAATTCATTTTTCACCCGGGCATGCACCAACAGGTAATCGGGAGCGATACAGGTTTGTCCGGCATTCAGGCATTTTCCCCAGGCAATACGTTTTGCCGCACAATCCACATCGGCACTTTCGTCCACAATACAGGGACTTTTTCCGCCTAATTCCAGCGTCACCGGAGTAAGGTGCTCTGCCGCCGCCTTCATGACCACTTTTCCTAATTCCGGGCTTCCGGTAAAGAAGATATGGTCGAAACGTTCTGCCCACAAAGACTGATTCACCTCATAGCCTCCCTGCACCACAGCAACATATTCCGGAGCAAAGACAGAAGCGATCATTTCAGCCAAAACCTGAGCCACCCCGGAAGTATAGGGTGAAGGTTTCAACACGGCGCAATTCCCGGCCGACAAAGCTCCAATTAAAGGATTTATCAGTAATTGAAAAGGATAATTCCAGGGAGCGACCACCAACACAACTCCCAAAGGTTCATAAACGATCCGGCTTTTACTCCCGAATAAATAAAAGGGCGAGGAAACCCGCCGCGAAGCCGCCCAACGTTTCAGGTAGCGGATATGATGCCTGATTTCCTGTAAAACCATCGACACCTCCGTCAGATACGCTTCAAAAGCCGATTTGTGCAAATCGCTCCACAAGGCCTCATAGATACGGTCTTCATAAGCAATAACCGCAGCCTGCAACCGTTTCAGGCTCTTTATCCTGAAATCGACATCCCGGCTCATTCCGGTGTTAAAAAACTCCCGCTGAGCTTTTATAATCCCTTCGATTTTTTCATTCTCCATCCCTTGTTTTCCTCCGATATTTACAATTATTCAATATTACGATAAAATCCTTTAAATACAAACGTTCCCTTTTAGTTTTTAATACCTGTACCCGGCAGAGGTTACAGCTTTATCATTTTTCGTTTGCAATATTTCACAATTTGTCCATATAAAATCTTACCTTTGTTCCCTTAGTGCATTCCTTTTTTAATCATGCCAGAAATCACAGTAACGACAAACGACCTATTGGAAAAACAGGATATTAGCAAACTACTGCGTAGTTATGTTGTCCCGGCAATGATCAATATGGTCGTGATGGCACTTTACAACATCGTAGACCGTATATTTATCGGACAGGGAGCAGGAGCGATAGCTATATGCGGATTGGCGCTGACCCTTCCCTGCGTGTCCCTGATAACCACCGTCGGAACTCTGACGGGTGTAGGGGCAGCCTCACGGGTATCCTCCGCATTCACTCTCCGCAATATACCTTTGGCCTGTAAAGCCCTGGGGAACGCCCTGTTCCTCAACATAATCCTGACGGTTTCACTTATTTTATTAGCATTCTATCATTTAGACACAATCCTGCTGGCTTTCGGGGGGAGTGAACAAACCATCCCCTATGCACATAAATACCTGAGTATTATCATTCCGGGCAGTTTGCTCACCAATTTAAATTTCACTTGCTGTAACGCTTTCCGGGCAGCAGGATTTTCTCATAAATCCATGATGATTATCCTGACCGGAGTTATCGTCAATATCTTGCTCGATCCCATATTGATTTTCGGATTCCATTTAGGCATAGAAGGAGCGGCCATAGCAACCGTGATCTCTATGGCAGTGAGCAGTGTGCTGATTTTAAAACATTTCCGAAGCCCGGTAAATCAGCTACGGTTAAGGCTTTCCGATTTTTCCCCACACATCCTGCTACTTGCCAGCATCATCGGGATCGGTATGGCCGCTTTCATCATGAACATCACCACCAGCATGGTCAATATCATTATGAACCGTTATCTGGTTAATTACGGAGGGGATTATGCTATCGGTGCTTATGGTATTATCAGTTGCTATTCCATATTGGTAGCAACACTTATGATGGGAATTTGCCAGGGAATGCAAACCATTGTCAGCTACAATTTCGGCACGGGTAATTTTTTGCGGACACGCCGGACACTCGAACTTTCCGTTCAAACCGGAACGCTCATCGTATGCAGCGGATTCATTATCGGGGAATTATTCGCCCCCTGGCTGGTGAGCATATTCACTTCGAACGAGACCCTTATCAGCCTAAGTACGGGAGGATTACGGCTAACCTTCCTGATGATGCCTCTGATAGGTTATCAAATCATTGCCACCAGCTTTTTTCAATCGATAAACAAAGCTCCTCAGGCAATTATCATGAATATCTCCCGCCAATTCGTTTTTCTTATTCCGGCTCTGGGAATTTTTTCCCGTCTGTGGGGATTGACGGGCATCTGGCTGGCCATTCCTTTTGCCGACCTCATGGCGACCACCATCACCACCCTTTTTCTATCCCGCGAGAAATGGTTGAAAACAGCCGGACGGTAAAAGTTTCCGCAACCTTTTCGCCTATTGCCCGATGCAAAGAAACGGGAATCCCCCCTTTATTATTCCGAATCCCACTCCCCCTCTTTTTCCTGTAAATCCAAAGAATCGTAAAACTTAAAACCCTATCGCTTATTTCCCCGGCAGCCTAATGAATCAACTCATACACATGTTCCTCTTCACCGACAACCCACACCATATCCCCGGCCATAAATAGCGTATCGGCATCCGGATTACGCAAAGAAGCAGAGCCACGCTCGATACCCACAACCACACATTTATATTTATCGCGGATACCCGATTCCCGGATCGTTTTGCCCACAAAAGGTGAATTATCGTCAATAATAAATTGCTTTAAGCACACTTCGCTCTGCGACAGGTCGGAAGTCATGGCAGGTATGGTCATGGCATTCAACTTTTCACCGAACCGGCTCAACTGTTCGTCACTTCCGATCACCTGTATCCTGTCCTGGGGAAACAAACGTTCCCTACCTCCCGGAATATTGATACAATATTGCCCCCTGAAAATGGCCACGACCATAATCTCAAAACGCGCCCCCAATGCCAATTCCGACAAAGTATGTCCGGCCCAGACAGACTCGGCAGGAATTATAAAATCCGACAAGTGAAGATCGCGTGACAATAAATGCCCGGCAAACTTAGGCGGTATTTTTTCTCCCGCCTGACGGGCATATACATCCCTGATCCTGAAATTACGCAGGAAACGACGTTCGATGAGAATGGACTGTTTCTTTAAATAACGGGAATAAAACATCCCGGCCACGATAAAACAGGCGATCCCCAGCACCAAAGCCACGGAAACTTTAAAAAGGGTCATAATTACAATCATCACATACACCACAGCCAGCACAAAGCGAAAAAAGACCAGCGACACCAAATATCCCCGGTTAAAACGGTTATCCTCCCATAAGAGCTGAAATTCCGTGGAGTGATTTTTCTTGGCAACGATAGCGCGCAGGAAAGGCGCAAGCACCATCAGCGTCAAAACAGCACTCAATAAAGCTCCCCACATTCCCGGAATATGTTCCCGGACAAAAGGGACTAAAAATTTAATGGAAAGGATCAATAAGGCTATGATGATCACGGAATAAATAATCACGATACGCACCAGAGACAAAAGCAGTTTCTTCCAGTTGCTTTCGTGGTTCACCGTTGGAGTTCCGGAAGTATATCGATCGATAAAGCGTTTCCACTGTAAGGGCAGGTGCTTTTCAACAAACGGATAAGCCGGCTCGGCCAACCGCATCATATAAGGGGTCAGAAAAGTGGTAATCACAGAAACCGCCACCACGATGGGATACAAAAAGTTCCCCGTGACATTCAGGCTTACCCCTAAAGCGGCGATAATAAAAGCAAATTCACCGATCTGGGTGAGGCAAAAACCGGACTGCATGGCCGTTTTCAGAGGCTGTCCGGCCAATATAACCCCAAAAGTACCGAAAAGTGCCTGACCGATCAGCACCGTTAAAGTGATAATAATGACAGGCCATATATATTGGGCAATCATCACCGGATCGACCATCATTCCCACCGACACGAAAAATATGGCAGCAAAAAGGTCTTTTACGGGTTTAACCAATTTCACGATTTTTTCCGCTTCTATGGTTTCCGCTAAAATCGATCCCATGACAAAAGCCCCCAACGCCGAAGAAAAGCCCAAATAAGAAGCAAAGACCACCATCAGCAAACACAAGCCCAGCGAAACGATCAGCATTGTTTCATCCCCCATGAGCAAGCGGGTGCGACGAAAAAAAGTGGGAATGATATAGATGCCGATCAAAAACCATAATAACAAGAAAAACATCAACTTCCCAATGCTATACACCATTTCCATCCCTTCGAAATTCTTACTCACCGCCATCGTCGAAAGCAAAACCATCAAAACAATCGCCACCAAATCTTCTATGATCAGGATACCGAAAACCAGCCCGGCAAAGCGTTTAGTGCGAAGTCCCAAATCGTCAAACGCTTTATAAATAATCGACGTAGACGACATCGCCAACATTCCGCCCAGAAAAATACAATCCATCCGTTTCCACCCCATCGCCACCCCGACAGTAAATCCCAACAGCACCATCCCAAAAATGATGGTCAGCGCAGCAATTGTCGCCGGGCCGCCTACTTTCATCAATTTCTTAAAACTAAATTCCAACCCCAAAGCAAACAACAGGAACACCACCCCAATGTCCGCCCAGGTCTGTATATTGGCAGAGTCCATGACAGAAGGCGTCAATGTCACATGGGGACTGGCAATGAATCCCGCCACAATATATCCTAACACCAAAGGTTGTTTCAACCTCTTAAATATCAAAGTCATAACCCCGGCAGAAACCAATATCAGGGCTAAATCGACAATTAAAGTCGGCAACTGGGACATAACATCTTTATAATTTGCAGCAAAAGTATCCTTTTTCACGAAAAATGATTCCCGACTATCGTGAATTTTAACAGCCAATGACGAAAGAATAAAAGCTCCCCCGGAATACCAACCGAACTCCCTGAAAATCCACCTCATTTTCAACTGCATGATCCACCTCTCCCCCGCAAGAACCTTCCCAAACACCTCCTGATAAAAATTCCGGGTAAAAGCCTGAACTTCATACCCGGAATTAAAATTTTCAAAACCATTGTTCCTTATTCCTGCCGACCAGCCGGAAGATATTTATTTAAATATTCCTGGAATTTATCCTTATAGGAATCGGATATGGGGATATATTCTTTACCATATACAATCCGGTTTCGTTCTATGACCTTCACTTTATCCAACCTCACAATAAAAGAGCGATGCACCCGGATAAATTCAGACGCAGGCAAAAGCTCTTCCAACGATTTCAGGCTCATCAGCGAAACCACAGGTTGCGTTTCACCTTCCAAATAAATTTTCACATAATCTTTCAACCCCTCGATATATAATATTTTTCCTAAATCGATACGGACAAGCTTATAATCTGCCTTTACAAAGATGCTTCTCGGCTCCTTCTCCCCGTTTTCCTGTTTGCCGCTCATTTCGCACCATTGCAATGCCTTGTTCGCCGCTTTCAAAAACTCAGGATAACTGATCGGCTTTAACAAATAGTCCAAAGCATCTACCCGGAAACCTTCAAGAGCATATTGCTCGAAAGCCGTCGTAAAGATCACTTTTGTCCGTTCGTCCAACATCCGGGAAAGTTCCAATCCGTTCAGTTCAGGCATCTGAATATCCAAAAAGATCAGATCGATCTTTTGTTCTTTCACCATCGGCAACACTTCCAGGGCACTGCTGCAACGTCCGGCAAGCGATAAAAAAGGCGTGCGCTTTACATAACTCTCCATTAAATCGAGTGCTAACGGCTCATCATCGACAATCAAACAATTCAATTCCATAGCCCATTATTTTATATCCAAATCCAATTCCGACACGTAAACTTCGCCCATTAATCCCGTCCTCAACAGGAATTGCCCCGGATAAAGCAATCCCAACCGTTTCCGCAAATTTTCCAAACCGATTCCCGAACCGCTGCGGTCAGAATCCTTTTTCGGGAAATAGCTGTTTTCAATTAAACATTTGATGCGATTGTGCCGTTCTACCCGCAAATTAATGTGGATGAAAGAAGGTTCCGTGGGGCTTACTCCGTGCTTAAATGCATTCTCAATCAAAGAAATAAATAATAAAGGGGCTATCAATATCCCGGTTTTATCCTCCGGCATATCCACTTTTAAATCCACCCGGTCAGGCAAACGCAACCCCATCAACTCGATATAACTCTTCATAAAAACCAGCTCATTGTCGAGCGAAACCAGCCTTTGGTTGTCTTCATACAGCACATGGCGCAACAAACGGCTCAGGTCATGAACGGCATACTGTGCCCGGTCCGGGTCGATAGCGATCAAAGAATAAATATTATTCAAGGTATTGAAAAGGAAATGAGGATTCAACTGACTTTTCAAATTCTGTAATTCCGCTTCCGACCGGGCTTTTTCGAGTTCCTTTTTTTCATTTTCCACAATATACCAATTCCCCGTCATCCGGATGGCCACACTCAACCCGGCAAGCAAAACCATCATCATTCCGTCGCGTATGATGAACAAAGCACGGGGGGGGCCCTGATGGATTGTTTCCCCCGCCTTTTTCACAAAATGAAGGTAATGGTAATTTTGCCAGACATGAAGCGATAAAGTCATTACGACGAACAAAACGATATTGATCAGGACAAACTGTACCAATTTTTTACGAAACAGAATACGATCGATCAATACAAAATAGTTCAGATAGAAAACAACGAAGAACGTGATGGGCACCCCTACATACCCCAGATACCTTTCCAGGGTCATCGCCTCACTGTTTCTCCCTGTGAAAAACAAAGGGAAACAAAACACTCCACCCCAAACCAAAATGTGGATTAAAACCTGTAAAACTTTATACTTATCCTTCATAATAACAAAGATAGAAAACTATTCCCTCACTTTTCCTTTTCCCACCCGAAACCTTCGCTTATTCGTAACGGATTGCCTCGATAGGATCGAGATCTGAAGCTTTTTGTGCCGGATACCAGCCGAAGAATATCCCGGTGACCGTACAAACGATGAAAGAAAGTATCACCGAATATGCCTGCACAAATACCGGCCATCCCAAAACGATCTTTACGATATAGGCCGCGCCGATTCCCAGCAAAACCCCGATAATCCCTCCGGTGACACTGATCAATATCGCTTCGATCAAGAATTGGGCCAATATATCCCGTCCCTTCGCTCCGATAGACATTCGCAAACCGATTTCCCGGGTACGCTCGGTGACGGAAACATACATAATGTTCATAATCCCGATACCTCCCACCAGCAATGATATTCCGGCGATACAAGCCAGCAGGACGGTCATCATGTCTGTGGTTGAACTCATCATTGAACTCAATTCCTGCTGCGAACGGATGGTAAAATCATCCTCATCTCCTTTTTTCAGCTTATGATTCCTTCTCAGTAAATCGCTGATCTCCTCTTCAGCCTGTTCCGTCATATCTTCGGTCAGGGCCGAGGCATAAATACCTTGTAAATGGGTGATGGCCAGGACACGTTTTTGGATGGTTGTATAAGGTGCTAAGATAAGATCATCCTGGTCCATCCCCATGCTGTTATAACCTTTAGATGTCAATACACCTATGATTTTAAACGGTATTTTATTAAAACGGATCACTTTCCCTATGGGATCTTCCCCGTTTGTAAATAAATTATCAACGATTGTCTTACCAACCAGGCAGACTTTTGCAGAAGTCAGTATATCCTGATCGGTAAAAAGCTCTCCTTCCCCCACGGTATACTTACGAATATCCAGATAATCCTGATTCACTCCATATACGGAAGTGGGATAGTTATTCGCCCCATAGATCACCTGTCCGCTACTGCTCACAGAAGGAGAAACGCCCGATACGTAACGGGTTTCATTGGCAATAGCCTGATAATCCTCTAATTTCAAACTTTGCATAGAGGCCGGATCTTGCCGCACTCCCCCCCGGCGGTCTGCTCCCGGGTGGAGCATGATCATGTTAGAACCCATTTCCGATATTTGCGCCCGGATACTTCGTTTAGAGCCCTGACCGATTGCCAGCATGGTAATTACGGACGCTACGCCGATAATAATTCCCAGCATCGTCAAGAAACCACGCATTTTATTGTTATTCAGCGCGCGTAACGCTATTTTAAGCAAATTAGCAAAATTCATCTTTCAAAAATTTAAATCGTCACCGCTTCTTCCCTCTCCCCTAAATTAATCTTCATTCACCTTAGGTAATGCATCCAGCGTTTGTCTGGCCGAAGCAATATGCTCATTCTTCCGGTCTTCGATCACCCGTCCGTCTTTCAGGACAATAGTCCGGCTACTGTAAGCGGAAAGTTCCGGATTGTGTGTCACGAATATGATCGTCCGCCCTTTGGCATGTAATTCCTGAAATAAAACCAGAATTTCAAAAGAAGTACGCGTATCCAGATTCCCGGTAGCTTCGTCGGCCAGAATGATAACAGGATCGTTCACCAAAGCCCTTGCGATAGCCACACGCTGCTGCTGTCCCCCCGACATCTGGTTCGATTTGTGATACAAACGATCCTGCAAACTCACAGCCTCTAAAGCCTCTATCGCTTTCTGTTCCCGTTCCTTTGCCGAAACCAAAGGATTATACATCAACGGTAATTCAACATTCTCGATAGCTGTCGTCTTCGGTAAAAGATTATAGGACTGAAAAACAAAACCGATTTTTTTATTTCTCAAAGTAGCCCTCTCATTCTTTCCCATTTGGCGAACGGAATAACCGTCAAGCAAGTATTCTCCGGCAGAAGGGGTATCCAGGCATCCCAGCAAATTCAACAGAGTAGATTTTCCGGATCCACTGGTTCCCATGATCGTTACAAATTCCCCGGGATAAATAGAAAACGTCACTCCCCTCAATGCGTGTACAGTTTCATTTCCTACCAGAAAATTACGCTTTATGTCTTTCAATTCAATAATCGCGTTCATCATTTCGTCTGTTTTTCACTTTTCTTTTGAGAATCCGGCCGTTTAGGCATAAACGGGCTGCTTTCTCCTTCACTTCCACTATTAGCCGCAACAGCCGGCTGATTGGCAGTAAGTCCGGTGATCACTTCTTCTCCCTCAGCAAGCCCGTCCTTGAGTTCCACTACGGCTCCGTTGGTAATACCTACCGTAACCGCTTTTTCCCGCAGCACCTGCCCGTCTTTCACCCATACGCTTCGTTTTACACCTGCAGGCTGCGCATCCTCCGGTAAGGCCGCAACCTTAATATCTTCTCCCAGAATCTCGGTATTCGGAACATAGCGCAGGGCTTTGGAAGGCAAGGTCAAAATATTGTTTTCTTCCAATGTGTAGATCGTAACATTAGCCGTCAATCCCGGTTTCAGTTTCAATTCCGGGTTCGGAGCATTAATCACCACTTCATAAGTCACCACATTAGAAGTGGTTGTTGCCTCCAAACGTACCTGCATCACTTCACCCTCGAAAAGATCATTGGGATAGGCATCCACGGTAAACGTTACCCGTTGTCCGTCTTCTACCTGACCTATATCGGCTTCGTCCACATCGGCCACTACCTGCATTTTAGTCAAGTCGTTGGCTATTTTAAACAAAGTCGGGGTACTGAAGCTGGCGGCTACCGTCTGCCCCTCTTCCACTGCTCTGGAAAGTACCACGCCATCGACAGGAGAAGAAATAATCGCATAACCCAAATTTGTTTTCACTTTCACCAAGTCGGCCTGATTCTTTTCATAAGCGCTCTTAGCTTTCTCATACTGATAGATTGCACTCTCATAATCCGTATCACTCACCAAATTCTTCTCATGCAACGTTTTGGTACGTGTGTAGTTTTTAGTCTGGTACTCATATTCCGTACGGCTCGACTCCAGGTCGGCCTGTTTGGACTGAAGTTCCGATTCCAGCGTTGTTTTATCCAATTCGGCGATCACCTGCCCTTTTTTTACAATACTGTTGTAATCCACGTAGATTTTGTTAATAATCCCGGACACCTGTGTACCGACTTCAACCTGGGTTATAGGCTCAACAGTACCTGTTGCGGTTACCATGTTCGCAATCGTACCCCGTGAAACTTTTGCTGTTTCCCAGCTCAATTGTTTTTTTGAAGATGCTCCCAAAAACAGATAAGCTCCTGCTCCTAAAGCCACAACAACAATCGCTGTTCCTATTAATCTACCTTTTTTCATACTTACAATTTTTTACGGTTGCATGAAGCCTTTGCCTTACATTCGCCCTCCCAAACCTCATGCCTGTTTATTTTTAGACTTTATTTAATTTCAATGGGTTTACCCTGGTAAAAATTCAACAATTGCAAATTCAATATGGACATGTATTTCGACTGAACCACTTCCTGCCGGGCAGACAAAAGATTATTCTTTTCCGTCAAAAGCTCCAACGTATTCTTCATCCCCAGATTAAACTGCTCATCCACTAATTTAAAGCTCATTTCCACGGCTTTCAGGCTCTCTACGGCAGCCTTATATTTAGCCTGCGAAGAAGTGGCGTCGAGATAGGCTTTCTCTACCGATTTCAAAAGATCTTTCTGCATTCCGATATAATTCAGTTCGGAAGTTTCCACACTCAACTGTGCCAACTTTACCGCCGTTTTATTGGAACGGTTACTGAAAATAGGCACACTCAAACTCAACCCAATACTCTCGTTAAAGCTATTACGCAACTGATTACCGAAGGTAAACGAGGAACCTGAAACATGCCCGGTACCGATTCCGGCGGTTAATTTTAAAGACGGCCAATATCCGGCTTTAGCTTTTGCCACCCCCAAGCCGGCTGCATCGATACTGATCCGGCTATATTCAATCTGCGGCATAATATTTAATGAAGTTTCATACACCTGTACCTTACCAGGCAGTACAGTTAAAACCTCACTATCAGGGATTTCCGGGATCAGTAATTCCAGGTTATCCGTTACCTCCAGTTCCAGCAATTGCTTCAACTGCAAACGGACATCTTCCAGGGTGGTTTGTGCCGCCACCAACTGATATTTATCCGAATTATATTGAGACTCCAATTGTGCCAAATCTGTTGTGGAAATAGAGCCGGCAGCCAGCAACTGTTCAGCCCGGTCACGTTGCGCCTTGGAAATTTCTACGGCATTCCGGTTTATTTCCACCGATTCATTTGCGTACAGTAACTGCACAAATGCCTCCGTAATAGCCAACTCTATATCGTTCTCCGCTTCCCGGATAGTCAAGGCCTGTATCTTATCCTGCAACTCCTGCTGTTTGATCGTTTTCCTGAGTTGTCCGCCTTTGTACAAATCCACGGAAGTATTCAACCCATAACTTCCGGAATAATCATTTTTATCGGATGTTTCCGACTTAGGATGATTCACCAAGCTATGGCTGGTAGAAAAAGAAAGCGATGGTAACAAGGCAGCCTTGCTCAGGCGGGTATTCTCCTGGCTTTCTTCCAAAGAAACCTTACTTTTCTTAATCTGAATATTCTGCGCTTTGGCATAATCGATGCAGGATTTTAAATCCCACCGTTCCGGTTTTTCCTGTCCCCGGACTATTAAAGAAAACAGTAATAAAGCTCCTGTTATCCATTTCATTTTGCCGTTCATAGTCTTTCATTTTTCTAATTACTGAAACAAAAGTAAAAACAGGATACCCACCAAACAATTCAAATATATAAATACCCTTAATTCAAAGACGAATAGCACTATTTTACCGACGAAACCCTATTTACGGAAAAAACGATAAAAGAAGAGGTGTAACACGCCTATTAAAAACAAGAAAAGGCATTCTATACCTTATTTTACAGGTTTTGGCACTATTTTTGCTCGAAATAAATTCATTAAAAACAGAAACAAAATCATGATGCTGAGAAGAACAACATATTTATCTAAAATCGTTTTATTAGCCGGTTTGGCAGTCCTGCCTTCAGGGGCACATACACAAAATACATCGGAAGAATTATTACCTTACGGGGATATGAATCAATGGCTGGTCCGCGTAGTGGATGAATCGTTTATTATCGGAGGAAAAACCAAATATCTATATGAAATAGCTCCGGGAGATACCTTAAAAAATAACACGCCTTACGTAAACACGGTTTCTCCGTGGGCTACCTCGACCGTTATGGCTAAAGTGAGTGGCGTGGTAAAAGGAAGTGTCACCGTTTTCCCTGAAAAAAGGGACTCCGGATATTGTGCCCGCCTGGAAACCCGTATGGAAAATGTAAAAGTGCTGGGCTTGATCAATATATCCGTATTGGCAACAGGAACTATATTTTTAGGGAAAGTGATCGAACCCGTGCAAGACACGAAAAACCCTCAAAGTAAACTAAGCAGTGGTATACCTTTCACCAAACGCCCCACAGCGCTGGCCTTTGACTATAAAGTGACACCGGGAGGCCTCCAGATAAAAGCCACAGGATTTAGCAGAATTGCAAAATTGAAAGAACAGAATCAAGCTGAAGCCTGCCTGTTATTGCAAAAACGCTGGGAAGATGCAGAAGGAAATATCTATGCGAAAAGAATCGGCACAGCCTATGAGCAATATGGCCAGGACGTTACCGAATGGCAAAACGGACACAGGATTCCCGTACATTACGGAAATATCACCCAAGAGCCCTATTACAAACCTTTTATGGATTTGGTGACAGGAGAACATACTCAATATTGTCAGAATAGCAAAGGGGTCATGGTGCCTATACAAGAAGTGGGCTGGGGACAAGCGGACGAAGAAATCACCCACATCATACTACGGCTTTCATCCGGCAACGGTGGCGCATATATCGGAGCCCCGGACAGTAAATTCTGGATCGACAATGTAAAACTAATCTACGAATAATCCCTTTGAATTCAATAATCATAATAATGCCGTCATTAAAATAAGCACCAACGGAACGTTTGCATTATTCAAAGGAATTATTAACTTTGCCGAGTTCGAATTTAGAAAAAAATTAAGAAACATAATATCCCCTACTTAACGCAGCAGCATTTACAACCTATTCTATTTTGAGCTGCGTGGAGACCGTTCTCAGGGACGGTCTCTTTCTATATCTTCTATCATCAGTTTCGCAAAACGTTCCGAAGCACCGGGCTTTCCAAGCTTCCCGATAATCTCCTCGTAATCTGCAATCATCTTCCGCCGGACTTCTTCATCATAAAGAATACGCGCCAATTCTGAAAGCAGTTTCTTCTCATTCAATTGCTGCATTAACAGTTCTTTCACGACTTCCCGGTCGAGCATCAGATTGACCAAAGAAATATATTTCACCTTGACAAAGGTTTTGAACAACCAATAGCTGAACGCTCCCCCTTCCCCACTGTAACACACCACCTGAGGTGTCTTTAGTAAAGCTGTTTCAAGGGTGGCCGTGCCTGAAGTGACAAGCGCAGCCGTTGCCTGTTTCACCAAACGATAGGTTTGCCCATAAATAATTTTCACATCCATATCCCCGAGATAAGCCGCATAATCGGCATCCTTCATGGAAGGAGCTCCCGCTATGACAAATTCGAAATCAGGGAAATGCTTTACCATTTTCAACATGGGCGGAAGAACAAATTTCAATTCCTGCATCCGGCTTCCCGCCAGCAACGCGATAATGGGACGGCCGGACAATCCGTTCGCCGCGACAAAATCAGAAAATCCTTCCTGCTGGAACGGGCGGTTATAAATGGCATCCACCAAAGGATTACCGACATATTGTACCTTATAATTATACTTCCTGTAAAAATCGGTTTCAAAAGGAAAAATGACATACATACGGTCGACATTTTCCCGGATTTGCTTTACCCGTCCGGTATTCCACGCCCACAGTTTCGGAGATATATAATAAAATACCCGGATACCGATACTTTTGGCAAAACGGGCAATCCGAAGATTGAAACCCGCATAATCTATCAAAATCACAACATCCGGTTTCCAGGTTTGAATATCGTCACAACAAAACCGGATATTCGCTTTTAATTTTCCTAAATTTTTAATCACGGCGACAAAACCCATGATTGCCGTATCTTTATAATGCCTTACAATCTCACAACCCGCCTCCCGCATCAGATCGCCTCCCCAGCCGCGCACCTCTGCATCCGGGTCATGCGTCCGCAATCCCCGGATCAAATTTGAAGCATGCAAATCCCCGGAAGCCTCTCCGGCAATAACATAATATCTCATTGGCAATAACTTATAAATCCGTATCTTTAGTTTACAAAGATAGAAAATACAGGCAAAATAATTACTTTTGCAACAAAATAAAGATACACATGATCATTGAAGGGAAGAAAGTGGCCTATATTACATTAGGCTGCAAATTGAATTTTTCAGAAACCTCTACAATAAAACATAGCCTGGAAAATGCCGGGACACAAACTGTCGGGGAAAAAGAAGGTGCCGATATATTCGTGATAAACACTTGTAGTGTAACGGATATTGCAGAAAAAAAAGGCCGGCAACTGATCCGTAAAATCATCCATCGCAATCCGGGAGCATATATCATCGTGGTGGGATGTTATGCCCAGCTCCGGGCTAAAGAACTGTTGGAAATAGAGGGGGTGAACCTGGTTTTAGGGGCAGGTGACAAATTCAAAGTGGAAGATTATCTGCGCCATGCCGAAGCCTTACAGCAAAACGAGCCACACTCCTGCGATATATTCAAATTGTCAAATTTTGACCTGGCGTATTCTTTCGGCGACCGCACCCGCTGTTTTTTGAAAATACAGGACGGATGTGATTATTTTTGTACCTATTGCACGATTCCCTTCGCAAGAGGGAAAAGCCGCAGTGCCACCATCCGGCAAATCACGGAAGCCGTTAAAGATGTTGCTGCCAAGGGGGTTAAAGAGATTATATTAACCGGTGTCAATACCGGAGATTTCGGACGAGGTAGCAACGAGAATTTTTTGGAATTGCTGCAAACTCTCGAACAAATGGAAGAAATAAACCGTTTCCGCATATCTTCTATCGAACCGAATCTATTGACTGACGAAATCATTGAATTTGTTGCCCGTTCTCAAAGATTTATGCCTCATTTCCACATCCCTTTGCAATCGGGTAGCAATGACGTATTAAAGCTAATGCGTCGAAAATATAACAGAGAACTATTCGCTTCAAAAATTTCCCACATTCGAAACATTTTGCCCGACGCTTTTATCGGGGTAGATACAATTGTAGGCATGCGGGGGGAAACGGAGGACTTTTTCAATGATGCAGCAGATTTTATAGAAATGCTTGACATCTCACAACTTCACGTATTTCCTTACTCGGAAAGGGCAGGCACCAAAGCTCTCGAAATACCCCATGTTGTCAGCCCGACAGAAAAGCATCAGCGAGTGAATCGCCTGCTTGACATTTCCGACCGTAAATTGCAAAATTTTTACAACCGCTTTGAAGGGCAAACCCGAAATGTTCTGTTCGAAGACAATAAAGTAAACAATTCTATTTGTGGTTTCACAGACAATTATATTCGGGTGGAAATTCCATTCGATGCTCAATTAGCCAATCAAATCGTGCCAATAAAACTGACGTCCGAGATATTTCGATTCGATTAACATCAGGCTGGATTATGAAATATAAAAAAAGCAACCCAATTATAATTTTTGATAAAAACTTATTTAAGATCAACGCTTTCCCACAAAATTTCCCTATCGTACATCCTTATATTTATTGATTCTAATTAACAATATTTAATTCGGATAAATTATTATAATGCTTATCTTTGTAAAAGAATCAATTTCATAGTTTGTTTCTGTTTAGGGTTAGTAGTTTGAGTCGTCGGTATCAACCGGCGACTTAATTTTTTTTTAATTATCGGAGATTTCATAATTTTGTTCATGTAACCTAATTTCGCATTGCAAAGTATACCATATAATAACAATATATAGAGTAAAAATGCAAATATTAATCACTGGAGCGGCAGGTTTTATCGGTTATTTCCTTTCTCAAAAACTGCTAAAGAAAGGACTGAATGTATATGGCATCGATTCCCTGAATGATTATTACGATGTAAACTTAAAAAAATCACGCCTGAAAAAATGTGGCATCTGTAATATACAGGCTGGAAAAGAATGTCTTTCAACCCTTTACCCCAACTACATCTTCAAACCCGCAAATCTTTGCAATAAAAAAGAACTCGAAAGCTTGTTCCGGCATATTCATTTCGACTGTGTTATCAATCTGGCTGCCCAGGCCGGAGTCCGATACAGCTTAATGAACCCGGATTCCTATATCCAAAACAATATCGAAGGTTTCATGAATTTATTGGAAGCATGCCGTAAATCCAATTGCCTTAGACTGATCTATGCTTCATCGTCTTCTGTATATGGAAATACATCGGAAGTGCCTTTTAAAGAAACGGCTTCGACCGACCAGCCCGTGAGTATCTATGCCGCCACCAAAAGAAGCAATGAACTAATGGCCTACACTTACTCCGCATTATATCACCTGGAAACGATAGGACTACGTTTTTTCACGGCCTACGGGCCTTATGGCAGGCCGGATATGGCTCCAATGATTTTTGCCCGGGCCATCCATAAAAACGAAACGATAAAAATATTCAACCACGGTGATCTGGCACGCGATTTCACCTTTGTAGACGATATTGTGGAAGGAATTATCAAAATTATAACGACACCGGGCATCAAACATGAAATCCACCCCGGAATTCCGGCAGCCGTATATAATATCGGACACGGCTCACCCGTAAAATTATTGGATTTCATTCATCTGCTCGAAAAGAATTTTGGAAAAACCGCACCAAAAGAGTTTGTTGACATGCAACCGGGGGATGTTCATCACACCTGGGCCGATACAACACATCTAAAAGAAGATTACAATTATTACGCCTCTACAACTTTGGAAGAGGGCATTCAACAATTCGTAACGTGGTATAACGATTACTATAAAGAAAACAACAATTGAATATTTATTTGGATAGCTATAAATAGGGAAAACAGATTACAGAAAACTGATTAAGTATCATAATACCGTTATCTATCACAAAAAATCAAAGAGGGACTCTATGATAGAATTAGCAAATTATATTGTACTGACAATCTTACTGCATCCTGTGACTGTCTTCCCATATACCCTAATTCTACTTCTATTACAAAACATCCCCTATATATAAAAAAACGTGGGGTTCTATCTTGTACCGCAGTAGAAAAGGTATTGGCAACCTCAAGTGAAACGGTACAAGCAACCCCCACGTTAAAATATTTCGTACAAACGAAATTCTAACGCGAGCGTCGCCATCACCGTTCCGAACACTTAAAAAAAACGCCAATTTTATTCTACATCGGAAACAGCTCAACGCAAACAAAAAATATATAAACCTCAGGCACTCTTTGCCTGATTTTCGTTACAAAGTAAACTATTTAATTTAATTCCGACAACATTTAACAATAAATAATCCTGATATTCTCTTTTCATAAATCTATTTGCATCCCCGTTCTTTTCATGCTTTTGAACATCGCTTCCAAACAAAAGATAAATACCTTTTCACACAAATTATTTTCACTCATAAACAACAATGGCCGGAAACTTTATAAAATAAGATTCCGGCCATTAAAAAAATAATAAATTATATCACTTTACGATTTTAATTCTTCCATCTGTTTCGGGGGTGATCTTTCCCTGCGCTTTAATATAATCGATAACAACTTCGGCAATCAACAGAGAAGTGTTTTCACGGTTTGTGATCTCCCCCAATCCGGCATCATACCCATCCTTCCCCGCAGCCACATAATCACAGGTCGCCATATAATAGGTCATGGTATCGACAACAGGTTTATTGTTAATACTCAAAGACACAACCTTTTTATTTTTCCGGTCATATTCCACCTTCACTTCTTTAGAAACCTGGGCAAAAGCGCCGTTTCCGGGAGTAACAGTAGCCAAAAAATCAAACAGACGACGTACATCGCTCCCCTTCAACGCAACAACTTCCAAAACATTGGAAAACGGTAAAGTTGTCAGTATATTCCCTTTTGTAATTTCCCCGGCAGGAAATCCTTCCCGGATACCTCCTGAGTTGGTTAAACCGAAATCAGCCGGAAGCTTTAATTCTTCCACAGTTTTCCATTTAAAAGCGTCGGCAATCAAATCTCCCAAAGCCGTTTCTCCATATCGCGCGGTGTTTCGTCCATCCTTATACAAAGCAAATTCATCGGTAGCCACTCCGACAACGGTATTCAAATCACGGTTAGCCGCATCAACAAAAGGCTCTAACAAACGGAGCAATGCTGTGTCAGGGGCAAAACCCTTAATCAAAACGGGCTTCCAACTGAAATCGATAAGTTTCCCGTCTTTCACCGTCAATTTTCCTTCGCCGACATACCGTCCGCTTTGATTGGCGGTTACAATCCATGTATTATTTACCTTTTCCGGCTTCTCTATATAAGAATGAGAATGCCCGTCCACCAAAATATCTATACCGTCCACCTGAGCCGCTAACTTCCGCGAAGTAATAAAATCAGGGGTTGTTTCTGTAAAGCCCAAATGAACTAATCCAATAATAACATCCACCTTTTTTTCTTGGAGCAATTTCACCATGTTGCGTGCAGTTTCCACTTCATCTTTAAACACCAGTCCCTTAGCCCCGACACTTAAATTAGCCGTATTGCTGGTGGTCAAACCAAACAAACCCACTTTAATTCCATCGACCTGTTTCACCAAATATTCTTCTCCCAGCAACTTTCCGTTCATCTCTACATTGGAAACAACAAAAGGAAAATCGGCTTCTTTCATTTGCTTTAGCAACACATTGATGGGTTTATCAAATTCATGATTACCAGCTGTCACCGCATCATATTTCATATAATTATAGGAAACAATATCCGGAAGCGCATCGGCCATATTCGATATAGGCTGTCCTGCATTTATATCACCAGCATCCACTAACAGCACATCAGGGTTTTGTTCTCTTACTTCCCGGATAAATGTAGCCCTTTCCGCCATACCTCCGATACTGTCGACAGGCAAAATACTGCCATGGCTATCATTGGTATTTAACAACACAATCTCGTGAACCTTACCTGTATGTCCACAAGCCACCGCCCCTAAAGCAAACACGGCCAACACAACTCCGACCCCTATTCGACGACGGAACATCCTGAAAATCTCTGTAATCATATTTAACTATTTAATCTGCCAAAGGTATAACAATTAATCTCTATCTTTACAAAAGAAAAATAATACTTATGAAAATAAATCATATTGGCATTTGGACCAACCAACTGGAAGAAATGAAAATGTTTTACTTTATTTTCTTTAACGGAAAATCAAACGAAAAATATGTGAATCCGGCTAAAGGATTCGAATCCTATTTCATCCGTTTTGGAAACAATGTTGCCATAGAAATCATGCGGAAGACAACCATCAATACGAACCGAAATCATCCCCACGAAGAATACATCGGACTCGCTCATATCAGTTTTTCTTTAGGAAGCCGTGAAGCCGTGAATATTCTCACCGAACAGATTCGCCGTGCCGGGTATCCGGTTATCAGCGAGCCCCGTGTGACAGGAGACGGATTTTATGAAAGCCTGATCCTCGATCCCGACAACAACCGGATAGAAATTATGGCATAATCCCATCCGCATGTTTCCTGCTTTAATGGTGCCGGCGCATATATGCCGCAGCAAAACTACAAATAGGCACTACGTCCAATTGCTGCTGGTCCGCATAAATCAAAGCCTGTTTCATTAAAGCCGAAGCAATACCTTTTCCTTCCAATATAGGAGGGACGATTGTATGCGTAATGTCCATCTCTTTCCCCTGTAACTCATATTCCAAATAAGCGGTCAGCCCCTCAAAGTTCACTTCAAAACGATGTCGTTCCGGATGATGTATTACCTGATATTCCATAATAAAAAACTTAATTCTATCACAAAATTACGACATTCCCCTAACATCCCAATCTTAATTTATTCGGTATTTCAAACTAATTTTCAATATTTCCTCTATATTCAAAGCGTTTCCCGTTTAATCCCGATCTTACGATTCACACGAACTGCAACGCAGCAATAAAAATTCATCAAATAACAGCAAGTACTATCCTGTCCGGAAGTAACCGAAAAAATACACAAAGCCATATTTCCGTAAATGCCCCCATATTCTCCACGATTCATAAAACTCTCGAAACATTTCCCTATTAATTTCAACACAAACACACGAAACCAAAGCATATAAAATAAGTGTAAGACACAAATATCAATGAAAATTGTGTCTTACACTTAGAATATCGATAACAAATTAAGGTTGTCTTACCTTTTCTTATTTTCGAGAAATCTGATCTTTTTTACCTTGCTTGTTTACTGTAGAAGGATTTCCTTTGTACTCAATATCACCGCTACCAGATACAGTGGCATCCAATTGCTGAGAAGCATAACATTCAATGTCCCCTGAACCTGCCACTGTCGCAGATACCTGATTAGCAATCAGCTTATCAGCGGAAATATCTCCTGAACCACTCAAATTCAATACAGCCTTTTGTGTAGTTCCCACAATCTCTATATCACCGGAACCGTTTACCTGCAGATGAACCTGGGTTGCTTTCACGTTTTTCAAATTAATATCACCGCTTCCTTTCACTGTGGCAGTGATATTATCCACCTGCAAATTCTCTGCATCAATATCACCGGAACCGATCACATTCAATTGAATATCATTTTCCCCGATAGTACCCAATAAATCGACATCCGCAGATCCCTGCACATCAACACGTACCAGTGAAGGAGAAGAAGCTATCACTTTCAACCTACGCTCTCCATGAAGAATCCTGACGCCTTCTTTCATTTTCACCTGTAACACTCCATTCACCGTAGCAACGTCCAGTAAATCCACCAAATTATCCGAACCATAAATATGAACGGTTGTTTTAGCCTCATTGCTTTGACGATATTCCACATCCGGACTACCCAACACCCGGATAGAATTAAAATCGGTTACATTATTCACTTCCCGGGTAATATACTTCTTGCTGGGAGTAACAGTCTGTGCCTGCATTTCCACTACAAACAACAAAAGCATTGTCAGCATAAGTGTAATCTTCAAATTTTTCATAGTTTTTTGTATTAAGTTTCTAATCACAAATATACAACATAATCATAGAGCTTTACAAAGAAAATATCCCTTCATATCATAAATCTTATATTCTTCATTATTTATAATTCCATAATTTCTAAAATACAAAAATATGCAGGTAAACAGCAGGAAAGCGGCAGAGTATATTAATACAAACACAGGCACAGAGGAGGA
>OBYR01000291.1_pt1 | contig 47443 bp, 43 predicted proteins | sample 1495491 | NCBI WGS metagenome assembly OBYR01 (sample SAMEA2580206, study PRJEB22360) | human gut metagenome | biome: human gut; feature: human-associated habitat; material: faeces | place: Denmark | collected 2008/2010 | reverse complement strand
TCCATCCGAAAACCGAATATTCCATCCGCCGGTAGGCATATCTGCCAGCGGCTCGATAGAACTGACCATTTTTCCTGCCTGTAACGCAGACTGCAACTGCGATACCGTATTTTGCAAATTAGAAACTTCTTCCTGTAAATCCCTGACATCACTTTTCACATCGTCTATATCCGAACATCCTGTCAGTCCGGCAAGAAGTATCAATATCCCCAAAAAGGACACACGTAAAAAAGACATTTTACACATAAAATATTTATTAAAATTATTTACTCACCACCTTATATTTTCCAAAGAATTGCACGCAGAACAAAGAATTACACCCAGAAGCTCCCACAGAAAAAATCGATTCCGCCCCTTCAAACCGTCGTCCCCTACTGCTGCCGCCCATCCCGGACAGTGATAAAGCAAACTTTACCGTCTTTTTTATATAATCCTCAACCACAACGGAATATACCGTTCCACATTTCATGCCGGACACGCTGAAACTACAATAATTGTATAAACATATATAAAAAAATTCATTTATCCGCGACAATTACGATTTATTTTTTCATATATATCAGCACATTTTTACTTATTTTATAAAAGCAGACACTACGAAGACAAAACGAACCTCCAAAAAACAAAGCACTAACCACAAGTCCATTACAAAAACATCCCCCAAAAGATGTTTGCATACACCCGGATTTTCAATTAAAAACAAAGAAAAATCCCCATGCCACGTTCCGGAATCGGCTTTAAATTATCGAATATTGGAAACAACAGAATTAAAAAGCCAGTCCACACAACGGGAAATAACAAAAAAGCGAAGAAAAACGATCTTCGCCCGATAAGAATAATTATTTTAAACGTGTGAAGTTGCCCCCAGCCAAACCCCGATACAATACGGAATCAGCCAGATGAACCATACCACAACGCTAAAACGGCTAAAATTCCTTTTGGCCTTTGCCGATCCTTTCCAAAATGTCCACACGGCCCACAGGGCATGAATTCCCATCAGGAACACGGCAATCGTCCCGGTAATCGCATGTAAATGATTATCCTCCCCGGTCAGCCTCACCAGCTCCGCCATAAAAGTGGTTCCGACAATATCGCACACCAGCCCCAGTCCGAAAGCCACCACGTGCCATCCCCTCAATCCTTTTTGCACCCGTTCGCTCCACACACCTATCGTGTAGAACACCAATGCCATAGAAATAATGACAATAGCAGCGATCAAAAATTCTAAATCGTATTGTGTCAGGTTCATATCCGTTTGTTTCTACGGATTTACGCAAAAGACAAAAAGAAGTTAAGACTCCAGGAGTTTTTTTAATTCTTCCGTACGATTCGCCCGTTCTATGGAAAACTCCATACTCCGGGTATCGATCACCTCATGCAGTTCGATGATTTTACGAAACATCACTCCCTGAATCTCCGCATCCGTCAGGCGGCGGACATCCTGATACAACAATTCTGTCAGCATCTCCAATTTAGCAATCGGATCATCCGCCAGCAGAGCTGTAATCTCCTTCACTTCCGCCTTAAAAAACCATTCCCTTTCCTGATGAAAATAAGGCATATACAATCCTGAAAAAGGGTTAGCCACATTCTCATACCGTTTTCCGTCACGGACATCCCCCAACTCTTCAAAAAAAGTTTTAATAACGGTTGCTGTTAAATCTCTTGAAAGCATAACAAATAATTTTACCTTGTAAATATAAGTTTTTTTTGAGAAACCCATTCGATAACTCCCCGGTTTTATCTTTTCCGGGCAATCAGCCGGACAACTAAAATCTCTTTTCCACAAATAAAAGAAACATTCTTCCCCTCCGGTTTCCGGCAACACACAAGGTAAACGCGGCAAACGGTAAAATCAGGGAAGAAATCGGTCAATCTTCCGTGCATTGCTTTCCCGATACCGGAAATTTCGCATCCTTCACGGATATTCCGTTTTTTCCATCAGTTTAACCAAAAGCTCATACCATCCGGAATACCTGAAAAACAACAAACCGAAGTAGCAAAAATCCCTCACCCTACGCCGGACACACGCACATAAATAACTGGATAACAATACAAATAAACAAAATTTATAATTTTATAAAAAATAAGAATTTGTTTGCTATCTTTATTTCTGTTATAATTGCAATATAAAAGTGATGTGGTATAACTTAATCAATAAAACAAGGCTATGAGTATTAAAGGAACTAAAACAGAACAAAATCTGTTAAAATCATTTGCAGGCGAATCACAGGCAAGAAGCCGTTACACCTTCTTTGCCAGCGTCGCTAAAAAAGAAGGTTACGAACAAATCGCCGGGGTTTTCATGGAAACAGCCGAACAAGAAAAAGAACACGCTAAGAAATTCTTTAAATATCTGGAAGGCGGCATGGTGGAAATCACAGCTTCTTATCCTGCCGGGATCATCTCGACTACTGCGGAAAACCTAGCAGCAGCAGCAGCTGGAGAAAATGAAGAATGGGCCGACCTGTATCCTGAATTTGCAAAAATAGCCGACGAAGAGGGTTTCCCCCAAATCGCCAACACATTCCGCCAGATTGCAAAAGTGGAAGCAGAACACGAAGCCCGCTACCGCACCCTGCTCGGACGGGTAGAAACAGGCAAAGTGTTTGAACGCGAAGAAGAAATAGAATGGCAATGCCGAAACTGCGGATACGTCATTAAAAGTAAAAAAGCACCGATGAAATGCCCGGCATGCGAACACCCGCAGGCATTCTTCGAGCCCAAGAAAAACAACTATTAAACATTCTTTTTATCTTATCTTGAAAACAGCCGGAGACTACCACCTCCGGCTGTTTGGTTTATATCTGCCTTTCTGATCCCCCTCATGCGCGCCATCCCTTCATCGCAGAACCCCATCACCACCTTCCCTCACAACGCCTTTCCCCATAATTCGAAATAACCGGAAATGAGGCAATCGGTTTCTCCCCCCTCTCTTCAAAAGAAAACTACCCGGATTTCCCTCCAATTCCTCCATGGCAAAAGAAACAGATCCGGCTTCCTGCAACTCCGTTCCCAGCCACCTCCACCTGCACTTTCCTCCCGTTTGCTTTCCGGGCGGTCTTCGCGAAAACAACAAAATTCCCGGTCTATTCAAAAAAACAGGGCTCTCCTCCAAAAGCCCTTTCACTATTCTTTGAGTTATAATATATTTCCTTTAACTTTGGCGGCATTGTGCGAAAAATCTATCAATTTAAATAACAAAAAAATGGTCGAAAAAATTCATCAAACGCTACGGGACTCCAAAGCAGCCCGCTGGACTGCCCTTGTCGTCGTTTCGTTTACAATGCTGTGCGGTTATTTCATGACCGATGTCATGGCTCCTCTGGAAGACATATTAATGAAAAGTACCGCAGAAGGCGGTTTAGGCTGGACGGGAACAGAATACGGTATTTTCACCGGGGCCTACGGCTGGTTTAACGTCTTCGCCTTTATGCTCATCTTCGGAGGTATCATCCTGGATAAGATGGGAGTGCGCTTCACGGGTGTTGGGGCCTGTCTGCTCATGTTCACGGGAGCGATGCTTAAATTCTATGCCATTTCAAAATTCTTTCCGGCAGGAGGAGTCATATTCGGACTCAATTCACAAGTCGTCATTGCCGGACTCGGATTCGCAGTCTTCGGGATGGGAGTGGAAATCGCGGGAATCACCGTTTCTAAAATCATTGTAAAATGGTTCACGGGCTATGAACTCGCACTTGCCTTAGGCTTACAGGTTGCCGTGGCGCGTATCGGAACGGCCATCGCCCTGAGTATGAGCTTACCGATCTCAAAAGCAATGGGACACATTTCCTATCCGATCCTGCTGGGAGCCATCTTGCTTTGCATCGGGACAATCGCTTTCTTAGTTTATAATGTTATGGACTTCCGCCTCGACAAATCGATGCCGGCAGCAGAAGTTCAGGAAGAAGAGAGTTTTAAACTCAGCGATATTAAGATGATTATCACCAACAAAGGATTCTGGTTAATAGCTATCCTTTGCGTGCTTTTCTATTCGGGCGTATTCCCGTTCCTGAAATTTGCAACCAAACTGATGATCTATAAATACGATGTCAATCCGGAAGTTGCCGGGAACATTCCGGCACTCCTGCCTTTCGGGACAATCCTGCTGACACCGCTATTCGGCTCCCTATACGACCGCATCGGGAAAGGAGCTACCTTGATGATAATCGGCTCTTTCATGCTAATCGTCGTACATTTCCTGTTCGCCCTTCCGCTTTTCAACGTTTGGTGGTTCGCCATGCTCATCATGATCGTACTGGGAGTGGCTTTCTCCTTAGTGCCGTCAGCCATGTGGCCGTCCGTACCGAAAATCATCCCGCAAAAACAGCTCGGCTCTGCCTATGCGCTTATTTTCTGGGTGCAGAACATCGGCTTAATGGGTGTACCTATGCTGATCGGCTGGGTGATCGAACACTACGCTAAGATCGTCCTGCCCGACGGAACTATAACCTACGACTATACCGTCCCCATGAGCATTTTCACGGCTTTCGGCATACTTGCCGTTCTCATCGCTTTCATGCTGAAACGTGAAGACAAGAAAAAAGGCTATGGACTGGAACAGCCGAATATGAAAAAAGCAGCCTAAGTTCCGGGCTTAAAATATCAGAGATAGCGGAAATTACTACGGTAGTTCCGCTATTTTTTTATAGATTTGTTGAATATAACCACAGGTATCGTTCATAAATCCACGATACCCCCGGCATTGAAAAACAAAAACGATGAACAGGATTAAAGAATTATTCCATATACAATACCCGATCATTCAGGGAGGCATGGTGTGGTGCAGTGGCTGGAAATTAGCCTCTGCCGTAAGTAATAACGGCGGTTTGGGATTATTGGGGGCAGGATCGATGCACCCCGAAACCCTCTCGGAACACATCCGAAAAATGAAAACCGCCACCGACAAACCCTGGGGCGTAAACGTTCCCCTGCTGTATCCTGAAATAGAACGCATCATGGAAATGATCGTAGCGGAAGGTGTTAAAATCGTATTCACCTCCGCCGGAAGTCCCAAAAAATGGACATCTTTCCTTAAATCACACGGAATCACCGTGGTACACGTAGTGAGCAGCGCCCTTTTCGCCCAAAAATGCGAAGAAGCCGGATGCGATGCAATCGTGGCGGAAGGTTTTGAAGCAGGCGGGCACAACGGCAGGGAGGAAACCACCACCCTCACGCTGATCCCCGGTGTAGCCGCACAATGTTCCCTGCCCCTGATTGCCGCCGGGGGAATCGCTTCCGGGAAAGCCATGTGCGCCGTCATGGCTTTAGGAGCCGAAGGCATACAGGTCGGCAGCCGTTTTGCCGTTGCCACCGAATCGTCCGCCCACCCCCTGTTTAAACAAAGGGTGTGGGACACTCCGGAAGGAGGCACGATGTTAGCCCTGAAAAAATTAGCTCCTACCCGCCTGATAAAAAACGACTTTTTCGAACAGGTGAAAACGCTGGAAGACGGCGGAGCATCTGCCGAAGCCCTGAAAGAACTTTTGGGTAAAGGCAGGGCGAAAAAGGGGATATTCGAGGGAGACCTCCGGGAAGGAGAACTGGAAATCGGGCAAATTGCCTCCCAGCTCAACCGGGCCGAAAGCGTCGCCGACATCATCACCGACATCGTCACCGAATACAATCGCTGCATCGAACAGGGTTTTACCCGGCTGTAACTCCTGTTCCGGCAGACTTTCACAAGCAAAAACAGAAATACAATTATATGATTAACTTCTCACGGACTATACTGAAAAACGGGCTGACCGTCATTTGCAACACGGACAAAAGCACCCCTTTCGTTTCCGTAAACGTCCTTTATAAAGTCGGTTCCCGCAACGAACGCGACGACAAAACCGGATTCGCCCATTTATTCGAACACCTGATGTTCGGCGGCTCTATCCATATCGAAGACTACGACCGTCATGTACAATTAGCGGGAGGCGATAGCAATGCTTTCACCACCAACGACTACACCAACTATTACATCACCATCCCGGCAAGCAACATCGAAACGGCCCTCTGGCTGGAATCCGACCGGATGGCGGGGCTAAATTTTTCCCAACATGCGCTGGATGTTCAAAAACAGGTTGTTATCGAAGAATTCAAGCAACGCTACCTGAACAATCCTTACGGCGATATTTGGCTGAAACTGCGCCCGCTGGCCTATCGGGTGCATCCTTACCGCTGGGCGACCATCGGGAAATCACCGGAACAGATCGAGCAGGCAACCCTCGACGATGTAAAAGATTTTTTCCACCGCTTCTATGCCCCGGACAACGCCATCGTCAGCCTGAGCGGCAATATCGACAGCGACAAAGCCCTGCGGCTGATTGAAAAATGGTTCGGCGACATTCCACCCGCCCGCACCCCGCAACAGATCATCCCGGCAGAGCCGGAACAAACCGAAGAACGCCGACTGGAAATTCCGGGAAACGCAGTGCCCGCGGACGCCATCTATAAAGTGTACCACATGGGAGCGCGCAACTCCGGAAACTTCTATACCTGTGACATCATTTCGGACATTCTATCCAACGGACAATCTTCACGCCTCTACGTAAACCTGATTAAAAACAGCAACCTGTTTTCCGGGATCGACGCTTACGTATCGGGGGACACCGACCCCGGCCTGTTTATCTTTAGCGGTAAACTGTCGGAAGGGACGGACATCCGCCAGGCTGAAAAAGCCATCCAGCATGAAATCGATAAATTCATCCGGGACGAGATCACGGAACGCGACGTACAAAAGGTAATCAACAAAACAGAAGCACGTATTTCATATAGCGAGATCAACTACCAGTCGAAAGCCAGCAACCTGGCATTTTTTGAATTTTTAGGAAATATCGACCTGATTAACACGGAAGCATCCCGTTACGCAGAGGTAACCACCGCCAAAATAAAAGAAACGGCAGGTACACTTTTCCGACCGGAAAATTGCTCCACACTCTATTACCTGAAATAATTCCCCGCATTGAAATACCTAAAAACAAAATTTATGACACTCAACCGTTCCATAGCCCCTGCCATAGCCCCCCTGTCTGTTCCGGCCCTGCTGCCGTATTCCCGCACCTCGCTGCCCAACGGAATCGAAGTGGTATATATCCACGACCCCGCTCAGGAAGTTTTTAAAATAGACGTGCAATTCGAAGCGGGAATATACTACCAGCCGCAACCTTTGTTGTCCTCCACCACGGTGAATATGCTGAACGAGGGCACCTCCCGGCACGATGCCGAAGCCATTGCCGAAATATTCGATTATTACGGGGCGTATGTAGACTATAACTGCGGCTTAAACAAAGTGGAACTGAGCCTGATCTCGCTGAACAAATATGCCCCGGAAACCATTGCTATGTTGGCGGAAATGATCGCCGACAGCGTAGTGCCGGAAAAGGAATTGGAAATTTTCCTCCGGAATAAACGGCAAGAATTTTTAGTGGGGCTGGAAAAAACCTCTTACCTCGCCCGGAAAGAATTTTCCAAACTGCTGTTCGGGGAACAACATCCGTATGCGAACAGGGTATCGGAAAAAGACTACAACCGGGTGACGGCTTCCCTCGTGCGGGATTTCTACCATCAGCACATCAATGCCAGGGACTGCCGCATCACGATATGCGGAAATGTCAGCGAAGAAATATTATCCCTGATCGAAACCCATTTTTCCGGATTACAAACCCCGCACACCCCGCTTTCAACAATTTCCCATCCCTTTTCTCCCGCTCCCGCCGGACAATATAAAGTGGTGAAAGAAAACGCAGTACAGGCAAGCCTGCGGATGGGTAAAAAAGGCGTCAGGATCACCGAGGAAGACTATGCCGGATTCCAGTTGCTCAACACCGTGCTGGGCGGTTATTTCGGCTCCCGGCTCATGTCGAACATCCGGGAAGAAAAAGGCTATACCTACGGCATCCAGTCTTTCAATGTTTCCATGCCGGAAAGCAGTTACTGGTGCATCGCCGCCGATGTGAACAGCGACTACACCCAAGCCACGATCGACGAAACCCTGAAAGAGATCAAAAAACTACAAACCGAACTGATTCCGGAAGATGAACTGACACTGGTAAAAAATTACTTCCACGGCGACCTGCTGCGCGAGATCGACGGGGTTTTCTCACAATCGGATGCCCTCAAACACAAACTCAATTACGGGCTGACCAATGAAATTTACCTCACGATCATCGATAAAATCAAACATTGCCGGGCAGAAGACCTGTTGGAATTAGCCAATAAATACTGGAATCCGGACACCATGTACATCGTAACGGCCGGAAAATAAAACTGGTATATTTTTTGCAACAGTTTCCAAAACAACAAAAACTAAAAACGATGAAAACACAGGCCACTATTTTAATCGCTCTGATGCTTCTTCTCACGGGAGGATTGCAGGCTCAGCGAAAAAACAAAGCAGAACAGTCCGCAAAAATTGAACAACAGTTCAAAGACTTGCAAACCCTGATGAACAGCAACCGTTTTCAGGTGACGATCGACCGGGTTTATCCCATGAACGGAGCCGACCTCACCCGTTTTAACCCCACAGGCACGATCACCGTCACCGACAGCACCGCCAAAGGAAAACTTCCTTATTTCGGCAGAGCCTACACCCTGCCTTACGGAGAGGGAGGCGGAATAGAATTCGACAACACTATAAAAGGATTGCAGGTAAAAACCATCGAAAAGAAAAAGAAAAACTCGGTATTCTACCAGTTTAACGTCGACGGGAAAAACGATGTCTACCGGATTACGATCGAAGCCTTTCCCGGCGGCACCTGTTCAGTCGGCATCAACAGCAACAACCGCAGGAATATCTCCTATTCCGGAAAAATAGAAAACCTGCCGGAAACGGTAAATCCAACGGATAAAAAATAATCCTGCCGGAAACCGGGGATACCGGAACGACAGGCTTTCAGGTTATGGAAAACAGATACCCCACACGCAATAAGGGAAAGTCTGCCTGATTCACTCCCCTGCCGGGAATGTGCCCCTAAGAACAAATAAGGAAACACCCCCTGTAAAACCATCAGGCAGGCCGCCGTAAAAAATCAAATAAAAGGGGCGAATAACGAATAAGTTTTTTTAAGTCTCTGAGAATTGAATATTTGAAACAAACCCGGAAGGGGCACGAATAAACATAAAAAAAGGGACTGTCTTTCTATTTCAGACAGTCCCTTTTATTATAAAATATTTCAGGCCAACAGGAACAACAATACCCCACCAACATTTTCCCCGGCAACTCACTCCACGCCACATCTTATGTATCCGCCACCCTGCCTCTCCGGGCTTATCAATATCCAAAAATATCTTCGGTCGTCAGTCGGGTTATCGTGCCGTATTTCGACAGGGATTTCATATCCAGTTCCTTTTCGTTTCCTAAAATACAATACGTGTAATTCCTTCCCTTCACCCACTTCTCCTGAAAGGCTTTCACATCGTCGAGCGTCAGTTTTTGTATACCCTCGAACAAAGCACGGTTACGGTCTTCCGTCAGTCCCAAATCCTCCAGCGCGATATAACTCCAAAGCACATCGGCTTTCGTGGTGCGCGACGTGCGCAAACGGGTAAGCAAAGACTCTTTCGCCAGCTGAAAAGCATTTTCCGACAGCGGCATATCGTTAATAATCCCGTCAAAAGCCACAAAAGCATCCTTCATCTTATCGTTTTGAGTAGCGATAAAAGTAGTAAACAGATAAGGCCTGTCCAATTTCGACGGCTCCCGGAACCCTGCATCGGCAGAATAAGCCAATCCCCTGACCTCACGCATCTCCTGAAAAACAATAGAATTCATACCTCCTCCAAAATACTCGTCGTAAAGCGCAAGAATCGGATCGAGAGCCACATCGAACTTTTCTCCCCGGTTGGAAATAGCCGTCATATAAATCTGTGGAGCATCATACGGCGCAAGCAATACCCGATTTTCCGGAGTTCCCAGATAATGGAAAGAAGCATTTTTCACAACAGGACTCAACTTTTCCGGTGTGCGATGCAAAGCGTTTACATCGGCCACCACCCGGTGCAAAGAAGCCGGGCCATAATACAACACCCGGTGCTCATAACTGTTCAGCTTACGCAAGCGTCCCAGTAAATCCTCCGGTTGCAACTCATCCAGCTCCGAATCCGACAACACGGCGGTGGCAGGTGAATGGGAACCATATAAGCCATATTGCCTCAAACGGACAAAATTGGCACTCTGATTGCTTTTGGCATCAGTACGCGCCTTGCGAATATCCGCTTTCATATTCTCCAGCACCTCTGCATTGGGCTGGGCATCCGCCAGCAACGCCTCGAACAACTCCATCGCCTTGACCCGGTTTTCCTCCAATCCGGCCAACCCTATAACCACCCGGTCTTCCCCGGCACTAATCCAATAATTACAAGCCAAACGGTAAAACTCCTGACGCACCTGTTCCGCACCCAGCTCATCCGTTCCCAGATATTTTATATACTGCGCCGCCGTTCCCAGGGCTTTATCTTCGTTTTTTCCCAATTCGAACACATAAGCCAACGAAAACAACCCGTTGGTATTATTGTGCTTATATAACACCGGAATATTCGCCTTAGCCACCCCTTTCTCTAAATCCTTATTATAATCGATAAACACAGGAGCGATTGGCTCTACCCGGCTGTTTTGCACTTCCTGCAAAAAACGGCTCGCAGTATCCCGGTTCGTAAAGATCGGGGTAATTTGGGGCTTATTGATTTTCTTTTCATTCGGGTCTTTTCCCTGCCTCTTATAAACAATAGCATAATTATCGTTTTTCAGGTTTGCCCCGGCAAAATCCACAATCTGCTGTTTTGTAATCTTACCCAGGCGTTCGATCCCTTCCACCTCATCTTTCCAGGAAGCTCCATTGATAAACGCCTCCACCAACCAATCGGCACGGGCTTCATTATCCTCCAGCCGGGCCTGTAAACCACGCTTGAAATTATTGGCAACAGCTTCCAGCAAATTTTCATCAAAATCGCCCTTCTTCAATTTTTCAACCTCACCCAGCAAAATATCCCTCGCTTCCTCCAGGCTCTGGCCTTCCTTGGGGCTCGCTTCCAGCAGCAAAATACTGTAATCCGCCATCAGTCCGGGATAAACTCCCACCGACAGCAAACGCTGTTGCTGACTCACATTCAGGTCGATCAATCCGGCCTTTCCGTTACACAGCACCTGAGCCGTCAATTGCAGCAATTCCGCATCGGGGTCCGCTGCACCGGGAAAACGCCACCCGATTACGACAGACTCCGCTTCCAGTCCCAAAACTTCCTCCACCACCGGAGCCGTAATCGGTTTTTCCGGTTCGAAATGCAACTTCGGCAACTCCGGATTCGGTTTCAACCCACCGAAATACTTATCCAGAATCACAATCACCGAATCCGGGTTCAGGTCTCCTGACATACAAATCGCCATATTGTTAGGCACATACCATTGCTTATAATAATTCTTGATATTCGTGATCGAAGGATTCTTCAAATGCTCCTGCGACCCCAGCACCGTTTGCGTCCCGTAAGGATGATGCGGAAACAAAGCAGCCATTAGCCGCTCATAAGCCTTACTGCCGTCTTCCGTCAGCGACATATTTTTCTCCTCATAAACTGCCTCCAGTTCCGTGTGAAAACCCCGGATCACCGCATTCTCAAAACGGTCTGCCTGAATTTTTGCCCAATTATCCACTTCATTCGAAGGAATATTTTCCACATACACCGTCATATCCTCGCCTGTATACGCATTCGATCCTTCCGAACCGATCGCAGCCATCAGCTTATCGTACTCATTCGGGATGGCCAGTTTCGATGCCTCATACGAGATACTGTCGATCTGGTGGTAAAGGGCTGCCCGCTCTGCTTCCCCCATGGTATTCCGATACAACTCGAACAAGCGTTCAATTTCATCGAGCATCGGTTTTTCCTGCTCATAATTCTGAGTTCCGAATTTATCCGTCCCCTTGAACATCAGGTGTTCGAAATAATGTGCCAGCCCGGTTGTTTCCGCCGGATCATTCTTGCCTCCCACCTTCACCGCTATATTGGCTTGAATCTTCGGCTGTTCGGGATTCACCGTCAAATACACCTTCAACCCATTATCCAGCGTATATATTCTTGTTTTCATCGGATCGCCCGGCACACTTTCATACCGATAAGCAGATCGATCCGCACAAGCGATCGCCAGCAGCAACAAAAACGGCAGCAACAAAATTCTGAATATTCTTCTCATAGCGTTAATATTTATAACCTGTTATACCACAACCCAAAGCCTATAAAGCTGTCAAAATTAATTAAAATATAGCAAAGACAGGAAGAGAACAACACAAATAATTCACTCCCCTCCCGATTCCTCCACATAAGAATAAGTCGGATACCCCCCTCTGAAAGTTACAGTCAGCAACATATTATTTTTCCGATAAAAAATATTTCATTTCAATATTGAATTTTTATCCATCAAAGTTGGATTTTGTCAAAATATACATTATCTTTACATCGTCATTCAAAACAAAGGGGTTGACCACCCTTCACCCAAATTGAAAAGGAGGAAGAAATTCCAAAATAAAAATAAAGTGTTGGCAATCTCCAGTGAACAGGAACCGAAGGGGAAGAGGCTACCGGATTTATTTCTGGTAGCCTCTGTTTTATTCATTTGAATTTTCCGGCAAAAATTGTATTTTTGATACCGATAGAAACAAAGACATGATAAAAATTGCATTCTCCGGCATCGGGGGCGTAGGCGGCTACTACGGCGGCATGCTCGCGGCCCATTATCAAAATTCGGACGAAGTTGGTATATACTTCATTTCCAGAGGAAAAAATCTGGAAGCGATCCGGCAAAACGGCATACGGATTCAAACCAAAGACTCCGTCGTCGAAGCCCGTCCGGCCATCATCACGGACCATCCGGCTGACATCGGCGTGGTGGACTACCTGTTTTGCACCACCAAAAGCTACGATCTGGAAGAAAATATCACACAACTTTTACCCGTAATCGGAGCGCAAACCGTCATTATTCCCCTGCTGAACGGGGCCGACATCACCGACCGTTTACGCCATGCACTGCCACACAACGCCGTGTGGTATGGTTGTGTATACATCGGCGCACGGCTCTCCGCACCGGGACTAATCACCAAATTCACCGACCGCAGCCGCCTCTGGTTTGGGGATCCGGCAGGCGATCACGACAGGCAACAAGCCCTACTGCATCTACTGACGGCTGCCGGAATCGATGCCCTAAATCCCGAAGACATCGTCCTCCGGATATGGCAAAAATTTTTCCTGATCTCTATTGGGGCAACCCTTACCTCCTATTATAATCAAAGTATAGGCGAAATTCTGCAACACCATCGGGAAGGCTATCGCCTGCTGGGAAACGAGCTGATGCAGGTAGCCAAAGCCAAAGGAATTATATTACCGGACGATATGGTAGAAAAAGTCATGGCCGACCAGCAAAAAATGCCTTACGACGCTACAACATCTATGCACACGGATTTCAGGAACGGGAAACAAACGGAACTCGACACTCTTACCGGGTATGTCGTGCATGCCGGACAAACATACGGTATTTCCACACCCGTCTACAATAAAATGTACGAAACACTAAAACAACGCTCATGACCCGCTTAGTTATTTTTGACCTCGACGGCACACTACTCAATACGATCGACGACCTTGCTGTCAGCACCAATTATGCCCTCCGGCAGTCCGGATTTCCGGAACACGCCCTTTCGGAATATCCATACTTTGTAGGAAACGGCATCACCAAACTCATCGAACGGGCTTTGCCGCAAGACCAGCGAAACGAAGCTACGGTAAACCGGATTAAACAGGAATTTGTGAAATACTACCAGCAGCATAAAACCGACCTCACCCGCCCTTATCAGGGCATTGCGTCGGTGCTGGAAGTGCTCAACGAAAAAGGAATATTACTGGCGGTGGCTTCTAACAAATATCATCAGGGAACCGACGAACTGATCCGCCACTATTTCGGATCGTCGCTGTTCAAGGTGGTGGCAGGGCAAAAAGAAGGCGTTCCGGTCAAACCCGATCCCGCCGTGATTCATTACATCCTATCGCAAACGGGTGTCCCCAACACCGAAACCCTGTATGTGGGCGACTCCGGCGTAGATATGCAAACGGCCGCCAACAGCGGGGTCACGTCGGTAGGCGTCACCTGGGGATTCCGTCCCCGCCGGGAACTGGAAGAAAACGGGGCAAACCACATCGCCGAACGCCCCTACGATATACTGAACTTTATTTAACCACATAGTCAATCATTCCCATGAAGCCTTTTTTTCTGATCACTTTCATCCTTTTCTATTCCTGCTTCACCTTCGGACAGCAGAAAACCCGTTCCAGGCAAGGACAAAAACTCACCTTCTCGGTAACCGACACCCTGATGGACGACATACAGCAACGTACCCTATCGGTCTACGCAGCGGGAAAGGCCCAACCTGTTTTCACAGCAAACCTGGGCAGCATTCAAAAAGAATGTAACACAGAAACAGTCATGATCGGCGATTACGAAACAACGGACAGCACCCTGACCCTCTACCGCTATTGGGCAAAGGCGGGATTTGCTCCCACTTCCCCTTACGGAGCGGGGCAACAAACCTATAAGATCGGAACAAACGGACAATTATCCCTGTCGGAAAACGTGCTATTCCTCGAATTTGAACAATCCGGCGAAGAACTCTGGAAAAACTACCTCACAGGCATTCCGAACGAACGGATATTAAAAGGCAAAGAAGGCGAAATATTTATGGACAAGATACGCAATCGCCTGTTCGACGACTGGTATACCCTGACCTCCGACTGGAACGAACGTTTCGGGAACAGCGGATTCGGATTCAAGAAATAGGAAATCCTATTTCCCGGCAGGCTTATAGCGGTTCTCCACCTTTCCCCAGTCGATAATCGTCCAAAGCTGTTTCAGGTGATCGGCACGCTTATTCTGATAGTCGAGATAATAAGCATGTTCCCACACATCCACGCCCAGCAGGGGTGTATACCCTTTCGTCAGCGGATTTCCCGCATTGCTTTCCGCAAGAATCACCAGTTCTCCCTGTGGAGTTTGGGCCAGCCACGCCCAGCCGGAACCGAAAATTCCATTGGCGGCCGTTTCAAACGCCTGTTTAAAAGCATCCGTCGATCCCCATTCTTTCTCGATCGCTTTCAGCAAAGCTCCCGAAGGCTGCTGTTTGGCCCGGGGAGAAAACGTATTGAAATAAATATCGTGATTCAAAGCCTGGGCAGCATTATTGAACACCGCCCCGGAAGAATAAGCCACAATATCCGGCAGGGAAGCATGTTCAAACGGTGTACCCGCAATCAATTTATTCAGGTTATTGATATACCCCTGAAAATGTTTTCCATAATGCAGATTCATGGTTTCCACTCCGATAACGGGCGCAAGGACATCGGCCGGATAAGGCATCGGCGGCAACACAAACAGTCCTCCGGCATCCCGTTTCACGGTTGTTTCTATCGTTTGGGCCTCCGCACCCCATACCATTCCCAGCAAAAATAATCCGGCTAATAATATCCCTTTGTATCTCATGATTTCTTCGTTTTAAGTGTTGCTACAAAATACGAAAAATCTGCCGGAAAGTTCCAGTCCGGCAGATTTTCTATATAATCGTCCCCGTTTTTCCGGGACAAACAGCCCGGTCAGTGGGTCAAAACCTCTGTTCCGGTTTCCGTAATCAAAACCGTATACTCCCATTGTGCCGAAAGCTGCCCGTCGTCGGTGAGCACCGTCCAGCCGTTTTCTTCATCGATATATATCCTGCGTTTCCCCAGATTAATCATCGGCTCTATGGTAAAAACCATACCGGGCACCAGCAGCATCCCCGTTCCGGGACGTCCCACATGGCTCACAAAAGGCTCTTCATGGAATTTCAGCCCCACACCGTGCCCTCCAAATTCCCTCACCACCGAATAGCCGTTTTTCTCGGCATGAGCCTGCACCGCAGCCCCCACATCCCCCAGGCACGCCCAGGGTTTCGCCGCTTTCAACCCCAGCTCCAGGCATTCGTGCGCCACTTCCACCAGCCGTTTCGCTTCGGGAGCCACCTCCCCGATCATAAACATCCGGGAAGCATCCGAAAAATAACCGTCCAATATCGTCGATACATCCACATTCACAATATCGCCCCGGCGAAGCACCACCTGTTCACTGGGAATTCCGTGGCATACCTCGTCATTGACCGACGTACAGACACTTTTCGGAAATCCCTCGAAATTCAGGGGAGCAGGGATAGCTCCGTGAGCCACCGTATAATTATAAACCAGCTTATCAATCTCCTCCGTAGTCATCCCCTCGTGAATCTGTCCGGCCACCAGATCGAGCACCGCCGTATTGATAGCGGAACTACGCCGGATTCCCTCGATTTGTTCAGGGGTTTTGAGCAGCTTGCGTGAAGGCACATGAAAACCTTTCGACTTAAAAGATTGCATCTTCTGTTCGATAGCCGATAATTCGCCCTCAGCACCACCGAAACCGCCCTTGTCATTCTTAATCCATTTCATTTTACAAAAATTAAATACCGGGAAAAATACATTCCCGGCTAAACAGTCGAAAGTTACACAATATATCAATTAAGAAATAGGTTTCTCGCAAATTAATCTCTATTTTCGCATAAAATAAGTCGGAGTAAAATCTTTCAATCGTTATAAATGGATTCACAATCAAAAATCAGTTGGGAAAAACTTCAGGATCTTCACAAACTGGCACAATGGGGATGGTGGAAGGCGGATTTTCATACTCAAACCTATCTGTTTTCCGATGATATAACTGAAATACTGAAACTGGAATCGAACATCATCCGATTTGAAGATTTTGCACAACTCATCCCGGAGCATTTCCGTAGCCGGATCTATTCGAAATCTCCCGTTTCCCAAACACAGGACATTTACGAACAGGTCTACCCCATCAACACCATATACGGCGAAATCTGGGTGCATTCCCGCTTAGGGCAAAAAGAAAGGGATGAAAAAGGACATCTGGTGGGCTGGGGTTACTTGCAGGCCATCAATCATCCCCAGAAATTTTCACTGGAAAACCACCAGCAACAACTCAACGAATTACTTTCCCGACAAAACAGCATTTCGCGCTCTTTACTTTCATTCCTAAAAACGGAAGACCCCAGCCGGGAGATCAACAACATTTTGAAAGACATCCTGCTCCAATTCAACGGCAGCCGTACCTATATCTTCGAATACGATTTTGAACAGCAGTTGCAAACCTGTACCTACGAAGTTTTGGCACAGGGAGTATCTGCCGAAAAAGAGAATCTACAACGTTTCCCGATCAGCGGAACACCCTGGTGGTCGCTCCAGATACAGACCTACACTCCAATTGTCCTTTTCAACCTCGACGAACTCCCTCCTGAGGCTGTCAGTGAAAGAGAGGTCTTAGAGAAACAGGGCATCAAATCGATTATGGTAGTTCCCATGATTGCCAAAGACCGGGCAGGAGGTTATCTCGGGGTGGACATCACCGATGAGCACCATTCCTGGACAAACGAAGATTACCAATGGCTTTCTGCGATGAGCAATATCATCAGTATTTGCATTGAACTGCAGAAATCGGAACAGACAGCCCGGAAGGAAAGGGAATATTTCAAAAACCTATACCAACACATGCCTTTAGGGTATGCGCGGCTTAAAATTCTCTACGACCGGGAAAGACAACCTTACGACTATATTTTTCTGGACATCAATCCCGCTTTCGAGCAGATCACGGGTTACCCCATTGCCAATTTCGCCCACAAAACGGCCAGGGAATTAAACGTCCCTGAAGATATGTTGCAAAAGCAACTGCAAGACATGTGGCCTGTTCTTACAAAGCAAACCACATTACAGACAACCCACAAAATACCTTCGCAGAATAAATTCCTGCGAATGGTCATATATAGCCCCGATCCCGATGAAATAACGGTTATTTTCTCGGATATGACCGACATTGTGAAAGCACACGAAGCCTTGGACCGGAGCGAAAAGACCTTGCGTAACATCTACAAAAACATCCCTGTAGGAATCGAGATCTACGATAAAGACGGTTACCTGCGGGACATGAACGACAAAGATGTGGAAATTTTCGGATTGCAGGATAAGAGCTGGGGATTGGGAGTGAATCTGTTCGACAATCCCAACGTTCCCAACGAGATCAAGCAAAAAATCAAAAACAAGGAAGATGTCGATTTTCAAATAAAATACGATTTTTCCGGTATTCAGGGCTATTACAAAACGAAAGAGAAAGGCGTGAAAGACATCATCGTCAAACTAACCACGCTCTACGACTCCAATAACGAACTGGAAAATTACCTGCTGTTGCTCATCGACAACACCGAAACCACCACGACTTACAGTAAAATCAAAGAATTTGAAAGTTTCTTTTCAATCATTGCCGAATTTGCCAAAGTGGGGTATTTCAAATGGAACATAGGAACCAAAACCGGATTCGCCATCGAGCAATGGTATAAGAACTGGGGAGAAACGGAAGATACGCCTTTAGAGGAAATCATAAACCACCATCCCCATATACACCCCGAAGACCGCCATAAAATCGATCCTTTTTACGCCAATCTGGAAAAGGGAGTCTTAGGGAATCTGAAAGAAGAAGTGCGGATAGATAACGGGCAGGGAGGATGGAAATGGATCCGGTGTTATGTTGCCGTGAAAGGCTATGATCCCCAAACCCGTAACATCGAACTGATCGGGGTGAATTTCGACATTACGGAACTAAAAGAGGTGGAAGCCCAGTTGATCGAAGCGAAAGAAAAAGCTGAAACCCTCGACAAGCTAAAATCGGCGTTCCTCGCCAATATGAGCCACGAAATCCGTACCCCGCTAAACGCGATCGTCGGATTTTCAAATTTACTGTCGGAAACTGAAAATCAGGAAGAGAAGAAGCAATATATCGCAATCATCGAAAAAAACAGCGACCTGTTGCTGCAACTGATCTCGGACGTACTCGACCTTTCGAAAATCGAAGCAGGTACGCTCGATATTATATACGGCGATGTGGACGTAAACAGCCTTTGCCGCGAAATTGTCCGTTCGCTGGAGATGAAACCGGCGGAAGGGGTTACCCTGGAATTTGAAAACTATTTACCGGAATGTAAAATGAGGGGCGACCGCAATCGGTTATTGCAGATCATCAACAACTTCATCAACAACGCCATAAAATTTACTTCGGCAGGATATATCCGGCTCGGCTATCACCTGCAAGGCGACACGATCGAATTTTACGTAAGCGATACCGGGATAGGCATTTCTCCCAAACATGCGGCAGATATTTTCGACCGTTTTGTAAAACTCAACAGCTTTATCCACGGCACAGGGCTGGGACTATCCATCTGCAAAAGCATGGTGGAACAAATGGGAGGAAGCATCGGTGTGGAATCGGAAGAGGGGAAAGGCTCGCGATTCTGGTTCAAATTACCTTACATCCCCGTTCAAGGAAAAGAAAAACCCGCTCCGGCTCCGGTATTCGTGAATCAGGGCAAATCGGCAACTACTAACAAACCGGTTATTCTGGTGGCCGAAGACACGGAAAGCAATTTCATCCTGACCTCAACCATCCTCAAGCAGGATTACACAATCCTCTGGGCGCAGAACGGAATAGAAACGGTGGATTTATACCGGGAACACCATCCCGCTTTGATCCTGATGGATATTCGTATGCCGGAAATGGACGGACTGGAAGCCACCCGCACCATCCGGAAAACCGATCCGCATACCCCGATTATAGCCTTGACCGCCTTTGCCTTCGATAGCGACAAAAGCAAAGCCCTCGAAGCCGGATGCAACGATTACCTTTCAAAACCGATACAGGCAGCCACTTTAAAAGCAAAAATCAAAGAATTATTACAAATATCTCCCGCCTTATAAGCGCAAAAGTCCGGGCGGGCAAACGGCAAGCCCCTTTTCCAGCAAGCGCACAGGGCGGTATGACATTTTAGCCTTACGCAAACCGGGCAATCCCAGGTCTTCTTCCCGATTCAGGTAGACAAACCGCTCCGGAAGATACCGGGCAAATTCCTGGTTAATGGCATTGTAAGCCCCTTCGAACTCTCCCAGGGCTTTTTCAGCATGCACGCAAAACGTATCATAATTCACCGGAGCCCCGAAAGTGAACGCAATCATCCTACCCTCCACCCACAAAGAGCCTCCGGTTATATCCAATTCCCTGAACCGTTCCAGGGCAAAAGTCAACGCCTGCCGCTCCTGTGCCAATCCCTCATCCTCCCCGCAACGCCTTTCTCCGCACCACTCATCGTAAAGCCGCAGGCAATCCGGCACAATTTCCGCCGTCAGCGGAACAAAACGGAAATCATAACGTTTCCTGAACTTATTCACATGATTCCGTTTCGTCTGGTAATCCTTCCCCTTTAGCTCTGCCAAGTCCTTCCGCAGATACAAATAATCGAAATGATCCCGGTTTTCCTTATATTCGAACACCTCCGGGAACACCTTTTCCAGCAACTCCTTCAATTCAGGCACAATACCGTATATGCACAAAGGCAAATCCTCCTCCACAGCCTGACGGGCGAGCTCCCTCACCACATCCCCCGCCCGTTCGCCTCCCACCGGGATGGAATATACGGTACGGTCACTGTCGAAACAAAAACGCAACACGAGTAACTCATCCACAAAGGCAAAACTACTACAAGTCAAAAACTGCCAACTACATAAATTGACAATCGATAAATTAGCGTCCCGCCGTTCGCCGGGCAGCAGGAAAGAAGTCAAAAGTTCCTTATCTTTAGGCGTCACCGGTTTAAATTCGATCATAATCTGAAAATTTTAATTCTTGACTTATCTACGAAAATTCAGGGAAAAAGATTTCTCCCGGCAGTCCCGTCCTGCCTTGTCAAAGGTTTTTATTCACAAGCACAGCCGAATCGTTACGCTTCATCTTTTTAACATACCACCTTAGCGTGAGGGCAGCCGCGACAAAAGCGATGAAATCCGCCACAGGCATACTGCTCCACACTCCGGTTATCCCGAAATAACGGGGCAGGATAAACAACAACGGAATCAGGAAAAGCAACTGCCGGGCCAGCGACAGGAAAATAGAAATCTGTGCCTTTCCTATCGACTGGAAAAAGTTTGTAATGATAATCTGCGCCCCGACCAGCGGAAACATCAGGCAGGAGATACGGATTCCGAACTGCGCCAGATTGTTCAATTCCGCATCGTCGGAAAACATCGCCACGATATGTTGCGGGAAAAGCTCGTTCACCAGCCACCCCACAGTCATAATCGATACCCCGGCAATCAGCGCCTTTTTCAGCGCCTGCCGCACCCGGTCGTAACGGGCAGCCCCGAAATTATACCCGACAATAGGCTGCATGCCCTGCGTCAGTCCCACAACCACCATAGCAAACAAGATCAAAATCCGGTTTACGATGCCGTATGCCCCGATCGCCAGGTCACCACCGTATTTCTTAAAACTGTGATTCAGGATAATAACCACGGCACTGGCACACACGTTCAGCAAAAACGGAGCCATCCCGATTGAAAATATAGCGCGGACAACGTGCCAGTTCAGGCGGTAATAACCTTTCTGAAAATGCACATAACTCGATTTATTATAAAAATGATTCAACACCCATACCACCCCACAACACTGGGCGATCACCGTTGCAATAGCGGCACCCTTGATTCCCCAATCCAATCCGAAAATAAATATCGGTGCCAGAATCACATTCACCCCCACCGTCAGCAGGGATGACAACATGGCTTTCTTCGGATAACCCGTGGCCCGCATCACATTGTTCAGCCCGATAAATACGAAAGAAAACGGATTCGCCATTAAAAGCACATGCATAAAATCCCGTGCATAAGGCAACGTATGCTCACTCGCCCCGAAAAACAACAAGATCGGATCTAAAAAATAAGATGTCAGTCCCCCGAAACAAACCCCGGCAATCAAACACAGCAACAACACATTGTGCAACACCTCCGTCGCCTTGTGGTCATCCTTCTGTCCCAGATAGATAGAGCTCACCGCAGCCCCGCCCACCCCGATCAGGGTGCAAAAAGCAATCACCAAGTTCATCAGCGGAAAAGTCAGCGCCAACCCGGAAATAGCCAAAGGGCCTACACCGTGCCCGATAAAAATACTGTCGATAATATTGTAAAGCGAAGTCACCGTCATCCCGATAATAGCCGGAATGGAATACTGCAACAACAACTTTCCGATAGATTCTGTCTCTAATACATGTGGATTTTTAACTTGTGCCATAATAAACCTTTCTACAAACAATCCCCTCTGTTAAAATTTCATTTTTCGTTCCGTTTCCCCCGTCACCCGGTAATACTTCCATGTACCCGTCCGTTTTCCTTTCCGATACTTCCCCTCCCCCTGCAAATGTCCGGTTGAATAATAAAACTTCACATCCCCGTGCCTCACTCCTTTATTATACTCCACTTCCATTTTTAAAGTTCCGTCAGGGAAAAACTCCCGGTAAGCAACAATCTTGTCTTTCTCATACAAAAGTCGTGCCCGGGCAGCTCCACCGGGATAAAAGAAACAGGCATCCCCCTGCCGAATCCCGTTGCGGTAAGTCATTTGCCCCACCAACCGTCCGTCCGTATCCCGGACATTCCAAATCCCGTCAGGATTCCCGTTGCTCAACATCCCGTCCAGCGCCAGTTCGTCGGTACGGTAACCGTATTGTCCACGGGTACTCACGGCCACGCTATCCGGAATCACCGGATAATAATACCCCGATTCGATCCGGTCGGCAAGGTCCTCCAGGCGGCTATTCAACTCCCGCACCTGATATTCTTCCGAAGCATTCACATTATGGCAAGCCACGATCCGGGTTTCAAAACCGCTCCCGGCATTCGCCAGCACAAAACCGATCTGCTCGAAGCTTTCGAAAGCTCCTTTATTATGGGCTAACTCCTTCCGTTCCTCAGGTTTGAGGAAATTATACAAATACTCATACGTACCCGGGGAATTGACATAACCATACACACTGTTTCCATTCCCGAAACGGTTCATCAGCGCATTATATTTCTCGTCATTCGCCAGCGTGTTCCCCAAAGAATACTCCTTAATCATCGTAGCCAGGGTAGCCGAAGAATTGCTGAACACCACATAATCGCCCAAAAACGTATAATAGGGCTTATCCAATTTCTTAAACCAGCCGCCTAAAAACACATTGAAAAAACCTTTCAGGCTCAAGAAATTAATCGTATGCCCGTTATATTGAATCGCCTTAAAGCGGACGGGGGTTTTCCGTTCGATCTGTTCCGTCAGGTAAGCCATCTGGTCTTTCGCCAAATCGATGTCTTTACTGTGGATTGCCACCACCACATTATCCAGCCGCTTCTCCTCCTCCACTTCGGGCTTGATAAACGCAATTTCATTCCCGATCCACGAAGTAAACAGTTCCACCACATTCACTCCTAAAAATTTATTCAACCGATTCACGGAACGCTCATACTCCGAATATTCCTTTAAATTGCTGGCTTTATAATTCTCCAGCAGGATGGCTTCCAAATCCGAAAAAGAGCCGAAACACAGCGAAGCATACGCCGCCGTATGCGTACCCGCAATATTTTTCACCTGTGAACGGGCCCCGTCCATCAGGTTCAGCGCACTAAGCAAAGAAAACTTCTTCCGGTTCGGCAAGGTTTCCCCCTTAAATACCAGCGCTTCATCCGTCAGATTTAAAATCAGGTCTGTTGTTTGCAGGGCCGAACTGTCCGCCACTCCCGGCGTTCCGGCCAAACTTTCAATAAACCACCCTAACCGATGATGATCCAAATTCAAAACCAGGTCGCCCCGGCCCGCTTCATAAGCCGTCCGGGTATTGTGCCCGCAATCCGCAACCGCCCTTTGCAACAATTTCTCCGATAAGGAAGCCAGCAAAAGATTACCCCGGATGGCATAAAACACATTCACGCTATCTGTCTTCACTTCGGTAATCTCCCCCCTGCGCTGCATGCTCATACTCCCGTCGTTCAGCCAGGCAGCCAAAGCCCCGTCCAGCGTTTGAATCACATTCAGCTTACCTAAATCGCACACATACAGGAAATCGTATTCCGAAGGCGTAACCCGGTGGCACGACACCGCAAAAGGGCGGTCGATCAGCAATTTCTTCAACACCGGGTGGGCATCACAAATGGAATCGGCAGCGTTCAGCGTAGCCTGATAAGCCCTGAAAGAAGGGTATTCCTTCAGCGATGTCCAAATGCGATTACGGCGTAAACTCTCGTGGATGCTGTTAAAAGAAGGTGTCTTCACCACAAAAACGGCATCGGCAGGCACCCCCTGCCCCAATTCATAACGTCCCGCTTTCCGAAACATCCAAAACCAAAGAGCGACACCCAGCAACACCAGTATCGCGATCGTTAAAAGCAGGCTTTTTCTCATAGAATTCCACGATTTTAGTCTTACAAAATTAACTTTTTCCTCCATACGGCTTCATCATTCCACAGGAAAACTCCCGCCTTCCGAACGAACTCTTATGTAATATTTTGCGAACGTAACAAAACACATTGATTCACAACACAATAAATGCTAAATTAATATAAAGCCACCTCATTTCTGCGAATGTTTTTTTGAAATAGTCGTATATTTGTAACCGGATACAAAGAGTTGCATCCATCATCACGAAGACGATATATAAAGTTTAATCCTTTCTGACCAAAGTCCGCAAAACTTTAAAAAACAATACGAAATAAAGGCTTAAACTGGTTGTGTCACGTATAATCTATACGTGTTCCATTCAGTTACCCTTATTTCAGGCTGTTTTTGCGGACGCCCGGTTAGATCAGTAAATGAATGGGCACGTTTTTTTATACCCTTTTTTTCAAAGAAGTCATGGAAACCATTAAAGTTACAGACATTAAAACCATCTGTAAGGCACTGGAAACAGAGCTACCGGAAAAAGCCGATCCGCAGGCGTATACTTTCGATCAGGAAGAATACGACAAAATATTTATCGAACTATTCGTATATAATACACTCTATTACAATTAAACTGCAACGCACAAAATAGTTTTTTGTCGGCCATCTCCCGGCAAAACAAAACGTCCGGACACACCCCTTCGTTTTGTAGCAATACTTTATTGTTATTATCCCACCGGAAACCGCTGGTTTTCTTTATGTTTTAACACCACGTTCCATTTCGCGCCACCGTCCGTCACCGGGAAATATTTTTCCACCGTCCGCCCCACAGGATCATCCCCTGCGCCTCTGCACAAACATATTGCGGATAAGCCTCCAGCCGACACCCGCCGCCCAACGGAACACCAACGGACGTGCCAATTGCCAGGCTAAAACCATCAGCCTTTTTCCGCCTCCCTGATTCCCGGAACTTTCCCCATCTGTCCACCCCCGGAAAAACATAGACGTAACCCCGGACAGCAACAAACGTCCGGCATGGCTCTGTACATATTCCCAGTCGGCAGCGATCTGCTCCTCCTGTAACTGACACAAACGCTTCACTTCCTGCTTTTCAAGCAAAAGCCGCCCATAGGGGCTACGGAGATTAATCTTCATCGTTCCCATCCTCTTCCGCCCAAAGGGCATTAATCATGATATTGACAATCTTTTCCTGCACCTTGTGCCGCCCCAGTAAAAAAGCAACCACCAGTCCCAGATAAATACCTCCCACAATGAGAAAACCCAAAGCTGTGCTGCCCAGGCAATCGCCCAGAAAAAAACCCAATGCTAAGAACAGGAATAAAATCGTGAAAAAAAACAATAAAATCAGAATAATGCCCTGCGAAAGAATCGCTATCAATTTAGCGACTCTTTCGGTGGCATTCAGTTTCAAGAGCTTATATTTCAATTGAAGATAAGTCGAAATATCCTCCCTCAACTCACAGAAGATCTTTTCAGCCTCCTTTTCCATGCGGTAAAATCAGGCTTTGGTGTTAGCGTTGCCCCTCTCCCGTCTCTTCACATTTTCAACATCCTTATCGAAATCATCGGCATAAGCCCGATGTGCTTCACCATCCATCTCCGCCTTGTTATCCATCCGCCGCCGGACATCGTTAGCCCGCTGCGAAACATCGTCCGCCATTTCGCTGGTACGCTCATCAGCTCTCTCGGCCCACTCTCCGGCTTTGTCCTTCACCTTCTCGGCCACATTTTCCATCCGGTCGGCCATCCGCGATCCGGCATACTCAGCCTTCGATTTCACCTTGGAAAAAGCAGATTTTACCCCGTCTTTCACTCCATTTCCCACTTCGTGCAGTTCTTCACTCAATTTCTTCCGATTATCTCCGGTAAGCAGGTAACCGACAGCGATTCCAACCACTGCACCAAGCCCTAATCCCAATAATAATTTTGAATTCTCGTTTTTCATAACCTCTTCATTTATGTTTGTACATGAACATTATGTTTGTACAATCACAACGAAATAAAGAGGAGAAAAGTTTGTTTTTTAATCTTAATTGACAAAGTACGACAACACTTTACCCCGGTCGGTAAAATCAGGGATCACCGCATCGGCTTTTTCTGCAATCTTTTCCGCCGGGCTGGTCGTAGACAGCCCGATCACCTTCATCCCGGCCCTTTTCCCGGCCTCAATCCCGAAAAAAGAATCTTCAAACACCACACACTCATCCTCCGGAACCTTTAAATCGGAAGCCGCCAGGCGGTAACACATCGGATCGGGCTTTCCCCGTACAATCCGGTCGGCAGATACGATCGTATCGAAGGCAGCCGACAAATGCAACCGTTCCAAAGCAAACTTCAATTTGGAATCGGGCGAACTGGTCACCAGCCCCACCCGGAAATCCTTTTCCTTAACCCACCGGATAAACCCGGTAGCTCCGGGCACTTCCCGGTACTCCATCCGGTATTCATAATCCATACACTCCTCCACAATCCGCCGTTTCTCCGCCTCCGGATAGCCGGGAAAAAACTTCTCGAAAATCGCTCCCATCGTCATCCCCTTCACCTGTAACGTAAAATCCGGGATACCCAAACGGTAACGTTCCGCAATATTTCCCCAGAACACCCCGTATAAACTCTCCGTATCTGCAACCACTCCATCAAAATCGAAAAGGAGCGTCGTAATTTTTCCCATATATAAATACCTTCTTTCCTGACAGTTATCTCACCGTACCTCCGGCAATATCCAGCAATTCGGAAGTAATACCCTGCTGGCGTAACTTATTATATTCCAAATGTAAATTCCCCAATAATTTATTCGCATTGTCATTCGCCATCTGCATCGCCAATATCCGGGCTGCCTGTTCCGATGTCCGGCTCTCCATAAGAGCCTGATAAATCTGCGCATGCAAAATCAAAGGATAAAGCGTTTGCAAAATAGCGGCGCAATCCGGCTCATAAATATACCAGGTCATTTCATGATCTTCCGGCGTTTCCTGTTTTTCTTCCTGTCGCACAGGTAAAAACCGCTGATTCATAACAATTTGCGTACCGATGCTCTTATAATGCGTATAAATCACATCCGCCCGGTCTATTTTTCCCGTCAGGAACTGATCCACCAACCGTTCCGCCACCGTCTTCGTCGCCCCGGAAAAATCCTTCTTCCCTTCAAATAAATGATTCACCTCCTCGATCGAAATCCCGGACATGCGGTGCACATCATATTGGATTTTCTTTCCCACCGGCCATACGGAAATCTCCCGCACTCCCTTCTTACGATATTCCCGGATCACCTCCCTCAACTCCTTATACACATTGATATTGAATCCCCCGCACAACCCTTCGTCGGAAGCGAAAACAACCAAGGCCACCCGCTTCACCTCACGCGTCCGGGTCAAAGGCGATTCATAATCACATCCGGCGTTCATGATATGGTGGTATATTTCCCACAGCTTTTCACGGTAAGGCTGGGAATGAGCCAACTTCGATTCCGCCTTCCGCAACCGGGCCGAAGAAATCATCTTCATAGCCCCGGTAATTTTTTGGGAAGAGTGCACCGAATCGATCCTTCCCTTCAATTCACGCATTGTCGCCATGACACTAATCGTTTATTTCATTTTCAACTTCAACAGCCTCTTTCTTTTTCTCTGCAAACTTATCGGCCACTTCCGTCGCCGCCTGATCGAGCAAAGCCGCCACCCGGTCGTCCAGATTTCCGGCACGCAACTCGTCCAGCACCTCTTTCCGGTAGCGCACCCGCAACAAATCAAGAAAATACTTCTCGAACAAAGTCACATCCTTCAAAGGCACCCGTTGCAACAACCCCTGCGTACCGCAATAAATCACGGCAATCTCCTCCTCCACAGGCATGGGGGAATACTGCGGCTGAATCAGCAAACGGGCATTCTTTTGCCCCTTGTCGATCACCATTTGCGTCACAGGGTCGAGGTCGCCTCCAAATTTAGAAAACGACTCCAATTCCCGGTATTGCGCCTGGTCGATCTTCAACGTACCCGCAATCTTTTTCATTGATTTCAACTGGGCATTTCCTCCCACACGGGAAACCGAAACACCCACATTGATGGCCGGACGCACCCCCTCGTTAAACAGTCCCGTTTCCAGAAAAATCTGCCCGTCGGTGATCGAAATCACATTCGTGGGAATATAAGCCGACACGTCCCCCGCCTGCGTTTCGATAATCGGCAAAGCCGTCAGCGAGCCGCCGCCTTTAACAAAAGGCTTCAACGGATCGGGCAAATCGTTCATCGTAGCCGCCACCTCATCATTGGAAATAATCTTAGCCGCACGCTCCAGCAAACGGGAATGCAGATAGAAAATATCTCCCGGATAAGCCTCACGTCCCGACGGACGGCGCAAAATCAGGGAAATCTCCCGGTAGGCCACAGCCTGCTTCGACAAATCATCGTAAACCACCAAAGCATGTCGTCCGCTATCCCGGAAATATTCGCCGATCGTAGCCCCGGCAAACGGAGCATAATAGCGCATAGCCGCCGAATCCGACGCACTTGCCGACAACACCACGGTATATTCCAAAGCGCCTTTGGCACGCAACACATTCACTAAAGCAGCCACCGAAGCCGCTTTCTGCCCGATAGCCACATAAATACAATAAACCGGATGTCCGTTCCGGTAATTATCCAACTGATTCAAAATCGTATCGATAGCAATCGCCGTCTTTCCGGTTTGGCGGTCGCCGATAAGCAACTCCCGCTGCCCCCGTCCGATCGGCACCATCGAATCGATCGCCTTAATTCCCGTCTGCAACGGCTCTTTCACAGGCTGCCGGTAAATCACCCCCGGAGCTTTTCGTTCCAGCGGCAACGGCACCACGTCGCCCTCGATAGGGCCTGCCCCGTCGATCGGCTCGCCCAGCGTATTGATCACACGCCCCAACAACCCTTCACCCACATTGATAGAAGCAATATGCCCCGTCCGCTTGGCGGTGAAATTTTCACGCACCCGGTCGGCAGCATTCAACAACACCACTCCCACATGGTCTTCTTCCAGATTCATCGCCACCCCTCTCACTCCGTTCTCAAACTCGATCAACTCACCGGAAGTCACATTATCGAGTCCGAAAAGATTCGCCACTCCGTCGCCCACTTCCAGCACCGTTCCGATCTCCTCCATCTCGGCCTTCATATCAACACTTTCCAGTTGCTTCTGAAGTATATCCGATATTTCACTTGCTTTAATCATAATTTTTACCTGTTAATCCGGACAGCAAGGCTACCTGCCTTAAAAGCGAGCCTTCCTCTGCCGCCCGTTATTTCAACTTCATCTTAAATTCCCGTAGTCCCCGGCTCACAGAGAGGTCTAATTGCATTGAATTGACCCGCAACACAAAACCTCCGATGATAGAAGGGTCTATCCGTTCCACAAACTCTATCGTATTGGAAGTTCTATCGGTGACCAGTTTCTTAATCCGGTCAATAGCTTCCTCACTCAGCTGCGTAGCCATGATGATCTTTACACGCCCGATATGATAGGCCTGACGATATAACCGCTGATACATCAACCCGATTTGCCGGATATACATTTCCCGGTGATTGTGGATCAGTAAACGGATACCCCGGATATAAAATATTCCCGGCTCGATACCGATAGCGGTTGTCAGTAAATTCTCCTTATCCTTCGGGGACAACACCGGATTCGTCAAAGCCTTTTGAAGATCGGGATGGGAAACATAGTTCTGCTCGAACAATTTCATTTTCTCATACACCTCTCCCGCAGCCCCGTGTGCCTGAGCCACCTTCAACATAGCGGTGGCATACCTCCGTGCAATTAATCCTTCATTCATAGTTATGATTTCATCTCATCCAGTATCCTGTCTACCAATGCTTCCTGTTCTCCGTCGCCTTCCAGGTCTTTCCGCAACAATTTTCCGGCCACTTCCAGCGCCAGTCGTCCCACCTGCTTCTTCAATTGTAGCTCAGCCTCGCGCTTCGCCTGCTCGATTGAAGCATGGGCATCGTCTATCACCTTCTGCGCCTCCCCTCTGGCAGCCTCTTTCGCCTCCTCGATCATTTTCTGCCGCATCCGTTCCGTCTCCTGCAAAGTATTCACCTGCTGCTTATGGGCATCCTCGATCAGCAAACGTGCCTGCTCTTTCGCTTCATCCAGTTTCTTCACCGCATCCTGCGTATATTTCACCCCGCTATCGATAAAATCGGCCCGCTCTTCTATACTGCGGATAATGACCGGCCAGGCAAACTTCGCAAGAATCCCTAAAATAATCAGAAAGACAATCAGCATCCAGAACACCAAACCAAACTCAGGTTTAAATAGTTCCATAGCCTTTTAGATTATAAGAATAATGCCAGCAGGCAAACAATAATGGCAAAAAGGGCAACCCCTTCGATCAGGGCCGCAATCACAATCATATTGGTTCGGATATTATTGGTCTGTTCCGGCTGACGGGCAATAGCGTCCATCGCATTCGCACCGATCTTGCCGATGCCGATACCGGCTCCGATAGCTGCAATACCCGCACCAATAGCTGCACCAACTTTAGCCAGGCCTGCCCCGGCTGCCACCTGTAATAAAATCATACTTAACATAGTCATCTGAATTTAAATTTTTATTTAATCTTTATTTACTCTCTCTTTAATCGGAAACCTCGCTTCCTTTCGTCCTGGCCAATGAAATAAATATCGTTGAAAGCATCATAAACACATAAGCCTGAATGAAACAAATCAACAGGTCGATGATATTCATAAAAACAGCGAACACCACCGCTACTACCGTCGTCACACCCGTCACCGCAGCCCCCATCGCCCCGAACAGGAAGATCAGGGAAATCAGCACCAGTGTAATCAAATGCCCTCCCAACATATTCGCAAACAAACGAATCATCAATGCAACAGGTTTTGTAAAAACACCGAAGATCTCGATCACCGGCATCATAGGAACAGGCACTTTCAGCCAGGTAGGCACTTCCGGCCAGAATATTTCCTTCCAGTAATGCTTCGTACCGGAAACATTCACCACCACAAAAGTACACACGGCAAGCACCATCGTCACGGCCATATTTCCCATCACGTTCGCCCCTCCGGGAAAGATCACGATCAATCCCAGCAAATTCGAAAACAGGATAAAGAAGAATAAGGTCAGCAAATAAGGGGCAAAACGCCGGGCATCCTTTCCCAAAATACCCACAATCAACTCCCGGTAAAGCATATCCACGACCACCTCCATCATGCCCGGAACTTTCCGGGGCGCTCCGTAAGGTTTCCGCTTATAGAAACGCACCAGCGGGAAAATAGCCCAAAACATCATCAATCCGCAAATAATGATCGCCAGCACATTTTTGGTAATGGACAAGTCCCATGGACGGTACTCATTCCCCTGCGCGTCCGTTTCCACAACCTTCCCGGAATAATCGCCTCCCTCCGCAATACGGAAACCCTCATAAGTAGCTCCGTCCTGCAAACGGCTGGAACTGAACAAATGCCACTTTCCGTCCTGTCCCGAAACGATCACGGGCAACGGGATTTCCAGATTCCAGATTTTCCATCCGTATTCATCGCCTAAATGCTCAAAAATAATTTTTTGAGGATTAAATGCCGCCTCCGCTTCTTTTTCAGTTTCTGCCATCGCCTGTCCCAACGGAAGCAACACAACCAACAAAACCAATATATATTTCAATTTTTTCATGATAACCGACTTTCAAAAGTCCTGTCCGAAGCCCGGAGTCACCGGGCTTTAGACTTAATGAATACAAACCACCACTTTGTTATCGAGCACCTCTACGACACCCGAATCGATGGTCAGTTGTTTCTGTGTCTCCCCCGCATCATATACCACATCTCCGTGTGTCAATGTGGAAATCAGCGGAGCGTGATGTTCCAGTACGGTAAATGTCCCCAGAGAGCCCGGCAGGGTCACCCGTTTCACATTCCCTTTGAACAGCACCTTTTCTGCTGATATAATCTCCAATCTCATAAAATTTAAAAATTAAAATTACAACTTACGATTTACCTTTCGCTTTCGCAATCATATCCTTCCCTTTCTGAATCGCCTCATCGATCGTCCCGACGTTCATAAACGCCTGTTCGGGATATTCATCCATATCGCCGTTCAGGATCATTTTAAAGCCCCGGATCGTTTCCTCCAGCGGAACCATAACCCCCGGAATACCCGTATATTGTTCGGCCACATGAAACGGCTGAGAGAAGAAACGCTGGGCACGCCGCGCACGGTTCACCACCAGCTTGTCGCTGTCGGACAACTCATCAACCCCCAAAATAGCGATAATATCCTGCAATTCCCGGTAATGCTGCAACAATTCCACCACCTGCTGTGCTGTATTGTAATGCTCCTCACCCACGATATTCGGGTCGAGGATTCGGGAAGACGACTCCAACGGATCGACTGCCGGATAAATACCCAGCTCCGTGATCTTACGGCTAAGCACCGTTGTGGCATCCAAAAAGTTAAACGTAGTGGCCGGAGCAGGGTCGGTCAGGTCGTCTGCCGGCACATAAATAGCCTGCACGGAAGTGATCGAACCATATTTCGTCGAAGCAATACGCTCCTGCAATTTTCCCATTTCAGAAGCCAGCGTCGGCTGATACCCCACAGCCGAAGGCATACGCCCCAGCAAAGCCGAAACTTCCGAGCCGGCCTGTGTAAAACGGAAAATATTATCGATAAAAAACAGGATTTCCTTTCCGCCTTCATTGGAATCACGGAACGACTCAGCCACGGTCAGTCCCGACAAAGCCACCCGCAAACGGGCTCCCGGCGGCTCGTTCATCTGCCCGAACACCAAAGTTGCCTGCGATTGCTCCACCTGCGACATATCCACACTGTTCACATCCCATTTCCCCTCTTCCATCTCTTTCGAAAACTTATCGCCGTATCTGATTACCCCCGATTCGATCATCTCCCTCAACAGGTCGTTTCCTTCCCGGGTACGCTCTCCCACTCCGGCAAACACGGAATACCCGTTATGCCCTTTGGCAATATTATTGATCAGCTCCATAATCAACACCGTCTTTCCTACCCCTGCACCTCCGAAAAGCCCGATCTTTCCTCCTTTGGAATAAGGTTCCAGCAAATCGATCACCTTAATCCCTGTCAGCAACAACTCCTGCGTTGTCGTCAGGTCCTCAAACTTGGGCGGCTCCCGGTGAATAGACAACGTCTTAGAGTAATTCAATTTACCCAACTTGTCGATAGCATCCCCGGTCACATTCAGCAAACGCCCCTTGATCTGGTCGCCGATAGGCATCGTCAGCGTACGCCCCAAATCCAGCGCTTTCATTCCACGATGTAACCCGTCGGTGGTATCCATCGCCACACATCTCACCGTATCCTCCCCGATATGCTGTTCAACCTCCACGATCAACTTTTCGCCATTGTCGCGCACAATTTCCAACGCCTCGTATATCCGGGGCAAATCTTCTCCGCCATTTTCAAAAATGACATCCACTACAGGTCCGATCACCTGAGTCACATATCCGAATTTCTCTGCCATAATCCTGATTAAAAATTTATAATTCCGCAACCTGATTTTCCGTAATCCATCCCCGGTATCCTTCCGGCACTCCGATCACAAAACTGTCACAATATAATACAATTATTTAACTCTTCTGCAACTGCAGAACAGATACTGATAATAGATAACGGAAAAGTTAAATGATAAGTTTCTCCAAAGAATAAATATAGAACCCGTTCATATAACGGGCAGACAACAAACGCATAAACTTTTGAGCAAAAAGCGTCCGTACCTGGGCTGTCAAAACCTGGCGGCGATGTCCGGGAAGTGTTTTACTGATCACCTGAAAACCGTGGTCATGGTCTTCCGGCATATCCAGCTGCTTTCCCGGCAAAAACAAATTCCGGAATAACACAGCCGGCTGCGACGAGCTTCTAAGCTCAGACCGGACCATATCGGGGAACAGCATCTCCGATTGCTCCGAGGAAATACCTGCTATCACAATATTCCCTTGCTTCTCCTGGCTTATACTCGAACCCAGGAGTAAAAAACAAACAAATAATATAAAAATAAATAGCAGTTTCATTCTGTTCACAACATCTACGTCCAAAGATAAAAACAATATTTTATCCACCCAACAAAATAGCAAAAATGATGCCAGAATTTATTTCATACCGTCCAAAGCTTTTTTGGCTACCTCATTTTCCGGCTCAAGGGCTAAAATTTTACTCCAATACGTCTTCGACTCCGTAATCTCATTCTTCAAATAATGGTAATATCTGAACAATCCGCTTTCCATAATAAAACCTCGTCTTAGAAGTAATCCAAAGATGTAGACATTTTTAACGATAACAAAAATTAAACCAGCAAAAATATGTATATTTGAAACAAATTTTTGAGAAGAAAAAAATGAGATTTGACGAACTGGATTTAGATGATGATGTATTAGACGGGATCGATGCGATGAATTTCGTGGAAATGACTCCCGTACAGGAACAAACCATTCCTATTATATTAGAAGGCAGGGATATTATCGGCTGTGCACAGACCGGAACAGGAAAAACCGCCGCTTACACTTTACCCCTGCTCAGCAGGCTGGCACGGGAAGGGAACCCGGATAATATTATCCGTTCCGTAATCATGGTTCCTACCCGCGAACTGGCACAACAAATTGATATGCAACTGGAAGGATTTTCCTATTATCTGCCCCTATCCCACACGGTGGTATACGGAGGAGGCGACGGAGCAGGCTGGGACCAGCAAAAGAAAGGCTTGCTCATGGGGGCGGATGTAGTGATCGCCACTCCGGGCAGATTGCTGTCACACATTGCGAACAGCGGCATCGACCTCTCGCATGTAGGCTACTTCATTCTGGACGAAGCCGACCGGATGCTGGACATGGGATTTTTCGAAGATATTATGCAGATAGCCAAAAATATGCCGGAAAAACGCCAGACCATCATGTTTTCAGCAACCCTGCCCCCGAAAATCAGGCAGCTTGCCAAACAGATCCTTAACGACCCGGCAGAAGTCAATATAGCCATTTCCAAACCCAACGAAGCCATTGTCCAATCGGCATATATCTGCTATGAAAACCAGAAAATGGGCATCATAAAAGAATTATTCAATAAGCCGGCGACCACCAAAACGATTATTTTTTCATCTTCCAAACAAAAGGTGAAAGACCTGGCCTACTCGCTAAAACGGATGAAACTGAACGTAGCGGCGATGCACTCCGACCTGGAACAGGAACAGCGGGAAGCGGTGATGCTGGACTTCAAAAATAACAAAATCAACATTCTGGTAGCCACCGACATCGTGGCACGGGGAATCGACATCGACGACATCGGACTGGTGATCAACTACGATGTGCCTCACGATCCGGAAGACTACATCCACCGGATCGGACGTACCGCCCGCGCCAACGCCGACGGGGTTGCAATCACCTTTGTGAACGAAGCGGAACAAGGCAAATTCCACCGGATAGAGGAATTTATCGAAAAAGACATATACAAAATACCTCTCCCCCCGGAAATCGGAACAGCCCCGGAATACAATCCCGGCAAAGCTTTCGAACGCCGCCGTCCTCAGGGAAAATCGCGTAACCACTCCTCTTTTAAAGGGAAACGCCCTTTCCATCGGAAAAAAACATCCGGAAGCCCTCAGGAATAACCCGGTTCACTTCCTGCCAAACAAAACATAGTCAGGAAATTCGAAATAAAAATCCTCTCTTTATACAACATTGAAATTCCCCCAAAAGTTTTATATCTAACTTTTGGGGGAACATTTTATATTCGCTTTATTTAATAAGGGGAATTTTCAACAAAATAACATCCGAAATCCATTTGATTAAAAAATAACTCTCCTCTCAATTCGTTAAAAAATATTATTATTTTTGTATAAACCTATAACCAAATACTAATTTACTTCTGTTCCATATAAAAACATCCCAACATGAAAAAAAAATTCCCATGCCTCTGCGGCTGTATGCTGGTATTTCTCCTTTTTTCCTGTCAAACAACCGAAACCAACGAGATTGACTTAAGCAAGCCCGCCGGAACCATTACCCAAAAGTTCAGCGATATGGCCGACAACCTACGGGCAATCCCGCTCGAAACCAGCGACTCCTGCCTTCTGTCGAGCAATCTGGGAGTATGGGTAGGCAACAAATATATTATCACGGCAGACAGGGAATCCATGCATCTGTTCGATAAAGACGGCAAGCACATCCGGCAACTGGCAAAGCAAGGCAAAGGGCCGGGAGAGTTTAACTCCATTGCCACGTTCACGGTGGACGAGGCCGGGGAACGCCTTTACTACCGCGATTGGAGTCAAAGAACAGAATTACGGGTGATCGAATTGAATACCGGGAAAAATACGGGAAAAATTTCAAATGAGTGTAACGACCTTGTCAATCTCACGATGACCCAAAACCATTCTCTAACAGGCAATTCACATACAGGCATAGGAACTTCAAAACAAAATTACGAGGTTGTTACACTCTCGGATACCGGAGAACTACTCTCTTACGTGGTAACCGACACTACGTCCATCGATAAAGCCAAAAATATATTCAAACCTTATCTATGCAAGACAGGCAACCGGATTTCTTACTGGAATCCCAATACAGACCACATCCTGTTCGAAATCAAGGACTCTCTAAAAATACCGCAACTCATTTTCAAATTAAACAATCCTTTCACTTATCAAAAGAGGCAGGGTAATTTTCTCAGGATAAAAGCAGAAACCAACAACGAAGTGATGATTCAAATCCATGAATACAACATTTTTGCAGAAGAAGAAGGTCTATTCGGAGTGGGAATCAGTCAAAATTCAAAAGCCTACAACTACCGGATCGGCAAAAACGATCGGTCGGTATACCTGATCGAGCAATTCGACAATGACCTATTGGGAGAAGTATCTTCAGATTTTCCCACGCTCACCACCACAAACGGAAATCACATTTTCTTACAAAAAAGCACACAGCAAATCAAGCAACTGGCCGAAGAACAACTGAAAGCAGGCAAGGAACTCACTCCCACCCTAAAAGAGCTAAACGAGCGGCTAAAAGACGACGACAACCCCGTAATCATCATAGGGACTTTCAAGTAAACCATGTAAAACACGGTAATTCGATTCTTTCAAACACACTACGAAACAACAACTTACGCGAACGATCATGACAAACACACCCAACCATGAACTTTGATAAAACACTTCTTCCCTGCTTTGTGCTCTCTGCCTTACCTGCCGTAAGTATAGCCCAAAAGCCTTTAAATGTCATCTACATTTATGCCGACGATATGGGGAAGGGTATGCTCTCTGCTTACGGACAGCAACAGTTCACCACCCCGAACATAGACAAACTGATCCGGCAGGGCACTTCCTATGAAAACGCATACGGCTGCATGCTTTCCGCCCCTGCCAGAGCCTCGCTCCTGACAGGCTACCACGACTGCCACACCGACAAATGGAAAATTTCCGGCGGAGGGCAATTCCTTATCCCATTCAAAGACACAGCCTTAATCGCTTCCAGGGAAAGCAAAATCGATGCCACCGACATCAATCTGCCCGAAGGCGACTATTATTTACCGCAGGTCTTTAAAAAAGCGGGATACATAACGGCGGAAATCGGAAAACTGGAATGGGGATTCACCGCCACCCGCAAACAAATGAAAGACCATGGCTGGGATTATTATTACGGCTATCTCGACCACGTACGCTGTCACGGATTCTATCCGCCATTTCTCTTCGACAACGGGGAAATAGTTGAAATCGAAGGCAACACCCGTACGAACGGAGGGAAAAGCATAGAAAACGAAACAGAAAATACCTATCGGGAACGCTGGAATATGGAAGGAAAGAAAACCTATTCACAAGACCTCTTCCTGCAAAAGATATTGGAATTTATCCGCAACAACAAGAGCAAACCCTTCTTCCTGTTCCACCCCACGCAATTACCTCACGGTCCGGTGGCCGTTCCCGCCATCCATCCCGAATTGGCAAACAACCCGAACTTAACACCGATAGAAAAAGAATACGCTTCCATGATGAAATACCTCGACGACAACATCGGGTATATCCTGGAAGAATTAAAAAAACAAGGAATCGCAGACCGCACCTTAATTGTCTTTTCATCCGATAATGGACACGAAATCTATTACTCCCAAAAAGGACGCTGTGAGAAACCTTACAGGAACTTGCAAAACGGGCAACTTTTTGACGACTTCCACAATAAATATTACAGCGAACCGGGTGGCGACATTTTCAACGGCAACGCCGGAATGGCTGGATTAAAACGCAGCAATCTGGAAGGAGGCATCCATATTCCCTTAGTATTTTATTGCGAAGGAACCATCCCTCAGGGAAAGGTCAGCAAAGCTCTGGTTTCCAACTATGATTTTCTATCCACAATGGCAGACCTGCTAAAAGTCCCTTTGCCAACCGCCAAAGACGGACACTCATTCCTGCCCAACCTGTTAAAAGGAAAAAAACAAAAACAAAGCCGTTACCTGATATTCGGCTCAAACAACGGACCTGCCATCGTGACGAACGAAGGCTGGAAACTTCGCTACTACATGAAAGAAAACACCTGCGAACTATTCTACCTCCCGGACGATCCCAAAGAGCAACACAACCTGCTCCGGCAACAACCCCAAAAAGCAGAAGAGTTGAAATCCATTCTGCTCAAAGAGTGTGGCGACAACCTGCAAAACGGGATCAACCGGGCGGGATAAAAAAAGAAAACGTGGCCACGATTTTGAAACTGTGGCCACGTTCTTTTTATAGCATCCTCCTGACAAGGATAAACTTTTAATTCAACCGGAACTCGGCAATTACCCCCTTATGGTCGGTAGGCCATATTCCCAGCGGCTCTACAAACACATCGGCCGTATTTTCTTTAATCCTTTCGCTGTTACGGATAGAACCACGCGGGCCGAAAATCACGGCATTCGTCAAATTCAACTGCTCAGCAGGGAAATAATAAATAAAATCGATCCTTTCCCGTTCATCCGATTCCGGAGCCCAGGTCAGCCGCTTCACATCCACCGTCGCAGCATCCGCCGGATAAGTATAACCCGGATTTTTTACCGGATCGGGATAAAACACACGGTAAGCATCCTTAAAGCCCGCATTTTCCAACAAGGTGCTCACTGTCCAGGGAATCACCACACCGTGATGATCTGCACTGTCCTTCGTTGCCTCTGTCCAATCCAGATGAGAAGGCTCGTTGAAATCTCCCCCGATAAACACCAGACGATTCTTTGCCAACTCTTTCTGTGCATCTGCAATAAACAGGCGGATAGCATCGTCCCGCTGTGAAGCGACATTATCGGCCAAAAGCGAATCCACATTCACCACAGCAGAATCCAAACGCCTCCAGTTTGAACCGCTATACCCGCGCACCAGATAATAAGAACAATTCAGGTAATCGAGATGGGCCGTGTAAACCGCAACTTCCTGTCCGTCCATATCCGCCACCAACTTATAGATGCTGCCATGGTCACCCTTTTCAGGGAAAATAGTAGCACTGTCCTTAATCGGATACTTACTCAAAAGACCGGAATCGTAACTATAAAAAGAATAATAGGTCTTACCCCGCTCTTTCAGCGATTCGGTGATACGGTCGCAAAAACGGGTATTCTTATAATTCCTCACCTCGCTCAACATCACAAAATCGGCATCTACCCGGGCTATCTCGTCCGCCATAGCTTCATACCCGTCCTTTACGGAAGTTCCTTCCTGCCAGACATTCAACTGCAAAAATTTCACCTCTTTCTTTCCCTGGCAAGCCACTAAGCCCCCCACCAGGCACAATAATAATAACAATCTCATAATATTAGGTTTAAATACAACGTCAGCCCAACGAATAGCGCTCAAAACCCGCTATTCCTACGAAATTGCAAAATTATAAAAAAAACGGCAAAACAAAGCCGATTCTACATTCTTGTGCCACGAAACTTCAACACCCACGCTGCCGTAGGAACAGCCCCTTCTGTGCCCACATTCACCAAAACCGTCAATTCCGACTTATCGTAAACCATTTCCCCCTCAATTTCCGCATGAACCACCTGTCCCTCTGCCCAGTTGATCCCTCCACGCTTCCCGGCCAGGCGGTTCTGCCCGTCAAGGCTCAGCAAAGCCGGAATGACCAAAGAATCGATCGTTTCACCCGCCCACTTTATATCGGTAAACCTCAATTGTAAAGTCCGGTCACCTGCCACCGTCATTTCCACCCGCCCGTCCGTGACTTCCTCTCCCGCCGGAGAAGAAACATACAACGCTCCCCGGTAAGTCCCGGCATATAATTCGGCCAAGGTCGGCTCTTCTCCCCATTCACAGGCAGATAAGACTAACGAAAACACTCCCAGTATCCAGATTTTCCCTTGCTTCATTTTATCATATTTTAAATAAATTTCTAAATGATTCATACGCTGCCGAAGAAACAAAAGTTTGTTTTCCTGCTGATCCGTTCCGATTTCTTCTTCCGGGCACTTTCATTTATTTTTTATTAGAATCGAAACCCATCATAACCTATTGTAAATGAATATCGTATAAATTTAAATGTTAAAAAGGTGCATTTAGTCCTTCTTTTTAACTTATTTTGCACAGTTTTTGCTGGGAATAACCTTAGCATAAAAAGCATTACACCCTAAAACTGATTTTAATTTAACTTAATGATTATGCAAAAGAAAATTTTCTATTTATTTATGATTCTCTGCACAGTGAGCTTCTTCAGCTCTTGTAAAGACGACGACAAAATCGACGATGGCCCAAAAACAGACTGGGCAGAAGAAATCGCAGGAACTTATAAAGGTGACCTGGGAGTTACAGTAGATGGAAACGATTTGGGAAGCAGTACCCAATTCATCTACATTTCCCGTGAAAACACCAACGTAACGAAACTGGAATTACGGAACTTCAAAATCATGATTGCAGGAACTGCATTACAGGTAGGCGACATTACCGTTTCAAACATTCCGGTAACAGACGCCAACACAACAGTGATGCTGGAACAAACCTCAACAGTGATCAACCACCAGGCATTGGGACAACTGAATGTAACCGTCTCCGGAACCATTACAAACGGTAAAGCAGCCCTCCAGATCACGGTATTCGCCGTTACGCTGGGACAAAACATCGAAGTTTCTTTCAGTGGTAATAAAACCGACGAAGTGGAAGACAACACCGATTATGCCGCAGAAGTTGCAGCCTGGTATGCCCGCGAATCCCTTACCATCACAGGAGATACCATCGACTCAAAATGGCCGAGCGACGGTATTTCCGTGGAATATGAAGATTTCAACACCATCTTTATCAAATCGTTCTATTTAAGTTTCCCGGCAAATGAAGGCAGTACCACAACGACCAGATCTATCCCCCAGATTGACTCTATCGTACTGGTGAAAGACGGTAGCAAACTGCTGATCGACACCATCACCATGATGGTGCCGCCACGGAGCAAACAAGACACGTCTTATTTAGTGTTGTCGGGCGATTTCGAAGGAAAAACGCTGACTTTAAACATGACGCTTAGCACCAAAGATAAAAAAGCGGACTATTTGTTTAAAGGAACTAAAAAACTGACCGGAGCAACTCTGGAATCACTCACACTGAACAGCAGCGTTCTTGCCATTCAGCCGGAAATTTCCAAAGAAGGCAGTGGCAGTAATTATCCTGTAATGATCTATGTAAAAGAAGGGACAACGGAAGCACAATTGAATTTAGTGCCAACTTTCAAAATTTCAGAAGGAGCCACGATCACACAAGGCGGCGTTGAATATGTACCGGGAACTCCGGTTGATTTCTCAAAAGAACAGAAATTCACCGTAAACTCACAAAGTGGTAAAACCAAAAACACTTACGTGATTAATTACAGCGTATTGAACACCAACTTTGCTTTTGCTTCGGGATTCGAAACCTGGGAACTCAAGAATGAAACCACCGACTCTGCAAACATGTACTTAATGTATGATGAGCCTGCTGACGGTTGGGCCACTTCTAACGAAGGTGCGAAATGGATCAAGATGATGTATGATAAACTATACTCCAAAACAGCTCCCTATCCGGTAACACCGAGCGAGGATGCGAAATCAGGAAAAGCAGCACGCCTTGAAACCCTGAACACGACGGGACAGGCCGGATTCGGCGGATTTATCCCTGCAATCCCGAAAGTTACCTCAGGAACCGTTTTCTCCGGTGAATTTATTGTAAACATTACAAACACCCTGAAAAGTACAAAATTCGGTTATCCTTGCACGAAAAAACCGGTAAGCTTCCAGGGATCTTACAAATACACCCCGGGACCTACCTATTACGTTTGTGCCGACCCGACCAAAGCAAATGAAGTGAAAGAAGACAACAGCAAAACCGATGCTCCGGCAATCAATGCCGTGCTGTATGAAGTGGATAGCTATGCCTTCGACTTCCTCGACGGAACAAACTTGCTGACTTCTGAAAAGATTGTAGCAAAAGCTTCTTTGAAAGACGAAACCGCAAAACCTACCTACACCGATTTTAATATTAATTTCGACTGGGGCAGCAACAAATTCGATCCGACAAAGAAATATAAATTAGCGATCGTTTGCTCGTCAAGTAAAGACGGAGACAAATTCAGCGGAGCACCGGGTAGTGTGCTTTATGTTGACGATCTGAAAGTTACATTCGAATAATCGGACACATTGCAACATAACTGAAGACCGGGGCTCACAGAGCCCCGGTCTTTCTTTTTTCCGGCGGGCATATCTTCCATTCCCGGAAGGGCTGATTCAATGAAAGGGAAATACATATCTCCCCGCCTGTTCCCGCACCCGGACATCCCTCCTTCTATACGCAGCATCTCTAAAACAGCAAGGAGGGCAAAGGAGAGGAATTTTTATCACTACTCCATCCCCCCAAAAAGATATTTCCGACAAAAGGCTACGGCATTAGAAATACGGCCTCACACCTTTCCAACGACAACCGAATCCGGAAAAATTTATACCGGACTTCAACAAATATTATTCAATTTAAAAAAGCTGAAAAAGAAGGGGGATCTGCCCTTTCAAGAAAACAAAGATCAACGGAGATGTTCCAAAATCTTGTTTTTTAAGGCCTGTCCATTAACAGGTTTAGATAAATAATCGGAAAAACCACTCGATAAAATACGTTCCTGATCTTCCCGGAAAGCATAAGCAGTTACAGCAATAATAGGAATGGAAGAAGATAAATGGCGAATAGCAGCCGTTGCCTCATACCCGTCCATTTCAGGCATTTTAATATCCATTAAAATCAGGCAAGGACAACATTCCCGGAACAACTGAACAGCCTCTCTGCCATTATGAGCACGTACCAGGCAATAATCTTGCTTTAGCAGTACATGCAGGAGGATGTAATTACTATCATCATCCTCAGCGATCAAAATGGTTAATTTTTCGGCATTCTCATTTTCGGGATTCTCCATATAAATTTGTGTTAAATGCCACAGGCTAAAATAGTAAAAGACGGATTCAAAGGTACGTTTTTTTTGTTAAAATCAGGTATGTCGGATCATAATTCTTAATATTTTATGGCACACGTATAACAACTTAATAATCATATTGTTTCCGTGAAAACATGTAGTTGTTTTTTTGTAGAGATAATAGGTTGTATATTCCTGATTAAACGTACATTTTTTTTAAAAGGAAACAATCATACCCTCAATAAGTTCATGAAAAACAGCCTATCTGATTTGCTATGTCATCATTCTGCAAACAAATTTACTAACATAATATACACAACTTAAAATACGGGGTGAAGCTCGCCAATCACGACCATACCCTAAATTTACCACACTCTCATACAAATTTCAAGCCAAATTATCTTCAAAAACGAACATCCCTCTATTATCAGCCAACAGAGTTTTCAAACTACACTATAAAACATTGTTTATCAGCAACATAAAAAATACCATCATAACAAAATTTGAACACACCCCCTTCCGCGCCCCCAATACAGCAGGATAAAATACGGAAAAAGCCATAACTATACGGAATGTACGGGAATAAAAACAGGATAAACGTCCTAAAATGGTAAACGACGCATGCAGATAAAAGCTCAAAGAAAAAGGAAAGGAAATAGGATAAAAAAGGGAATAAAAAAAAGAGTTATGCCGTGACATAACTCTTCAAAAGCACGGAAGGAGAGGCTCGAACTCCCGACACCTGGTTTTGGAGACCAGTGCTCTACCGACTGAGCTACTTCCGTAATTCGTGGTGCAAAGGAAAGCATTTTTTCTGAAAAACAAAACCCGACTATCAAAAAAATCTTATTTTTTTACATATCCCCCGCCCAATAACCAATCACCGCAATAAAAAGCCACTGGCTGCCCCGGAGCCACCGCCCAGGCCGCCTCCGATAACCGGATATGTAAACTACGGTCAGCCTGTTCTTCTACCCGGATATACCCCCCCGGATTCAAACCCAATCCCCGTATTTTAATCTCTATGTTTTCCGCAAACAAATCCTCCAGCCGCACAACATTCACCCGGTCTACCTCCAGCGTCATCCGGAAAAGTCCGCTCTTCACATCGGCCCGGATAGTGTTGGCGGAAGCATCGATTTCCGCCACATATAAAGGATGTCCCTCCACCAAAGGCATCCCCCGCTTTTGCCCGATCGTGTAATTTAAAATTCCAGCATGTTGCCCGATGACTTTTCCCGCAGCATCCACAATATTTCCCGGTTGCTGTACATCGCCGGGCAATCCCCCCCACTTCACAATGAAATCCCGGTAATCCTCCCCCTGCAAAAAACAAATCCCCATACTTTCGGGTTTTCGCGCCATTTCCTCATAACCATGCACGGCAGCATAAGATTTTACCTCAGTCTTTGTCATACTGCCCAACGGGGTCACCGCACGGCATAAAATGTCCTGAGGCACTCCCCAAAGGAAATACGACTGGTCTTTCGCCGGATCAATCCCTTTACGGATATAATATTTCCCGTCCCGTTCGGCTATACGCACATAATGCCCCGTAGCGATCCGGTAAATTCCCAGACTATCGGCAGCTTCCGCCAGTAACCGCCATTTCACATAACAGTTACACACACAACAAGGACTGGGCGTTTCGCCCGACACATACCCGGCCATAAAAGGCCGCACCACCCATTCCCGGAACATCCCGCGCCCATCCCAACAAACCAGCTCTATCCCCAACTTCCGGCATAGTTCCTGCACATCGGTCGGCTCTTTCTCTCCCCACATCGCCAAAGTCACCCCCACCACCTCATATCCCTGCTGCTGCAACAGCAAAGCCGAAACAAAACTATCGACCCCGCCACTCAACCCTACCACTATTTTTTCCATATCCGTTAAGCAAAGAAAAGATAAGCCACCACAATCGCCGCAACCACACCCGCCAAATCGGCTATCAGCCCACACGGGATGGCATAGCGCGTATTTTTCACCCCAACCGCACCGAAATACACGGCAATAATATAAAATGTAGTATCCGCCGCTCCCTGAAAAGTACAGGCAAGCCGCCCGGCAAACGAATCGGCCCCAAACGTCGTCATCGTATCAACCATCATCCCCCTGGCTCCGCTACCGCTCAAAGGTTTCATCAAAGCCGTAGGCAAGGCATCCACCCAATCGGCATTAAATCCCATAGCCAGCACCAGCCGCTCGACCCCCGTCATAACCATCTCCATAGCCCCGGAAGCCCGGAACACCCCGATAGCCACCAATATGGCAATCAGGTAAGGGATAATCTTGATAGCCGTGCCGAAACCTCCTTTTGCTCCGTCGATAAACGCATTATACACATTGATACGTTTCCACGCCGCCATACCGATAAAAGAAATAATAATAAAAAACAGGATGATATTACTCGCCAGATTGGAAGCCACAGTCAGCGACTCTTTATCCAATGAAGAAAAATACCAGATGACACCGCCGATCAAAGCGGAAACGCCGCCCAGATAAGCTAAAATCACCTTGTCGAACAAATTGATCCGCTGATATAACGCCACAGCAATCAAGCCCGCCAAAGTCGAAAAATAAGTAGCGATCAGAATCGGAATAAAAACATCGGTCGGATTGGCTGCCCCCAACTGAGCCCGGTAAACCATGATCGAAACCGGAACAATTGTCAAACCCGACGTATTCAACACCAGAAACATGATCTGGGCATTCGATGCCGTATCTTTCCCCGGATTCACTTCCTGCATCTGCTGCATCGCCTTCAACCCCATAGGAGTGGCCGCATTATCCAGCCCCAGCATATTCGCCGCCAGATTCATCATAATCGAGCCGTGGGCGGGGCTATCCTTCGGCAATTCCGGGAATAAACGCCGGAAGAACGGACTGATCGCCCGCGACATCACTCCCACGGCTCCGCCCCGCTCCCCGATCTTCATAATCCCCATCCACAAGGTCAGCACTCCGGTCAATCCCAGTGAAATCTCGAACCCGGTCTTCGACATATCGAACGTCGACCTGATCATGGCTCCGAATACTTCCGTGTCGCCCTCTACCAGCAAACGGTATAAAGCCACCAAAAAAGCTACTCCGAAAAAAAATATCCAAATATAATTCAGCACCATACGCCTAAAATTATAAAACAACAAAAACCGGTACACCAATGAAAAACATTCCCCATTGATATACCGGTATGTTTAAATATACGGGTACATTATTCCAACCCTTTACATGCTTTCAATGTATTCTGTAACAAAGAAACAATCGTCATCGGTCCTACACCGCCGGGAACCGGGGTAATATAAGAACACTTAGGAGCGACATGCTCAAAATCAACATCCCCGATCAGGCGGAAACCCGATTTCGTTTGATCGGAAGGAACACGGTGAATCCCCACGTCCACCACTACGGCATCCGGTTTCACCATATCGGCGGTTACAAAATGAGGTTTACCCAAAGCCACGATCAAAATATCGGCCTGACGGGTAATTTCTCCGATATTCTGCGTACGGCTGTGACAGATCGTCACCGTGCAATCCGCATACTTATCCTTCCGCGACATCAGCACCGCCATCGGCGTACCCACAATATTACTACGCCCGATCACCACACAATGCTTGCCCTGTGTGGGAATATCATAACGTTTCAACAATTCCACGATTCCTGCGGGAGTGGCAGGCAAATAGGCTGGGGGGGCCCCCCCCACCTCTCAGACTTATGT
>OBYR01000286.1_pt1 | contig 48190 bp, 55 predicted proteins | sample 1495491 | NCBI WGS metagenome assembly OBYR01 (sample SAMEA2580206, study PRJEB22360) | human gut metagenome | biome: human gut; feature: human-associated habitat; material: faeces | place: Denmark | collected 2008/2010 | reverse complement strand
CTGAAATCCGCGCCGGGGCGGGCTGCAGAGCGATTCTCCCCGGAGCCTGTGCAACCTGTTATGGACTCGATCCCGGTGGATCCGGCAAAAGTGGCTTTGGGATTCAAGCTCTATCACGACGTAAGAATCTCTGCCAATAACACCGTGTCATGCGCCACTTGTCACCCATTGGATAAAGCAGGGGTCGACGGTTTGAAAACCTCCAAGGGAATATACGATCAAATTGGAGGCATCAACGCCCCCACCGTATATAACTCGGCATTAAACAGCGTGGGACAATTCTGGGACGGTCGTGCCAAAGATTTACAGATGCAGGCGGGAGGACCTCCATTAGATGAGCTGGAAATGGGTTCCAACTGGGAACAGATTACAGGCAAACTGAAAGAGGATAAAGAAATGTTTGCAGAATTTGCCGCGATCTATACCGAAGGCATCACGGAACAGACCATTACCGATGCAATCGCAGAATTTGAAAAAACCTTACTCACACCCAATTGCCGTTTCGACCGTTATTTAAAAGGGGAAAAAGGTATTTTGACCGACAATGAGATCAAAGGATATGAACTTTTCAAAACCAACAATTGCGCAACCTGCCATGCAGGCGTGAATATGGGTGGACAGTCGTTCGAATATATGGGAATTGTGGCCGACTATTTCAATGACCGTGGAATTCCTTTACACGACAATAAGGATTACGGCTATTTTAACCTGACCAAAGATTCAACGGACTTCCAAAGGTTCAAAACTCCCACCTTGCGTAACGTTGCCCTGACAGCGCCTTATTTGCACGACGGAACAGCCCTGACTCTTCAGGATGCAACCAAAGCCATGCTGAAATATCAAACCGGGAAAACACTCCCCGATTCGGAAGTAGAACTGATTGTTGCTTTTATGAACACGCTGACCGGAGAAAATCAATATATGAAAAACTGATCTAAGAAGAGGGAATTTTAAAGTTCCCTCTTTTCTTTTTCGCTCTCCCACAAGGACACCAGCAACCCCACCATTTCCGAATAATTCTTCGTTCCACTCTCCACCCGGTTAGCCTTCAGATAGGTATTATAAACTTTATTTTGCACTTTTCCCGCCTGCGGATTGTATTTTCCACGCCAGTAATTACGGTGCACCACATATAGACTGATGATCTCCGGACGGATACTTTTATACAATTCCACATATTCGTCCTCCGTCAGCAATTGCCTGGCATTTCCCATCACATACCCCAAAATGGAAAAATAACCGCTAAAACGGATTTCAGGTATATCCGAACGGCTACACACCCAGTGAGCATACAAATTCGCCTCTGCTTCACCCGCTATTCCCAAACGATGTGCCAATTCATGGGCATAAGTGAAAGGATATTCCACACTTAATTCTTCACGGTTGATATTGAATTCCGAAAAAAACGGCCCCATATATCCGCTCACGCCTACTTTCGACATACCCCGGCTCCACAGCATCGGTTTAGCCTTTAAATTCCTTCGGGTCTGCACCAATCCGAAACGCGGGGCAATTTCCCGGTAACCTTCTCCTACCACTTCTTCAATATTCAGGGAATCGATAAAAACAGAACCGTGAAACGGCTCTAAATACCAATCAGCCAATGTATCGCCCGCCAAAGTATAGGAACTGTCCAATCCCTTTATATAGTCTTCTAAAAAGGCCTGAAAATTTCCCTCGTCATACCGGGCATGCCGGATTTCCGTGCGCTCATAAAAAGGAAAACGAAAATAATTGATCCCCCACGCAAAATAAAACCACACATATATCCATACGCAAAATTCCAACGTCCTCAGTAGGATTCGCTTCACATTCCGTCTTTTCCAAACTACATAAACCAGATTTCCGATAATCCACACAATACCCAGAACAATGAAACAGTCGCCGACGGAAAAAGGGAACAAAGCAGAAAAAGCCGATAAGACCGCCGACAGGTAAGGATAACAGTAAAGGGCATACCCTTCGCTCAATCCTGGCAGCCAGCGGAATAAAAAAGTGGCCAGCACCAATCCCGCCAACACCCCATAACGAACAAAGCGGATATATTTCGATCGCATTTCCATAATTCTGTTTTCAACAAATATCGTAATATTTTTTATTTTTGAATCGATGCGCATCTGAATTTTCCAACACCATCGCCATTTTATAGTGACGAATCTCCACATTTTCCTTATTTTCCAAACCCTTAATTAATTCTTCGGTTACACATAACACCTAATAAATCTTTTTCTATCTTTGCTCTATCCCGGATGTATAGCACTTACGGGAAAAAACGTATATGTCAAAAATTTAAGTTATGCTTATTTTAGCAGTTTCACATACTTTACCACTGACCGATCCGGTTTTAAAGTTCCTGTTAATTCTTGTCATCATCCTTGCAGCCCCCTTGTTGCTCAACAAATTAAAGATACCTCATTTGTTAGGATTAATCATTGCGGGAGCCGTAATCGGTCCCAACGGGTTAAACCTGGTGCTACGGGACAGCAGTATCATTCTTTCCGGTACGGCAGGACTTCTATACATCATGTTTCTGGCCGGATTGGAAATAGACATGGGAGATTTCAAGAAGAACAGCGGTCGCAGTTTGGTATTCGGAATGTATACTTTTCTGATCCCTATGGGACTGGGAATGTTAGCAGGGCTATACCTACTGAATTTTAGTATGGAAACTTCCATTTTATTAGCCAGTATGTTCGCCTCCCACACCCTACTCGCTTATCCGATTATCAGTAAATTAGGAATCAGTAAAGACAAATCCGTCAGTATCACCGTAGGGGGCACAATGATTACCGATACGTTGGCGCTACTTGTCTTAACCATCATCGTGGGGATGGCCACCGGACAAACGGGCGACCATTTCTGGACAAGCCTCAGCCTGTCTGTGATAGCTTTCGCCTCTTTTGTCGTACTGGTGTTTCCATTGATCGGGCGCTGGTTTTTCAAACGGGTACAGGACAGTATTTCGCAATATATATTCGTTCTGGTTATGGTGTTTTCAGGAGCCTACCTTGCCGAACTGGCAGGTCTGGAAGCTATCATCGGGTCGTTCCTGGCAGGATTAGCCCTCAACCGGCTGATCCCCCATACCTCTCCCCTGATGCACAGGGTGGAATTTATCGGCAATGCTATTTTCATTCCTTTTTTCCTGATCGGCGTAGGAATGCTGATCGATTACAAAGCCTTTTTCAACAGCTTTGAAACCATTAAGGTGGGAATCATTATGATTATCGTAGCAACTGTGGCAAAATATGCTGCCGCATGGCTTACACAGAAAACATTCCGGCTATCTGTCGACCAGAGGCGTGTGATTTTCGGCCTGAGCAATGCACAGGCCGCAGCGACACTGGCAGCCGTTATGGTGGGTTACAATGTGATCTTAGGCGAAACTCCCGACGGACAACCCATCCGGCTGTTAAATGAAAGCGTATTGAACGGAACGATCCTGATGATTCTGGTTACCTGCACGATGGCCTCTTTCTCCGCTCAAAAAGGAGCACACAATCTGGCGGCAGCGCAGACAACCGATCCCGATGAAACGCCGGGACTTCCCCAGGAAAGGATATTGATCTCGGTCAGCAATGAGGAAACGGTTGAAGAACTGGTAAACCTCAGCCTCGCCATAAAATCGAAAAATAATAGCCATCATTTATATGCACTGAATGTGATGGACAACCAAACCAATGACGAGCACAAATTAAAGAAATCGCGGAAACTATTGGAAAATGCAGCCCTGACGGCAGCAGCAACCGACACCAACATACAAGAGTTATTACGGTATGACCTGAATGTGCCTAATGCAATCCTGAGCGTGATTCTGGAACATCAGATTTCCGACCTGATATTGGGATTGCACAAAGAAAACGGCATCTCCAATTCCTTTTTGGGAAGGATAACCGAAGATATTTTAAGCCATAGCGATGCCACCACTCTGATCTACAAATCCGTACAACCCATTTCCACCATGAAACGCCATTTGGTGGTTATTCCGGAAAAAGCGGAAAAAGAAGCCGGATTTACCCAATGGGTGGCACGAATCGGCAATATGCTTCAAAACACCGGATCGAAAGGGATTTTTTACGGTTCACACGCTACGATCGAATGCCTGAAAGTTCTGCTTACCAAACTGAGCACCGAGCCCGAATATATCGAATTTACCGACTGGGAAGATTTCCTGATCGTATTCCGGGATATAAAAAAGGACGACAACCTGTGGATTATTTTCAGCCGCCGCAACCAGCTTTCCTTTCATCCCAGCATGAACCGGATTGCCGGGTATTTGGATAAATACTTTAAAAATAACAGTTTTATTCTGGTTTACCCCTTACAAGCGGGAATGACGGACAACCGTTACCTCACTTAACGGGAAACGCGGCCTGTGAGGGATTGCAGATTGCCGCATGTCGAATCGTTTCCACCACCTTTTCCTGATTGAGGATATACATACCGATGCGTTCCAGAGAAACTCCCGGCAATAATCTATATGTATAATCAGGTTTCCCATCCTGCATAACCACCTCAAAATAGCGAAAATCGATTGTGTCGAATGTCTTCAGTCGCTCGGTGACTTCTAAAATATGCGTAGAGATCACAAATACACTTTTATGCAATCCCGCCAAAGCAGCGATAACGGCATACGAAGCGTCGTAAGCATCCTTTACATTCGTTCCCCGGAACAATTCGTCGAAAATCACGACAACCTGATTTAAACGCACCACTTCTTCTGCAACATGCTTTACCCTCAACACTTCATTGTAATAAAAACTATATCCCAAATTAATATTATCGGAAAGATTTATCGTTGAAAACAATCCTTTAAAAATAGAAATTTTCAAACTCCGGGCAGCAACCGGGAAACCGATATGTGCCAAATAAACTGCAATCCCCCAGGCTTTCATATAGGTTGATTTTCCTGCCATATTCGGCCCGGTCAGAAAACAGATATTCCGGTTTCGGGAGACACTTGCATCGTTCTTCACAGCCGATTTCCCCCCCGGATGATACAACTCTTTAATATCGATGATTCCTTCCTCTTCCGTATACTCCGGATAAGTGAATTTATTTTCAACAGCGGTGAGCGCCACTGCCCTCAAAGCGTCCAATTCATATAAAATATCCAATATTTCCCGAATTTTTTCCCGCTCAAAAGCCCTGAAATAAAAATCCAGGCGGGCAGTTCCCACCCATCCCCATTTTCTTACCGTCAAAGCCTTACGCAAACTTTTGCTATCGATCAGGCTCATAACCCTTTCCAGATAAGCACGATATTTAGAAGGTAATTGTTTCGAAAGGGATTCCCGGCAAAAATCATCCAAACTGCCGAGCAAAAGCACCAGATACTCCACGCCACGCCTGCACACATAATATTCGTTATTGGGTTTCAGCAAATTTCTGATTCCCTTTTTAATGGCCGCCCAGCGGGAAAAATTCCGGGGAGAATCGGAATGCGAAAAATAAATCTCGATAAAACTCAACTGTTCCCGGCCAAAATCTAAAAATCCGGGATGTTGTCCCAAATATTTTAAAATTTCCACCCTCTCCCGCAAAACCTTAATATCAGTGAGCGGCATTTCAAAAATACATTCCAACTTCAGTCTGCTACCGATCCACCGGGCCCTATTGAATATAGAAAAAACAGAGGATTTACCTTTTCCATCGTCCAACAGTCCCAGATCATACAAAGTCTGTCTATCGGCTACAAATTTTCCATAATCAGGTTCCATTCCGGCGTAAATTGCGTTAAGTAGATGGTTTTATATCTTTTTCCCCTTACCTGTCTTTTAGCAGGGACAGGCATTTCCCTACTCAAAATACCTTTTTCAATATTAATATATTTTTTCCGGATTCTCTCCCCGGCTTTCATAAAATAACAAGAGGGTAACTGCTTTTAACAATTACCCTCCCGCAATTCCATTCGCCATCGTTTACCAAATAGAAGCTCTTTCTTCCGGTTTCAGATACAAAGCATCCCCCTCCTGAATATTAAAAGCGTCATACCATGCTCCGATATGAGGCAAGGCTGCATTTACACGCCATTTTCCCAAAGAATGTACATCCATTTTAGTAAGCAGGCGTATCTGCTCATCGCGTATATTCCCTGCCCATACATTCGCGTAAGCCAGGAAAAAACGCTGCTCCGGAGTGAAACCATCCACCGTGCCCAACTCTTTCCCGGCAGTAGCATTCTTAAACGCCTGGAAAGATACCTGTAATCCTCCGTGATCCGCAATATTCTCCCCTAAAGTCAACTGGCCATTGGCATGCAGTCCCGGCAAAACCTGAATACTGTCGAAATAATTCACCAATACCTGTGCACGTTCCTCGAAATTTTTAGAATCTTCGGCTGTCCACCAGTCCTTCAGGTTACCTTCTTTATCATATTGTCGTCCCTGATCGTCGAAACCATGTGTCATTTCATGGCCGATAACCACCCCGATCGCTCCATAATTGAAAGCGTCGTCGGCATTCATATCAAAAAACGGATACTGCAAAATCCCGGCAGGAAAACAAATCTCATTGGTAGCCGGATTATAATAGGCATTCACCGTTTGAGGGGTCATCAGCCATTCGGTTTTATCTACCGGCTTTCCGGCTTTCGCCAGCATATAATCGAAATCAAACAGATTGGAACGTTTTATATTAGCCCAATAAGAATCCTCCTTAATTTCCAGCTTGGAATAATCCCGCCATTTATCCGGATAGCCCACTTTCACATAGATCGTCGATAGCTTTTCCAGAGCTTTAGCTTTTGTTTCTTCGCTCATCCATGCCAGCGATTCAATCCTTTCCCCTAAAGCCTTTTGAAGGTTGCCGACTAAATTAACCATACGCTCTTTAGCAGCAGCCGGAAAATACTTCTCCACATACATTTGTCCCACAGCTTCCCCCATCACTCCGTCCACCGTAGCAACCGCCCTTTTCCAGCGAGGCTTCATCTCTTTAGTTCCGGAAAGCACTTTGCCATAGAAATCAAAACTCTGTGCCACAAAATCATCGCTCAGGTAAGAGGCAGCCCCATCGATCACTTTCCAGGAAAGATAGGCTTTCTGTTCCTCTAAATTTGCCTGTTTCAGCAATTCCACCGCTTTGGCAACCATTTCCGGCTGGCCGACATTCAAATCCTTCAAGCCGTCCAAACCTATGGTTGCAAAATATACATTCCAATCAAACCCGGGAATTTCATTTGCCAATTCCTCTACCGTCATCTTGTGGTAATTGGCATGCGGATCACGCAATTTCACTTTTTCATAAGAAGCCTTGGCTATCTCGGTTTCGATTTTCATTACATCAGCCGCAGCCTTACGTGCTTCCGGCTCACCATATCCGGCCAATTGGAACATTTTAGCTACATGCTCTTTATATTTTCCACGAATTTCTTTCGTATGCTCGTCTTCATTCAAATAATAATCCCGGTCGCCTAATCCCAATCCACCCTGATACATATGTACAATATTCATCATACTATTCGTATCGTCCGATCCTACATACACGCCGAAATAAGGAGCAAAACCGCTACGTTGCATTTCCGCCATCAATTGTGCCAGCCCGTTGGCCGATACTCCGGCAATCTTTTCCAATTCAGGACGGATCGGAGCAACTCCCTCCGCATTCAATTTCACACTGTCCATAGCCAGATTATAAAGATCGCCGATCTTCCGCGCTATCGTTCCCTCCCCGGATTTTCCGGCAGCCAGTCCTTCGATCAGGCCTTTCAACTGTTCGCGATTATTTTCCGCCAGCAAATCGAACGACCCAAAACGGGCATACTCATCTGTAAGCGGGTGAGCCTTTATCCAGCCTCCGCAGGCATATTGATAAAAATCATTTCCCGGTACGGCAGTCGTATCGAGATTAGCCAATTGAATTCCACCGTTCTCCACAACTTCTTTTTTACTGTTACAAGCCGACGCAGCAACCGCCAGCGCAATCAGTGGTAAATAAAACCTCGTATTCATATATTCATTTAAATTAACCATATATCAGCTATTTCCCCTTATATTAAAAAAGGAGCACAAAGATACGATTAATACCACGATTATATACTCATCCGTACTGTAAAAAATAAGCAATCCGGCTTATTTATCCAGTTTCGACATGATAAGAGTCAAAGCCCCGTCGCCAGTGACATTACATGCCGTGCCGAAACTATCCTGGAGAGCAAAAATAGTCAGCAACAAAGCTGTTCCCGCCTCATCGAATCCCAAAACGGAAACCACGATTCCCAGCGAAGCTATCACAGTCCCTCCGGGCACTCCGGGTGCCCCGATCGCAAAAATTCCCAACAAGACGATAAAAAGCACCATCGTAGACAAGGCAGGTAAAACCCCATAAAGCAGCAACGAAACCGTCATCACAAAAAACACTTCCGTAAGGATAGACCCGCATAAATGAATATTGGAAAATAAAGGAATGGCAAAATCGATCACCTCGCCTTTCAGCACCGGGCTCCGCTTCGCACATTTCAACGCCACCGGGAGGGTTGCCGCCGAAGACATCGTCCCCACAGCCGTGAAATAAGCGGGTCCGTAATACCGGAGTACCTGCCAGGGATTTTTCCCGGAAAAAGCACCTGCTGACAAGTATAAGAAAGCCAGCCAAATAAAATGGGCCACCAATACCACTCCCATCACATTCAGGAAAACAGGCAACTGTTTGGTGATCGACCCTTCGTAAGTCAAAGCGCAGAAATTAGCCGCAATAAAGAAAGGCAATACCGGAATCAGAATCCGGTTAATCAGCAGCAGAATCATCTGCTGGAAATTATCTAAAATCGTTTCGAAAATCTGCGATTTCGTCCAGACTGTCGCCAATCCGACCATAATAGCAACCACCAAAGCGGTCATTACGCTCATCACAGGCGGAATATCCAGCCGGAAAACCAATCCGGGAATTTCTTTCAGTCCTTCCGTTGCCGGAGCAACAGATAGCAAAGGAATCAGCCAATATCCCAAAAACATAGCCATAAATGCAGCGCCGACCGACGAACAATACGCCAATCCCAAAGCCCACCCCAACATCCGGGAGGCTTTACTTTTCATTCTGGCAATGGAAGAAGAAACAAAAGCGAGAATAATCAATGGAACCATGAAAAATATCAGCTGGCCTAAAATATATTTTACGGTCACGACAATATTCATGAATCCTTCGCCGACAAACAGCCCCAACACAATACCAACGCCTACTGCTAAAAGTAACTTAAAGATCGTACTTGACAATATCCTTTTCATACATGCTTCGTTTTAGATAAAATTCTCTCTATTTAACGTTTCACATCATGAAAAGTTCCTTTCTTTTCCGGCTTATTCACTAAACCGGAAAAATCACATTCCTTAGACCCTTCGCACTGTATTCGTGTTTACAATCCAACTTTGAGATTCATTATCGAATTTTCAACTACATTGGAAATGTTACTTACCAACTCCGCTAAGTTTACACAGATGTAAGCTACGATTCCGGCGATCACGATCAATAAAAGAATATTGACAACTAATTGGTTCATTCTTGGGTTCATGGCTTCCAGTTTTACTCTGCCAAAGCAGAAAGTTAATAATTAATCCCCCTTCGATAGCCTTCATATCTTTTACTGATATAAAGTTAGAACAAAAAAACGATTTTAACAAGAATTTAATAGAAAATAATAACAAATTAAAAAGAGAAAAATTTTTCATTGGGAAACCGTATATTTGCCGTTCGGAATTTTGGAGCTGTCGGCTTCAAAAACTGCTTCACCTTAAAATATAAAACGAATTATGGTCAAACACATCGTATTATTCAAATTAAAAACTTTCGGTTCGGAAGCCGAGAAACAAGCTAAAATGAACGAAATCAAAACACAGCTTGAAAGCCTGCTCCGGATTATCCCGGAACTCAAAAGTATTCATGTAGGTTTAAACATAAACCCGGCAGAAAAATGGGATGTTGTTTTAGAGACAGAATTTAATACGCTGGAAGACCTGAACTTATATGCCAATCATCCGAAACATGTGGAAATCAGTAAAAATATCATAGGTCCGGTGAAAGAAGACCGCGCCTGCGTTGACTACACACTTCCACAACAGGCATAAAAAAGAAACCGGGACAGGAAATGAGATTCTTTTCTTTTCCCCGTTTCTAACCTATAACCCGTTTCCTATGGGAAACCGTGTGCTTGTCAAACCACGTAAAAAACAAGAATATGCAAAAAACAGTAACCGTATCTTTTATGTTGCTGGGCATTCTCTTCAACGTATGCCTCGTAGCCTCCAATCTTTTAGAAACCAAAGTCATCCAGATCGGCCCAATTACCGCCACCGCAGGACTGATCGTTTTTCCAATTTCCTACATCATCAACGATTGTATTGCAGAAGTCTGGGGTTTTAAAAAAGCCCGGCTGATCATCTGGAGCGGTTTCGCCATGAACTTCCTGACCATAGGATTCGCGCGACTGGCAATAGCTTTACCCGCCGCACCGTTTTGGGAAGGAGAAGACAGCTTTAACTTTGTATTCGGCTTAGCCCCGCGTATCGCAATAGCCAGCCTGATCGCCTTTTTGGTCGGCTCGTTCCTCAACGCCTATATCATGAGTAAAATGAAAGTGGCCAGCCAGGGCAAACATTTTTCCCTTCGTGCTGTGGTTTCCACTCTGGCAGGCGAAAGCGCCGATTCGCTTCTCTTTTTTCCCATAGCTTTCGGAGGCCTGATTCCGGCGACGGATCTACTAATCATGATCGGTACGCAAGCCCTACTAAAATCACTTTATGAAGTGGTGATCCTGCCTGTCACGATCTGTGTTGTCCGCTACATTAAAAAGGTAGAAGGTACCGATGTCTACGACCAGAACATATCCTACAATATCATCAAAATAAAAGACCTGTAAAAGGCCGCACTTTATTCCGGTCAAAAAATCAAGGCAACCTCCGACGAGCATCTCTATACCGATGGGAATGGCACATTCGTCCGAAGCCATTTGAGGACTGCGCAAAGGAGGCATTTCCGGCAACTCCGGTGCGCATTCCCCCAATGTGCAAAAACTTTCCGGAATCTGTTCCGATGAATGGCCATTTCATCAGGGCTTAACTTCGTTCACCAACGGTTTCCCCTCCATAAAATCCTGCATATTCTGCAAAGTTGTTTCAGCAATATTACGCATAGCCTCCCGGGTGAAAAAACCCTGATGAGAAGTCACAATCACATTGTTAAACGAAAGCAGGCGTGCCAAAACATCATCGTCGATAATCTTATCCGATTTATCTTCATAGAAGTAATCTTCCTCCTCCTCATACACATCCAATCCCGCAGCAAGAATCTTTTTACTTTTCAGCCCCTCGATCAGCGCATTGGTATGAATAAGCTGTCCCCGGCTGGTATTGATCAGCATAACCTGTTCTTTCATCAAAGCAATCGATTCTTCGTTGATCATATTACGGGTCTGCTCCGTCAGGGGGCAATGCAAAGAAATAATATCCGACTGCCTGTACAGTTCTTCCAAAGACACATAAGCGAATCCGGTCTCTTTAGCGAAACGCTCATCCGGATATACATCATAGGCCAATATATTCATACCGAAACCTTTCAAAATGTGGATCAGCTTCTTTGCAATCTTACCCGTTCCAATGATCCCGGCTGTCTTTCCGTACATATCGAAACCCATCAACCCGTGAAGCGAGAAATTTCCATCCCTGGTACGCCAATAAGCCCGGTGGATTTTCCGGTTCAACGACAACATTAACGCCACCGCATGTTCCGCCACGGCATAAGGAGAATAGGCAGGCACACGCACCACTTTTAACCGGCCTTCACTGGCAGCCAAATCCACATTATTATATCCCGCAGCCCTCAAAGCCAGTAATTTCACCCCATTATCCGCCATTTCCCGGATAATTTCAGCATCGGCCGAATCATGGACAAAAATACACACGGCATCCATCCCCTTCGTTAAAATAACATTATTCCGGTTCAGTTGCCCTTTATGATAAACAATATCAAACCCATACTGCTGGTTCACTTCATCAAAAGAAGCCTTATCGTAAGGTTTCGTATCAAAAAATGCAATTTTAAAAGCCATAAACCTCTATTTTTAAATCGTTAAACAAAAATAATGCAATCCGCACCAATAAAGGTACGTATATAAAAAAATTCCGTTCGGGAATTATCTTCTACAAATATATCTTATATCTTTGCACGACACTAACAACTGCACGATATGATCAAGAACAATATCTTAGAGACTATCGGGAATACCCCCATAGTCAGAATTAATTTGTTATGCCCTAATCCTCAGGTGAACATCTACGCCAAATTGGAGGGGTTCAATCCCACAGGAAGTATCAAAGACCGTATCGCCATTCAAATGATTGAAAAGGCGGAACAGGAAGGCCGCCTTTCAAAAGGCCAGACGATCATCGAACCTACATCGGGAAATACAGGAATAGGGCTTGCCATTGCGGGAATTGTCAAAGGTTATCCCATTGAAATCGTTATGAGTGAAGCTGTATCCGTAGAGCGCAGAAAAATCATCCGGTCGTACGGCGGAAAAATCGTTCTCACCCCGGCCTCGGAAGGAACAGACGGAGCCATTCGCACGGCACGCAAGATCGTTGCTGAAAATCCGGGAAAATATTTCATGCCCGACCAATTCTCCAATTCAAACAACTACCTGGCACACTATGAAAACACCGCTATCGAAATTTGGCAACAAACCGGAGGCGAAATAGATTATTTAGTGTGTGCTATCGGAACTTCGGGCACCATTATGGGAATCTCTAAATTTCTGAAACAATTGAAACCGTCGATCAAGGTGGTATGTGCCCACCCCACCAAAGGCCATTACATTCAAGGCCTGAAAAACATGGAAGAAGCCATTGTCCCGGCGATCTACGATCCGTCCCGGATAGACAAGCAGATCATGATAGAAAGTGAAGAAGCCATTGCTATGGCACGGCAAATCATTGTCAAAGAAGGAATTTTCGCCGGAATGAGCAGCGGGGCCGCATTGCTTGCAGCCATACGGACAGCCGAACAAATAGAATCGGGAAATATTGTAGTGATCTTCCCCGACCGGGCTGAAAAATATTTAAGTACTAAAATGTTTGAAGACCTCGAAAACTTCTAATCTCATTCCGAATGTTTCCTTATAGAATCCACTCTGTTATCGTTCCGAAAAAAAGGATCATAATCATAGAGTGGATTTTTCTATGTTTAAAAAATATTTTTTTTTAATAAATATGGCTAACAGACATCCGTTCAAAACACATTTGCATGGAATTTGTAATAGGATAAACCCGAAAAATATTAGCCTCCTTACAGGACATTGGTAAAGATCAAAATACATTAAACATATTAAATATGAAAATTCAAAAATCAATCATCATTCTATCACGCAAAGTAATATTGCTTGCATTGGGAGTGAGCCTTTTTGCTTGTAGTAACAAACAGCAGGGCATGCAGCAGGGAATACCGGATTACGCCGTCATCACCGTCGAGCCTACTCCGGCAACTTTAAATTCATCGTATCCGGCAACGATACAAGGACGTCAGGATGTGGAAATCCGCCCTAATGTGAGCGGTTTTATCACTAAACTATGTGTGGATGAAGGAGCCGTAGTAAAAAAAGGGCAAACCTTATTCCTCATCGACCCCGTACAGTATGAAGCAGCCGTAAATGTGGCACGGGCAGCCGTAAACGTAGCACAGGCGAACGTTTCCACAGCCAAATTAACAGCGGAAAACAAACGGGAGCTGGCAAAGAAAAACATCATCAGCGAATATGATCTCCAAATGGCTGAAAATACATTAGCCTCACAGGAAGCCGCCCTGGCACAAGCGCAGGCACAACTGATCAACGCAGAAAACAACCTTTCCTACACGAAAGTAACCAGTCCGTCCGACGGTGTTGTCGGAACTTTTCCCTATCGGGTAGGAAGCCTGGTCAGCCCCAGTTCGGCCACTCCATTGACGACGGTATCCGATATTTCTGAAATGTATGTCTACTTTTCCATGAATGAAAAACAGGTATTGGATATGATCCGCCAGGCGAATGGCTCAACTACGGACATTCTGAACGAACTTCCGGAAGTGGAACTGCAATTGGCAGACGGAACGATTTATTCCGAAAAGGGGAAAATATCCACTTTAAGCGGAGTGATCGACCAGACAACCGGAGCCGCCAGCATCCGCGCCACGTTTAAAAACCCCGAACAACTTTTGCGTAGCGGCGGCAGCGGAAATATCATGATTCCGGTTAAAAATGAAGCAGCCATCATCATCCCGCAAAAAACCACCTATGAATTGCAGGATAAAAAATTTGTTTTTGTTGTAACCGACAGCTCAACGGTGGTATCGACAGAGATCAAAGTGCTGCCCCAAAGCGACGGGCAACAGTATATCGTTTCCTCCGGACTTAAACCCGGCGACCGTATCGTGGCCGAAGGCGTAGGAACTTCTGTCAGAAACGGCATGAAGATCAACCCGATCACTCCGGAGCAAGCTTCTGCCCGCCTCCAGCAAGCTGCACAGCAAACAGCTGCAATGGGAAATGCTAAAAAATAACGTGGTAAACCATTCGTATCACAAATACTGAATTATGAAATTAGATAAATTTATAAATCGTCCGGTACTATCAACGGTTATTTCAATTATAATCGTGATCCTGGGTATTTTGGGGTTAATATCGCTACCAGTAACTCAATATCCGGATATTGCGCCTCCAACGGTACGTGTAAGTGCCACCTATACGGGAGCCAATGCACAGACCGTTTTAAATAGTGTGATCGCTCCGCTGGAAGAACAAATCAACGGCGTTGAGGACATGATGTATATGACCTCTACCGCTACCAATACAGGAGAAGCCAATATTGAAATTTATTTCAAACAGGGAACCGACCCCGATATGGCGGCTGTAAATGTGCAGAACCGTGTGACCAAAGCACAGGGTTTGCTTCCTTCCGAAGTGACTAAAATCGGTGTGATCACAGCCAAACGACAAACCAGTATGTTGCTGGGATTCACCTTATACAGTTCCGATGACCAATACGACGAGATTTTCCTGGAAAACTACATGAAAATCAACTTAATACCTCAAATCCAGCGTGTAGCCGGTGTGGGTGAGGCAATGGTTATGGGAGCCGACTACTCCATCCGTATCTGGTTGAAACCGGATATTATGGCACAATATAAATTGATGCCCGACGATATAAGCGCAGCTTTGGCAGAACAGAACATAGAAGCAGCGCCGGGACAGTTTGGGGAAAGAGGAGATCAATCGTTCCAATATATCATGAAATATAAAGGACGTTTGCAGACCGAAACCGAATTTGAAGACATCATCATCCGGGCTACTTCCGACGGCGAGATACTCCGGCTGAAAGACGTTGCCCGAATCGAATTGGGGGGAGTGACCTATGGTTACAGTACCAAAGCCAACGCACATCCGGGTATCACCTCGATCATCTTCCAGACCGCAGGTTCCAACGCAACGGAAATCATCAATAATATTAAAGCGATCATGGACGAGGCGTCCAAAGATTTTCCTCCCGGAGTAAAATACGATGTACTTCTGGATGCCAACGACTTCTTGTTCGCCTCTATCCACGAAGTGCTGAAAACCCTTATTGAAGCTTTCATTCTGGTGTTCATCGTGGTGTTTATCTTCTTACAGGATTTCCGCTCCACATTGATTCCGGCGATTGCAATCCCGGTAGCTTTGGTCGGAACCTTCTTCGTACTCTACCTGATCGGGTTCAGCTTGAACTTATTAACCTTATGTGCTCTCGTTCTGGCAATTGCGATTGTGGTCGACGATGCGATTGTGGTGGTAGAAGCCGTGCATGCGAAACTCGACCAGGGGTATAAATCCTCGGTTAAAGCCTCCATCGACGCGATGACCGAAATTTCCGGCGCTATCGTTTCTATCACATTGGTTATGATGGCAGTGTTCATTCCGGTAAGTTTTATGACAGGTACGTCCGGAACATTCTACCGTCAGTTCGGTTTGACAATGGCAGTAGCCATCGGTCTTTCGGCAATCAACGCCTTAACCTTAAGCCCGGCTCTTTGTGCTATTTTCCTGAAACCCCACGACAAGAAAGGGCATGAAGGAGAAACCAAACGGCTCAACCTGCTCCAGCGTTTCCACGCTGCCTTCAACGCCGCATACGACGTTACCCTGAAAAAATACAAAAAAGGGGGTATGCTTTTCATCCATCGCAAATGGTTGGCCTATGGCGGAGTGATTGCCAGCATCGTCATCCTTGTATTTTTAATGAACATCACCCCCAGCGGAATGGTTCCCAACGAAGATACCGGAACTTTTTTCGTAATCGTAGATATGCCGCCCGCCACCTCTCTGGAAAATACGAAAGTGGCCCTGTCTAAGGTAGACAGCCTGATTGCAGCCAATCCTGCCGTGAAAAGCCGGACAGAAATTGCAGGTTACAGCTTTATTGCCGGACAAGGTAGTTCCTACGGAACATTTATCTGTAAACTTAAAAACTGGGAGGAACGCGGAAAAGGGCAGGATGTAAACTCCGTCATCGGGATGATCTACGTGCAGGCTAAAAACCTCATTAAAGATGCCCGTGTTTTGGCGTTCGCGCCTCCTATGATCCCCGGTTACAGTATGACCAACGGTTTCGAGTTCAACGTACAGGACAAAACCGGAGGTGACCTGAACCAGTTTTTCAGCATCACCCAGAATTTCCTCAACAAATTGCAGGAACGTCCTGAGATCGCTACGGCACAAACTTCATTTAACCCCAATTTCCCGCAATATATGGTGGACATTGACGTAGCTAAATGTAAAAGAGCGGGATTAAGCCCGGCCACCCTACTGGCCACCCTGCAGGGATATTACGGCGGTATATATGCATCAAACTTCAACCGTTTCGGTAAACTTTACCGGGTGATGATTCAGGCAGATGCCAATTTCCGGGCAAACCCTGAAACCCTGAACAACGTGATGGTGAGAAACGGCAATGAAATGGCCCCTATCACTCAGTTCATCACCTTGAATAAAATCTACGGCCCCGATAACATCAAACGCTTCAACATGTTCACCGCAATCTCGGTAAACGGTTCTCCGGCGAATGGTTATAGTTCCGGTCAGGCCATCCAGGCCATTCAGGAAGTAGCATCCGAAACCCTTCCTACGGGATATGGCTATGAGTTTTCAGGTATGACCCGTGAAGAGCAAAGCAGCGGAGGCGGAACAACGGCAATGATATTTGCTCTTTGCCTCATATTCGTTTATTTATTGCTGAGTGCACAATATGAAAGTTATATTCTGCCGTTAGGAGTTATCCTGTCCGTTCCTGCGGGATTAATGGGTAGTTTCATTTTCGCCCAGTTTATGGGTATTGAAAATAACATCTACATGCAGATTGCTTTAATCATGTTGATCGGTTTGCTGGCTAAAAATGCCATTTTGATCACCGAGTTCGCTCTCGATCGCCGCAAAACAGGAATGAGCATTGCAGACTCCGCCATTTCAGGAGCCACCGCCCGTTTACGTCCGATCCTGATGACGTCCTTAGCCATGGTCATCGGCTTGCTGCCCCTGATGTTCGCCAGCGGTGTCGGAGCCAATGGTAACAGCACGCTGGGTACAGGTGCTATCGGCGGTATGCTTATCGGTATGATCTGCCAGATTTTCATCGTTCCGGCCCTGTTCGTGGTCTTCCAGAGCATGCAGGAAAGAATCAAACCGATAGAATGGCATGATTTGGATAACACCGAGATTGAAGCAGAAATCGAACAATACACCAAATAATATGAAAAATCAAATCATAATCACTTTATGTGCAACTGCTTTACTAAGCAGTTGCAACATATACAAAAAATATAACCGCCCGGAAGTGGATGTTCAGGGATTATACCGTGATCCTGTATCGAATACCGACACGTTGGTAGCGGACACCGTAAACATGGCCAATCTGCCCTGGGAAAAGGTATTTACCGACCCTCAGCTGCAATCCCTGATCCGCTTAGGACTGGAAAGGAATAGCGATCTGCAGACCGCAATGCTGAAAGTGAAAGAAGCCGAAGCCAGCCTGATGTCGTCCCGATTGGCCTATGCCCCTTCACTGGGATTATCCCCTCAGGGAGGAGTGAGCAGTTTCAATAAATCTGCCGGACAATGGACATACAGCCTGCCAGTGGTGGCCAGCTGGGAACTCGATTTGTTCGGAAACCTGCTTAATTCGAAAAGAGCCGCCAAAGTGGCTTTAGAGCAAAGCGAAGACTATCGCCAAGCGGTACAAACACAACTCATTGCTTCGATCGCAAACTGTTACTACACGTTGCTTATGCTCGACCGACAATTGGCCATGACGCAGAAAACAGCTATCCTGTGGCAAAAGAACGTAGAAACCATGAAAGCGATGAAAACAGCCGCAATGGTGAACGAAGCAGCCGTATCCCAAAGCGAAGCCAACAGCTATATGATCGCAGCTACGATTCCGGACATCCAAAACCAGATCCGACAGACCGAAAACACCCTTAGCTTACTGTTAAGGCAAGCCCCTCAGAAGATCAACCGCGGCACATTGGATGAACAACAATTACCCGCCGAATTAAAGACAGGCGTTCCGGTGCAGTTGCTGGCTAACCGTCCCGATGTAAAATCGGCTGAAATGGCACTCGCAGGTACATTCTACAACACCAACCAAGCCCGTGCAGCCTTCTATCCCCAATTGTCGATCAGCGGAACATTCGGCTGGACAAACCAGGCCGGAAGTGTTATCGTCAATCCGGGAAAAATGATCGCTTCAGCCGTAGCTTCTTTAACTCAACCGTTATTTTACCGGGGAGCGAATATTGCCCGCCTGAAAATAGCCAAAGCACAGCAAGAAGAAGCCCTGTTGAGTTTCGAACAATCCATACTGAACGCAGGAGCAGAAGTCAGCGACGCTTTAAATCTCTATCAGACAGCTGAATCTAAATTGGCAGAACGGCAAAAACAAATAAAATCTTTGGAAAAATCTGTAGAATATACACAAGAATTACTAACTTTAGGAACCTCTACCTATCTGGAAGTGCTCACGGCACAGCAATCTTTGCTGAGCGCACAGCTTTCAGGTATTTCCGACCAGTTTCAACGGATACAAGCCGTTGTAAACCTGTATCATGCTTTAGGAGGAGGAACTAAATAACAAAACTAAAACATTCATGCTATGATCAGTCCATTAGATTATTCAACTCTAATATCAACTCCCTGTTTATCAGGTGTTAATTGTGGCGAGGTGGCCTATTCCTAACATACAGCCGTACATGAGCCGGTTGTTATTAGAATTTGTTCCGAGTACAAAGATATACAGAGTTTGCGAATATAAGGCGTTAGTTATCAGATTTTTGTGTAAAGTTTCACTTTCCGACAAAAGTGAAAGGTGTATCGAACTCATTAAGAGTTACATAGACGTGAAAAGCCCCCGAAAAAACGTTGTTTTCGAGGGCTTTCGCTGTTTTGCGCCGTCGTTCATTTTTGAATCGGAGCCGGTTCCGGTCGGTCGGCGTATCGTCGATTGACGGGTTTGACGTGTATTTCGATTCGGTTGTCGTCGATGATTCGACGGACGGCTTTCCAAATGGGAAGTTTTTCTACGCCGGCCAGTTTCATGGCCTCGACGACCATGGTGTTTTCGACGAACTGAAGGTAGTCTTCTTCCCGAAGTTCGACGTATTTGTGAAGGTCTTTTTTGAGTTTTGCCATAGCTTGTTGTTGTTAGATTGCTACTTTTCTCCGAAGTCGGCAGGTGTCTCGCCCCACAGGGCGTTGTCCCAGTGCAGCACTTGGATTTTGTCGATTTCGGATGCCATCGCTTTGAGGAAGATTTCCGCTTTCTTGACGGCAGGGCTCTTTTTGCGCGAAGCTGTTCGTTTCTCGTTGAACCACGTTTGGGCGGTAAGGCTGTCGGTGTAGATGATTGCCGGACTGAAATGATGCTCGATGATGTATTTGGCGGCTTCGACTACGCCCAAAAACTCGCCGATGTTGATTGTCTGGTTGCCGATATTTCGTTCAAAGAGGAGCCTGCCGGTAGCCAAATCAACGGCTCGGTACCGGGTGACTCCTCTTTTCATCGAATGCGCCCCATCGGTGGCTATTCCATGTTTCGGACGCATTACATACCGGAAATGGTCGGTGTGTTCAATCCGTCATCGGTCATTCTCCGGAGAAGTCTTGCGGCTGCTGCTTTGAACCCGCTGATTACGCCGTCCAGATTTTCGATGTCGGTGCGGCGTTGTAATATGGATATAACTCCTGGTATTGTTCGGCTGGAAGGGGTGTTGCCTCTCAGCGGGTCGAAAAACACGGTCTTGTTTCCAAAATTCACGGTTACCCGGTAGGTTTCACCCGGTATGACCAGCGTGTCAATTGTTGCCTTGAACAGCAATGGCGTAGCTGCTACGACGACAAAACCGTTGCGAGAGTGCATTGCCTTGAGTTCGACCGAATACAGGACGTTGGGAACGACTTTCCCTTTCAGGTCTTCGGACAATACACAGATCTTTTTCTTGTAAGGTGAATCCTCACGTACACCTCTCAGTTGCTTGGTCTTCGAATGGCGCGATACGAATCCGATGATCTCGCCAGTTTTCTCCGAGGTCGCAAATTTCAATTGCGTTCTCTCTGATATCATACTCCGTTCTCATGTTTTCTTAATCTGGTTTTGCGTTCAATTAACAATATGTAAATCAGTCATTATTATTGTAAATCATAGAACAAATTTATAATTTCATTTTGAGGTAAACAAATAAATTTAATGCTATTTTTATAAGCGGAAACGGCTTATTTACAGAGATAACGCACCATAGTTACCATAGTCTTTCGTCTTCTGAAAAATGGCTGAAACGTTCGTCTACAGTGGAGGTTGAGTGGTTGCCACGACACTTCCAGTACCGATAGACTCTTTCGCTTTTGTTCATACGGAAATAAATATCGTCGGCGTTGATGTATTGTACGCCTTGTTCGGTGGCTGGGTTGATCCATGTGGCGGGATTGGTGATTCGGGGATTCTTTCCGACGTACAATTTTTGCTTTTCGGTGCCCAATATGAAAATATTGTGCATCCGCACGTCGGCGTCTACGTCGAATCGACGGGCGTATGCCGCAAAGTCGTAAATGTCGGTATGAAGCAGGCTTCCGCCGAAGTGGGATGCCGCGCTGTCTTGGAGTTTGCGGAATGCCCTGTTCAACGGTCGGCGAAGCCGGATTTCTTCCAATCGCTCCGTTGTGACCGCATCGGTAGTGACGTACACCACCCGAAATCCGTTGCGTGTGGTGTCGCATACTTCGAGATGCCGGACTACCTCTTGCGAGCGATTGATGCTGTCGTCTATCGTGTTCTGCGAACAGATGCAGTCTTTGAGCAGTCCGATACAGACAACGAGTATCGTGAGCATCCACGGGAGGAACCGAAAGAAGATTCGCCACCGGATTTCCCGTTCTGTTTGCCGTTTTAATTCTTCGGGTGTCATGATGTGCGTGGGTTAAAGATGTTCGGGGAGGATAAGCAGGCCTCGTTTGTTGAGTTCCGCCCGGAGCATTTCTACCAACTGCTCCAGCGTCTTGACTTCCTGTTTCTCGCCGGCCTTGCGGTGGAATAACGGAGCGAAATAGAGTTTGTGGTCGTTTTTGGTCGGATACGAAAGTCCGCCGAGGCACACCTTCGGGGTCCGTATCTGGTACAGGCCATTGACCAGTGTGCATCGTTTGGAGGGCGGTACCGTGAATCCGTATTCGGGAAGCGCTTCCGCCACCATTCTCAATATGGGGCGAATGACTTCATCCACATAATTCGGTACAGTGATGTTCAACCTCGGCACTGGCATTCTTTCTGCTTCCGCCCTTTCGATGGTGCCGAGCTGTTCGGAGACTTTCGCCTCGCGTTCAAAATAAGCGTGTAACAGTTGTTCGATTGTCATGATTATCGTTTTTACAGTTATGGACTCTTGTAAAGAATAATGGTTCGGAGCAGTAAACCGGTGCGCTCCAAGCCACTAATTTTACGCGGCGGCCTCATCGATGTGCTGCTGTGCCTCCTCCACGGATGAGATGGCCTCGTCGATTGCATCGATGGCGTCGGTCATGCGGGAGCCGTTGTCCGACGATTGAAGGCTTTCGGGCATGTTGTCGTAGGCATCCTGCTCTTCGTCACGGATATCGTTCAGAGATGCGATGATTTCGTCTAAGGAATCTTTCGCATCTGCAAGTTGTTTTCTTCGGTCTTTGTTCATAATGATTTGTTTAAGAGTTTCTATTTGGATTGATTAAGGCGGGCAGTAGCCTGATGCCGGAGTAAAACACACAATATTGCCCGTCTTGCAGGAGTAGATGGTTACGCTCTCGCCGATTTGCTCTTGGGCGGCTTTTTTTGCATCTCGCAGTCGGACGAAATGGAGGCCGTGGCCGTACCACTTGTCGTTGAAGCGGTAATTGGCGGTGGTGAGTTTGGAGACCGTCAGGCTACGACGGGTGTCCTGTCGGGAGGCAAGCAGCATTTCTGCCGCACGGCGGAGAAAATCTGTCCACTCGCTATACGGCATTTTTGATCGCCAGACAGATTCTTTGAGTATCAGCGGCTGGATACTGGCATCTGTTCCGACGTGATAGCCTAAAATGTTGTCATAGGTTATTCGGGCTGTTCTGTCCGATAATGCGGAAAAACAGACGCCGCCTTTACGGCCGGTCGGCTCGAATTTCCCCCAAGCGGCGTCCACCTGCCGCACCACGATTTTCGGGACCCCTGTTTCATCTGCGCCGTCCTGCAACAATACAGTGGCGGAATGACGGAGTTTTTGTGATAAGGATTTGGATATAAGCATAGTTTGTTTGATTTTCGGTGTTAATCGTTCATCGGAATGAATCGGATGTAGTTTTCGTTGTCGTTGAAGCATTCGTCGTTGATGCGCTCCGTCAGTTCGTCGAGCGTCAGGCGTTCGACTTCGTATTCGGCCTCGTCTTCTTCGTCGATGACGCTGCGGGACGGCCCGTTTTGCCATGCTTCGATGAGTGCCTTGTCGGACACGTTTCGGTCCAGATGGCAGCAATTCCAGACGAAGGCATACTGACCGGATGTTGTCGGTTCTTTCTCTGCGGACAACCATTCTTTGAACGCTTCGATGTTGTCCTTGTCCAGCAGGAGGTTTTGCCAATGTTCGTCGACGAACTCCCGAATCCGCATCTCATCGGCATCGCTGTTTTGCAGGAGTACTTCAACGGCACGGTCTTTCCAGATTTTCTGTTCGATACTCAAATCGACGTACCAGTTCCAGATCGTTATGAGCCAGTCGATGTTTATTTCATATAAGTGGCGGTCGTGGAACCGCTCCCCGCTTTGGGGGTTAAAGAGTACGCACGAGCCGTCCTGACGGATTTCCTCTAACTTGTACATGGTATAGACCGGATAGTCGCCCTCTTCCTCGACAAATACGATGTGAGGCAACCAGCCGTCGGGGCGTTCGGTCGTGCGACAAAGGGAATCGATGATGTCTTGCGATAGGTTCTTTTGCTGTTCTTGCGGTGTCAACAATCGTATGTCGATTGTCTTTGCCGGCTGGGATTCTTCAGTTGTTTTCGGAATGACGCGGTAGTCGTCCCACAGGTGGGCATCCGATACGCCTTGTATGTAGGCGCCGTATTCTGCTTTTGTCGGAAATTCGATGTCTTTGACGACACCGCCGTTGTCCATCAGCCATTCGGGAGAGGGAATTTGTCCGTTTTTGTGGTATTGTCGGACGGCGTCGCCGCCAAGAATAAGGGTTGCTGTTATCATGATTCGGTGTGTTTGAATAAATAATCTTGGATGGATTTGTAGTCGTCAGGTATGGATGCGTTTTCGTTGAATCCGTTCAGGCAATGAAGCAGAGCCTTTTCCATGCTGACGTACCGGCGTGAGAATTGCTGGATATTGTCCAAACAATAGGCCTCGATGATGTATTTGAACGGGGCGACGTGCGATTTGTCCTCCTTGCGAAGCGTTACATACCAATCGAAACGGAGTTTCAGACGGAAGCCGTCCGATTCGCCGTTTTTCATCAGGTGCTCCTCGTCCAAAAGCCGGCGGATGAGTGCTGCGTCGAGCTGGCCTTCGCACGTTCGGTAGGACTTGATTCGGGCGGTGTAGATAGCTGCATATTGCCGGATGTCGTCTTCGGTGAGGCAATGCTCTTTCGGATAGAAGTCCAGCACTTCCTGCGTTGTGACGGTGATTATTTGCCCGTCGATATCGATGTCATAAGTTTTATTTTCCATATATGAATTTCGTTAATTGAATTTCGGGCGGGCTCTTTTTACGACACGGAGATCTGTATAGCCGATGGCTTTCAGTTCTGCGAGTAAGTCGCGGTACTCATCCTCCCGTGCCGGCCGAGTGGCGGCAATTACGCCTGCATAGTCGGCTGCTCCGTGCTGGCCGACGTGCAGATAAGAAGTGGTCGAGTAATCGTAGCGGCTCCACGGTGCGTCGGGGAAGAGTGCGATGATGTCGCCGTCCTTCCATCTCCTAAATACCACTTTCGTCATGGCGGCCGCAGATTTCGGTGTTTACGATGAAGTCGCCTACAACCTTCGTGTCATGGTGAAGCTGGTCGAGGATGTCGTCGATGTCCTCTTCGGACACGTCGTCGCCGTTTCGGTTTTCGATGTCGTAGCGGACGGTGGCATAGGTCGTCTTGACTTCGGTTGCATGGGATTCGATGGAGTCCGCAGCGATGCCGTCGGGTGCAGTGATGTCGAACTTCATCAGTCGGGCGATGCGGTCGTATTCCTCATCGTAGAAACGATTGTACTTGTCCTGAAACTCCTCTTTGTAGTGTGTGCTACTGTCGGGATCGTCCGGGTCGTCGGGTTCGATGAAGGCTTCGAACGGTTGTTTGTACTTGTCTACCAATCTGGCGACGGCAAGGTCGCTGGCGATTTCCATGATGGACGAGTTGATGTCGTCCTTGTTCTCTTTGTAATACTTGTGTAAGTCCATGATTATTACAGTTTAATGATAAATTTTTCGGTGAGTTGCCGCTTGAGTTTCCGGTCGCCTTTTGCGATGCGGGCGATGAGCTGGCGGATGTGTTTGTTGGCTTTCTCCGCAATTTCTGCGGCTGTCGGCTTGGGCGCGGCGAATTTCCGGCAACTCTCCGAGCAGTATTTCTGTCGGGTACGGAGCGGTTTGCCGCATGCCGGACAGCGGCGCTTACCGTCCTGTTCGAGCACTTCGAGTACGCAGGAATGGATACACTTCCACCACTCCAGCCGGTCGATTTCATAGTCTTGAATCTCGGCGTTGTTGGAGAAGTTGCGGGCTTCGACCTCAACGGAGATGTGGTCGTCCTCGACCATGACCTTGACGATCGGATCGTCGTAAGGGGTGCCGTCGTCATCGAACCAGATGATGTAGGCGGGGTCATTCAGTTCGTCGTAGTCGCCGAACGATAGTTCGGTCAGGCCGTTGTTGTTGAAAATGGCCACGATGGAGGCCATGATGTTGCTGATGTTGTTCATAAAAGAGTTTTATTAAGATTAGTCGATATGCAGGAGTGGCGGGCGTTGCCCGTCCGCTGATTTTTCAAAAAAGGTGGAGCTGCCGGGACTCACGTCAGGGCAGCTCCGGTTATCATTATGGCGAATGATGTTTCAGTAGTTCAGTTGGATGCCTCCGAATACGCCGGAGATTTCGTCCTGCCGGATACCCAGGTAGACCATCGTCACCTGCGGCGATGAGTGCTTGAGAATCATCGACAGCAGGATGAGGGCTTCGGTCGTGCGTCCCATCGATTCGTAGACGTAGCGTCCGAAGGTCTTGCGGAAGGTGTGGCTGGAAAATCGTCGGATGGGAAGCCGGTATTTTACCCGCAGGTATTTGAGCGTGTCGTTGATGTATTGTTTGGTGTAGGGCTTCCGGGTCTTGGGGTTGCAGATGACCGGCAGGCGTTTGTCCGGCGAGCCGAGCAGTTTATATAGCGACGCGATGCGCCGCTGTACGTTTTCGTTGAACGGAATCTGGCGGGTTTTGCCGGTTTTCCGTTCGGTTTTGTAGAGCGCCTCTCTTTCGAGGACGTCTTTCCATGTCATCGAAAGGACGTCGGAGACACGGCATGCCGTGCAGAAAGAGATGCAGCAGTAGAGTTCCCAGAGGTAGTTGCCGTCCTCGTGCAAGCTGGAGAGCAGGCGGAGGAAATCGTTGTATTCCAACGGCTCGGCGGTGGTGATTTGACCTTTGACTGACATGTGCGTTCAGGAAATTAAAAAGGCAGAAAGTCGCTATGCTTTCTGCCTCGGGGTTAAACATCGGTGAAGACTATACGCCTGTTTCGGGCGCCGGCTGCTTTTGAAACAGGGACATGATTTTCGTCCATGTCTCCCGCATCCGGAAATAGTCGTCGTACTTTTCCTGATTGAGGAAGAAGACATAAGGCGGAATGTCGGCCTGCTTGAACAGTTTGTACTCCTGCTCATCAAGCCTGCGGACGCTGGGAAGTCCCGTTCGGCACAGGGATTCATTGACGAGCCATGCTCCCCGGAAGTTGTCCATGCGGAGCGAGTCGATGCAGACGACTTCGCCCACGCAGCTGTTCATCAAGAAATTGCACACGCACATCAGACAGCAGGTGTAGTCGATGTCCCATCCGACCAGATAGCTTTGCGGTCGTTCGGCTTTGGCGGCCAACAGGATCCGGCCGCTGCCGGCCGTCGGGTCGTACACCGTAGTAATTTTGGATGTTGACTCGTTGTGTCCCATGGCGATTTTCGACATCAGTTCCGTGATGTGCGCGGGCGTGAAGAACTGACCTTTCTGCTGCTGGCCTCGCTGGGAGGTGAGTGCCATGAACAGGTCGCCGAAGGCATCGTACCAGCCGTGCCGTTCGATTTGCTGTGCCATGATTTGTACCCATGCGACGTACATGTCGTAGAATACCTTGGTCTGTTCTTTTTTGTATCGCCAATCCGAAAGCGGAGGTGCGCCGGGAGAAAATCCATGAATGATGTAGCGCAGCAGGTCCTGAAAGACCGTCCGCACGTCCAATCCGTTGCGATACGTGAAGTCGTTGAGTAGTTTTTCCAGCTCCCGGACTTCAGTCGGGGCGTTGTATCCTTTGCTCATAAACAATTGGGAATTAAAAAGGCGGAGAACTTTCGCTCTCCGCCTCGGGTGTAAAACAGTGTTTTTTATGTTGTTTCGTCTGGTATCTCCTCGCCGGTATAGGGATGAAACAACGGTGTGTTGCCGACAGCCTCCGCATCGATGGCGAAGCTGCCGAGTTGCACATCGTAGAAAAGCTCCAGTTTCATCGGTTCGGTGGAGGCTATACGTTCGGCATCCAGTTGCGCCAGACCTGACATCATCAGGCTTTTGACCCTTTTTCGGAAGATTTTCGGGTTGGTTTGAGGTGTCGTCCATACTTCAATGATTTCCTCTTCATCATCGGTAATGACGACCGACTGGTTGAGAGTATGCAATTCTTTCATCATTTTGTTTTCCTACTCTTTGTCCCAATAATTTTTCTTGTACAGGTCTCGTTGCTGGTCGAAGGTCAGGTCATTCCACCAAGCGTTGAGATCGTCGGCATCGCCGGACAGCCGCTTGTTTTCTTCCATGTCGAGGGTTTGCCACCACCGGAGCATTGCCTTCTTGTATTCTTCCAGAGTGAGAAAACCATGATGCTCTTCACAGGAATCGCACCAGAAGTCATCATCGTCATCGGTAATTTCCGAGATATACTCGTTCGTATTACCATCGACCCATGCTCTTATCTGAATGTCCTGAGAACCGCAGCATTCACATACGAAGATTTGACTTTCATCCTCCTCTTTTTCGGGAACGAGCCTCTGTCCGTCGTAGAGTTCGCACGCCCGTTCCACGATTTTGCGACGCGCCTCGTTGCCCAGTTCGGCATAGAGGCGTTCGGCCGCTCCGGACGGAGAATTGTTGCTCAGGCTGCACCACTTTTCCCAGAAATGTCCGGCCATATTCCCGAATACGGTTTCGCATTCCGTTTTGCTCCAGCGGTTCCACATGTAGTAGAAGTAGCTGGAGACGATGTTTTCGTTTGTCCGTTTCATCTTTTTCGGATTGATTCGTTAAAACCAGGAAATGAGGACCCATTCGTTGCTTTGGTCGCTTGCATCGATCAGGTGGTCGAGGACGTCCATGAAGTCGGAAGTGCTCCTGCCGGCGCGTTTCAGTTCCTCAAGAAATTCATCGGCGTGCGCCTGATATTCTTCGGTTTCCTCAGTGATGATTGTGCGCAGGCGTTCCAATTCGGAACGCTGGACCTCATAGCCGTCATCGAATTCGTCCTTTGCCGTATTCTCGATGTCGAACGTCGAAAAGATGTTGTAGAGGGCTTCCTGTCCGTCGCTTCCGAACATGCCTTGTCCGCAGGGCGTGTGTTCGATGCGGTAGACTTTCCCGGTGTGTAAACTGGTGCTCATGTTGTATAGATTATTTAGATGTTATTTGTCAGAAAATGAAATCGACGACGACTTTATGGTTGCCGGAGAGCAACCGCTCGTGATTTACGTCGTCATATTTGTAGGTGCTGTATTTTTTCGCCTCACGGATATATTCTCCACGTACCCAGACCGGTGCGGATTCTCCGGCGGAGAGGCGGAAAAATTCTCCTTTTTTGAGTTGGCGTATTGATTTGTTTTTCATTGTGTTTCTATGCGGCGATACCGAGTTGCCGGGCGGCATTGCGCATTTCCTCGTAGGCGATGCGATGGCAACCGGCCGTCATGATGTCGTTTTGGTAGGAATTGATGGACCATTGGTGTCTGTCGGCATCCTTGACGAGGTCGTGGCGGAAGTTCGTCTCGTTCTCGTGGAAGCGTTCGACCAGTCTCCAAAGGCGTTCGGCTTCCCCAGCTTTGACCCGAATGCCCATCGAGGTTTCGATATGACCGTTGCGAACTCGAAGCAGTGCATTGAATTCCAGTCCGAACGGAACGGAGAACAGACGGTTCGAGATTTCGCCGGAATACCACAGCTCTTTTTTCTCCTCGAAGCTCATGTGTGCCACACGCTGGCGCATCTCTTCTTCCCGGCGCCATTGTTCTCGTCGTTCGGCATATCGCTGTTCCCGCAGTTCCGCATTACGACGGTTGGTTTCTTCCTGCCGCTCCCTGCGTTCCTCGAAATGTTCCCACAACAGCGGATCGCCGGTGCGGTCGATGAAGAGTTTCGACACACGGGTTTCAAAACCCTCGATTGCCGTAGTCTGAAAGAGTCCTCGGGAAAGGATATCGAGAAAAAGTTCCTGATGCTCGGATTTGTCTTCCCTCGGTAAGTCATAGGAATAGCGGGGGCGTTCACCCGTTACGTTCCAGAATTTCGCTTTTTCGTTTTTCGCAGTGCCGCTCAACTTGGTCAGGACCGGCATGAGCCAGCGGCCCGTTGCGGACTTCTGTCGTGTGTCGAGCCCCCAAAACTCAATCCAGCGGCCAACATCGAGCAGGTATTTTTCTACCTGTTCCATATAATTCTTGTTGCGGGATTTCGATTGAGCCTTGATGCACTCGTCGATTTTTTCTACCTGATCGACGATGTAATAGGCAGCTTCCCTGTAGTCCTGTTCGTGCAATTTACCATGATACAGGGAAACGGAGCGAGTCGTATTGAAAATCTGCGCTCCGCAGGGAATCGCACTGCGCACCATTCCCATGTGCTTGGCGGTGGTATTGGAATAAGTGCGGGTCGTGACCAGGTAGGCTTTTCGCCCCTGTCGGTTGGTTTCGACGGATGCACACCGGAAGTGTGACCCGTAGGAATAGATGTTTTTGCCCTCGAAGTAGAAGTTGCTTCCATTGCGGGCGCTGTCCTGACTCTGGTGTGCCCACAGATGGGCTACCATCGGGGAGTCTACAACGTATCTCATGATGTTTAATGGTTTTATCTGTTTAAGAATAGCCGTAAACGAAAAAGAGAAGGTCATCGCCTTCTCTCGTTCAGGGTATTTTTTCTATAATCGCTCAACAACTTGCTGGAGAAACTTTTTGCTGAGCACCTGTTTGTCGACCGTGACGCCGGACCATCCGTTGGCGGAATTTTTATCCAGCAGTTCATGGATGAAATTCAGCCACTCTCTGACCGGTTTTTTGTTCAACACGGCCAGCAACCGTTCCGCCTGAATCGTCCAGTCGTGAAAATCCGGTGACCACGGTGCGCTGACCAACTCCGACAAGGGGATTGTGAACATGTGTTTTCCGACGGGTTTGACGGCCGGATTCTGACCTATGCTGCGCACCGTATTGGCGATAGCCCGTTCGATGCGTTCCCGTTCCTGCTTGTACTGCTCTTCCAAGCGGTCGAGGTCCTTGATTTTGTCCGTTAGAATACCCATCCTACAAACGGTCTTTTCACGCCGAGTTCCTCGCTGGCCTCATCGCTCCCGCAATCGCATTTGCCGACGGGCTGCCCCGAGCCGCATTTGCAAAGGTCGATGCCCCAATGGTTGACGCAGTGGTTACAGTTGCAGAAGATTTGCGGCAGGCGTTCTCCCGTAAAGCCAATCTGGTTGAACAGTTTGCGGCTCATGCTGTTGGTGGCACCATCCTCGAACGTTACGGTCATGGCTCCGCATTGGCATTCCTGAATATATCGTACCGGTATCATATCATGCGGATTGGAGTTGGAATCGGATGCCTTCGGGCAGCTTGGTGTAGTCCACCTTTTTCAGGAAGCGGTCGAACTGTGCCTGCGTCACCATCTCGTTTTTGGAGGCGTAATCCCGCCAGTTGAATACACCCGTGTTCCGGTGGTCGTAGTAGATGAAGTTATCGAGCGGCATCCCGCAGCGGAGTACATGGAGTTTGACGGCGAGTTCCTGGTCGATTTTCGCCTTCGCTTTTGCCGCATGGGTTTTGAGGTCGTCGATTTTCTTCCGTTTGGCGGCGAGCCGGGCCTCGCGCTTGCGTTTGCGGATATTCTCCGGCAAATAGTAACCTTCGGCAAGCCTTGTGCGGAACAGCTCCCGTTGTTCTGCGGTAAGCGGGGTGAACTGGTAGCGGGAAGAGGTGTCCTCGAATGTTTCACCGGTGAGGGTTTCCAACTGACGGATGGCGGCCCGTGCCTCTTCTTCCCAGCGGGCGACGATACCCATCTCTTCGAGCAGGAAGGTCATGGAAAGCGTATCTTCGGCCTCACGTTTCAAACGCATGTACTCTTTGTGGTCGATCCGCAGGTAGTTCCGCGTGACGGTTTCGCTACTGTTGCGGAGGTGATAAAGGCCGTTTCCGGCGGCATATATCGGCGCTCCTTTGGCATCGCACAGATGCAAATCGATAAAAGGTTTGAACTCGGGAAAGAAATGAAGAATGATTCCGTGAATGCAACCTCCACAGTTGTTGCCGTTTTTACAGTCATAAAAATCTCCCGTGATGGCGAAATCGGCATGTCCGTTATGGCAGTCGTCCGACAACCGGATGTTCACCCGCAGATTGTAATCGTCGGTACTTTGAAAGGTTTTGTATTTGAGTGCGTATGTCATATCCCTTGTTTATTGAATGGTTGATAATGCAAATTCAGGGAACGGCAGTTCGGGGCCGTATAAGCGGAGATGGTTTGCCACTTCTTGCCGATTGTCCTCGGCTATTTTTTCATCGATAAATGCCTGGCATTCGTCTTTGAGCTGGTCGAGGCCGTCATCGCCGAAGAATCCCCAGCAACTGTCGAGGATTTCGGTATCGTCGTCTTCCGGGGTGATTTGAAATCCATACACTTCGCCGTGCAGGTATTCATTGTAGGTGTCTATTTCGTTTTGAAGGTATTCCTCGATTTTCTTTCGGCGGGATTGCGTGAGCACTTTCCAGCCGTATTCCTTTTTGACCTGCTCGATGCTGACCGCCACGATGCCGAACCAACCGCTGTCCCACCGGCATGAGAACGGTCCGGACGATATGCTCAGACCGCTATGGTCGTAGAGGTAAAGGTTCAGGGCGATGTAGTTTCGCAGGAACGATTCCCGCAAGTTCCCCGGATGTCCGTCGCATACGTCATCGAACTCGAAATGGCTGTCGAAGTCTTTTTCGGGCTGATAACGGCGATGTGCCGTATAGAATGTTCCGAGGTTGCTCCACTCGCGGGGGTTTTCGGGACACTCGGCATAGTAGATGTTGATGTGGTGTCCCTTGTAGGTGATTTGTTCGTATCTGTCCATTTCAGTAGGCATAAGCGGTTTCCAATTCGCTTTCGTAGTTCTCGAAAGCTGCCAGATTCTCTTCGTCCGTCGCCTCCTGATCCCAGAACAGTTCGACAAAACGTTCTATCACGTCCCGCATGGCACGGGTGTATTGACGGAGGTATTTTACGGCCCTCGTGCGCCAGTCTGTCGTTTCGTATTGCATGATGATTTGTTATTTTGTTGATTCATTCAAATGTCGTTTCGATAGTCGAGCAGGTATTGCTCGAAATGATTTGCATGTTGGAACGGGTGGAAAATAAAATGCGACTACCGATGCGGGGCATGGCTTTATACGTTCGATGTGTGGTCTTCCGGAAGGATCCTGAGGCACGGCGTGTAGCCAGCGCCTCAGGATCCTATTAAGGAAGACGAGCTGAATGTCTCGGTCCGTCGCATCGGGCCTGCCAGGCGGCAACGAATTACTTCTTACGCCACTGCGCCATCTTCTTCTTGATGTCGATGCCGTTGTCATCGAGCATCTTTTTCAGCAGAGCCAGCAGGCGCCAGCCGTCGCCGTTCTTGTAGTCTTCGGCCTTGAGCGAGAGGAATACCAGCGAACGGTATTTGTCCAATCGCTTCCCGTTGTCGTCGATAAGCGTACAGCCGTGGAAGCGAATGAGATTCTGCATGGTGAAGAATGCACCGGCTCCCTTGTAAGCGTCTACCCATGCCTTGCTCTGAGGCGTATCGTGCTTCATCTTGAGGCGCAGACCGTTGAACTTCTTTGCCGCATTGTAGAGCTGGGTGGCGTTTCCTGCCATCTCGATGTGTCGGGCAGCGATGCGAAGCGGGCTGTAGAGTTTGGCGTGCAGGTCCTGCACGAAGATGTCGCGGCCTCCGACACGTTTGTAAGGAATGCCCTTGCATTTCCTCACCGGCTGGCTCTCGACGTGCTTTTCCAGCTGCCGGATGTAATCCTTGGCCATAGCCGCAACGACCCCGACGTTGAACCAGCGGTTGCGGTCGGCGAAGTTCTCCTCGTCCCGCCCTTCCATCTTCATCTGGGCGTGCAGTTCGTCGAGCAGCATTCTCCACTGGTATTCATAGCCTAAACGGTGAATCATCTCCGTCACGCCGACCGGATCCCAATGACCGTAGTCCTTGTAGGAAAGCATGCGGAACATCTGTGCCATGATCCAGCGGCGGAACAGACGGCGGTTGGGAACTGTCCCTTGTGCGAGGATGTAGTCGAAAATCGGGTCGTTGTCATCCAGAATCGACAGCTTGCCGTTCTTGTTCGAGGCGATATACTCGCCGCCGTTTGCTCCCTGCATGGCGAACAGGCAGCTTACGTCGACACCTGCATTGCGCAGGGTTTCGATACGTTCCTGCGCCGTCTTGGGAAGTTGGATTCGATTGGCCGGCATGGCATCGTTGTCGGCGATAGTAACTTTCGTGCCTGCGATGGCAAGCTCCGTCCCGCATGCGGGACATGCGATTTTGGTCTCTTGTTTCTTTCTCATGTTGCGATAATTTAATTTGTTGATTGATTATTATTGGATTCTACCCACTGCCGGAGTATGACCAGTTCTTTTTCTTCTTTGCTTTGCCAGAACCACCGCCCCATGGCATCCGACCACTTCAGACCGTTGATTATCTGGCAGAGGATATACAGTTCCAGTTCGATTTGCGCTTTGTCCCGACGACAGCCGTAGAGCATATCTTCATCGCTCAATTCACTTTCAGGCAAGGCGATAAAATAGTGACGAGATGTGCTCTCGCTGCGTTCCGAGGGGATGGAATGCTTGTAGCGGCCGTACAGCTCCTCCACTTTTGAGAAAAATTCATCTTCGGCGCATTTTTGTATGCCCAATTCGCCTTCATACTCACCGTTTTTGATGATGAATTTGTCTTTCAGTTTCAGGCTGCGAGTTTCGAAATCGACCCGAAAGTTCGCTCCTTCCTCAACGGCACGGACGGTCTTCTGATAGATATTCTCCATGACTTCTACGGATTGATCGTTCTCGCAAAGGCGGGAATGCTCAGTTTCAGGTTGTCGTTGATGACGAACTTCCTGTCGCACTCGCAAATGATGTGAGTGGCTGTTACCCGTTTGATTCGCCGTGTAACCTCATCATGGGAGAGATAAGGTTTCCCATTTTGTATTCCGTTATCGATATCTCCTGAGATATGATACCAGTTTCCGATTTCGATGTCTTTTACTGTTACTTCCATTTTCGTTGTTGTTAAAAATTCGACAAAATGCACTTGAATCGCCGGCGCATGGCTTTAGTGGTTCGATGAATACAGTCGCCACCAGGGCCCTTAAGGCAAGGGTCCGAAGACTTCAGGGCCCTGGTGACACTGTAGCGTAAATCCGATTCCTTGTGCAGTTCGTGGTTGCGCTACCACTTGGGAGTCTCGTCCGGTCGGCACATTGCTTTATGGTTTTGATGTTGGGGCTATCACGCCGCAACATTAAAATCCAGACCTCGACTCTCCACTCTGTGTTAAGTTTTTTTGCGTTTCTCCGAATGCCGGCACGTTGCTTTAATTCTTCGATGTATGCTGGGACAAGAAGGCCGGGCAGCGACGTCGGGTTCCTGATAGTGAACGGCGACATAGCAGCCGGGGCTTCGTTGTTCACAGCATGCTGAATCGCATCCCCTGAACCGCAGCTTTCCGTGCTGAAGATCTCATTCGGGCAGTACATTTCTTTATTGTCCTGATGTGTGCAGCTATGCTCTGCTGGCCAGCGACTCTCCTCCATCCAATCGGATGGAGGGAGGATGTGGCCGCAAGTTCCAAAGCTGCACCGCTAAAATCCCGACCTCGATTTTTTCGGCTGTGTACTCAGCTTTTTTTTCATGATTCTCAGAATATCGGCACATTACTTTAATACTTCGATGTTCTGCGTGCTGAAAGCCTAAGTAGCGGCGTCGTATACGACGCCGTAGCGGAAGGCTTGTCGAGCACGATGAACTGAATCATATTCCTTGAACCATGTTTGTGTGCTAAAAAAAGTTCTCATAACACGGACACATTGCTTTACGCTGTCGATGTTACCCGCGTATCCAGCTCTTGAGGAGTCTGAAGGTGATTGGTCCGATCACCTTCAAGACTCCGTAGAGCTGGTTGCAACGCGGGTTGTTGAACAGGTGTTCCTTGAACTTCGGCTGATGTGTTTCAGGTTTCGGACGTATGTCAGGCAGACGGCACATTGCTTTAGTGTTTCGATACATTACAGGAGGAACCAGAACTGTTTCGATCCTCGCCGGTTAGTAGACCGGCGAAGATCTAATCGTTCTGGGCTGCCAGCCTGTAATATTGAATTTTCTGCCTCTTCATCCGGTTGCCGTGTGCTCGGCATGGCCTATAAAGATGCAACCAACGTGTTGTACACTGCCCGGCTTGTCAGCAGGGCGTTCCGCATACAGCCAATCGTCAGATAGCCGGCGATGTTGCCGTCGGTTTTGGTGCGGTTGGCTTTTACGTTGCGACCCTGCCCCCGAACGATACAGCCGTCTGGCTTGTCCCTTACGTATCCCAGTCCGCCGATTTTGCGTCTGCCGGTCTGCACCGCCCGCAGACAGTCCATCACGAACTTGTTCAGCTCGTCGAGGTCTTTCCGCACGTTGCATACGGGTAATATCTGGGTTGCCCAACTGAATTCGTTATTGCCCTTGTACAGGTAACGGTTTACAGCATGGACGGCTTTCGTCGGCGTTGTATTGGGACTGCGTATTGTCCGTCGCTCGATTTCTTTCTGAAAGGTTTTGATACGGGATGAGGAGAGCGAAATCATGCTTCCTTTGATGCTGAACCCGAGGAATTTGAACCACCGGTCGGCAGTCAGGTATTCCACCTTTTTCGGGTTGAGCCGCATGTCTTTCTCGGCGAGGCGTTTTTGAAGCACCTCCATCGCACGCTCGTAGTCCTCGCCGATGAACAGCATATCGTCCGAGTAACGGACATAGTAGCCGTTCATTTGCGACAACTCGTTATCGAGGTCGTACAACAGCACATCTGCCAGCCAACTCGCCACAGCACAGCCTTGTTTGAGCGACTGAAATTTGCTTTGGAGTTGGTTGTTTTCGTCGAAATACAAATCCGAGTGGTAGTATTTCCGCAACACATCGATTAAGGCGGAATGCCCGTGTTTGGCTTCCACCTTGTCGAAAGCCTCATCGATGAATTGAATCGGCACGCTGTCGAAATACTTGCTCAGGTCGGATTTCCAGCCCATATAACCCTTTTGGGCCGCATTCACGATTTGACGGCTTACTTCGGTCACGACTTTGCCGCATCCGATACCGATCTGGTAGGATTTGCACGCAGGATGCAGCATCTCCGGCATCAGCTCGAACAGCAGGTCATTAGCGATGCTCAATACCACACGATCCATCGGTTCGTTTACGTAGACCGTGCGGAATTCGCCGTTCTCTTTGGGAATCTGCGCCGTATGGGGCGGTGAGATTTCGTACTTGCCTTGCATCATGGCTTCGGCCATGGTAAGGCGGGTGTGTTCGTCGGTCAGCCGGATGAGCTGGTCCTTTCGGATGTCCTTGACCACACCCTTCTCGATTGCTCTCGTCCATCTGTCGATGTCGAAGAACATTTGTAGGATTTTATCTGCCATCGTTTGTATATTGTTAATCAAATGTTTGGTTAAGAACGAGGTATAGATGGTATACCATTTCCTCCGCAGCCTTCATATCCCGCACGATGTCTTTGATGTGATACGGTGCTCCATTTTTTCCATGCCCATCGTCGCCTATCCACAAATAGGCCTCTGCATCGGCATCGAAGCCATCGTAATATTCTTTGATATTTTCGATGAGTGTTCGAACCTCTCCGTTGGTTAATTCTGCGGAAAAATTGAAATCCTGTCCGGCCGGAGTGTACTGGGAGAACTCGAAAACGATATGCCCATGTTTCACTTCATCGGTATCAACATTCCATCCATTGGTTTCTGCAATAGCGATGATTTTGGATATGCCTGACGTGTCGGAGGAGTTCGAACCCTTATCGATGGTTGCTCGATGATGTTCTTTATTCATGGTTATCTGATTTGTTCGTCATCGCATACGAGCACATTTCCGACGATGTAGTCGTCAGAGTCCGGGTAGTTCTTTCTGAATACGCGGGTCGCCTCATGATTGAGGTCGAGGCTGTTGTTTTTTCCCTCTTCATTAACGACCATGATTTCCGTGTCATTCAGGTAGACAAGTTCGATGTCGCCTCCGACTATCGCCTGCATCTCTTCAAGCGTGAAGTTGGTTCCATTGGCGGGTTGTACCGGCTGGCACGTTCCGTCTGTTTTAATGATTTCTGCCATATTCTTAGGTTTATGGGTGTTACACAGTTCCACGTGATACTTCCGTTCTGACAGAAGACGTTCATATTCTTCGGAGGCTTCATCTTGGCGCACTGTGGTCGGTTCACCGCAAGCGAAGTGTTCGACCAGTACGCAGCCGCAGGTGTGCGTGACTTTGATAGAGGTGCTAAGCATCTCTATTTTCGCGTTTTCTTTGGGCACAGCATCGCTCATGATGATGCGCAGTTTATCTAATTGAGATTTCAAATGATTGACGTATTTTATTGATTGAATGTTATTTTCGTTTCTCCGTCATAGCCGAATGTTGCTTTCAGCCCGAAAGCCTCGGCATCGGAACTGATGCTGCAAATGCCCCAGACATCTAATCGTCCGGCACAGCTAATGACGGTATTGTTTTCAGAGATTTGCGGCGACTTGTCTTTTAATGCCGCACTGCCGCATATCCCACGCAGAATCACTCCGCGCTGATGGGTTGTCAGTTCTTGCATTTCCATCGGTTATTGGTCGAACATGTTGGACATTGTACTGGCAAGGGCATCCTTGAATCCGTTGCTTACTGCCCAATGTTCGAGCAGTTCATCGGCAATGGTCTGTAACTGCTCGTCGGTAGGCAGGTCTCCGTCGTATCCGTACTCTTCGAGCAAGGCACGGCTGATGATTACGCCCTTGACTTCGTGGATTTTATTTCTATCATTCATATTTGTTGTATGTATTTTCGTTAAAGAATAGATGCTAACCGAATCATCCGGTCGGAAATTCGGCAACTTTTTATCGGAGCATTCGTGTTATTGACGGGTCTCAGAATCCGAAACAAGGGGCGCACGGTGCCGTCAACACGCGGATTCCGACCCAGACGAGCACGAGCAAGCCTGCGACGAACACGGTGTTCAACACCGCATCCTGCCGCTTGATTACATAGGCGATGATTTTCTTCATGTTGTTAATTATTACTGTTTTACTTCATTTTCAGGCATAAAAAAGGCACGAGTTTTATACCCGTGCCTGTGCCGTTATTTCACACTATACTATGCCGCCGGTGTCGGTGCGGGCGGCAGTGCCGGCATTCTGACGATACGGCAGCCCTCGCCAGTGAGCACACGATATACCCGCACAAGGTTGCGCCCGTGAAAACTGCTCACCGTGACGCTTTGCACGCCACGGGCAGCCAGGTTCGCAAACACGCCTCCGGCACTTTGCAGCTTGTCGAAACAGCCGTAACTTTCGGTTCCGGCATTGTTATATATCTCTATCATTGTCGTTCGATTTTTAGTGTATTGATTACATGAAGATAGGCAGCGGTCTGACGAGCCAGTCCGGCTGTCCTGCCCGAAAACACCTGTCGGCGTGCCTTTGCGCCTCCTTTGCACGGATGTACCGAGGCTTCTTGGGCTGCTTGTGCAGCACGTTTCTTGCCCGCAGGTTTCCTCCGGCATCGGGTGTTTTCGCCTCTTTGGGCACTCGCCAACGTCCGTTATACGTGGCAGTGTAGGTTCGTTGCAGTTCTGCGCCCTTGTAGCACACGACCTGCACGGTCGGGTTTTTTCCGGCAAACTCGCCCCTTTCCCGCAAGAGGTCGAGCGTCTCTTTTGCCGCCTTAAAATGGGCAAAACGTCCATAATTGCGGGTGCGGTCTACGCTGTATATCTCTATCATGATTCGTTATCGCATTAGTTTTTTGAGAAATTTCCACGCCTGCGGGCTATACTTCCGGCACACGAAATTTTCCAACGATTCGGTGCGTTCGTAGCCGTAATGTCGGCATAAGTATCGCACGAATTTGTGCGTGATGAAACACAGCATCCCCGTTTCATCGCTTTTGCAGCGGTCGAAATACGGGGAGATGCCGAGCGCAAAGTGGGCGGAAAAATTCTCCGCCACTTCATTGAAAGCGATGAGCTTGTACATGGTTGAACACAAAAGGGACAGCGCACATTTTCTGCACGCTGTCCGGCTTGATTGTATCGGGTTCCGTTATGCCGTTACGCTGCAATCGCTACGGTTTCCGCTCCGTTTCTCGGCTTTCTGCCACGTCTGCGGGCGGGCTGTTCCGCCACCGCTTCGGAAGCGGTTACGGGTGCCGTACTTTCGGCGGCAACCTGTCCGGTTACTTGTTCGGCAGGTTGTTCGGTCTGCACCTCTTCGGGCTGGGCGATGTCTTTGGGCAGCTCCACACGGAAATTCAGTGCCTCCATGAGTGCTTTGGTGGCATGGTGGATGTACTTTTTGCGGTCACGGACAGAGCGTTCTAAGTCCTTTTTGGTCGGCATCAAGCCGATTCGCGCCCATACGCTGGCATCGAGGTCGAAGATTTTGACCGTTACGCCTGCGGAGGTGCGGATGATGAGCCGGAGCGGAGTGCCGGCACGGAGTTTCGAGCGGATACCGTCGTTCGATTCACGGAGCAGGGATTCTTTGGTCTTCACTTCCCAGAACGTCGTCACCACGTTACGGAGCACACGGAACATTTCGTCCTGCGTTTTTGCGGTCGCCTCGTAGTCGGCACCGAAAAAGTGCATAGCCGTGTTCTTGCCGTCCTTGCCGGCATACTCGAAAATCACACCTGCGGCATTTACTGCCATGTTTGCAAACTGTTCTGCATTCAACTTACTGATTGCCATAATGATAAAATTTTGTGAATTTCTATGCAATAGTGCATATTGAGGGCACTGCGGAATCGAACCGCACGTTCTGCGATGGCAGAACGGCACGACCTGTGCGCGCCCAAAAACTGCACGCCACCTTTCACCCGATGGCGTGCAGATTTTCTTTCAATCTGCACCTCACTAAAACGTACCCTATACTCGCTATTTCGGAAAAAAGCCCTATATTTGCATCGTTCACACGCAAAGGCTGTTTCCCGCTGTCATGGCAAGCCCGACATACTCCAATTTCCGACGGGTGCTTCTTTGGCACGTCCCCCGTCTTTTCCAACGGGGCAGCTAACATTCGGGCGGTGGGCGGCTGGTGATTGTGGGCATAATCTTGGCAATGCTCTTTTCTCAAGCTCCGTGCGGATTGTTTTTACCGCATGGCGTGTTTTATCTCCGAGCGCACTGGGCGCAATTATGGCATTATTTTCACGCTTCCCTTTTCCATACGACTCTCACCCTCCCAAATTCACGGGTTTTGCGTATGCGGACAAAATACACGTATTTCGACCGTTCCGACTTGCGGCATTGGTTTGCCGTCCTGCTCGGTGTGGTTGTTTAACACCCTATTCAATCGCTCCAAAGCGAACAGGCGAATTTTTGATTGTCCAAGCCTCAAAAATAGGTTTCCCACAAAAAAGGCTTTTTGTTTCTCGCTCTCGGCGGCTTTTGCTTTCTGTTTCTTACTTACTGACTTTTTAGGTTTTTACTATTTACAGACTTTTGCCGTTTGTCTCACTTTTGAAAGTCTGTATATGTTTTTTGTTTCTTTTCTCTGTTTTGCTTTCGGGGTTGCTTTTCCCGTCCGGCTTCATTTCAACTCTAAAACAAAAATTTCAATCCTCCAAATATTTTTTTTCGAGGGACTGAAAAATCGGGTCTAAAATGGATGTGAACGCCCGCGCGCGAGGGTTGTTTGTATTTTATTGAAAATCAATCATTTATAAAAGTGAAAAATTTTTTCAAAAAAAATTCGGGGTTCAAGGTTCAAAAATTGATTGAAAGAAAAACTATATATATTGACAATCAATTATTTGCGAGTTGAAAAACCATAAAAAACAACAACGAAAAAATTTTTTGCTTTCAATTTGAAAGATTCAAAACCCTATTTATCGGTTTTTTGCTTCACTTTTCTACAAAGTGAAGATGCTAAACGATTGAATAACAATACACTAATAATTTTTGAAAAGATTGGGGAGGGTACTCCCCCTGGTGCGGATTCGATACGCGCCCTACGGCCTGATTTTCAAGTCCCGTTTTTTGCTTCGACTTTTTTGTCCGAAGTTTTGCCCGATTTCGAGGGATTATTTGCTCGAAACAGAGGGGATTTGGCAGAGGGGAAACACCTGCGGAGATATACAGACTTTGCAATAATCCGTTAGCCTGTCTGTTCTATCGCTTCGAAGCGTACCGGTCTTTCCGTTTTCTTGTTCTGGATGATACGATTATGCGACCGAGGCTCGTCCTCCGAAACATTCCAGAGCGGAACAGCGGAACGGTTGTTGTATATATAGTCTTGCATAGAATTTTGTGCGATAACGCATTACGGGATTTTTTGTCGAAACTTTTATTAGGTTCCGCCAAAAAGAAAATTAAGAATTTATAGCTGCATTTTGAGACAATCACGTATATTTGCCTAAAGTAAACCTGTATATAATTCATAGATGCAAATGCCGGATGAGTAAAAGCAAGTCGGAAATCCATGATTTCTTTCGGTGTTACAGACCCGAAAACGAGACGCACCAATTGGCCATCGCCCAGTTTTGCGCCCAGAGGCGTTTCATGGTCTCCATCGACGGAACGGCCGACAAACGGTTGCCTGTAACATACGAACAGTTCCGGCAGTGGTTTGAAGAGGAGTTGCCCCGGCGCGGCGATGTCGTAACTCTTGCGGGGGAAGGTGTTTCCGGAATCGTGGAGACCGTAGGCGTGAATCATGCCGTGTGTCTGTATGTCTCGATTCGGGGCGACGAGTTGAATGCGACGTCCGGGTGTTTCGGCTATACGTCGCTGCAAGCCGCCGATGAAGAGATCGTCGTCCGGCTGCAACGGGCACTTTACAGACATGGGCTGGTTTGGAACCGGTGGCGCAACAAAATCAAGCCTCGTAAAACGCCGAAAGAGAACGTCCAGTACCAGGTCAGCGTATTGGGCCGGAAAGTCGGCTACGGCGTTTTCAGGGAAATCGATTCGCAAGGCCGGATTGTCATGTATTGCCTGAAACGGGAGGGCGAAGCGGTGCGGTATTCCCTGCATGAGGTCGTGGGAGCTGTGGAGGATTATCAGCTGGAGCCGATCAATGTCGGTCAGCGTGAGGTGCTGGTCAAAGAGCTGGCGGCGGCAGGTGTGCTCTGGAACGGGTTCTGCAAACGTATCGAACCCGTCAGGTATCTGGTCGCTGAGGGGAAAGGTTATTATTACCTGAACGAGTTCTGGGAGGTATGCAGGGGCATCGAACAAGGCAAATCCAAAGGGGCGAAATATTTCAACAGCGGCAACTACGCCCGGTATCGGGAGCCGATGGAAGAGCTTCGCCGGTATCTTTTGGATGAGCTGGGAGTAAGTCCTGTCACCCGTTCCGAAGATACGGTGTATTACTACCTGAAAGAGTTCTGGAAGGTTTGCAAAACGACCGATAAGGGACGGCGGAGGGATATTAAACGGGCCAAAGCCGGCAACTACTCCACGGATGAAGAAAGCATCCGGGAACTCGCTTTACGGTTACAGGAGAAACGAAAAGAACAGCTGGCCCGTTATCCTCTGAAAGGATAGACTTTCCGACTTTAATTTATGCCGGAAGTGTGAATCCCGCTTTCGGTTTTCTGTATCGGTATTTTCTATCTTCTTCTAAAGAAGAAGCAAGGTGGAGGGTATAAATAAAGCACTTCCGCTACGCTCCAGTGTTTATTTATACCCTTGAATGCTCACCCCTAAAGGGGTTCGCAATGATTTCTTTTTAAGTAGATAAAAAAGAAAAGTAAGATAGTAGTATAGTATATATAATATATTACTGCATCTTACTTTTCTGTTTTGCAGGGATACGGAACGGGGATCGTTCACCCCTCGTCAGTGCCCTTTTTGCGGCCGTAGGTCTGCTCGAACCTTTCCCGTTGGGCTTTGACCTGCTGCGGGGGCAGGTAGCGGCGCACTTCGTTGCATAGGGCGTCGTACTCCTCCAGACGGAGCGTGTCGAGATCTTCCGTATCGACCTCCACATCGGGATGCAGCCGGCGGAAGTAGAATCCCGCCGCGGCCACATATTCCCCCTTGCAGGCACGGCTGACGGTTTTGACGGATATGGCGGCAATCTCGGCGCAGGCCTGCATCGATTTGAAGATGGCGACCAATATTCTCGTATGGCCGAACACCAGCACCTGTTTCGGGTGCCGGAATGAACTGTTGCTTTTTCCTTTGCGTTTCATGGCTTCATGTGTTGTAGTATCTTCGTAATCAGTCCGATATTCTTCCTGTCGATCCACTCTTTGGCGACATTCCAGCTCAGCGACCGCTCGAAGCAGAAATTATCGTCCGCAAGGAGATGGTACGACAGCTTTCCTTCCGTGGGTTTCAATCCCGAATCGTGCAACCGGCATAATCCGTTTTCCCAGAATACGCAGCCGTGCTCGGTTTGCAGCGCCTGCACCATCGGTATCGGAAAGCTCAGTTCCCCGACGAGCATACCCACCGCCCAATAAGTCAGGCGCAGCTCGCTTCCGTATCCGGCTTCTATCAGTCGCCAGATGTCCTGCGGTGTACCCAGACATGGGGTCCGGCATTGCTGGCGGCACAGCGGGCAATCGCATTCTACGGGATAGCGTCCCGTGACCCGTGAAATCTTCTCGGTCAGCTCCTTGCTCATTCCGTCTCGGTCTCTTTTCCGGTGCCTCGGCCGTTCCACAATTCGATGATCTTCTCCCGTCCGAGGCACGTCCACCGCTTCCGTGTGCCGAATGCCCATCGTTTCTGCGTCTTGGGATTCAACCAATAATACGGTACGTCGATTTGCCACTCCTCGTATTCCGGCAGTACAGCCCATTGCTTCTTCTCGAAGCGACAGATGCCGTTCTCTTCCAGAAACCGGCTCATGCGGCTGGCCGAGATGCCGATTTCCCGGGCGAGCTGCGTGGGACTGAAATAGTCCACGCCCTCCGTCAGGTGGCTGTACGGATTTTCGACCCGTCGGCGCTTGGCCGGCAATTCGGGCTGCCGGGGCGGCTCCTTGCTCCAAAGTTCGAGTATCTGGTCGCGTCCGACCTTGCTCCACCGCTTGCGTGTTCCGGCAGCATGGCACTTGCCGGTGCGCAGGTCGTTCCAGTAGTACGGCATGTCGATCTGCCAGCTCCGGTACGGCATGAACGCCACCCATTGGTTCTTCGAGAATTTGCAGATGCCTTTCTCGGCGAGGAACTGGTGCAGCTGCCGGGGCGTCGTGTTCAGCTCCTGCGCAAGCCATGTCGTGGAGTAGAAATCCCGCCCCTCGATCAGGTTGTCGTAAAACTCCACCTTGTAGGCATCGGCCTCGATGCGTTCCTGTTGCAGGTGCAGCTCGTGCCGCTGGGCGACAATCAGCTGCTGCGCCTCGTCAAGGCTTTGCGGCACGGGCAGATGCTCGGTGGTGCTCCCACCGTTCGTGTGGCGGGGTTCCAGCGTGGCGTACCCCCGTGTCATCAGTTCGTTGACTTTCGTGTTGCACCACTGCGAAAACTCCGGCGAGAGCTGCCGGGCGAACTCCATCGCCAGCTCCTCCTCAATCCATGTGGCTCCGTTGTTTCGGCCGCGTGTAGTGAAAATCTGGCTGTCGAGGCTCTCCGAGATGCCCTTTTCGACCAGGTGCTGGCGGTAGCGGACGAAATCCGCCTTGCGCAGGATTTCCGCCGGCAGGACGCCGAAACTGCGTGCCATCTGCGTGGCGTTGATCATCATCTTGTTGTTGGCGGCCCGGAACGAGATGGGATGGTCCTGATAGCTGAATACCACATCCTCCTGCTGTTGCGGCTGCGCCGCTTTTGCCGATTCCATAGCGGCCTGTTCCAAGAGTTCGTTGAGCCACGCCTCCACCATAGCGCACTTTCTGGCTGCTATGGAGTTTTCCCGCCGCATGGGGCGTATCAGCTTGTAGACGTCGTAGGGGCTGATGGCCCACATCTCACGTCCTTTCTTGCGGAACGGAATCTGTATGCTGGAGGGCAGCTGGCGGATGGCCGCCTTGTCGCCGAGCAGCTCTTCCCGTCCCAAAACCTGACAGAGGTCGTGGAGGTTTATCCACGCCAGCGTCTTATCGTCGTTGAACAGCACCCTGACCGGGTACTCTTCACATTGTATCGTACTACTTTTCATCTTGTTTTTCGTCTAAATCACGTTGTTTGCAAAATTTTCGGAACTCCTTGCGGCGCTGTTCATAGGCCTGCCGCTTGTGCGCCATCTCCCTGACCGTGAAATAGCGCCGGTCGATACCGCACAGGCGGTCGTACTCCTGCAAGGTGAGGCTGTCGAGGTCGGACAGGTCGATTTGCACGTCCGGATGTGCGTGGCGGAAATAAAATCCTCCGGTGCCCACGTACTTTCCGACACAGGAGAACGATATGCTCTGGAGGTTGATGCCCGAGAAGTCCGCCGCACTGTGCAGCGAGCGGACTATGGCAATGAGTACATACGCTCCGTTGAAGACGAGCAGTTGTTTCGAGGGTAAAAATGGTCCTTTCGTATTCGTCATCATTCGTTGGGGTTTGGTTTATCGATCAGTTCTTCGGGGGTAAAGCGTTCCTGCGCCTGCATCAGAATGTAGGAGTCCGAGCATGCGATGCCGGCCAGCAGCATCTGCGACATGCTTTCCAGCAGGTACACTCCGAACACCGGGTCCGCATAGGCAAGGAACGGCAGGGCGAACGACTCTTCCGCCAGCGTGTGCCCCGTGGCGGCATCGACGGCGAAGCGTTCATCCGGCGGAATGCCGTACACCTTGCCGAGCTGGTCGATCCACAGGGCGAATCCCCGAGTAAATTCGGTAATCTTTTCTTCCGCGTCCGATTTCATGGCTCGCAGAAAATGGGTCATGTCAAAATAAGTCCTGCCACCGGCTGCGGTGAACAGCAAATCCGGAAATTCGCCGAACCGGGACTTGAACCCTTGATGATTCTTTATTGCTTTCATATTCTCAAAATATTGAATTTTGCAGGCAAATATATATTTTTCGCCTCGAATTCGGCTATAAATTTGACGATAAATTTTATCGTTATCAATTCATTTATAGTAATTTACAAGACAGCAACGAGGACAAAAACGGACGAAAAATCTATGAATACCGAGCCGATTATTTTGTATGGTAAACCGAACATATCGGAGCCGGTTTGCCCGTATGGTCACGAGGTCTCGGATAACCCATTTTTCCGGGTTCGAACTATTCTTTTTGAAACCCGAAAAAAATGCAGGAAGAAGGAACTTTTAACCGTCAGTTGCTCGAAAGCATCTTCCATACGTCCAAAAAAACGATTCAGGAATACGTGCGGGAAATCGAACGGCACAACCGCTACCGTTCGGTGCGCTCGAACATGCTGCTGGGCACCGTCCTCGACGACCGTTCCCGCCTGATCGACCTGTACGACGCCTGCCTGCAACAGGACGCGCACATCCGTGCCGTCATCGAGACGCTCGAAAGCCAGATTCTCGGCGACCGCTACATGCTCGCCCGTCAGAACGACAAGGGCAAATATGTCAAAGACGTGAAAGAGAGCCAGAAGATTCAGGGCTCGCAGTTCGACAAAATCATCAGGGGCGTCATCGAGGCCAAGCTCTACGGCTACACGCTGCTGGAAATCATGCCGGACATCGACCCCGACACGGGTCGGTTGAAGGAGGTGAACAGCATCGAGCGGCGCAACGTGCTGCCCGACCAGGGCATCGTCGTCCAGCGACAGGGCTTGTGGCTGCCGCACTGGGACATCCGTTCGGCGGCATACCGGAAACAGTATGTGCTCATCAAAAGCGGCGATCTGGGTCTCTTCTCTGCGACCACGCCCCTTATCCTCGCCAAGAAATTCACCGTGGCGAACTACGTGAATTTCAGCCACACCTACGGCCAGCCCATCATTCACGGCAAGACCGTCAGCGAGAACAACATGGACCGCAAGCGTCTGGCGCAGGACATCTCCAACGCCGCCCAGAACAAGGTCATCGTCACGGGACTGGAAGACGAGGTGGACATCAAGACCTTCACCATGTCCAACAGCGAGAAGATATACACCGGTCTCATCGAGTTCGCCAACAAGGAGGTCTCCAACCTCATTCTCGGTTCGGAGTCGATGGCCGGCGGCATGCAGTCGTATGTCGGCTCCACCAAAGCGCATCAGGACATCTTCAGGGACCGCATCGAGGTCTACCGCCGCTACATCGAGAACGTCATGAACGAGCAGATCGTTCCCCGGCTTGTGGCGATGGGCTACATCTCCGCCGGGTTGGAATTCAAATACTCCAACCGCATCGACATGAACAACGAAGACCGCATCAAGCTCTACCAGCTCATCACGGACAAATACGAGGTGGCGGCGGACGAAATCGAGAAAGAGTTCGGTATCGCCGTGGGCAAACAGCTCAACGTCTTTCCCGGCATCGGCGGCGGAGGGAGCGGTATCGCCGGCGGCAGCTCGTCCGACCGGGGCATCATGTCCGACGAGGAGTATTACAAACGCTACGGTCATCCCCGAGGCGTGAAGAACACCGATATGAACCCTTCAGCAGAATAAACCATGCGCATCACCTTAGAGCAATTCTGCGAGCAGTGGGCACCGAAAGGCAACGGTCGGTATCTGCCCAACAAGATGGAGTTCAACACCCACGACTTCGTGACGGCCGCCGGCGAATACTCCAAGAGCCGCTTCCGCAGCAGCTTTGCCGAGGGCGGATTCTACGGCAGCGGCAAAAAATGGCCGGAGCGTAAATCCCGCTGGGGCCGGCGTTTCGCCCATCCCGTGATGCTCGACAGCGGCACGCTGTCCCGTTCCCTTGTCGGCGAGGCCGACCGCATGGACCGCACCAATATTACCCAGCGGGCGTATGGCGACCGGAAGAGAATCTTCCGCCGGGGCGCCCGCTACTCCCTCCATACCCGGGCGAGCCACTACAA
>OBYR01000282.1_pt1 | contig 48651 bp, 29 predicted proteins | sample 1495491 | NCBI WGS metagenome assembly OBYR01 (sample SAMEA2580206, study PRJEB22360) | human gut metagenome | biome: human gut; feature: human-associated habitat; material: faeces | place: Denmark | collected 2008/2010 | reverse complement strand
AACTCTAAAGAACAAACTTAATAAGTGACCTTTTAAGTTTGTTCTTTGCGTATTTAGAAAGGTCTGAATTAAAAAACCCTCTTTTAAGTGATAAGTGAATTAGTAGTTGATGTACAACCCAAAGAGGTATCTATTGCCGTATTGGAAGACAAAAACCTTGTGGAGCTCCAAAAGGAGGCCCGCAATGTCTCGTTTGCCGTAGGCGATATCTATCTTGGCAAAGTGAAAAAACTAATGCCGGGTCTGAACGCTGCTTTCATTGATGTAGGGTATAAAAAGGACGCATTTCTTCACTACCTGGACTTAGGTCCGAACTTCAACACCCAACAGAAGTTCCTCAAACAAGCACTTGGCGATCCGAAAAAGATGCCTGCCATAGCAAAAATGCAGATACTGCCGGAAATTGAAAAAGACGGAAGTATCAGTAACGTGCTTAAAGTCGGACAAGAGGTGTTGGTACAAATTGCCAAAGAGCCGATCTCAACAAAGGGTCCGCGATTGACTTCCGAGCTGTCTTTTGCCGGAAGATACATCGTTCTGATACCATTTGCCGATAAGGTCTCAGTCTCCACAAAAATCAAGTCGAGCGAAGAACGTGCCCGTTTGAGGCAGTTAATCCAAAGTATCAAGCCCAAAAACTTCAGTGTGATCGTACGTACTTCCTCTGAAGGTAAACGCGTGGCTGAACTCGACCATGAATTAAAGACATTAGTGAAACGATGGGAAGAAAATATCGTAAAAGTCCCAAAACTAAAAGTACCGTCAATTGTATATGAGGAAACAGCCCGTACAGTTGCCTTACTCCGCGATATATTCAATCCGTCTTTCCAGAACATTTACGTAAACGATGCGGATGTTTTCCATAACATACGCGATTATGTCAGCCTGATCGCTCCCGGGAGGGAAGAGATCGTACAGCGATATACCGGTGAACTGCCTATTTTCGACAACTTCGGCATCACCAAACAGATCAAGTCGTTGTTTGGACGCACGGTTACGTATAAAAGTGGAGCCTATCTGATCATCGAGCACACCGAGGCCATGCACGTAATAGATGTGAACAGCGGTAACCGTTCCAAAGGGAGCGACGCCCAGGAAAAGACAGCTATCGACGTAAACACTGCCGCCGCCGACGAAATCGCACGCCAGCTTCGTCTCCGCGATATGGGCGGTATCATTGTTGTCGACTTCATCGATATGGCAGAAGCCGCCAACCGACAGAAGCTGTTCGAACACATGAGCAAAGCAATGGCAAATGACCGGGCTAAACACAACATCCTGCCTTTAAGCAAGTTTGGCTTGATGCAAATCACTCGCCAGAGGGTACGCCCGGCAATGGATGTGGATACAACAGAATCATGTCCCACCTGTTTTGGCACAGGTAAAATCAAACCATCGATCTTATTCACCGACAATCTGGAAGGAAAGATCGACTGTCTGGTAAACAAACACAATGTGAAGAAATTCGCTTTGCACGTACATCCCTACGTAGCAGCATTCGTAAACAAGGGGCTTTATCCCCTTAGTATGAAATGGAAACTGAAATACTCCATGGGTATGAAAGTTATTCCTAATCAAAGTCTGGGTTTTCTGGAATACAAATTTATCGATTCCGACAAGAACGAACTCGACATGATGGAGGAAAAAGAAATGAAGTAAGGAAGGCCCCGAAGTTGACAGCTTCGGGGCTTTTTGTTCTATTTAACGGAGAAACTTCTTTTCACTATTAACGAAAGCACGCTTTAATCGATAATCTCTACAATTCCTGATAAACCCTCAAGGGGAGAAACATTCTTCTCGTTGAATTGAAGCAGTCACTATTAGTCTGGTTAATAAATCCAGTTCTTCACAACCACAAGAAAATTGAGATAAATTGTCACAGTCAGATAAAAGGTTTATAGTAAAATCAATATCCGAGAATTGGATTTTTTCCTCCATTGTTACGCCGTATAATTTTTTCAATCCGTTTCATTTCCTGCTTGCGATCTTGAATTTGAGCTTTTTCAACAAGCGTAAATTCTCCTTTGACACATTTACGCATCATCTCGCGAAAACGGATCACATCTTCGCGGCTAGTTTCTGGATTTGGTATAGTTCGTATCATATCTTATTATTTAATAATGAATTGATTTGATACAAAGATAAACAATTAATGACAATCCTCGCTACCAAGCATTAAAAGATTTCAGGAATATATCTTTATTATAAATACAATTATTATATCTGTAATAAGAAGGAAAATTAGCAGACTATTGACTATTAGGGGACGCAGAAGGTAGAAACATTCTACATCCCCTAAATAGTCAACCTCACCCTAGTTCTTCGCTTTCGCCATCTCCAGCGCATGCGTTGTCACATAATATTTAGCGATCATATTCGGAACCTCCCAGTCCGGCAACTTTCCGTCCTGCAAATATTGAAGATAATTTTCCGTAACCTGGCCGAAATGAGCCTCATGCCCTACCCGGTATTTTGGAGGAATTTGAACCTGCCATACGTTATCTGCGATCTTGTTTAAAGAAACTCCCGGATATTTATCCGCAACAGCAGACATTGCTGTTTCCAATCCCTTTTCATACGTACCCAAATCGATATCCGGTAATGCTTCTATATACAACTCCGGCTTATATCCCTGCTCCTGTCCCTGGCGGATCACCAGATCAGCCTTACTTCCTTTCATGACAGAGAAATGCGTATCGCCGCCACCTTCCGGGAAAGTGTAATTCCATATAACAGAAACTTTGGCAGTCACACCTTTGATCTTATAGACGATATCACCGTTGCAATACACCTTCAGCGTATCGTTCACGACATCCTTCTTCAGGAAATCGGGATAAGCATCCGTTCCTGTTACCTGTCTGAACTCTTCCGGACTGATCGAAGTCGTCCAGCGGTTTGCATCGACCAATTCGATATCCTTTTTATAATCGATGATCTGTTCCGGGAAAGCTTCCCACTGAACCAGGTCCACCAAGTGCGTCGTCACATCCACAATTCCTTCCCCCTGCTGAGTCACGTCAAAATACCACACCGGGCGGGTCAATGGTTTATTATCCACCAGTTTAAACAGGTGATGCACACTTTCCTTCACGATAGCCGGCTCTTCGGGAGAACCTTTCAACTGTTCGCCATATACCGTCGGGATCGTTGAAAGTTCACGTTGCAACATCGTTGTAATCTCATTCCTTTCCGTCATAATGTCATATAACAGAATATTCTTTTGCCTGGCGATATCAAAACATTCTTCCAGCAATTGGAAGTTTCGGCTGTCGATCACCATCGGCTTGTCAGAAAGCACATGAATACCGGCTTCCAGCGCTTTCTTTATATACTCGGTCTTCTTGCCGTTATTTCCCGCCTGGACCATCACATTACCTTTCTTTTCGGCAAGCATTTTCTCCAGATAATCAGATTCCGTATAAACGACCTCGTTCCATGCTGTCGGATTCTCCGCACGTGCATTGAATCCTTCGATACGTTTTAAATGTTCATTCACATCGAAACCGGTGGGGGCGTACACAAAAACATCTTTAGAAACCTGCGGATAAGATACTTTCTGCACCAGCGCCGCATGAAAATGTCCGGGATCGAGCGTAATAAGCCTGACTTCACCCGGAGCACCGGTAAAACCTTCAGTCTGCTCTTTTTTAGAGGAACAGGAAGTTCCCAATAAAAGTGTAGCCATGGTAAAAACTAGATAGTTTTTCATTTTATAAATGATTTAATTGATAATAGTCTCTTCTTTACATATAAATTAAGGCATAAATCCTCCTATGGCACAAAGATAAAAATATATCGTTTTAACAACTGCCGTATTGTCATTATTTCTGACAGCAAAAACAATTCGGAACTGTTCATTGTTACTTTGGCATACGTTTTGTATACTAATTGGTGCAACTCGACAAGAGAAAAAGCAAAGACGAAGAATAATAACAATTAAAATATTATCAAATTATGGGAAAGATTATTGGAATCGACTTAGGAACAACCAACTCATGTGTTGCCGTACTGGAAGGTAACGAACCGGTTGTTATTGCAAACAGCGAAGGTAAAAGAACAACTCCTTCAATCGTTGCATTCGTTGAAGGAGGCGAACGTAAAGTTGGTGATCCCGCAAAACGTCAGGCTATCACCAATCCGGAAAAGACTATATTCTCTATCAAACGTTTCATGGGTGAAACATACGACCAGGTTCAGAAAGAAATCAACCGCGTACCTTATAAAGTAGTACGTGGCGATAACAACACTCCGCGTGTGGATATCGAAGGTCGTCTGTACACTCCGCAGGAAATTTCAGCGATGGTTCTTCAGAAAATGAAGAAAACTGCTGAAGATTATTTAGGACAGGAAGTAACAGAAGCCGTTATCACTGTTCCGGCTTACTTTAGCGATGCGCAACGTCAGGCAACAAAAGAAGCCGGCGAAATTGCCGGTCTGAATGTTCGCCGAATCGTAAACGAACCGACTGCCGCATCACTGGCTTACGGTCTTGATAAGACAAGCAAAGATATGAAGATCGCAGTATTCGACCTTGGTGGCGGTACATTCGATATCTCAATCCTGGAATTAGGTGACGGTGTATTCGAAGTAAAATCAACAAACGGTGATACTCACCTGGGTGGTGATGACTTCGACCACGTGATCATCGACTGGTTGGCAGAAGAATTCCTACGTGAAGAAGGCGTCGACCTGCGTAAAGACCCAATGGCATTGCAACGTCTGAAAGAGGCTGCTGAAAAAGCAAAAATCGAATTGTCAAGTACAACAAGTACAGAAATCAATCTGCCGTATATCATGCCGGTGAACGGTATTCCAAAGCACCTCGTTAAAACATTGACACGTGCTAAATTCGAACAATTGGCAGACAGCTTGATCCAGGCTTGTATCGAACCTTGCCGTCAGTCATTGAAAGATGCGGGGTTGAGTACTTCCGATATCGACGAAGTGATCCTGGTAGGTGGTTCTACACGTATCCCTGCTGTACAGGCTATCGTTGAGAAATTCTTCGGTAAAGCTCCTTCTAAAGGTGTTAACCCGGACGAAGTTGTAGCTGTAGGTGCTGCTATCCAGGGTGGTGTATTGACAGGTGAAGTAAAAGACGTATTGTTGCTGGATGTTACTCCGCTGTCTTTGGGTATTGAAACAATGGGTGGTGTAATGACTAAGCTGATCGAAGCGAACACGACTATCCCTACCAAGAAATCGGAAACATTTACAACTGCTGTCGACAATCAGCCGTCTGTAGAAATCCATATCCTGCAGGGTGAACGTTCTTTGGCAAAAGATAATAAGTCTATCGGTCGTTTCCACTTGGACGGAATACCTGCTGCACAGCGTGGCGTACCTCAGATCGAAGTTACTTTCGATATCGATGCCAACGGTATCCTGAATGTATCTGCAAAAGACAAAGGAACCGGTAAAGTACAAAGTATCCGTATCGAAGCTTCCAGTGGTTTGAGTGACGACGAAGTAAAACGTATGAAAGACGAAGCTGCTGCCAACGCAGAAGCCGATAAGAAAGAAAAAGAACGTATCGACAAGCTGAACCAGGCAGACAGTATGATCTTCCAGACTGAAAAGCAGTTGAAAGATCTGGGAGATAAACTTCCGGCTGACAAGAAAGCTCCTATCGAAGCTGCATTGAACAAGCTGAAAGAAGCTCACAAAGCACAGGATGTTGCCGGTATCGATGCTGCTATGACTGAACTGAATACAGTATTCCAGGCTGCAAGCCAGGAAATGTACAACGCTCAGAATGCTCAGGGTGGCGCACAGCCGGGTCCTGACTTCGGACAGCAGCAAGCTAACAACAACGCCGGCGGAAACAAAGACGGTGGTGTTACAGATGTTGACTTCGAGGAAGTAAAATAATAAAAATACATTTTCCACATAAGATAAGAGCGATTGTCGGATTCAAATCCGGCAGTCGCTTTTTTTATTCTGCATGTCTTCAAAATAAACCAACAAAGAAGCATTGAGATTCAAATAGTCTTTCCTATATTTGCGGTCATCAAGCAAATATATGCAGCAACCTTTTTTTCGACATATTATTAAAATCACGTGGATATTACTAATCATAATTGCCACCTCATGTAACAAAAATCGCCAAAAAGAACAACACAGAATTTTGGTCATTGAATCTTTTGAGCCTGAATATACAGGCTACGAAGGGAAAAAAGAGAAAATATATAAGGAATTTAAGAAACACGGCATAGATGCCGATATTAAAACATTCTATCTGGATTGCGACTCCTATTTGGACGCAGAAGAAAAAAACAGAATGTATAATTTTCTCGATACTGTCGCTTATTGGAATCCTGAACTAATACTTGTTTATGACGATCAGGCTGCATATTCAATAATGGCCTGCGATCATCGTTTCATACAAAAAGTCCCTGTCGTTTTCGACGGAGTTAATTTCCCAAACTGGGAATTACTAAAACTTTACCCGAATATAACAGGCTTCTGGGATAAACCGGAATATATGAAAACAGTTCAGCTAGGAGAAATGATATTTGGTCCTATGTACTTCAATATATGGACAGACAATACATTTCTCGGAAGAAAAACAACAAAAGTTTTTTTAGAGGAAGCCAAAAACATAGGGGTAGAAAGAGTGAGTGGAAAACTTTTTACCATCGACAGAAACGGTGCATATTCATTTACATTGGACAGTATCACGACTATAAAAGATAAAAGCCGGATACTCCAAAAACCTAAAAAAACAAACTTCAGACTGATCGATGCTCGCGAATCCACTTCCAGCGGTTTATTATGGTCACTTTCCGGATTGGCTCGTTATACCCTGTTTGTACAGAGTAAAAGAGATTTTGCCTCAAAACGACTGGGCTTATTTGCTAATGGTCCTACATTGTCTGTTGTCAATGAAGGATTCGGATTGAAAGAAGGCATCCTGGGAGGCTATTTAACATCACCGGAAACGCAAATAAGCCAATCCGTCAATCTGGCAACAGAAATTCTACATGGTAAAAAGGTAAAAGATATACCTATCACTCCCAGTCCTAAAGAATATCTGCTGGACTGGACAGAAATGGATCGCTGGAATATATCTCAAAGTAATGTTCCCGATTACTGTCATATCATAAAAATGCCTTTTTATGAACGATACAAACTACAACTCATCATTATCGGTATCCTGGCAGGCATAGCTATTATTCTTATCATATTCTATCTGATATATCTTTATTTTCGGGAAAACCGGAATAAGCAGATCGCACAGGAAAACCTGAAAAAAGGGGAACGTTTTTTATCTTTGGCACTTGCCGGAGGTAAAGTATATGCTTTCCAACTCAGAGAAAACAAGTTTTCTTTCGACAAGGAATTCTATATAGATGCCGGAATAGAAGAAAAAATACTTCCTACTGAAGAATTCAAGGCCTGCCTCCACCCTAAGAATCAGGAAAGTTTTAATGACGATGTCATAAATGCACGGCTAGGTAAATATCAAAAGAACATCTCACAGATACGATGTAACTTCGACGGAAAAGGCTATCAATGGTGGGAATTTCGTTATACATACAACAAGGAAGAGGATATTTTCAACGGACTTTGTCTGAATATTCAACAGAGCAAAGAAGCAGAACAGGAGCTGATCAATGCCCGACAGAAAGCTGAAGAATCGGATAAGATGAAATCCGCATTTCTTGCCAATATGAGCCATGAAATACGTACGCCTTTAAACGCTATTGTCGGTTTTTCAAACATAATAGCAGAAGAGGAAGAGGTCGAACTGTCCGCAGAAGAACGGAATGAATTCCTGGGGCTGATCAATACCAATTCGGAGTTGCTTCTGAAACTGATCAATGATATCCTGGATCTCTCACGCATTGAATCAGGGAGAATGGACTTTTCATTCAAATCCTGCAATTTAACCGATTTGATGAAGAACATCTATCATACGCACCTGGTACTGATGCCACCGGAAGTAGAATTACGGATAGACCTGCCGGAAAAACCGGTTGTGATAGAAACGGATCCTCTCCGGCTGACACAAGTCATTACAAACTTCATCAACAATGCATCCAAATTCACACATAAAGGATACATCCAAATAGGCTACACCTGTGACATTATAGAAGAGACAGTCGAAATCTACGTGAAAGATACGGGCATAGGGATACCGAAAGAAAAACAACAAGCTGTATTCGAACGCTTCAGCAAACTGGATGAGTTCGCACAGGGGACAGGACTAGGACTTGCAATCTGCCAGGTCATTGTAAAACGTTTCGGAGGAGAGATCAGGCTTCAGTCAGAAAAAGGAAAAGGCAGTTGCTTTACAATAGCCCTGCCTTTATAAAATCCGGTTCTGAAAATCCTTCAAATTATTCTATCGAGAAAGCATCGGCATCTTTCCATGCCGGAAACTTGGCACGCAATTCGTCCAGGTCCTCCTTGTTCAGGGTACAGGTACGGGTAATCTCCTCCCGTTTACCGGCATCCGCCAGCTTTTTTCCTTTGGGAGAAAAGACCATCGAATCGCCACGGTAGGTAAAACCTTTCCCATCGATTCCCACCCGGTTGACCCCGCAGACATACGCCATATTTTCAACCGCACGGGCAGGAAGTAATGTCTTCCATACTTTTTTACGTGCTTCCGGCCAGTTGGCTACGTATATTAATAAGTCATACTCATTATTCCGGTTCCGGCTCCAGACAGGGAAACGAAGATCATAACATACCTGCAGACAGATATTCCAGCCCTTATAGCTGATGACCGTACGTTTATTCCCGACAGTAAAATGCTTGTCTTCATCCGCCATACGGAATAAATGACGTTTGTCATAATAATACTCATCCCCCTCGGGAGTGATAAAAAAAGCACGGTTGAAGTAGTTTCCATTGTCTTTCACAATAAAACTGCCTGCAACAGCCAGGTTATATTTACCAGCCCAGCTTTTTATAGCCGGAATAGTTGGCCCGTCCATCGTATCAGCCAACCTTTCCACCTCCATGGAAAAACCGGTCGTAAAAGTTTCAGGCAATACGGCAATATCCGTTTTACCACTTACACGCCGAAGTAACTCCCCGTAATAACCAAGATTCTCGTCCCTGTCTTCCCAAATGATATGGGACTGGATCATACTGATACGTAAACTGTCTGCCATAATAGTAAATTAAACTTGTACGAAATTTTCCGGGTGACAAGCTGTCACACCTCTATAATATTCACGGATTGTTTGAATATCCTTTTCTACATCCCCTGTCGGATAGAATAATCCCTTGATTCCCGCTTCTTTCTTTGCATAATCGAAATAAGCGATCATAATAGGGACCTGTGCCTTCTGTGCAATATAATAAAAACCTTTTTTCCACTCCTCTGCCCTTTTCCGTGTACCTTCCGGCGTTATAGCAAGCTGAAATATTTTACGTTTATTGAATACCTCAACCATCTGGTCGGTCACCGAAGTATGTTTCTGCCGGTCGACCGGCACACCACCCAACCACGAAAAGAACAAATTAAAGGGGAAAAAGAACCAGTCCTTTTTGATCAGGAAACTGGCGTTGCGTCCTAACGCCGTATAAAGCAACTTACCGACAATAAAATCCCAATTGCTGGTATGCGGGGCAACGCATATCACACATTTAGGCACATCTTCGCACATAGGACCCACTTTCCATCCTGCCATGCGAAGAAGTGCCTTACTAATAGCTTTCTTCATTATTTACTTTTCTTTGCTTAGCTCTCCTATTTCGTTGGCGATTGCATTTACTTCAGTCTGCAAATCGACGCGCAATTTACGATAATACTCTTTTACCAGCGTTTTGTTGTCTTTGGCGTCCGGAGTACCGGCACGACGGATAAACTCATCCTGCATATCCAATATTCTAGCCAACAGAACATCAGCCTTATCTTCCTCTACTCCAGGTATAAATAGCTTACAAACCAATACTTCAGAAAACAGTTCACCTGCTACATAGCTGATTTCTTTCTTCAAAATTCTTCTCTTAGCCATAATTTTCAAATTAAATTATCTACAAATCTACAAAATCCTTTATTAAATAACACATACCACGGGAAAAAAGATAAATACCACAGGAAAAAAGATAAAAATAATGTATCTTTGCAGCTTCAAATTCTCTGATTATAAACAAAATCGTTTATGGATACAAAGACAACAACGCCAGATTATCTCTTTGAAAGCAGTTGGGAAGTTTGTAATAAAGTGGGAGGTATTTACACTGTGCTGTCTACAAAGGCACATACTCTGCAGCAGATGTTCAATGATAAAGTAATTTTTATCGGACCGGATGTGTGGGGACCCGCAAATGCTCCGGACTTTATCGAAGATGATACTCTGTTTGCTGATTGGAAAAAACACGCAAGAACCACTGATAAGCTGAAAATGAAAGTCGGACGCTGGAATGTACCAGGTACACCTCCGGTTGTTCTGGTCGATTTTAAGCCTTTTTTCAGTGAAAGAGATGCTTTCTTCTATTCTATGTGGGAAAATTTCCGGGTAGATTCAATGCACGCTTACGGCGATTATGACGAATCCTGTATTTTTGCCTATGCCGTAGGAAAAGTGATAGAAAGTTTCTACAACTTCTACAACCTTTCCGACAAAAAAGTAACTGCATTATTCAATGAATGGATGCTGGGTATGGGAGCGCTTTACGTTCAAAAGCAACTGCCTGCCATTGCCACCCTGTTCACCACACACGCCACCTCTATCGGACGTTCCATCGCCGGCAACAACAAAGCATTATATGCTTATATGGACGGGTACAACGGCGACCAGATGGCGAAAGAACTGAACATGGAAGCCAAACATTCGCTCGAAAAGCAAGCAGCACACCATGTAGACTGTTTCACGACAGTCAGTGATATCACAGCCTGTGAGTGTAAACAATTACTGGACAAAGCACCGGATATTGTGACTCCGAACGGTTTCGAACCGAATTTTGTACCTGAAGGAAAAGAATATACAAAGAAACGCGCGGAAGCCCGCAAGACACTGATTAACGTAGCCGAGAAGCTTTTGGGATGTTCCATCTCACCGGATGCCTTACTGGTGTCGACCAGCGGACGTTACGAATACCGCAACAAAGGGATCGATGTTTTCATCGAAGCCATGAATCGTGTGCGCAACTCAGGAGAATTACAGCGCGAAGTCGTCGCTTTCCTGATGGTCCCTGCCTGGGTCCGCGATGCACGTGCCGATCTGAAAGAGGTTATTGAAAAGAATATTCAGACGACCTCTCCCATGCAAATGCCTTTTATTACCCACTGGCTGAACCTGATGGATCAGGACAAGGTATTAAATTATATCTCTCACGCAGGATTTACAAACCAGGCTTCAGAAAAGCTCAAAATCATCTTTGTACCCTGCTATCTGGATGGACGCGACGGAATCTTCAATAAACCTTACTACGATCTGCTGATCGGTATGGATGCTACTGTATATCCGTCATATTATGAACCATGGGGATACACTCCGCTGGAAAGTGTTGCCTTCGGCATACCGACAGTGACTACCAACCTCGCCGGATTCGGCTTGTGGGCAGAGAAAAGTGTATCCGGCAAGAACATCAGCGAAGGAGTTGCCGTTATCGAACGGACAGACTTCAACTATTTCGATGTTGCCGACGCTATCACTACTTCAATTCTCTCACTCGTAAAAAAAGACGAAAAGGAAATTGGAGAAATACGCAAACGCTGTTTCAAACTGGCAAAGCAGGCTGAATGGAGCAAATTTATCGTATTTTACCAAAAGGCTTTCAGCGATGCTTTAGCTGCTGCTGCCAAAAGAAATGGTTAAATATGGCTCATAATTAGCGAGATAATTCTATCTTTGCCACAGTTTTTTACATCTTATTTTAAAGTTGAATCATTTTAAATCTCACAATAATGAAAATCAAAGCGAATAACGCAAACAGTCCGATCTGGAAGGACGTTTATTCACATTCGATGCTTCCTGAAGCATTACAACCCTTACACGAAATGGCAACAAACTTGTGGTGGGTATGGAATCATGAAGGAGCTAAATTATTTGGAAAAATCGACAAGGATCTTTGGGTTTCTACTGAAGGTAACCCAGTGCTTTTACTCCAAAGCTTATCTTACAAACGCATTGAGGAAATTCAGGCCGACAAAGTATTGATGGCTGAAATCCAGGAAGTTTATACAAGCTTCAGACAATACGTAGATACGAAACCTGATGCTACGAAACCTTCTGTTGCTTATTTCAGTATGGAATACGGTCTTACCAACGTACTGAAAATCTACTCCGGCGGTTTGGGAGTTTTGGCAGGAGACTATTTGAAAGAAGCCAGCGACAGCAATATTGACCTGACAGCAGTCGGCTTCCTGTATCGTTATGGATATTTTACTCAATCACTGTCTATGGACGGACAGCAGATTGCTAACTACGAACCGCAGAATTTCAACTCATTACCTCTTACCCAGGTTATGGAAGCAAACGGCGAACCGATGGTATTGGAAGTTCCTTATCCAGGTAGAACCGTATATACACATATCTGGAAAGTAAGCGTAGGCCGTGTGCCTTTGTATTTGATGGATACGGATATTCCTCAGAACAGCGAATGGGACCGCTCTATCACTCATCAGTTATATGGCGGCGACTGGGAAAACCGTATGAAACAGGAATATCTGTTAGGTATCGGCGGTATCATGATGTTGAACAAGTTAGGCATCAAAAAGCAAATTTACCACTGTAACGAAGGTCACGCAGCATTGATCAATGCTCAACGTTTGGTAGACTTTATTCAGAACGACGGACTTACTTTCAACCAGGCGTTGGAGGTTGTACGTGCTTCTGCTCTCTATACAGTACATACACCGGTTCCTGCCGGACATGACTATTTCGACGAAGGCCTGTTCGGTCGCTACATGGGTGAATTCCCAGGCAAGCTGGGTATCAGCTGGCAGGAATTTATCGATATGGGACGTGAAAATCCAGGTTCAAACGAGAAATTCTCCATGAGCGTATTCGCATTGAATACTTGCCAGGAAGCAAACGGTGTAAGCTGGTTGCACGGTAAAGTTTCACAGAAGATGTTTGCTCCGGTATGGAAGGGTTATTTCCCGGACGAACTTCACGTTAGCTGGGTTACTAATGGTGTACACATGCCGACATGGGCTTCTACGGAATGGAAACGTTTCTTCTACGAACATTTCGACAAGAAGTTCTTCACCGACCAGTCGAACAAAAAATACTGGGAAGCTATCCAGAATGTCAACGACGATGATATTTGGGATCTCCGTAAAACATTAAAGAAAAAGCTGATCGAATATATCAAAGTTCAGTACAAACAGAACTGGCTGAAAAACCAGGGCGATCCTTCAAAGGTTGTTTCCGTACTTGAAAAGATCAACCCGAATGCACTGTTGATCGGTTTCGGACGTCGTTTCGCGACTTACAAACGTGCTCACCTGCTGTTTACCGACCTCGACCGTCTGGCTAAGATCGTAAACAATGAAAAATATCCGATCCAGTTCGTATTTACAGGTAAAGCTCACCCGGCTGACGGTGGTGGACAGGGATTGATCAAACATATCGTTGAAATCTCACGCCGTCCGGAATTCCTGGGTAAGATCATCTTCCTCGAAAACTATGACATGCGTCTGGCTCGTCACCTGATTGCCGGTGTCGACGTTTGGTTGAACACTCCGACACGTCCGTTGGAAGCTTCCGGTACATCCGGCGAAAAAGCTGAAATGAACGGTGTACTAAACTTCTCCGTACTTGACGGATGGTGGTACGAAGGTTACAAAGAAGGTGCAGGTTGGGCATTGACCGACAAGCGTACTTATGAAAACCAACAGTATCAGGATCAGTTGGACGCTGCAACAATCTACCATATCCTGGAAACAGAGATCATCCCGACTTACTATGCTAAAAACAGTAAGGGATATTCTCCGGAATGGATCCAGTATATCAAGAATTCGATGTCGCAGATTGCTCCTGACTATACAATGAAACGTATGCTGGACGATTATATCAACCGTTTCTACAACAAGCTGGCAACTCGTTCCGCTCATTTACGTGAAGGAAACTTCGCCGAAGCAAAAGAGATCGCAGCTTGGAAAGAAGAAGTGGCTGAACACTGGGACAGCTTCCAGGTTGAATCGTTCACCTGCAGCAGAGACCTGTCTATCGACGGACCGGTCGTTGGTAAAGAATACTCTTTCAACCTTGTGATCGACCGTAAAGACCTTCAGGGAATGTTAGGTGCTGAAGTGGTGGTTACCAAAGAAAATTCAGAAAATCATCAACTCGAATTGCTTTACACAAAACCGTTCGAACTGAAGAAAGAAGAAGGTTCCAAACTGTTCTTCGAACTGAAAACGACTTCAAGCGAAGCCGGTGTTCATAAGATGGGCTTCCGTGTTTACCCGGAAAATAAAGAATTGCCTCATCGTATGGACTTCGCATATGTTCGCTGGATCCAGTTATAAAATAAATCCATATAGGCTATACTTAAAAAGGATGTTCTCTGTGAAGAGAGAACATCCTTTTTTTATTCGATTGCTAATACCCGGGATTCTGTGTCAGATTACCATTCAGCAACAATATATTTTCCGGGATAGGGAAAACCGTCGTATACCCATTACTTTCATCCGGTAACTGCGGACGGCTGCTATAAGCACGTGTGAACAGTCCGAAACGAACCAAATCCTGCCGCCTCCACCCTTCCCAGGCAAACTCCATCTGCCGTTCCGCCAGAAGATTCTCCAATGTTGCCTGTCTGTCAGCCATGCCGACCCGGGAACGCACCTGATTCAATTCGATATCGCCGCTCTCTCCGTTTCTGACCTTGGCTTCGCTTTTCATCAACAGGACATCTGCGTAACGGAACAGCACAATATCATTATCCGATAACTTACCGTCTTTAGTTGCCGTTTTATCTATCGCATATTTCTTCATGCGGGCACCGGCTACCTTTTCATAGGACTTGCCGGTTATATCGACATCCACCAACCAAGGCAGATATTCCAGCACCTCTCCGGTATCGAGCCGGACAGTATCCCCATTCAGATCGAGTACGACACCTGCAAAATAACATTTACTGAAACGGGCATCAAGCGAATCCGTATCATAACCAAAAGTACGGAGTACCTCGCAGGTTGCAGAAGAGCCGTTCTCTCCGGATAATCCATACGCCTTCGCATGATTATAATGACGGGAACGGAACAGGTATTGCATCTGATTCGTATAGAAGTTCTTATCCATAGGAATGGTAAAGATATTTTCTACCGACGTTTCGTTGAATACAGAGAAATTATCTTCATAAGCAGGGGCTAGCTGATAACCCGATGCAGTAATGGAATCACAATAAGCCACTACTGTCTGCCAGGCGTTCAAACGCTGACCACCCACTTCAAAAAACAGATTCTTACCATCCGGACGACCACCGCTGGTCCAATTGTTATTCGTGTACACCTCTGCATTCAAGGCCAGTTTAGCCAACAGGAAATAAGCTACCGGACGAGTCATACGCCCATAATAATCACCGAGTCGGTTACTGCGCTCCGGACTTAACAAAGGAGCAGTCTCCTGCAATTCTTTGACTACAAATTCAAAAACCTCCTGCCGGGGGCTTTGCTTCACCTCTTTCATCGGAGTGGAAGATGACAACACAAGAGGTACACGCCCGAACAGATCCACTAAATAATAATAATACATCGCCCGGAAAGCCCGTACCTCAGCCATATAGGGCGGAATATATTTATTGCCGGTCTGTTTATAAAACTCGTCCAAACGCTCCAGTGACTTATTACTCAAGACGATCACTTTATACAGATACTCCCAGGTTGCTCGGATCGCATCACTGTTCACCCCCCATTTATGCAGAAAAAGTCCCTGCCAAAAACCGCCGTCATACCAGTCACCGCCACGTGTCGGCAGAATAGCCTCATCGGTCGTAAACGTATTCAGGTCATATATTCCCCGGTAGGTACCCTGTAACCCCTGGCTGTCGCTGTAACCGCCTACATAATTATAAAGAGTTGCGACCGTATTCAAGTAAACGGCAGTCGCACTGTCATACGCATCTTCTTCTGAAATCTGATCCCTCGGATTCTCTTCCAGGAACTTACTGCAGGAAAGAAAAGCCACGCCATATAGTATACAGGAAAGTAAAACTAACTTCTTCATCGCCGTTGATTATTAAAATTGAAAACTCAATCCAAGTGTATAAGAACGGTAAACAGGATAATTCCGTTTATCATCTATTCCCAACGTATTATTTACAATGTAACTGTTGATCATCGGTGTTAAACCGGAATAACCGGTAATCGTCGCCAGGTTGTTGACGGAACAGGACAAACGCAGGCTCTGCACATATTTCCTCCATTTACCCAACGGAATATTCCAACCGACCGTCAGATAATCAAAATTGATATAATCTCCTTTCTCCAGCCAGTAATCCGTAGCCGTCTGATCTTTGATATTTTGTTCGGGAGCCCCCTGCATGACATTATAATCCGGAAAACTACCCATATTCATATAGGTTAGGGATGTTCCGTTGTATACCTTATGCCCGAACGCCCCGTTTATCTGCAAAGAGACATCGAATTGCTTGTAACGGAAACTGATATTCGAGCCCAGCATCGTCTTGGGGGTTGCCTGCCCGGCGATGTAGCGGTCTTCGCCATCTTCCAGATTCACACCGCCACCATTCAGATCGGCTATTTCATACTGGTAACTTCCGTCCTCCCGCTGAGTCAATCCGGTACAATGAGGAAGATAAAAGACACCTAAAGGCTGTCCGACCACCTGGTAGACGATGTGGTTATATCCACCGTGGAAACCGGCACCGTTCAAGTCAGAGATACTGGTATATTCGGGAGCCGACATCTGTTCTCCTTTATACATACCACTCAGCGATAACAGTTTATTTTGCTGGAATGTTACATTCACATTGACACTCAACTCCATATCTTTCGTCTGCAAAGGGGTAACTCCAAAGCCCAGTTCCACTCCGCTATTCCGCATAGAGCCCAGGTTTGCCAACAATTTATTATAGGCAAAAGGAGGAACACTCACATCATACAGATAAAGCATATCGCTGGTTTTCGAATTATAATAATCGACAGTCATCAACAGGCGGTTGCGGAAAAAGCCGACATCGATACCGGCATTCACGGTACGCTTCACCTCCCACTTCAGGTCGGGATTGGCATTCCGGATCACTCCCATCGTCACCGTCGGAGTTCCTCCTACGGATACAACACCGTTAGGCTTCACCAGCTGCAGGGAGTTATAACTGTCTATCGCATCCTGATTACCGGACAAACCGTAACCGGCACGCAGTTTCAGATTGTTCAGGAAAGTGAACTGTTTCATAAAATCCTCTTCGGTTATCACCCAGGCAGCCGAAACAGAAGGAAAGAATCCCCATTTGTTATTCTTGCCCACTTTCGAAGAAGCGTCCGCACGGGCATTGACTGTTGCCACATATTTTCCGGCATACACATAATTGACACGCCCCAGAAAAGAGCTTAGTCGGGGATCTTCATAATAAGAGTTCGTTCCTTCCCACAGCCGTACGGCACCCGCCTGCAGATTATTATAACCAAACTTATCTGTGGAAAAGTTAGTGACCGTCGTATAAAATCCGGTCAGTATATTCTTTTGTGCCTCTGCCAGCCCCAACGCATCCAAATGATGTTTTCCCCAGTCATTGGAATAACTTAGCATCAGGTTACCCAGCAGGTCTTCCATTTTTCGCTCGCCTTTATAGGCTTGTCCGTGTGCCCATACCGTAGTCGGCAGATACAGGGAGTTATCTATTATATTATATGTATAGGAACCGAAAGCTGAAAACTTCAGTTGCTTACTCAGCTTCACCGTAAACTTCATATGCGTATTGAAGTGGGCATTCGAATCATCGTCTTTTACTTCCAGCCACGCCAACGGATTGGTGATCTGGCTGGCGTTGGTTACCCCATTCCATCCGCCGGTCTGTTCATCCCGATGATTCGGAAACGTCGGATTGAATGCCGCAGCTGAATAAAACGTCTTTTGAATATCGTTCAGGTAACGGTTCTTTTGCAGGGAACCGAAAACACCCAGGTCTATCTTCAACCGATCGTTAAACGCACGCTGGGCAATATCCAGCTTAACGGTGAAATTCTGCAAATCGTTCGTCCGCACAACTCCATCCCGGTCCATCACCCCGAGGGAAGCACGATAGTTGGACGTTTCAGAACCTCCTCCCAAAGCGATATGATGGTTCTGCACAATCCCGGTCCGGGTTATTTCGTCCGGGAAATCCGTATTGAATCCCAGATCCAGTATATCGATACTACGCTCTGCCGCCACTGCACGAAATTCATCGCCCGACAGCATCTTCATATTCTTATAGACCGCCTCGATACCGAAACTGCCATCGTAACTGATACTGAAAGCTCCGCCTTTCCCCTTTTTCGTAGCGACCTCGATGACACCCGAAGCACCACGTGAACCGTATTGTGCCGTCTCGGAAGCATCTTTCAGGATGGTAAAACTCTCGATATCCGCCGGATAGATAGAACTCAGCGTATTCAGGTCGGAAGAAACCCCGTCGATAATAACCAGCGGGTCGTTACCTCCTGTCAGTGAAGTCGTCCCCCGGACCCGGACGGAACTCAGTGCAGCCGCCCTGTTCGCCCCGGTAGAAACACTGACACCCGCCGCCTGTCCGCTCAAAGCATTCAACGAACTGGACACAAAGCCTTTGTTCATACGTTTTTCGGAAACTTTATCGACAGAACCGGAAATGGTCCGCCGACTACCTGTAGCATATCCGACAGCAATCTCATCGTCCAGCTTCACCGTGTCAGGGACAACCGTTCTGAACGTATCCGGCAACAACGGGGCGACCTGTGCCAGGCCTTCCTGCCCGGAAATGAAGAATAAAATGATCGGATATATCGTTAAACAAGAGTGAAATAACTTACTCATATGCACACAGATTTAAGATTAGTAACCCCCTTTTTAATAAAACTATCGATCAATGGCGATTGTTCATGATTCCGGTAATGTTTTTTAAGAAAACCGCTCTCCCTCTATTTAGCGATAATTAATAAACCGGAGAACTAAATTATTTACGGAAATATTTCTTTATTCGCCAATACATTGTACCTTTGTCCACGTTAAAAACAGGAAGTATTTTTATAAGTAATAACATATAAAACTTATTATTATGTCTAAAGTAACAGTTGTTGGCGCCGGTAATGTAGGTGCTACTTGCGCAAATGTTCTTGCCTTCAATGAAGTGGCAGACGAAGTTGTAATGCTTGATGTTAAGGAAGGTGTTTCCGAAGGTAAAGCAATGGATATGATGCAGACAGCTCAGCTGCTGGGTTTCGACAGCACTATCGTAGGCTGCACTAACGACTATGCTCAAACTGCAAATTCTGATGTTGTGGTTATCACTTCAGGTATTCCTCGTAAACCGGGTATGACTCGTGAAGAGTTGATCGGTGTTAACGCTGGTATCGTTAAAAGTGTAGCTCAGAACATCCTGAAATATTCTCCGAATGCAATTATCGTAGTTATCTCTAACCCGATGGATACAATGACTTACCTGTCATTGAAATCTCTGGGTCTGCCGAAAAACCGTATCATCGGTATGGGCGGTGCACTGGATAGCTCACGTTTCAAATATTTCTTGTCTCAGGCTTTGGGATGCAACGCTAACGAAGTAGAAGGTATGGTAATCGGTGGTCACGGTGATACTACAATGATTCCGTTGGCTCGTTTGGCTACTTACAAAGGTATCCCTGTCAGCAAACTGTTGAGCGCTGAAAAACTGCAGGAAGTGGTTGCTTCTACTATGGTTGGTGGTGCTACACTGACTAAACTGCTGGGTACTTCTGCATGGTATGCACCGGGTGCAGCAGGAGCTTATGTAGTTGAATCTATCATCCACAACCAGGGTAAGATGGTTCCTTGTTCAGTTTACCTGGAAGGAGAATACGGTGAATCAGATCTTTGTATCGGTGTTCCTGTTATCCTGGGTAAGAACGGTATCGAAAAGATCGTTGAACTGGAACTGACAGCTGAAGAAAAAGAACTGTTCGCTAAGAGCGCTGCAGCTGTTAAGAAAACAAACGAAGCATTGAAAGAAGTAGGTGCTTTATAATCAGTAAACAAACTCGATTGATTATATCTTAAGAGGATAGCTCCACGGAGTTATCCTCTTTTTTATTTTTATCATTAACTTTACCGCAAAAACAACATGATACGCACGATGACATTGAACGATGTGAGTGAGATAACCCGCATTTATGCCCACTACGTAACCCATACAGTGGTAACTTTCGACACGAAGGTTCCGTCTGAAAAAGAGATGTGCGAACGCCTACAGCCCATTATCAGGAACTGCCCAGCCTGGGTATGTGTGGAAGAAGGCAAAATAGCCGGCTATTGTTATGCCCATGAATGGAAAACAAAGAAAGCTTATAGTGCAACGGCAGAAACGACTATTTACCTGCATCCGGATTATCTGCGGAAAGGATACGGAAGAATATTAATGGAGCAATTGATCAAAGACTGCCGTGAACGCTCCTACCATACCCTGGTCGCCTGCATCACTATCCCCAACGAACCGAGCGTAAAACTCCATGAGAAACTGGGCTTCAAACAGGTATCCCATTTTCATGAGGTTGGCCGGAAGTTCGACAAATGGCTCGACGTTGCCGATTATGAATTAATTCTTGAATGACCAATACCCCTATATAAAATTTAATTCTCCGTATCCTGTAAGAAATTACCTGCTCCAACGACTATATAGTACAGTTCAACAAAAAACATTCAAGCCGTAATTAGCACGAAAGTATGAACCAAATAGAACAAACCGGATACAAACCGATGATAATTAATAATTATCATCAATCTGCATCCGGTTCATTCGAAAGGGAACGGGAGCATATTCCCCTCTGTCCTGTTTATTTAACGATCACTTTGACAGTTATAGCTTTTCCGCTGTCGGACAAATGAACAAGATATAAGCCTTCCGTAGCAGAAAGCTGGGTTTTGTCCGTAATCCGACCGTGATATAGAATCCTTCCCACCATATCTGTGACCATCACTTCAGACGGCATTGCCGGTTCGATAATCAGACAACCGACGCACCCGTAAACACGGCTGACAGCCAATAAGTCGTCGATACCTGTCGGTACGCTGACGGTTATTTCACAATCCGCATAATGTTCGTCATCGGAAGCCATGGCCGTAATCGTTGCCTTGCCGGCTTTCAATGCTTTCACCTTTCCGTTCTTCACGGTAGCGACAGTCTCGTCACTGCTCGACCAGGTGACTGACTGGTCGGCATAAGCCGGCTTAACCGACGCTTTCAGCGTAAACTCTTCGCCTATTGCCAATACTTTGGCGGATGGTTCGAGTGAGACGCCGGTAATTACAACTACACCGGGTTCTTCTCCACCCCCGGAACTGTTTCCATTGAAAGTAACCACAACCGTAACATCGCCTTCAGACGTAACTGTCCATTCACGGGCTGCAACGTTGTTTATGGATACAGAAGCCGTATAGCCCGTGTTCGGTGATGTCTCGACTACGATCTTATCGCCTTCCGTGATCTGTGCTCCGCTTTTTACTTCGGCACCGTTGACCTTTACGATAAAGGTTCCGTTTGACGCATCTGCAAAAGTGACCTTACGCGCCGCCACTTTAGTAGAGGCATAGAAAGGGATCGTTTGTGTCAGATTAACACCGGAAGCGACCGTATAGTTGGTGCTTGCCGGGGTAAAAACGACAGGATACGCATCAGATGTCACATCAGAACCATCTGCCGTCTGCTCAGGATTCGACCATTTGAATGTACCTTCTACCGATGCATTCCCTGTCAATTCGGACAGGCCGATGTTCTGCCCTTTCAAGATAGGGGTGGCTCCTGTTACTGCGATATCACTGCTTTTAAGTTCCTGAGGCTTGATTATATATGAACCGATTCTACCGTTAAAGGCTTCAAACTGTTCCTGCTCGCTGCACTGTGCCCAAACATCATATGTTGCTGCATCCGTCGGGTTTTCTACAATGGTTTTCCCTCGCTTCACAAGAATAATCCAAGAGATAGAATTGTCTTTCAACTTTATAACCGGCTGAATGGCATTGCCTGTAAACACATTAGAAGACTGGTCTACGCTAGGTAGATCTTGACCTTCTAGGCGTGATTTAACGGCAAATTTAACCTCAATGGTATTGTTTTTCTCCAACTGGATAGTCGTCTCTTTAGCAGAAACAGATGCTACATTATTGATCTTCCAATCGGCAAGAGTAGAATATCCGGCATCCGGTTCACCTTTTACAGTAAGTTGCTGTCCTACATATACAGTACTTTCTGTTGTAAGTCTTTCCGCACCGTTCCACAAAGAGACGCCGCCATTTGTAGCCGTAATAGTCAACGAAGCATCGGTACTTTTAAGGTTCATGGAGCGTAGTCCTAATTCTTTGAGAGAAACTTCCTGTAAGTCTTTCGTATCTTGCGGAAGATTAAAGACTACCGCTTTGTAATTCTTGTCAGTAGGAGTAACGGTTACATTATAGAAAGCCGTACTTCCCACCTGTTCTGCAGAACATTCTCCTGCTGTACACGTCCAGCCATCACCATAAGCCGGAGCCGAAACACCTTTCAATTCTGCCGCTTCAATTGTCAACGATGCGTCTGTTATATTTACGGATTTATAGATATCATCCGCATTTCTGGTAATTGTTACTTTATATTCTTTCCCCTTGTTTTCTGCCGCATTAACCGGTAACGAACCGGAAGAGATTCCTTCGTATGACACACTGAAACCGTCCAATCCTGCCGGGATCGACTGTACAACAAACTGCTTTCCTGTACCGTCATAAGTAACCGCCTGCTTCAGATTGATGAAGTTGATAGTAGCCTTTTCAATTGCAGAAACGACTATTTTTGTAGCTTCTGTTACAGTAAACTCGCCGCCATTCGTGATCTGTTTGCCGTTTACTACGATTGAGCCGAGTTTATAATCGTCATCGGTTACTGTGGCGGTTGCTGTTAAGACTGTGCCGTAAGGAATGCCCTTCAATCCGTCTCCAGTTAATACTTTACTTGATTGATCCTTTATAACAAGTGAAACATTATTGACAATTACAGATGAAACCTCATACTTTATCTGTTCAAAAGTAGCACTAAATGTTGTGTTCGCATTAACCATACAAGCATTTTCGGAAATGGAAGAACCTGTAGCAGAAATACCGCCACTCAACTTATACCCTTTATCCGGTATCGCAATAACCGTAAGTTTAGTTCCGGCTTTTACCGAAGCGCCGGCATTCACTACATTATTGTTTCCATCCATCATCGTCAATTTGCCGTGCTCGATATCGCTATTAAATCCCACTGTATACTCAGAAGCCGGAAGCGGATCAAAAGTGGCGGCAATAGCCACATCACTGTTTACAGTAACGGCATTGTTACTTACCGGGTTATTTCCGGCTGTCAGGCTTAAGAGCTTATAACCGTTGCCTGCACCACCTGTCGTTTCCGGTGTGGCGATTACTTTCAGTACTGTTCCATCGGCCACATATTCTCCGGTCTTTACCTCTTTATCACCATCCACCACTTTCAGACTTCCACCTGTAGGTTTCGTAATCGTCACCTTGCGTTTGATCTGCTCGAAGGTTACTGTCAACTCCTTATTTTCGGTTACTTTCATAGTCTTCGGAGCAGAAGCACTTACTTTATAATGGGCATCCGGAGTATAGTCGAGCGTAAGTGTTATGCCATCCACATACCGGTTGCCGGCGTTGGCATTACGGATCGTTATTTTTCCATGATTGCATATACCGGCTGTTACCATCCAGTATTGCGTGACTACAACCGGGACACTTACCGTTACCTTACCGTAACGTGTCTGGTCGGCAGGCGTAAATACGACATTGTAGTTCTTTGTAGCAGTAGAAGCTATGGTATCGGGGTGCTCCCATGCAAACGTTCCGGCAATTGTCTGCCCTTCCACTGTAGCCGAACCGCCTTGCAGGATAGAAGTAGAAATGGTTTTGCCTGCATCTACGCCCGAAGCAGTCAGCTTCGAAGGGTTGACCACTGGTATTTGGGTTATGTATTCAACAGTAGCAGCTCCCTCTGTTCCTTTTTGCAGAAGTGCTATCGGCTTACTGCTTGCAGGTAACGAACCAGCTTTCTCCTTGTCGGTCACTACCAGGGCATCCGAACATTCTGCATAAGCCAACTCAGGTAAATCGCCGGTGATCAACTTCGCCAGGCCTTCTGCTTTCAGATCCTTTATATATAGAATACTTGCCGCATCGGTTGAAGCCAATGCTTCGGTAATTCCTTTATTACCATCTTCACTATATAAAGAAGCATATACATATTTATTACCTTTTATCCTTACGTAAAATTCACCGCCGGCACATTGCTCAAAGCTGTTTTGCATAGCGATCGTTGCATCTCCTGTAAATCCGGTCAAAGCGGCTGTTGTTCCTTTATCACCCAACTGGCCTTTATCGGAGAAGTTCTCACGGATAATGACCGGAGTGGAAGTTGCCATTCCTGCCTTTTTAACAAGTCCTTTAAAGGTATTACCTGTTACAATGTATGAAGCAGATACCTCACCCTGACCTTGCGGGTACAAAACAATGCCGTTAGTCACATAGCTATTTCCGATATTGTCAGCCTGTGTAAACTCATTCCCCGTCAAAGTCACCTGATTGGCAAAGACGCTGACGGCATTCTTTTCATTATACTTATAACCGGTAGAGTTGCATTCGAACTTCAGTCCTTTTACTGTAACGCCTTCTGCTTCTATTACCAAATGACCTTTAATGGTGGATTTGTTAGTAGAAGTAAGCGTGATAGCCTTGTTTATAACCAAAGCGTTTTCGAGTATGATATCTCTTGAAACAGAAATCACTTCACCATCCGTTGCACCAGCAATGGCTTGCTCCAATGTTGCTCCGGAAGTGATCGGTGCTCCGTAACAAATTAATCCGGAAGCGACGGAATAATCTGTTCCGTTGATAGTCAGGTTATCGTATTTCTTCCCTTCACCTGTACGATTGGAATAAACGAGAGATTCACCTTCTTTACCTTTTAAATCCGAGTTTATGGTGATTGTGTTGTTTGCCAATGCAGATTCATCGCCACTGCCGCTATAGCCTAATGAAACAACAGCGCCTCCCGATGCATTCTCTCCATACAAAGAAGACAAAGTGCCGCCTTCGACTGTTATAGTATTTCCATAAGAACGCAAATCTAATGCAGACAACATTTTTACACCTTCTGCATGTTCAGTGTTTCTTTTATCGGTGGCTGTTATCTCACAGTTTTTAATAGAAAGTTTTACTCCATTATATTTTTCCTGCAAAACGACTGCCCCATAGGGTTCATTAGAAATGGTAGCGGCATTTAATGTTGCATTACTTATTTCTATTACAGTGTTCGTACTGGCTAATACCCCATCACTGGAACTTAGGCCGCCGGCACTTGTCATCAGGGCAGCCCATCCTTCGATTGTTCCGCCGTCGATCGTTACTTTTTGCTCTGTATTACGAACACCTATGCCGTAATAATAAGCATCAATATCGGTATTAGTCATCGACAGTTCTGCACCAACCGATTCCATCCTGACACCTACGGCGGCAGTTTGTCCTTTTAGCTCCCCTCCCGATATCTTACAATTGGTTAGCTCTACTTTACCTGTACCCTGACCAATAATACCGACAATACCATGTTTAGAACTATTGTTGTTTCCTTCCAATGTCAGATCACTGGCTGTAAGGGTGGCTTTTGTATTTACAGACGGATTGACTTCTATATGCCCTTTGATGATGGTTTTATCTTTACCGGCACCCTGAATAGTCAATGACTTGTTGAGTGTAAATGTCGTAGGCAATTCAAAAGAACTTTCAGGAAAAACTAATTTATCACCATCTGTGATCGATATCCTTGTCAAAAGAGTAGTTATATCTGCTACTGCATTATGAAAAGAACTGTCTGACTTGAAAATGGAGATATAAGGAATACCATCCCCGTTTGTAATAATTGTATTTTCAATGCCTGAGATCTTAACATCTGTAGCCGGCTTTTTGTACTCATTATTATCACTTATATTAAAAGCGATAGGAGAATATGCAGTATTCAATGCTTGTATTGTACATTTTTCATTACCCTCGGAAGTGAAAGTGATATTTCCTTGTGTATTGCGCATTTGTATTAAATCCATTGTAATAGCAGGAACCTGTTGGGGATCTAAATGCTTGGATATGACTGTTGACTTTGAGTCAATAGCCATATCTATATTCGGGCAAGCTTCAAAAACAATGGTACTAAACCCGTCACTGGGACCATTCATAAAAGAACGTCCTGTCAAATTCGAATTAGTTATATTAATTGTTTGAGGAAAAGAATAGGGGGTGGTTTTAACTCCGTCCCCTCTCAAATAAAGAGAACTCCAGGCTGTGAGATCACTATTGTCGATATTTATATCGATCGGTACAACTGTTTGATTATTTACAAAAACAGCATAATAACAAATATCAACTCTTGAGTCTGATATATTATAAGTTATAGGTTTTACATTTTGTGTACCACTAGGCCAGGAGCATAGACCTATAACATAGTCATGTCCTGACTTCGCAGCAGGTCCTTCCATTACACTATGCGAGAAATTTAATGTGTGTCCATTCCCGTCACGAAATGCTATACCCCGCTGACACCTATTGGGCATGAACATACGGGAGTTCAGGAAATTGATTGTGTTGTTATTTATCTCTCCAGTTCCGGAAACGATACCAAAACAGACAGTCGAACCTCCATCTGCAGTTCCTGTACCGGAAATAGTCACTTTACTGTCAGTGAAGGATACAGTAGTGTTAGAAGACTTTATATCGACAACACCTCTTCCTTTGTCGGTTGTTGCATTCAGGTGAACTCCGTAAAAGGAAACGGCACCTCCTGCTGCAAGTGTAATATCAAAAGGGGAACCTATAGTTACTGAATTCGTGTCTTTCCCGATAACCGCAACTGATGGCTTAGTTATTGAAAAAAAAGAAGGGTCAGTTGTAGAATAGTTCCCATCAGGTAAATAGATAACGGTACTATCTTCTTGCGATGCATTAATTGCTGTTAGTACTTCACTTAATGAGGATTTCTGATAAGGAGAACTTTCTGTACCATTTCCCCCTTGGCTACCTCCTATTGTATAGTGAGTAATAGTCGAAGTTTGTGCCCACCCTACACTTGTCGCCATTATGATGGTAACTAACAATATGTGTAATTTTATTTTCATTTTGTCTAATTTAATATTAATACTGTAAATACCTTACCCTTAAGCAAGTAGCCTTGCTTTTCAAATCATATTGGTTTTTTCTGTCATTAGCCCATAAGCAATGGATTTAGGTATCCATCAATTCCCGGAGTGGACGATTATAAAATAAAGAAGACGTGGGAACTGTTGATATATCTTCGGATGAGGCCTTCGACTGCCCGTATAACTGATATAAACAACAACCCACGTCCTTTATTGAAACATACGCATGCCTAAACATGAATGTATATAACAAGGAAAGGAACGTGAGCGTTCTGTTGTCTATTATCCAGTTATACTGAAAGTGTCGAAGTTTCATCTTCAGGATAATATCTTTAAAACGCTTCTCGTTATCAATAAAATGCACTGAACGGCAACGCTTCGCCGGAGTACAAAGGCAAAAGTATACAGAAGGGTTTGGAAATGCAAATAAAAAGGGAAACAAATTAGCGGTAAGTTGATTTTAACCCGTTGACAATGTTTTCATAAAGGTTCTTCTCTGCATTTAACAAGATTTCTAAAAAAGTTTCCCAAAATAAACCCTTCATTCCTTCAGCGTGTTAGATATTATTCTGATTGTCTAATGTTTAACCATGAAGGAATAATGAATAAATAAAGAAAGTCTCTTGTATTTCTGATTTTTTAATACATATTCCTTTCCAATCATATCTGTTTGAAACAATTGATCAAATAACAGATAAGGTTCCACCAGTAAACAAACAATAGGTTACCCTATTACTGTTTATTTCAAAAGTCATTACCATTTTCTTGTTTGTCAACTGTCAAACGCTTGTTCGATAATTATTTTACAAGCGTTTGACAGTTGACAAACAAGCGTTCGATTAATGACAAATAAGAAAGAATAAGGGACAATCGAAGTAAGAGGTCACTGGTTTTGCATTAAGATAAAATATATTTACCGATTATACCGATAGAGGTTCTTCTTCAATGTCAACATAATATCTCTATCAGCAACTTACGTACAAGTGTTGCAAATATAACGCAAACCCGAGAATAAGTATCTACAAGCGACATGATGTAAACACTAAAAATCAAAAGAGAACAGTGGTTTTAACAGATTCTTCGGTTTTATCCTTACCTTTGTAAGAGAGACATTGGATTATTGTATCCGAACAACAATAAGAGAACGATGCAGATACATAAAAAATTCAAATTATAAAACAATTTATTATATTGAATATATGTCAATATGGAGCAGACTCATAGGAATCAAGAAAACTGAGGATATAAACAATATCATCGGTAATAAAACCACATCTGTACCATACGATGCCTCGCGCTATACTATAATAGACATCGAGGTTAGTTTGAAAGGACGTAAAATACATGACATCGGAGCACTTCGCTATGATGGTGCGACCTACCATAAAGCTTCGAAAGAAGAATTATTTGAATTTATTAATGATACAGACTATATCTGCGGCCACAATATCATTCATCATGATGCCAAATATCTGTTCACTGACAAAACATGCCGCTGGATTTTAGTTGATACACTATATGTCTCGCCTTTATTGTTTCCGGAACGCCCTTACCATAGGCTTGTAAAAGATGACAAACTGATGAGTGAACAGATGAACAATCCGGTGAACGACTGTGAAAAAGCAAAAGCGCTGCTGCTAGACGAAATAGCACGCTGGTACTCGTTACCGAACGAAAAGTGCAGGTTGTTTGCGTCACTGCTGAAGGGTAAGAAAGAGTTTGATGGATTTCTCAACATGGTGAATGCGGAGTATATCAACGAGGAAATACCTGAACTTATAAAAAAACTTTATGTAGGAAAGATTTGCCTGCATGCCGACCTCGACAGACTCATCGAGCAATATCCATGCGGATTGGCATACGCCTTGGCTCTGATCGATACTACCGATTATCGTTCCATTACTCCCGGATGGGTACTTCACAATTATCCGGAAGTAGAGTCTATTATAAAACTACTGCGCCACACCAGCTGCCAGGAAGGCTGTGAATACTGTAATACGCAATTGGATGTACTCCAGAACTTAAAAATATTTTTCGGATATAAACAATTCCGGACCTATGAAGGCGAACCCCTACAAGAACAAGCAGCCCAGGCTGCCGTGAAAGGCAAATCGCTGCTGGCGATATTTCCTACCGGTGGCGGCAAATCACTTACCTTCCAATTGCCGGCACTAATGGCAGGACGCTCTGTGCACGGACTTACGGTTGTTATCTCCCCCTTACAGTCGCTAATGAAAGACCAGGTAGACAACCTTGCCGACAGAGGCATTACAGATGTTGTAACCATAAATGGAATGTTAGACCCCATCACAAGAGCATTGTCAATACAAAGAGTACAAGACGGAGAGGCCTCGCTTTTGTATATATCTCCCGAAATGCTTCGCTCAAAAACTATCGAGAAAATATTGATAGCACGCCACGTCGTAAGGTTTGTGATAGACGAAGCGCATTGCTTTTCTTCATGGGGGCAGGATTTCAGGGTTGACTATCTCTACATAGGTAAATTCATCCGAGAATACCAGCAAAAGAAAAAGTGCAAGAATCCAATACCCGTATCCTGCTTTACGGCTACGGCAAAACAGAAAGTAGTACAAGACATCTGCGACTATTTCAAACAAACATTGAACTTAGATTTAGAATTATTCGCATCAACGGCTTCAAGAACAAATCTGCGTTATTCCGTCATACATGCCGATAGTGACAATGATAAATATTTAAAGCTAAGAGAACTTGTGGCTGAATCCGATTGTCCGACCATTGTTTACGTATCACGTACCAAACGAACTAAAGAACTGGCAACCCAATTGACTCGCGACGGTTATAAGGCACTCCCTTTCAATGGTAAAATGGAAGCTGATGAAAAAATCGCCAACCAGGACGCATTCATGAACGACCAAGTACACATTATCGTGGCTACATCCGCTTTTGGCATGGGGGTCGACAAAAAGGATGTCGGTCTTGTGATACATTATGACATTTCCGACTCGCTGGAGAACTACGTTCAAGAAGCAGGTAGAGCCGGTCGTGATCCCAACCTCAGCGCACGTTGCTATGTGCTTTATAGTGATAACGATTTGGACAAACATTTTATACTACTGAACCAAACCAAACTAAGCATCAGTGAAATACAACAGGTATGGAAAGCCGTAAAAGACTTTACCAGGCAACGCGTAAAAGTCAACTGTTCTGCATTGGAAATTGCCCGGCAGGCAGGATGGGACGATTCGGTATCTGATATTGAAACCCGTGTACGAACAGCATTAGCAGCCTTGGAACAAAGTGGATACTTGGTAAGAGGAAGCAATGTACCTCATGTATATGCCACAGGCATCACGGTAAAGAATATGGATGAAGCACGAAAACGCATATCAGCGTCACTACTCTTCGGCAGTGACGAAATAGAAAAGGCAGTCCGAATCATCAAATCATTGATATCCCAAAAACACATTGCCAAAGCCCAGGATTCAGAAGCAGAGTCACGGATTGATTATTTGGCAGACATATTGGGGATAAGCAAAAGGGAAGTAATATCCGTAGTGGGACGAATGCGACAAGAAGGTATATTGGCAGACAGCAAAGACATATCCGCCTATTTGCTGGATGCAGGTGACTCGGAACGAAAGTCGCAAACACTCCTCGAACGTTTTGCAAAACTTGAACAATACATCCTCAGCCATATTCCTGACGACTCTTTGCAAATATCATGCAAGCAACTGAATGACAATGCAGTAAACGACGGGATCAATACATCCAAAGAAAAAGATATTCGGACACTGCTCTATTTCCTCACCGTCAAGGGCTATACCCGCAAGAAAGAGGATGCGGTTCACAATATAGAACTAAGTCTCCTGGCAGACTTAGAAACAACCATCAAGCGTTTTGAAAAACGATTGGAAATAAGTCGTTTCGCCACAGAATGGCTATACAGGCTAGCCTCAGATACGGAAAAGGGAACCTCCAAAACCATTCAGTTCTCTGTAGTAGAACTTCTGAATCGAATAAAATCAACTCCCCAATCCCTTTTCGGCAGACTTGATGACATTCAGTTGGAAGACGTGGAAGAAGCACTTCTGTATTTATCAAAAATCGGTGCGCTAAAACTTGAAGGAGGCTTCCTGGTTCTTTATAACGCCATGAATATCCAAAGAATAAAGGATAACAAATCGAGATACAAGCAGGATGACTACCGGATGCTCAACGAATTCTACAAGCAGAAGATTCAGCAAGTACATATTGTGGGCGAATATGCCAATCTGATGGTGAAGGATTACAACGCAGCCTTACAATATGTTCAAGACTATTTCCAGATGGATTACAGGAAGTTTATCACAAAATACTTCAAAGGGGACAGAGTAAGTGAGATACAACGTAACCTGACACCGCAGAAATACAAGCAGTTGTTCGGGCAGTTATCCAAACGTCAAATGGAGATTATTTCCGATAAGGATTCGCGTTGCATTGTGGTTGCAGCCGGTCCCGGCAGTGGGAAAACACGAGTACTGGTCCACAAACTTGCCTCACTCCTACTACTTGAAGACGTAAAACACGAGCAACTCCTGATGTTGACGTTTTCAAGGGCAGCAGCTACAGAATTCAAGCAGAGACTCATGGAACTGATAGGCAACGCTGCTCATTTTATTGAAATAAAAACATTCCACTCCTATTGTTTTGACCTTTTGGGGCGAATAGGAAATCTTGAAGATGCAAAAAATATCGTTGCAAAAGCAGCCGAGATGATTAGCCAAGGAGAGGTAGAGCCAAACAAAATCGGAAAGACGGTACTGGTCATAGATGAAGCTCAGGATATGGGAGTTGAGGAACATGCACTGGTAAAGGCTCTGATGACCAACAATGAGGAAATGCGTGTGATAGCAGTAGGAGACGATGACCAAAACATCTATGAATTCCGCGGTTCTGATTCCGGCTATATGTACCAGCTAGCACAAGAAAGCGGAAGCAAGTTTGTCGAGATGACCGAGAATTACCGCAGTGCACACCATCCGGTGAATTTTGCCAACGGATTCTTGAGAACTATTGATAAAAGAATAAAAAGTACGCCAATTATCTCCATGAAAAACGAAGAGGGTTGGGTTGAAGTGACACGCCATCAATCAAAGTATATGTATCAGCCACTCGTCGAAAAATTGTGTCAACAGAGAAATAAAGGTACTTCGTGTGTACTCACCCAAACGAACGAAGAGGCTGTTATCTTAATGGCTCTTTTGCGGAAACATGACATAAATAGCAAATTGATACAGTCAATGGACGGTTTGCGTTTTTGGAACATGGCCGAAATGAGGTATTTTTTAAGGTATATAGACAAACGAATAAAAACGCCACTAATTCCAGAAGAATTATGGGAGGAAGCCAAGCATTCTACTACTTCCACTTATGAAAGGAGTTTAAGCTTGGTATATGTGAAGCGTTGCGTGGAGCAGTTTGAGCAAACCAACAAAACTAAATATTTCAGCGACTTCAAAGAGTTTGTATTTGAATCATCCGTAGAAGATTTCTGCGATGTTTCAGGAGCAGACGTTGTGGTATCGACCATTCATAAAGCCAAAGGCAGAGAGTTTGACGACGTGTATATGCTCGTATCAGACAATTATTCAAAAGATGCCCACCTGATGCGTCGGTACTATGTAGGAATAACCCGTGCGAAAAATCGTCTCTTTGTACATACGAACAGCGATTGCTTTAATCATTTAAGTACAGACCGATATTTTGTCGACCAACGACAGTATGACATGCCCGAAGAAATAGTTCTACAACTCTCTCACAAAGATGTCTATCTAGGATTCTTCAAAGAACGGAAACAAGATATTTTAGCATTAAGAGGCGGAGATTGTTTAACTTACAATGATTTCTTTTTGTATAGCTCATTGACCAATAAACCTGTAGCAAGGCTATCATTAAAAATGCAGGATACATTATCAGAGTGGGAAGAAAGAGGTTATAAAGTGAAATCCGCATCTGTACGTTTCATTGTGGCATGGAAGCCCAAAGACGCACAAAAAAATGAATCAGAAACAGCCGTCCTTTTAGCAGATTTGATTCTTTCTCTGTAATTTAAGACACATGAAATTACTACATTTGTGACATCACTCTCCCCCTTATCTATGTCAAACGAGGATACCTTCTACAGATACCCTCGTTTACTTATATACCCTGTTTATTATCTTCCGATAATTCCCAGTTTCGATTCATTGATAAAATCAATGATATGTTGTATTTCATCGCTCATCGGAACCTGATCCTTAATCATCAGTAAAGCATCGAAAATACTTGTATTGCCTTGGTAGATGATACGATAAGCATGGCTGATATGCTTAATGATCTTTTCGCTTACTCCCTGATGTGACAGGATAACGGAGTTAACGCCATAATAAGTAGTCGGCTCCAAAGCAGCCACGATATAAGGAGGAACATCCTTACGGAAGCGGCAACCGGTCTGTGTCATCGACCAGGTTCCGATACGGCTTCCCTGGCTTGCCAACACATTACCTCCGAAGATCGAATAATCTTCAAAGAAACAGTTACCGGAGATCTTACTGCCGTAACCGAATACGCAATGGTTGCCGACATGGGTATCATGCGAAACATGTACGCCTTCGTGCAGAAAACAACCATTACCGATAACCGTTTGTCCTTCCGGATTCGTAGCACGGTTGATCACAACGTTTTCACGGATCACATTGTCATCGCCGATAACAGCCAGCGTAGTGTCACCCTTATATTTGAAATCCTGAGGCTCTGCTGCAATCACTGCCCCGTTGAACACACGATTGTTCTTACCTAAACGTGCACCACTCATGATGCTGGCATGAGGCATGATCACGCAATTATCACCGATCTCGACATTCTTATCGATGTATGCAAACGGATGAACAGTAACGTTCGCTCCTAGTTTGGCACCGGCATCTACATAAGCTAACGGACTAATCATAATAATCTAAGTTTTAATGGTTATTACTCTCTCCCACCACCGACAGCACTGTACAGGTTGATAACAGCCTGCATACGCTGAACGTTGTCGGATACTTCTGTCAATTGTGCACTCAAAAGGCTCTGCTGGGCCGAGAGAATCTCCAGATAAGTGGACTGAGCCGACTGGAACAACGCTTTCGTATATTCTACAGCTTTTTCCAGTTGTGCGATCTGTTCTTTATCCTGAACCAGCATTTTATTGGTTGCATCGTACAGATGCAATGCGTCGCTCACCTCTTTTCCGGCCTGGAGGATAGCCTGCTGATAATTCATCTGAGCGATCTTCTCTTCCGCTTTCGACACTTTCAGGTTAGCCATCAGCTTGCCGTTGTTGAAGATTGGCTGTGCAAGAGATGCCAATGCCTGGAACATGAATTGTCCCGGATTGGAAACTGTAATACCTGAACCATTCGTCCAACCGGCAGTAGCCGTAATATTCAACCCCGGATAGAAAGCAGCACGTGCTTTGTTCGTTGTATAATAAGCGCTTGCAAGCGACATTTCCGCGATCTTCACGTCCGGACGGTTTTCCAGCAATTGCAAAGGTACACCTGCCATCAGTTCATCCGGAATATATTGATCTTCCAGTCTTCCACGCTCGATCTGCTGAGGTGCTTTTGCCAACAGTACCGACAATGAGTTTTCTACTTCACGAACCTGACGTTTCAGGTTAATCAGTGACGAGGATACCTGATGGTATACAGCTTTCATCTGTACAACAGCTGCTTCGGTGGTCATACCAGCCTCCTTCATAGCCTCCATCGCGCGTACATTTTCTTTATAGATATCGACAGTTTCAGTAGTGATTTCTACCTGACGGTCGAGCATCAGCAAAGTAAAATAAGTATTGGCAATACCGCTGATAAGCTGTGAACGTACTGCCTGCTGTGAATACTGGCTTTGCAGATAGATCGTTTTCTGATCACGGCTTGCATTCAGCAGCTTACCGAACAGATCGACTTCCCAGCTTGCTGCAGCCGGTAAGGTATATGCTTGCTTGTAGCCTGTATTTTCCATCTTTGTAATACTTCCTTGAGGAGCCAGATTCAAAGATGGCAGGAAAGACAAACGGGCGGCGGTCAACAGCGCTTTCGACTCTTCCACACGGAGAATTGCAGCCTGCATATCCACATTGTTAGCCAATCCCTCTTCAATCAGAGACTGCAGTTTCGGATCACGGAAAATCTCCTTCCAGGATATATTCCCCATATTGGTCGTATCGGCAATCAGGGTGTCCGTAACCGATACCGGATCACGGTAAATACCGGCAGTCTCTATCGTGTCAGGACGGTCGTATGCTTTGTAAATGTGGCAACTGCTCAGCAGAGCGGTTGCACACATCATATATATAACTTGATTTTTCTTCATTGTCTTCTCACTTATTTTTTAGCGTACTGTTCTATTTCCGTATTCAGATCACTGTTGTCCAAATCTTCCCATTCGATTGGTTTAACCTTTTCCTGCAGGTACTGGAATACTACGAACAGAGCCGGAACGATCAGGATCTGGAAGATCATACCGACAAACATACCGCCGATCGCAGCAGTACCCAGCGTACGGTTACCGTGAGCACCTACACCGAAAGCGAACATCATCGGCAACAAACCGACTACCATCGCCAGTGAGGTCATCAAGATAGGGCGAAGACGGGCTGCAGCTCCCAACACGGCGGCCCAGGTAATGCTCATACCCATACGACGACGGTCGAGAGCGAACTCTACGATCAAGATAGCATTCTTTGCCAACAGCCCCATCAACATGATCAGGGCGATCTGCATATAGATATTATTTGACATCGTACCCAATATCATCTTCAATGCCGGAATGCTGCCTAATGCAGCCCAACCCTGTACGAACAGGAAGCTACCCATCAAACCGAACGGAATGGAAAGCAATACGGCCAACGGCAATACATAACTTTCATACTGTGCACTCAGCAACAAGTAAACGAACACGAAACAGAGCACAAAGATCAGACCGGTCGTACTACCGCTGGTTTCGGCTTCTTCACGTGCCATACCTCCCAGCTCATAACCGAAACCGGCAGGCAGTGTCGTGCTGGCAACTTCTTCAAGGGCCTTCAATGCCTGACCGCTGGTAAATCCTTCAGCCGGGGCAACCATCACTTTCATTGACGTATACATATTGAAACGGCTGATGATATCCGGTCCGTATACTTTCTCAATCGTAATGAACTGAGAGATCGGTGCCATTTCGTTACCGTTACGAACCTTAATATTCTTCAATGATTCCATGTTGGCCCTCAAAGAAGGATCGGCCTGTACCATTACACGGTACATCTTACCGAAACGGTTGAAGTTGGATGCATATAAACCTCCGTAATAACCTTGCAACGTCATAAGGATATCGCTCGGGCTGATACCGACTTTCTTACAAGCTGCCGCATCGATATCGATCATATACTGCGGGAAGTTCGGGTTGAAAGTAGTCTGTGCAGACTTGATCTCCGGACGGGCGGTCAATGCTGCCATATAATCTTTGGAAACGGAGAAGAATCTTTCCAGGCTACCACCTGTCTTATCCTGCATGTTCAACTCGATATCGCTGGATGCCGAATAACCCGGAATCATAGGCGGAGTAAAGAACAATACCTGTGCATCCTTCACTACTTTCTGAGCACGCATAAACAAACTGGCATAAACCACATCCGAACTTTGTGTCATCGAACGTTCATCCCAGTCCTTCAACTTGATGATGAATGAACCGTAAGAAGGTCCCTGACCACCGATAAAGCTGAAGCCGGTAATAGCCGTACGTGATTTAACGGCAGGATCAGAAGCGATCAGGCTGTCAACACGTTGCATGATTTCCTGTGTACGTTCCTGTGAAGTTCCGGGAGGCAGTGTTACAGCTCCCATAATCGTACCCGTATCTTCGTTCGGTACCATACCGGTCGGTGTTACCTGCATGAAAAATACCAACAAAGCAACAGAAGCGATAACCGTTCCGAAAGCAAGCCATTTCTTTTGAATAAAAAACAGGACACGCTTCTTATAACTCTTCAGCAATGAATCGTAAGCAACATTGAAAGAGGTATGGAACCGGGAAACGAATGTCGTTTTCTTCTCTGCGTGTTCATCATCATCATGAGGTTTCAGGAAAATGGCACACAACGCCGGACTCAACGTTAAGGCATTCAATGCAGACAGACCGATCGCAATAGCCATTGTTACACCGAACTGACGGTAGAACACCCCGGCCGTACCTCCCATAAAACTTACGGGGATAAATACGGACATCATCACCAGTGTAATAGAAACGATAGCACCGCCAAGTTCACTCATCGCATCGATAGAGGCTTGTTTAGCCGATTTGTATCCTTGGTCCAACTTGGCATGGACCCCCTCGACGACGACTATGGCATCGTCGACCACAATCGCAATGGCAAGCACCATCGCACAAAGTGTCAGCAAGTTAATACTGAACCCGATCAAGGATAACAAAAAGAAGGTACCGATCAAGGCCACCGGAATGGCAATGGCAGGAATTAATGTGGAACGCATATCCTGCAGGAAGATATAAACCACGATAAATACCAGAATAAATGCCTCGATCAATGTCTTCAATACTTCATGGATAGAAGCATACAAAAAGTCGTTGGCATTCATGGAAACTTCAACCTTCATGCCCGGCGGCATTGTCTTTTCTGACTTATCCAGCAATTCCAGGATGTTATTGATAGTCTCTGTCGCATTCGTTCCGGGCATCTGGTAAACGATACAGGCAACGGCATTATGTCCGTTTACTTTATTGACGAAGTTATAGGTCAAACGCCCTAATTCGATGTCAGCTATATCTTTCAGGCGCAGAACTTCACCGTCAGCCAATGCCTTCACAACAATATTTTCAAATTCTTCCGCAGTCTGCAAACGACCTTTGTAACGGATCGTATACTGGAAAGTCTGGTTACCCTGTTCACCGAAAGAACCTGGAGCTGCTTCCACGTTCTGCTCTGCCAAAACATTGGAGACATCGTTCGGAACCAGTTTGTATTGTGCCATCACATCCGGCTTCAACCAGATACGCATAGAATAGTCGGTACCCAACACGTTCGCATCACCTACCCCCGGCACACGCTGTACTTCAGGGATCAGGTTGATCTTTGCATAGTTTTCGAGGAACTTCTGGTCGTAACGGTCTTCCGCATCATATACGGCGAAAACCACCAGCATGGAGTTCTGGCGTTTCTGAGTTGTCACACCGACCTTTGTTACTTCGGCCGGCAACAGACCTTGAGCCATAGACACACGATTCTGAACGTTTACCGCAGCCATATCCGGGTCTGTACCTTGTTTGAAATATATGGAGATATCGGCAGAACCGTTATTCGAAGCATTGGAGGTCATATACATCATGTTCTCCACCCCGTTTATCTGGTCTTCCAAAGGTGCAATCACACTATTCAATACAGTCTGCGCATTGGCACCTGTATAAGTGGCTCTTACCGACACGGTAGGAGGTGCAATATCCGGATACTGGGTAACAGGCAATGTGAGCAAGCCTAATATACCCAGGATGACAATTACGATGGAAATCACCGTAGAAAGCACCGGACGGTTAATAAATCTATCTAATTTCATATTTTACTTTTTTATATACGAAAGCAATCAGGCGGAAACCCGATCCACTCTATACCTTTAATTAATTAAAAGCTGTTTTTAAATTTCCTTCATTCTGATCTTTCATCGCCTGCTGAAATTTTGCATCTTGTTCAGCTTTGGTGATCGGCGTGATTTCCTGACCGTCATGCAAGCTCTGAACACCTTCGATAACGATCTTATCGCCACCTTTCAGACCTTTGGTTACAAGATAAGTCTGTCCGTCGCTTAAAGGAGATATCTGAATTTCCGTATTCTTAATCGTATTATCCGATTGCAGTACATATACAAATTTCTTGTCCTGAATTTCAACCGTAGCAGATTGCGGGATCATAATAATACCGTCCATGGTATATGGGAATATAACATTACCTGTACCACCGCTTCTCAGGATTTTTTTGTCGTTGGGAAATACGGCACGCATGCTTACCGAACCGGTAGACTGGTCGATCACACCGCTGACAGCATCGATCTTCCCTTTTTCTTCCAACATAGTTCCGTCTGCCAGTTGTAATTGAACGGCCGGCATCTTATCCAATTGTTCCTTCAAAGTGCCGCCAGCCTTCGTCAGCTGCAACAATTCTTTTTCCGTCATGGAGAAATAAACATATACCTCTCCGATCTCCGAAACTGTCGTCATCGGACTGGAGATAGACGGACTGACTAAACTTCCGATACGATACGGGAAAGTTCCGACTACACCGTTGGAAGGACTTTTCACGGTACAAAAATCCAGATTTTGTTTTGCACTTACCATAGATGCCTTCGATTGTGCCAAAGTAGCTCTGGCTGATGCCAACTGGTTGACAGCAGTCTGATACTCAAAAGAACTGATAATAGCCTTATCATATAACTCTTTCTTATTCTTCTCGGTCAATTCCAACGTACTGACATTCGCCTGTGCCATCTCGACCGCAGCTTTCGCCTGGTTATAGGCGGCTTTATACTGAGTCGGATCGATTTCAAACAAGGGCTGGTTTTTACGAACTGTCGCCCCTTCATCAACACATAACTTAACAATAAACCCTGATACCTGCGGTCGGATTTCGATATCCTGCGTACCTCTGATGGTAGCCGGATAAGAGGTTGTCTGATCGGAAGAAGAAGAATTAACGGTCAATACAGCATATTCGCTGTCGCCTAACTTCATCCCCCCCTGGCTGTTTCCACAGGCGGTTAATAAAGACACTCCCACTGCAAATAACGCAATTTGCCTTAATTGGGTAATAGTAGTTCTCAACATTTGTTTATTCATAATTATAATTTAATATATTTCTGCCTATTAATAGTTTCATACTTTTTATTTGAAGGCTTGTATTATCAGGCTCGACAACAGGGGACTTATATCCTAAAAAACGTACAAATGTAAAATCTTTTTATTGTACTTTTCCCGTTTATACATTCTTTTATACTTAAAAATAGCTTTATTTATATGTAGAGATCAAACAGATAGCCAATATTTTGACGGATCGAAAGTAAATTAGTCCAAATTTGCATATATTCTTAACAGGAGGTTTGCTTATTCAATAATTTAGTTTAAATTTACAGCTATCTATAAACTAAATTAATCTACAATCTGATGGGACCAAAGTTTTCAATTTCAGAAGTATGTAGCACTTCTTGGCAAAGGCTCAAAGCTCAGATATGGGTTTTGTCCGGATTATTGATCGGTATGACCATAATTTCTTTCACCTTGAGTGCATTTGCCATGCCTATGCAGAAATCTGTCGTAGGTACGATCGTTATTAATCTGATTAGTTGCATTATCTCTTGTATTTTTGCCCTGGGATACATGAAAAACATATTCCAGGCTCTGGACGGAGAAGAACCGCAGTTTTCAGCTTACGGACAACAAGCTCGTAAAATCATCACTTACTTTGTAGCTAATCTTTTTATGGGGATCATCGTTTTATTCGGTATTTGCCTGTTCGTTATCCCGGGTTTATATCTGGCCATACGGCTACAGTTCTTCACCGCTTTCATTGTTGAAGAGGACGCGGGAATCATGGAATCACTGAAACGCAGTTGGGAAATAACCCGCGGACAAGGGATGCCGTTGTTCCTGCTTATGCTGGCTATGATCGGTTTCATCCTATTGGGACTGATCATACTGGGGATAGGTATTTTTGTAGCAATACCTTTTATATATATGATGTATGGCTATGTTTTCCGTAAATTAAATGCACCTTTGCAGATTATTGAAGAAGTATAAATAACAGAATGGCCCTATGGGGAAGACGTATAGAATTAAGGATATAGCAGAACTGTCCGGTGTATCTACCGGAACAGTCGACCGTATATTGCACAACCGCGGTAAAGTATCGGAAGAAGCACAGAAGAAAGTTGAAAAAGTGTTGAAGGAGATAGACTATCATCCGAATCTGATAGCCCGTTCACTGGCACTCAAGAAGAAATATAAATTCATCACATTGATACCTTCTTTTGCCCAGGGAGAATACTGGGGTAAACTGTCTGAAGGGATCAATAAGGCAGAACAGGAGTTGTTCAGCTATAATGTCGAAGTCGACCGGATGTACTTTAACCAGTATGACAAAGGCAGTTTCGACAATCTGATACCCAAAATAGCAGAAGCGGATTGTCAGGGAGTGATCATTGCTACTCTTTTCAAGGAGAGTGTCATTCAGCTCACCCAACAACTCGATAAACTGGAGATCCCTTACGTACTGATCGATGCCTTTATCGAAAACACAAACTGCATTGCTTATTACGGTACAAACTCCTATGATTCCGGATATATTGCCGGACGGTTGCTTTTTGAACAGATACATCCGGAAGATAACATTGCCATTTTCCGCTTTATCCGCAAAGGGGATATGCATTCAACGCAAGTGATGAAACGTGAAGAAGGCTTCCGGGATTACTTGTACGGACACGATTTTCTAGGGAAAATATATCCGGTACACATCCATGCCGATGATTCACAGGAAAACAAAGAGATACTCGACTCTTTCTTCGCGACACATGAAGAAATCAAGGCCGGAATCATCTTTAATTCCAGGGCGCATGTATTGGGAGATTATTTCCAACACCAGGATACTGACAGACATTTCAAACTGATCGGTTATGATGTGATCGATTCAAACCTGAGCCATCTGAACAATGGGTATATCACTCACCTGATAGCCCAGCGTCCGGAAGTCCAGGGATTCAATTGTGTTCGTGCATTATTCCGTCACCTGGTACTGAAAGAAAAAATCGAACAAATCAACTATATGCCTATTGATATACTTATCAAAGAGAACATTAAGTATTACAACAACTATATTTAAAGGCATAAATTAATTATTTTTCTTCGATATTTTTTTTGTTTGACAAATAAATAGCATACATTTGCACCCGATGTGTGCTCGCGCACATGTTGGATATAAAATGAAAATATCACAATAAAAAATCATATATAAAATGGCTAATTTATTTTGTATTAAAGACAGAGTTGTCATTATTACCGGTGGAGCCGGTATCTTGGGTAGCGGAATCGCCGGTCACCTGGCTGAAGAAGGTGCAAAAGTTGTAATCCTCGACCGAGCTGTGGAAGCCGGTGAAAAGATCGTTGCCGATATCAAAGCAAAAGGCGGCGAAGCCAGTTTCTTCCTGACTGATGTGCTGAATAAAGAAACACTTGAACAGAATAAAAAAGATATCCTTGCTAAATACGGTCGTATCGATGCTTTGTTGAACGCTGCCGGTGGTAATATGGCCGGTGCAACAATCGGTCCGGACAGCAATATCTTCGACCTGCAGGTCGATGCTTTCAAGAAAGTCGTGGATTTGAACCTGTTCGGAACCGTACTTCCTACAATGGTATTTGCAGAAGTAATGGCACAGCAAAAAGAAGGTGCTATCGTAAACTTCTCTTCCGAATCTGCTCTCCGTCCGTTGACACGTGTTGTCGGATATGGTGCTGCCAAAGCCGCGATCTCCAACCTGACAAAATATATGGCTGGTGAACTGGCTATCAAATTCGGCGAAGGCCTGCGTGTCAATGCAATCGCTCCGGGATTCTTCCTGACAGAACAAAACAGAACCTTGATGACTAATCCGGACGGTTCTTATACGGAACGTGCCAAATCAGTTATTGCGCATACACCGTTCAGACGTTTGGGTACACCGGATGAATTATTCGGAACAATCCAGTATTTAATCAGTGACGCATCCAAATTCGTAACCGGAACAATTGCGATTGTAGACGGTGGATTCGATGCATTCTCAATCTAAAATAATATGCCAATAAGTAATTTGCCAATATGCCAATTATTTTAGCATATAACGCAGCCAATTGGCATATTGGCACATTGATAAATTAATAAATTATTTCCTATGTATTTATGCGAACAAACCTGGCGTTGGTACGGGCCGAATGATCCCGTCAGCCTTTGGGATATCAAACAGGCCGGAGCTACCGGTATCGTAAATGCCTTGCATCATATTCCCAATGGGGAAGTATGGACAGTGGAAGAGATCATGAAACGGAAAGAATTGATCGAAGCTGTTGGTCTGAAATGGTCTGTTGTAGAGAGTGTTCCTGTTCATGAACACATAAAAACACAAACAGGCGATTTCCAGAAATACATCGATAATTATAAAGAAAGTTTGCGTAACCTGGGCAAATGCGGGATCAACGTCGTTACATACAATTTTATGCCTGTACTTGACTGGACACGTACCGACCTGGCTTATACAATGCCGGATGGTTCCAAAGCGCTTCGCTTCGAACGTGCAGCTTTCGTTGCATTCGATCTTTTCATTCTGAAACGTCCGGGAGCTGAAAACGACTACTCGGATGAAGAAAAAGCAAAAGCGAAAGCCCGTTTCGATATCATGACAGAAGATGATCGTCAGTTGCTTACCCGCAATATGATTGCCGGACTGCCCGGATCAGAAGAAAGTTTCACAGTAGAACAATTCCAGGAAGCATTGGATCGCTATAAGGATATCGATGCAGAGAAACTGCGTGCCAACCTGATCTATTTCCTAAGAGAAATTGCTCCGGTAGCCGACGAAGCCGGTGTTAAGCTGGTGATCCACCCGGATGATCCTCCCTATTCTATTCTTGGTTTACCACGTATCCTAAGTACGGAAGAGGATTTCAAAAAACTGATCGAAGCCGTGCCTAATAAAAGCAATGGTTTGTGCCTGTGCACCGGTTCATTCGGTGTTCGCAGCGATAATGACCTCGCTGGAATTATGGAACGTTATGGTGATCGTATCGATTTTGTTCACTTCCGTAGTACGCAGCGCGATGCAGAAGGAAACTTCTACGAAGCAAACCATCTGGAAGGCGATGTCGATATGTATGGTGTAATGAAAGCCCTGCTTGAATTGCAACAAAGACGCGGCTGTTCGATCGCTATGCGCCCGGACCATGGCCATCAGATGATCGACGACTTGAAAAAGAAAACGAATCCCGGTTATTCCTGCATCGGCCGTCTGAGAGGTTTGGCTGAACTTCGCGGTCTGGAGATGGGTATTGCCAAGTCTCTTTTCAAGGAATAACAAAGACTGATATTTCATTTCTTATTGATTTATAAAGGAAAAGGTGTTCAATTTCGGTTGGCACCTTTTCCTGTTTTATCACTTACCGGGCTCACTCCCATGCCATTGAAAAGCATAAAGAAATGAAAAAGAACTATAAAGTATTCCGGATTAGGCTTTTAGACTGGATTGTTTTTCCTATTTTTGTCCAGCTAAAAAATATTATTTATAATGCCTAAGATCTATAGTTACATATTATCATTAATTATACTCATAACACTAACTACCTGCTCAACGGTACTATCAGTGCAAACGCCACCCTCAGTATCCGATCAGGAAATCGTGATGTCTCCCCCGGCTACCGAAGTTCCGCTGCCCAAAATCGATTACATATTTCTTCCCCCGACACCTGAACTAGAAAAAACAGAATATGCCCGTAAAGATATTACGGAAAACTTTTCCCCGCGGGAAAAAGCAGATATAGCAGTACCCGATCCTAAACTACTGGCTGATGAAAATTCGCTGGTTATCGATTTAGCTCTCATGACTGGAGATGATTATGCATTTCCGTTACCCGGGGCAAAAGTCATTTCACCTTATGCTGGCCGCAGAAGACATCATTCCGGAGTTGACTTGAAAACATGTGCCAACGATACGATTGTCGCAGCATTCGACGGTATTGTCCGTATGGCTAAACCTTATGCTGCTTATGGAAATGTTGTGGTTATCCGCCATTATAACGGACTGGAAACGGTCTATAGCCACAATTCAAAGAATCTTGTAAAAGTCGGCGAACGTGTAAAGGCTGGCGATCCTGTAGGATTAACAGGGCGGACCGGAAGAGCAACTACCGAGCATCTTCATTTTGAAGTACGTATCAACGGACAACACTTCAACCCTAACAAAGTGTTCGATATGGAAAAGCATAAATTGCAAAATACTTGCCTCGTTGCTACTAAAACAGGAAGAAATATAGCCGTAAAAGCGATTGATATACTTCCTCACCAGCAAGAAAGCGAATATCGATATTCTTATGCAGGCGTTCCGGTCCCGGACAAGAATAATAAAAAAATAGACTTATAACAATTACAGCATAGAAACAAAAAAAGCTTGCAATCACAATGATTACAAGCTTTTTTTGTGGAGCTGGAGAGATTCGAACTCTCGTCCAAACGAGGAACTAATCTGCTTTCTACATGTTTATCTTCGCCTTCGATTGTCGAGATCAAGCAAGACCGAAGCCACCCACTTAATCCTTATCCTCTAAATTTTCGCCTGAGACCCGAGGCTCATTTCAGACTATCTCCGATATTGCTGCACCACCTGATCGGAAAGCTTCGGAGCAACAGCATCCGGGTGATGTCACGTCCCCACAACTTTTGCAGGGATTAAGCTTGAATCTACTATACTTCGATTAAGCAGCGAGAGCGTAATTATTTTCGCCAGTTAATTGTTCGTTGTCTGAGATTTAAGTGCAAGCCAACCACGCACTACATGCTTACAAACCACTTCTGCCCGCTGTCAAAACCGGTCAGCCCCATGATTTGTGAGTACAAAGATACGAAGAATCTCCGTATCTCCGTACTCTGTTTAGTTTTTTTATTCTATTACGCCAATTTCACGGAACCAGTCTTCAGCTCTGTCAGGCCATTCATTGACTGCTGCCCCGGTATCTCGCAGACCATAACCATGTCCGCCTTTACTATACAAATGCATCCAGGCAGGCACACCTGCTTCTTTCAAGGCATAATAATAGAAAAGGCTGCTGTTAATATATGACTTATCGTCTTCTGCCTGAATCAACATAGTCGGAGGTGTAGCCGGAGTTACCTTGATCTCCGATGCCAACTGGAAGTTTTCACCATCCAGGTAAGCAGGATATACCAACAGGCAAAAATCCGGACGACAGCTAACCTTATCTGCTGCATCGACTGCCGGATAGGTTCTTTTTTCAAAGTTATTGCTAACCATAGCAGAAAGATGTCCCCCTGCAGAAAAGCCCATTACGCCAATACGCAGCGGATCCACATTCATCTCTTCTGCATGAGCTCTGACATAACCGATCGCACGTTGCAAATCCTGTAACGGAGCTTCATGTTTCTCACGACCTTCCCGGCGCGGAACACGATACTTAACCAATACCGCTGTTATTCCCAGGTTATTCAACCATTCACAAACTTCATCTCCTTCCAGGTCGTAAGCCAGAATATTGTAGCCGCCACCAGGGCATACAACCATTGCCGCACCTGTAGCCACTTCATCGGGAGCCGGATAAACCGTAATTGTCGGTTCGCTCACATTAGTTACGCGCAGAACAGTTTCACCACCGGTTTTTCCTCCGTCGGTATCAGCCTTTTCTATCAGCTTGGTAGTCTCACCCGGTGCTCCTTTCGGAAACAACAGGATCGGATTATCTTGTGCCATAACTGAACCTATTAAACAACTTGCCCCAACAAGCAGGAGCATACATTTTCTGATCATACACTACACTGTTTAAAGAATTTATAAGAACCATTATTTTTGAGGGAAATTCGGACTATATAGCACTGTCTTCTCCAATGTCATTAACTTGCCATCTTTCACAAACTCATCTCCCCGTTCCGAAAGATGTTTAACCATTTCTTCACGGAGTTCTTTCAATTGTTTACCATATTTGGAGTTCGCAGAGCAATCGACCAGTTCACCCGGATCTTTTACCAGGTCAAACAATTGTTCTTTTCCATTATGGAGGTTCCACACATATTTCAGTTTACCATCCGTCAAGGCACACCAATAATTGTCAGCACTGTAACAGGTCGCATGTTCCATATCGATATATTTACGCCATTCATTACCATGTCCCTGTACGAGTTTCAGTAACGAGCTACCATCCATATCAGGAGGAACTGCACCACCAGCCAGATCAATAAAAGTTGGAAGGAAGTCACGCAGTTCAACTGGCTGCTCGATCTTCGTTCCGGCAGGCACAGATTTCTCCACATATGAGGGCCATTTTACAATATACGGAATATGGGCAGAACCTTCATACGGATAAGTTTTTCTCCAATGATAATGGTCGCCCAGCATATCACCGTGATCAGCCGTGAAACAGATTACTGCATCATCATACATTCCTTTTTCTTTCAATGCAGTAATAATCTGCCCTATCTGATCGTCAATGAAAGTAATATTGGCATAATAATGCTTTCTGGAATTAACCGCATATTCATCTCCAAAATTACCAAAAGGAGCATCAGAAGCTGCCTTCTCAGGATCAAGACGCTCTGCATACTGCCCACACCAGTCTCCGATAAACGGCTTAGGTATATCTGCATTCTTATACATATCCAGATAACGCTTAGGAGGATCATAAGGACTATGCGGACGAGCAAAAGAAACCTTCAGGAATAAAGGTTTATCATTATCATAATTACGAATCAGTTCACAAGCTGTCTGCCCGGTCCATGTTGTCGGATGCAGGCGTTCATCCAACTTATAAATGCCGGCTCCATGATCATTCCAGCCAATTCCCGTCAGGTCAGGATTCTTGCCCGGAGCATTCAACTGAAACCATTCCCGATAATCGCTGATAAAATCTTTTGATTCAACTCTACCACTTTCATCAATCAATGTGGCATGAAAACCATGAAGAGCTTTCTGTGGGAACCAATGCATCTTTCCAATGCCGAATGTAAAATAACCCAGATTACGCAACATCTGAGGCATTTCATATTTATATTGTTCAGCCATTCTGCCATAGCCTAACATTCCATGATGCCAGGGAGACAAACCGGTCAACAAACCGGCACGTCCGGGCGTACTACTGGGAGCTGAAGAATAGCCGTTTACAAACAATGTTCCCTCTGCAGCCAGTTTATCCAGATTAGGAGAGATTACAGCTTTATTTCCCATGCAGCCTAATGCATCTCCACGATGCTGGTCAGTCATAATAAATATGACATGAGGTTTCTTCTTTATTTCCCTTTGTTCATTATTCTGTTCACTTAAGGAAGAAACGGCAGATTGGGCAGAATGATTGAATCCAACTCCTGCACCTGCTAATAGTGACGATTTAAGAAAGGCTCTTCTTTTCATTATATGTTTTTCTATAAATACTGATTTAGATAGCGAAGATAAATATCTTATTTGATTCATGCAATTAGAAGAGAGTTAATATTCTCGGGGAGAATAAAACAAAAAAAGGAGTCCACTCTTTCGAATGAACTCCTTTCTGTCTTTCAGCTTTCGCCTGAATAAAACGGCGGCTATCTACTCTCCCACTTTTAC